>Ga0233375_1000408_pt1 | contig 24044 bp, 24 predicted proteins | sample ElkDunMinimDraft_10_FD_191539 | JGI IMG/M metagenome (GOLD analysis project Ga0233375, IMG submission 191539) | Fecal eukaryotic communites from dung pellets of Tule Elk in California, USA - Elk Dung E16 | ecosystem: Host-associated > Mammals > Digestive system > Large intestine > Fecal | place... | reverse complement strand
CGCCACGTGAGGTCCGTTTGAGGAACGGGCAGTTCGGGCGCCGCGTCCTCGTCTTCCTGGACGGTCGGTTCGCTGCTATCGACTCCTTCGCGCACCACGGCGACGTCGGGCCGGACCGATGGTCCCGCTCCGCACGCGGCGGCCACTGCGGCCACCGCGATCCATCCCACCGCGAGCACACCGGTTCTGCGCATGGGGACAGCCTGCCAGGTGTCACCGATCGGGGAGTGCACAGGTGTGGACGTGAGCGGCCGTCCCGAGGCCCGGACATGATCCCGGTAAGAGTGAAATCGGCGCCGCCTCGCGGGGCAGTGGATTGTCCTCGCGACTCGTGAACACATGGTGAACGTTCTGTGAAGTAGGTCGCATTCCGCTTGGGCGGTGCTACCCACTCACTCTGCGGCCTTACGCTGGATGAATGCACGAACGCCTCGTCGACCGCAACCCGGTGGTGCCCGCAGATCAGTTGGTGGCCCAGCTGGTGCCGCCCGCGATGTTCGACGAGGTGAGTTTCGCGTCGTACATCCCCGATCCTGCCGAGCCGAGCCAGGCCGCGGCGGTCAAGGCCGCCGAGGAGTTCGTCGGCAAGGTCGAGAAGATCCGGGGCGGCAAGCGCGGCCTGTTCGGCCGTAAGGCCCCGGCCCAGGGGGCGGGGCTGTACCTCGACGGCGGTTTCGGCGTGGGCAAGACCCACCTGCTCGCCTCGATCTTCCACAGCGCACCGTCCCCGAAAGCCTTCGGCACCTTCGTCGAGCTCACCCACGTCGTCGGAGCGCTGGGGTTCAACAAGGCCGTCGAGGAACTGTCGAGTCACAGCGTCCTGTGCATCGACGAGTTCGAACTCGACGATCCGGGCGACACCATGCTCATCTCCCGGCTGCTCACCGAATTGTCGGCACGCGGAGTGTCGATCGTGGCCACGTCGAACACACTGCCGGGCCAGCTCGGCGAGGGTCGCTTCGCGGCCCAGGACTTCCTGCGCGAGATCAAGAAGCTCGCCTCGATCTTCGAGACGATCCGCGTGGACGGACCCGACTATCGCCACCGCGACCTGCCGCCGGCCCCCGATCCCATCGAGTCGGAGGAGCTCATCGAGCGTGCGGACCAGGTCTCCGGCGCGACGCTCGACGACTTCGACGAATTGTGCGATCACCTGAGCACCCTGCACCCGTCCCGGTACGGCAAGCTCGTCGAAGGAGTGCCCGCGGTCTTCATCAACGGGGTGCACCCCGCGCGCGATCAGTCGGTCGCTTTGCGTCTCGTGGTCTTTGCGGATCGCCTCTACGACGCGAGCATTCCGGTGACGGTCGCCGGCGCACGGCTCGACGAGATCTTCACGCCCGAGATGCTGTCGGGCGGGTACCGCAAGAAGTACCTGCGTGCCACGTCGCGTCTGCTCGCCTTGTCCCGTTTCGAGGTTGCCGCCGGCTGACCGGCGGGGCGGTCACAGCACGCGTTGCATGAGGAAATCGTCGTGTGTCTGTGAACCGACAACGAAGGTTCGCGTACCGACGACCTCGAAGCCGTGCTTCTGGTAGAAGCGACGGGCACGCGTGTTCTCCTGGTTCACACCCAGCCACAGCCCGGCACGCCTGCGCTCGGCGGCGCGCTCGACGATCGCGTCCATCAGCGCGGCGGATACTCCGGCGCCGTGATGTCCCGGAAGTACGTACAGCTTGCTGATCTCGATGGCGGGTCGTGCGGTGACCACGTCGGGTACGGCGTACGCGTCCGAGTTCTGACTCGCGGGGTCCACCGAGTTCTCACTCGCGGGGTCCACCGTGGTCTCACTCGCCGGATCTACGGCCATCAGATAGCCGACGATCTCGTCGTCGACGCAGGCTTTCAGCACGATGCGGCGAGGGTCGGTCAGGTACTCGCTGAAGTTCTCTGCGCTGAGGGTTTCCTCGACGAACGCCGCGATGTCCTCGGACCCGGCCCCTGGAGGGCACGCGAGCGGAAACGTGGTGGCGGCGACTCCGGCGATGGTCTCGGCATCCCAGATGCCTGCCGGACCGACGGAGACGGACTCTTCGAGTGACGACGACGTGGGCATGGATCCAGTGAAGCACCGAGTGGTCGGGGCGGGAAGTTCCGGGCCCGGAAATGGCTGAACCCCAGCCTTGGATGGGGGGTCATGGCTGGGGTCCAATACCATCGGGGGGGATGGCACGTTCCACGCTACCCGAGTGTTTTCGGGGAGTTCCACCTGCTGCGGTCACGTTTCCGTCACATCGTGCACAACTCATTGTTGCGGAACGTTCACAAACCCTTTAAGGTCGGCACCTATGAAGCGCGTACTCGTAGTTCACCGCCGTAGCGGGGTCTGATTCGGACCGACCCCTCGCTGCGGGTCGTTGAGCTATGCGTCGGTCCTTCCTTCTCGCGGAAGACCTCCCGAAATGAACGCCTTCACTTCTTTCCTCTCCTCCGATTTCGATGCTGCCTTTGCGCGTCCGTCGGATTCTCGTCGAACCGCTCTGCGTGCCGCACCGGCGTGCGCGCCCGGCAGTGCTACGCCCCTCGATCCTTTCGCTGCGCGGTACGGCCGCCCGCTTCCGCTCCCGCTGCGTGCCGAAGCCGCCGGAATGTCGTGGCCGGAGTTCCTCGCGGTGTACGCCTCCGAGCGCGGTCCCCTTCGATTGGGTGACTGGTCGGCCACCACGTTGCCGGCGGGCCGATCGGCGTTCGAAGCGACGATCGCGGTGGGCGATACGATCCACTCCGCGTCCGCGCTCGCGTGTGGTCCCGTCGCGGGGATGACGGCGATGCTCTACGACCTCGGTTTCGGCATCGAGATCCACTCGTTCCACCGGCACGATCTCGGCGACCTGCACGTGACGTTCCTGCTCTGCGGGTCCGGCGCACGTCGCACGTGGGTGATGGGCATGGGGGAGAGCGGCGTGGAATCGACTCTTCGCGCGATGATCGCCGGAATCAACCGGACCCACACGGCGGCGGCGGGCCGGTAGTCCGCGGGCCCTCGACTCGGGTGCGACGCCGGTCGCGTTCCTGATCGAGGGCCGCGTCCACCGGACGGATACGACGAAGGCCCCCTTCCTGAGGAAGGGGGCCTTCGTCGTTCCTGGTGCGCGATACTGGGATTGAACCAGTGACCTCTTCCGTGTCAGGGAAGCGCTCTCCCGCTGAGCTAATCGCGCGGGATTGTGGGGTCCAGATTTGGAGCGGATGACGGGATTCGAACCCGCGACCCTCACCTTGGCAAGGTGATGCGCTACCAGCTGCGCTACATCCGCATGCACGTTGACTCTACATCGATTCGACCCACGTGCTGGTCGAACCTGGTGCGCGATACTGGGATTGAACCAGTGACCTCTTCCGTGTCAGGGAAGCGCTCTCCCGCTGAGCTAATCGCGCGAGGTGGAGACGGGAATCGAACCCGTGTGCACGGCTTTGCAGGCCGTTGCCTCACCACTCGGCCACTCCACCATTAAAAGGTCGAGTCCAACCTCTCGAGCGGATGACGGGATTCGAACCCGCGACCCTCACCTTGGCAAGGTGATGCGCTACCAGCTGCGCTACATCCGCATTCGCACCGTTCGGCGTTTTGCTCTCCGTGGTGCGGTTCAGAACACTAGCCGACCACCGTCGAAACACACAAATCAGCAGGTCGTGGCGCGAAATGCGGTTCGAGGGGCTGCAGGGTTCCCTGTGGTGTCTGTGCCGGCATGCCGAATCGGTCGTGGTGGTCGACGACCATCGTCCGGGCCGGTTGCGTGGTGGGGTGCAGGCTCTGTGAGGAACCCGGTGGGAAACAGCCGACGGGAGGAGGGGAAGGGAGTGTGGCGGGGCCGTCGCTGCCGGGCCCGCTCCGGCCTGCCGCGATCCGACCCGTACAGGCCTTTCCCCTACACGTCCCCTGCGCGGCATCGCGCGTCCTCTACCGGCAGTGCGGTCCAGGGCCCCGCGAGCCCCTTCGCGTCCATTCACGACATCGGACGCGAAGTCCCTCTTCTTGCAGCGCGGTGTTCGGTCTTTGCAGTGCGGTGTTTGTGCGTGCGGAGTAGCGTCCCGAGTGTGGTCGAACCGCGGTGACCTGCGGATTCGTGTTCGGAGCGAGAGAGTGTTAATGTTCCTTTCCGTTCGAGCCGCAGCGATGCGGCCCGGTCCCGTGGCTCAGTGGAAGAGCGTCCCGTTCACACCGGGAAGGTCGCTGGTTCGATCCCAGCCGGGACCACCCGATGTCGCATGGGCACCCCGTGCCAGCGACGATCCTCATTACTCCTCGCCGCATCCTCATAGGCCGGTATATCCGCGTGCAGGATCTTCTGATTCCCCCTCGCCAGCCGGTGCGGACGAGTTCCTTCGCATCGTCGGCTCGCCAGGTCAGGGCACCGTGATGACCGACTTCCCTCGAATGCTGCTCTTGCCGAGAGACGCGAGGGCTTCGGGCGTCTGGTCGAACGCGAAGGTGGCGCCGACGACGGGGCGGATGGAACCGGCGTCGACGAGATCGGCAATGAGACGCAGTTGCTCCCCGGACGCGTGCATGAACAAGAACTCGTAGGTCACGCCGAGCTTCCTGGCAAGGGAGCGGGTCGTGCGGCTGCGAGCGGCGATGACCAGGCGCACGATGGGGTTCGCGCCGATCTCTTTCGCGAAGGCCGGATCGGGGACTCCGTAGATTCCCACGGCCTTCCCGCCGGGCCTGAGCACCCGGAGGGACTCGAGCAGGTGTTCGCCGCCGAGGGAGTCCAGGACGAAGTCGTACCCGGAGAGCTCTTTGCCGAAGTCCTGGGTGTGGTAGTCGATGACCACGTCCGCACCGAGTTCGCGAACGAAGTCCGCATTCCGACCGGATACCGTGGTCGCCACCTGCGCCCCGAGGTGCTTGGCGAGCTGGATCGCGATACTCCCGACGCCGCCGGCACCGGCGTGGACGAGGACTTTCTGCCCGCCCGTCACTCGTCCCTTCTCCACGAGCGCTTGCCACGCCGTCAATGCCACCAAGGGCAGCGACGCCGCCTCCACGGGACCGATCGATGCGGGAGCGACGGCGAGATCAGCCTGATCGATCGCGATGCGCTCGGCGAACGTGCCGATGCGGTAGTCGCGCGGGCGTGAGTAAACCTTGTCCCCGGCTTCGAACCCCCGCACGTGTGCGCCCACGCTGACCACCGTCCCGGCCACATCGTGGCCGAGCGTGAGCGGGGGCTTGTAGTGCAGGATCGGCTTGAACTCGCCGTCGCGGATCTTGTCGTCCAGCTGGTTCACGCCCGCCGCACTCACGCTGACCAGGACGTCCCGAGTGCCCACGGCGGGTTCGGGGACGTCCGCTTCGTGGAGGGGTTGCTTGTACCTGTCGAATACGAACGCTCGCATGGTCTGTCCTCCTTGCCGGACGCTGCCGGTGTGTGAGTCGTGCAGGACGCCGCGTGCGGGGTCGGTGACGGCAGGGCGCGAACGGGCGCACGCCGGAATCGGGCCTCGCCCTCCCGACACCGTAACCAGGCGACACGGGGGGTTGATGGGTTTCCCGCAGGTCCGGGAGGACGCAGTGACGCGGCGTTGCAGACGCCGGCGCGCAGGGGGATCGCCCTCAGGGCTGTCTCCCGGGAACAGTGATGAAGGGCACCCACCGGAGGGTGCCCATTTTTCGGTTGTGTCATGTAACAGTTGGGCACTGTGCGACCGATGGTGCTGGAGGGTGCCCGGGTCGGCAGCGTCCCACTTTCGTGGCCATCGGTGTCCGCGCGAGCGATTGATGGCAGGATTGACCTCGTCCCAGGAGGGGGTGCGCCCTAGATGAGTGTTGCGGACAGCGAGTGGCCGGTTGTCGGGGCAACCGGCGCCAGGTTCGGTTCGGCAAGATCCCGGCAGCGCCGAAACAGCGCGGGTGCAGAGCTTGCGCAGCGCGGCCGGCCGTCGGGCGAAGTGGATCAAGGCAGTGTTTCCGGGCAAACCCGGGTGGTGGGCGGTACCCCTGAAAGGCGGGCAGCGATGTCCGGCACCGACAGGGGATCCGAGATCGATGTGGGAAACGAGGACATGGACCAGCCAGAGACGTCGTCGTTCGTGCGGCCGTTCGTGCGAATCGGGGGGCGCACCCGTGCGGAGGTAGAGCTACCGCTCGAAGCACTCGTGTCCGCGGTGCCCTCCGCGCAGGGAATCGAACGGGGATTCGCGCTCGAGGAACACCGGACCGTGCTGGCCCTGTGCGTGCAGCCACGCTCGATCATGGAGGTCGCGGCGCTGGCGGGCATTCCCTTGGGGGTCGCCCGAGTTCTGGTGGGCGATCTCGCCGCCACAGGAGAACTCACGGTGCATCGCACGGTCGATCAGGTGGGCCCGGGTGTCGATCTGCTCGAACGCGTACTCGTCGGCCTGCACGGGATCTGACGTTCGCCGCTCGGGGCGTCCGCGGCCGGTGACGCCCTGTGTTCGTCGGCAGAGTGAATGTCGATAGCATGTAGGGGTTGCCATCGCGCACGTCTACGCGCAGGCGACGCCCTTTTATCAGGCATCGAGCCGAGGAGTTCACCACAGTGACCACGCCCGCATCCGCGAAATCAGCCACGCTCGTCCGGGTGCCGGCTGGAACCAGTGCGGGCGCGGCCGTACGTGAGGCGGGACTGCCGCTCAAAGGACCGGACACGATCGTCGTCGTCCGGGACGCCGACGGTGCGCTACGAGACCTCGCATGGGTGCCGGATCAGGATGTCGAGGTCGAGGCCGTCGGTGCCGACACCGAGGACGGACGCAGCGTCATCCGGCACTCCGCAGCTCACGTGCTCGCACAGGCAGTGCAGCAGGAGTTCCCCGAGGCGAAGCTCGGCATCGGCCCGCCGATCAAGGACGGCTTCTACTACGACTTCAAGGTCGACCGGCCCTTCACGCCCGAAGATCTCGCCAAGCTCGAGAAGCGCATGAAGAAGATCGTCAAGGACGCGCAGCGCTTTTCGCGCCGGGTCGTCGCGGATATCGCCGACGCGCGTGCGGAACTCGCGGACGAGCCGTTCAAGCTCGAGCTCATCGACGACAAGTCCGGTATCGACGATCCCGAGATCATGGAGGTCGGCGGTAACGAGCTGACCATCTACGACAATCTCAACCCGCGTACCGGTGAACTCGTCTGGAAGGACCTCTGCCGCGGTCCGCACCTGCCGACCACCAAATACATTCCGGCATTCAAGCTCACGCGCAGTTCCGCCGCGTACTGGCGCGGTGACCAGGACAACGCCGATCTGCAGCGCATCTACGGCACCGCGTGGGAGTCCACGGAAGCCCTCGACCGCCACCTCGAACTGCTCGCCGAGGCCGAACGGCGCGACCACCGCAAGCTCGGCGCCGAACTCGACCTGTTCTCGTTCCCGGACGAACTCGGCTCGGGTCTGCCCGTGTTCCACCCCAAGGGCGGCATCATCCGGCAGGAGATGGAGAACTACTCCCGCGAGCGGCACGTCGCCGCCGGGTACGACTTCGTCAACACGCCGCACATCACCAAGGGCCATCTCTACGAGATCTCCGGCCACCTCGACTGGTACCGCGACGGCATGTTCCCGGCCATGCACATCGACGAGGAACTCAACGACGACGGCACGGTCCGCAAGCCCGGCCAGGACTACTACCTCAAGCCGATGAACTGCCCGATGCACGACCTGATCTTCCGTTCCCGCGGCCGGTCGTACCGTGAGCTTCCGCTGCGGATGTTCGAGTTCGGCTCCGTGTACCGGTACGAGAAGTCGGGCGTCATCCACGGCCTGACCCGCGTGCGCGGAATGACGCAGGACGACGCGCACATCTTCTGCACGCCCGAGCAGATGCGCGACGAGCTCACCTCGGTGCTGAACTTCATCCTGGAACTGCTCCGGGACTACGGACTCGACGACTACTACCTCGAGTTGTCGACCAAGAACCCGAAGAAGTTCGTCGGCAGCGACGAACTGTGGGAGACCGCCACCGATACGCTGCGCGAGGTCGCCGAGGCCTCGGGTCTGCACCTCGTCCCCGATCCCGGCGGCGCCGCGTTCTACGGCCCGAAGATCTCGGTGCAGGTCACCGATGCGCTCGGTCGCAACTGGCAGATGTCCACGATTCAGCTCGACTTCAACCTGCCGGAGCGGTTCGAGCTGGAGTACACCGGATCGGACGGCGCCAAGCACCGTCCGGTGATGATCCACCGCGCGCTGTTCGGCTCGATCGAGCGGTTCTTCGGTGTGCTCACCGAGCACTACGCGGGGGCGTTCCCGGCGTGGCTCTCCCCGGTACAGGTCGTCGGTATCCCCGTCGCCGCCGACTTCGAGGACCACCTCTTCGACGTCGTCGCCGCACTGAAGGCCGAGGGCATCCGCGCCGAGGTCGACATCTCGGACGACCGGATGCAGAAGAAGATCCGCACCCACACCACTCAGAAGGTGCCGTTCATGCTGCTCGCCGGTGAGCGCGACGTCGCGGCCGGCGCGGTGAGCTTCCGGTTCCGTGACGGCACGCAGATCAACGGGGTGCCTGTCGACGAGGCCGTGCGGATCGTCGTCGACTGGGTGCGCCGCCGCGAGAACGCATCGCCCACCGCCGAACTGGTACAGCCGGCCGGGGCGGGCGGGCAGCCGTGACCGGCGGCCCCGTCGACGAGTCGGGTGCGTACACCGACCCTGCCGCTGCACCGGCAGGTGACCCCCGCCGAACCCCGGAACCGGCCGACACGGCCGACGGGCTCGTCGACCGGGGCGTAGGCGACCGCGACCACCTGCAGCGACTGTGGTCTCCGCACCGCATGTCGTACATCACCGAGTCGCCCGGTGCGCGCAGCGAACCGTACGAGCCGTTCACCGACATCCCCAAGATGCCGGACGAAGAGGGCCTCGTCGTCGCCCGCGGTGAATTCGTGTATGCGGTGCTCAACCTCTATCCGTACAACCCCGGCCACCTCATGGTCGTGCCGTACCGGCGGGTTGCGAATCTCGAGGACCTCACCGCCGAGGAGAGCGCCGAACTCATGGCGTTCGCCCAGCGCGCCCTCCAGGTGATCAAGAAGGTGTCGCGGCCGCACGGCTTCAACGTCGGTCTCAACCTCGGCGCGGCCGCGGGAGGCTCACTGTCCGAGCACCTGCACCTGCACGTGGTGCCCCGCTGGGGCGGAGATGCCAACTTCATCACGGTCCTCGGAGGCTCCAAGGTGATGGTGCAACTGCTGCGCGACACCCGGGCACTTCTGGCGTCGGCCTGGGACGAGTGAGAAACTCACGTCAAGTGCAGGTTCCTGCACCCGTCGGCGGTAGCGTCGACCGTGCGCTTCCCGGCCGTGGCAGGATCGTGTCCCGGGCACAACGGTCGAATCGGAAAACGGGGGTCGAACAATGCTGAGCTTCTTCGGGCGCGCGTCGGTGTCGAAGGCCACCGCGCCGCTCGGCAAGGCGTTGATCCGAACCGGACTGACGCCGGACGCCGTCACCGTCATCGGCACCGTCGCGACGATCGTTGCCGCCGTGACGCTGTTCCCCATCGGCGAGTTGTTCTGGGGAGCACTGGCGATCTGGATATTCGTCATGTTCGACATGCTCGACGGGGCGATGGCGCGAGCGCGCGGCGGCGGCACCCGGTTCGGCGCGGTCCTCGACGCGACCTGTGACCGGGTTGCCGACGGTGCGATCTTCGCCGGTCTGGCGTGGTGGGCGGTGTACCACGAGGACAGCCGCCCGCTCCTCGTCGCGACCCTGATCTGCCTGGTGTGCTCGCAGGTCATCTCCTACGCCAAGGCCAGGGCCGAGGCCAGCGGGCTCTCGGCGGACGGCGGCCTGATCGAACGTCCCGACCGCCTCGTCATCGTCCTCGTCGGCGCCGGCTTCACCGGTCTCGGTCTCGACTGGGCAATCCACATCGCCATGTGGCTGCTTGCCGCCGGTTCGGTGATCACGGTGTTCCAGCGGGTTCTCGCCGTGCGGAACTCGCCCAGCGCGCGGGAGTTGCTCCCGATCGCCACGGGTACCCCCGCGGACACGAACGACAAGAACGAGGGCGACCGGTGAGGCCCGCCGATCGCGCCGCGGACCTCGGGTACGCGGCGGGATGGCGCGTGGTGCGTGCGCTTCCCGAAGGACTCGCCCGTCGTCTGTTCGACACCGGTGCGGACTACGCCGCGCGCCGGGGCGGGGGACCGCAGCAGTTGCGTCGCAATCTGGCCCGGGTGCTGGGCACGGCGCCGGACCAGGTTCCCGACGAACTCGTCCGGGCATCGTTGCGGTCCTATGCCCGCTACTGGCGTGAAGCGTTCCGGTTGCCGTCCATGGATCTGGACGAGACGGCCGTGTCGATCGACGACGCCATCGAAGGGCGCGAACATCTCGACGCGGCACTCGCGGCGGGACGCGGTGCGATCCTGGCTCTGCCGCACAGCGGTAACTGGGATCTCGCCGGGGTGTGGTGTGTGCGGCACACGGGAGGCTTGGCGACCGTCGCCGAGCGGTTGCGTCCGGAAGCGCTGTACAAGCGATTCGTCGAATACCGCGAAGGGCTGGGATTCGAAATCTTTCCTCTCACCGGTGGGGAGACCCCGCCGTTCGTCGAACTCGCCGAAAGGTTGCGGGAGAACAAGGTGGTCTGCCTGCTCGGCGAGCGTGACCTCGCCCGAAAGGGCGTCCCGGTCACCTTCTTCGGCGAGCCCACACGTATGCCCGCCGGACCTGCGAAACTTGCCCTCGAGACGGGGGCGGCGCTGCTCCCGGTCCATTGCTGGTTCACCGACGACGGGTGGGGATTCCGCGTGCATCCCGAGATCGACGTGACCGGAGGTGTCGAGACGGCGACGCAGGCTCTCGCCGACCGGTTCGCCGCCGACATCGCCGCTCACCCGGCAGACTGGCACATGCTGCAGCCGTTGTGGCTCGACGACTTGTCCGAGGCTCGCCGCGCCCGAATGGAGGCGTAAGTGAAGATCGGAATGGTCTGCCCGTATTCGTTCGACGTGCCCGGCGGAGTCCAGGCGCACGTCGCGGACCTTGCCGAGGTGCTCATCGCGCGCGGCCACGACGTGAGCGTCCTCGCGCCGGCCTCGGAGGACACCGTGCTGCCGGACTTCGTGACCTCCGCCGGCCGCGCAGTGGGAATTCCGTACAACGGGTCGGTGGCACGGCTCAGCTTCGGGCCCGTCTCCTACACGCGGGTGCGGCGGTGGATCAACGACAACGACTTCGACGTCCTGCACATCCACGAGCCCAACGCACCGAGCCTGTCGATGCTGGCGCTCAAGATCGCGGAAGGTCCCATCGTCGCCACGTTCCACACCTCCACCACCAAGTCGCTGGTGCTGAGCACGTTCCACGGTGTCCTGCAGCCGTACCTGGAGAAGATCACCGGCCGCATCGCCGTGTCCGAACTCGCTCGCCGGTGGCAGGTCAACTCCCTCGGTGCGGACGCGGTGGAGATTCCCAACGGCGTCGACGTCCCGTTCTTCCAGCACACCCCGCCGCTGCCGGGTTACCCCCGAGCGGGTCGCACGGTGCTGTTCCTCGGAAGGTACGACGAACCCCGCAAGGGCATGGAAGTCCTGCTCGGAGCGTTGCCCACGATCGTCGCGCGCTATCCCGACATCGAAATCCTGGTCGTCGGTCGCGGTGACGAGGACAAACTCCGCAAGGATGCGGGACCACACGCCCGCCACCTGCGACTGCTCGGGCAGGTCGACGACGATATGAAGGCCGCCGCGATGCGAGGGGCGGACGTGTACTGCGCTCCGAACCTCGGTGGTGAGAGTTTCGGCATCGTCCTCGTGGAGGCGCTCGCTGCGGGCACCGCCGTGGTGGCATCCGAACTCGACGCATTCCGTCGTGTTCTGCGTGACGGCCGTGCCGGTGTCCTCGTTCCAGTGGGCGACTCGCAGGCGCTCGCCCAGGGGATCCTCGACGTGCTCGACGACGACACGCGCCGTGATGCGCTCGTGGAGGCGGGCACGGAGATCGTCGGCTGCTACGACTGGCCGGTCGTCGCCGAGCAGATCCTCCGGGTGTACGAGACGGTCACCGTCGGCGCCGGGCGCGTTCGCGAGGTGCGCTCGTGACACTCAGTGCACTGACAATCCTCGTTCTCGCGCTCGTCGCGGCAGTCGTTGTGGCCGTGGGGTTCTGGGCGTACTCCGTCGCGAACCGGCTCGACCGGCTCCATGTGCGCTCGGATCTGTCGTGGCTCGCGCTCGACGCCGCACTCGCACGACGCGCCGTCGTCGCGAGAAGCATCGCCGCGTCCATCTCCGCGTCGGAGGGCCGGAGCCTGGCACATCTCGCGGACGTCGCCGAACGCGCCGACCGAGGCCACCGCGAAGCCGCGGAGAACGAGTTGTCCGCGGCACTCGCCAAGATCGACACCGATCGGCTGCGTTCGCCGCTGGTCGCCGAACTCGCCGACGCCGAAGCGCGCGTGCTCATCGCTCGTCGCTTCCACAACGACGCGGTGCGCGACACGCTGGCGCTCCGGACCCGGCGAACCGTGCAGTGGCTGCATCTCGGCGGCACCGCCCCCCTCCCGACCTACTTCGAAATCGCCGAGCGGGCGGGGACATCCGTCCCGGTGTCCGCCCAGGCTGTGGCAGTCCGTCCGGCACCGAGCTCACCCGCTGCGAGCTCACCCGCCCCGAGTTCGCCTGCGCCTGTACCCGACCGTGCCCGCACGTCGGCGCGCGTGGTCTTGCTCGACGACGAAGGGCGGGTGCTGCTCCTGCGCGGACACGACCCCACGACCCCCGAGGCGCATTTCTGGTTCACGGTGGGTGGCGCCGTCGAACCGGGGGAGAGCCTGCTGGATGCGGCGATCCGGGAGATCGCCGAGGAAACGGGACTCCACGTCGATCCGGATCAGGTGTTCGGGCCCATGTGGCGGCGCGTGGCGGTCTTCCCGTTCAACGGTGAGGTACTGCATTCCGAGGAACTGTTCTTCGCCGTGCAGGTACCCGCGTTCGAACCCGGAGCGGACGGATTCACCGACCTCGAACGCCGGATGAGCCTCGAGCACCGCTGGTTCGATCCGGCCGGGGTCCGGGAGCTGGTCGGGGCGGGGGAGTCCGTCTATCCGCAGGATCTGCCGCAGTTGCTCGACGAGGCACGTGCGGTCGCGGCCCGGCATCGCGAACCCGAGGTCCGCGCAATTCGCTGACGCGGCAGGCAGACACGGCAAGGCCAGCCCACCGTGACTGGCTATGGGCGGTGCCGGTGCGCGTCCATAGACTCGCCGTATCGCGCAGGCCGATCCGTGCTGCGGCGTCTTCCGTGTCGACCTCTTCCAGGAGTCCTGCTGTGAGCACCCCACAATCCACGTCCGTTACCGGCACCGCTCGCGTCAAGCGCGGCATGGCCGAGATGCTCAAGGGCGGGGTGATCATGGACGTGGTCACACCCGATCAGGCCAAGATCGCCGAGGACGCCGGCGCCGTCGCGGTCATGGCTCTCGAGCGGGTGCCGGCCGACATCCGCGCGCAGGGGGGTGTCTCCCGCATGAGCGACCCCGACATGATCGACGGCATCATCGAGGCCGTCTCCATCCCGGTGATGGCGAAGGCGCGGATCGGTCATTTCGTGGAGGCGCAGATCCTGCAGTCCCTCGGCGTCGACTACATCGACGAGTCCGAGGTGCTCACCCCGGCCGACTACGAGCACCACATCGACAAGTTCGCGTTCACCGTGCCGTTCGTGTGCGGCGCCACCAACCTCGGTGAGGCGCTGCGGCGGATCAACGAGGGCGCTGCCATGATCCGGTCGAAGGGCGAGGCCGGCACCGGTGACGTGTCCAACGCGACCACCCACATGCGACGGATCCGCCAGGACATCCGGCGACTGGGTTCGCTTCCCGAAGACGAACTCTTCGTTGCCGCAAAAGAACTTCAGGCACCCTACGACCTCGTCGTGGAGGTTGCGAAGGCCGGTAAGCTGCCGGTCACCTTGTTCACCGCCGGTGGCATCGCGACCCCCGCCGATGCGGCCATGATGATGCAACTCGGAGCCGAAGGTGTCTTCGTCGGTTCCGGCATCTTCAAGTCCGGAAATCCGGCGCAGCGTGCGGCCGCGATCGTCAAGGCCACCACTTTCCACGACGACCCCGATGTCCTGGCGAAGGTGTCCCGGGGTCTCGGTGAGGCCATGGTGGGAATCAACGTCGACGAGATCCCGGAACCTCACCGCCTGGCAGAACGCGGCTGGTGAGCGTCGTCGATCGCTGACGACACAGAGCAGCGCACCCGGTAATTTCATCCGGGTGCGCTGCTCTGTGCGGTCGGATTATCCGGAGTAATCGCGCAGGGTGAACACGAACCCTATGGCGATGACGACGACAGCGAGAATGTAGACGACGATCCGGAGCCACACCGGTCCGTAGAAACTCACCGCGATCGCGGCCGCAAGTGCCGCGATGATCATCAGCACGCCGTAGAGCGGCGTGCGCTGAGGGTCTTCCCGGCGATGGTGCCCCGTGTCGGCCATGGGTGCATTCTGCTCGCTCGGCGAGCGTGTTGGCAGCGGAACCGGTCGAACCGGCCCACATTGTCAGCCGGTCGACGGCAGCCGGCGGGGTGCGTGGATCGCGGTGACCGCGACGTCGTCCTGGACGCCGGATCCGAGAGCCCGGAGCAGTTGCCGCACCGCGGTGACGGTGTCCGTGGCGGTCGCGGGCGTCGTCGCCCTGGCGAACTCGAGCAGCGACTCCTCGCCGTACCGGTCCTGAACGGTGTCCGCGATACGCGCCTCGGTCACCCCGTCGGTGTAGAGGAGCAGCGTGTCGCCGGGATCGAGCCGGACCTGCGCGGTGACGAAACGCGGATCGGCGAGCAGTCCGACCGGGTGCCCTCCCACCATGGGCAGATAGTCGGCCGTGCCGTCCGCTCGCATCAGTACGGCCGGTGGGTGGCCGCCGGTGGCAAGGGAGATCACGAAGCTCCCCGTGCGGGTGCCGGGGGTGATGGTGCCGAACACGATCGTGCAGAACGGCGCCCGGGGCTCACCGTCGCGGGATTCACGCGCCCGTTCCTCGAGGAACGCGGTGTTGAGTACGCCGAGTACCGCGACCGGGTCGGACTCGTGTACCGCCGCGGCGCGCAGCGTGTACCGGACCATCGACGTCGCCACCGCCGCGCGGGCACCCTTACCGCACACGTCACCCAGATACAGGCCCCACGAATCGGTGCCGAGCGGGAACAGATCGTAGAAATCTCCGCCGACCTCGTCCGGGGACGCGATGTGATAGTGAGCGGCGACGTCGAGTCCGGGTACCTGGGGCAGGGCCGGCGGCAGGAGGGTGGTCTGCAGGACCGCGGTGATGCGCTGAAGTCGTTCGCGTTCCTTCTCGGCCTCGCGCCGCGCACGGAGCAGTTCGATCTCGTAGGCGCGTCGTTCCCTCGCGTCGAACAGCGTGGTCCGGACGAGGACGGGCCGTCCCGCTGCGTCCCTCTCGAGGTTCGAGGTCACCAGAACCGGAAGCCGCGACCCGTTCGCCGCCGTCAATTCCAATGCGATTCCGCCGATTTCGCCGTGAAGCAGGAGAAGTGGCGCGAAATGGGTCTCGTGGTAGATGCGTCCACCCACGGACAGCAGATCGGAGAAGTATCGCCGGCCCACGAGGTCCTCGCGCGGATAGCCGAGCCACGCCAGGAGCGTCGTGTTGATCTTCACGATGCGCCCGTCGGGGAGGGTCGTCATGTAGCCGCAGGGAGCATTCTCGTACAGGCTTTCCGCGCTTTCCTGGAGGCTTTGCCCGAGGGCTGCGCTCCCCGGTTCGTCGTCCGGGTGCGCGCCCGGCAGGTCGCGTCGCGCGGGCCGGTCCTCGGGATGGGGCGGGGTCGTCATCCGATCCGTGACACGAACTCGGCGATGGCGGCGGCCGTTTCGTCCGGCGCACTGAGCTGTGGGCAGTGGCCTGTCGCATCCAGCGTCACGAGTTCGCTGCCGGGGATGGCCGCATGGACGAAAGCGCCCACTTCCGGGGGTGCGATGGCGTCGCGCGAGCATTGCGCGACGAGCGTGGGCACCGAAACCGCGGCAAGATCGTCGCGGTTGTCCGACAGGAAGGTCACGCGCGCGAAGACACGGGCGATGTCGGGGTCGGTGCGGCAGAACAGATCGGTCAGTTCGTCGCCGAGTACCGGACGCTCCGGGTTCCCCATGATGACCGGCGCCATCGCACCCGACCAGCCCAGATAGTTCGCTTCCAGTGCCTCGAGAAGCTCGTCGATGTCCTCGGCGCTGAACCCGCCCCGGTATCCGGTGGCCGGGTCGTCGATGAAGCACGGCGACGGGACGAGGAGCACCAAGCCGCTGAACGCGTCGGGGTCCTGTGCCGCGGCGAGAACCCCCATCATCGCGCTCACCGAATGACCCACGAAGACAACGGGTCCCAGTCCGAGATCACGGCACACCTCGAGCGCGTCCTCGGCGTAGCTGTCGAGAGTCGAGTACCGCGACGCGCTCCATGCGGACAGGTCCGAGCGGCCGGCTCCGACATGGTCGAACCGCACCACGGTGAAGTCCTGTTCCAGGGTGGGAACCACGAGACGCCACAGACTCTGATCACAGCCGAAACCGTGTGCCAGCACGATCACCGGGGCGCCTCGGCGTCCGGTCACGGTGACGTGGTTCCTGCTCGGTGTCCGCACGTGGTTCCCCATGTCCACCCTCCCTTGCGTGAGAGAGTGCCACAAATCGGGCCCTTGCGGAGACTGCGCGCTCGTCGACCTGCGGAGGAGCAACTGCGTGTCCGTTCCGGCCTGCCGCTAGCCTTCAACGGGTACGGAGCAGAGAAGGGGCCCCTATGGCGAAGATCGAAGACATCCTGGCGCTGGAACGGATCGAGAACGACATCTTCCGAGGTATCGCGACCGAGACGTTGCTGCAGCGGACATTCGGCGGTCAGGTGGCCGGGCAGTCCCTCGTGTCCGCGGTGCGCACCGTCGATCCGGACTTCGGTGTGCACTCGCTGCACGGCTACTTCCTGCGTCCGGGGAATCCGGACAAAAGCATCGTGTACCAGGTCGAACGGATGCGGGACGGACGCTCGTTCGCCACCCGGCGGGTCACGGCCGTACAGGACGGCAAGGCGATCTTCACGATGTCGGCGTCGTTCCACATCGAGGACCACGGCATCGAGCATCAGGACGTGATGCCCGCGGTGCCGATGCCTGACGAGCTGACCGACGCCATGGACTCACCCGACCCCGAATACCGGTGGGTGAACCGGGAGTGGTCGGAATGGGAGTTCCGGTTCGTACCGCAGGATCGCATCGTGCGACGCGACGGCTCGGCCTCCCAGCAGCAGTTGTGGTTCCGGTCGCGCCTGCCGCTGCCGGACGACCCGGTTCTCCACGTCTGCACGCTCGCCTACATGAGCGATATGACGCTGCTGGGCTCGTCGATGGTCATCCACCGCGACGAGGACATCCAGGGCGCCTCGCTCGACCACGCCATGTGGTTCATGCGCCCGTTCCGCGCCGACGACTGGCTGCTCTACGATCAGACCTCTCCGGCCGCGGGATTCGGGCGCGCACTGACCCAGGGCAGAATCTTCGACAGCCGTGGACAATTCGTCGCTGCCGTCGTGCAGGAGGGCCTCAGCCGCACGCCGCGGCCGTAGGCGGCTTCCCCCGGGAGAAGGTACGAATACATGACCACGACGCCTACCATCGGGGTGCTCGCACTGCAAGGCGACGTGCGGGAGCATCGCGCAGCACTCGAGGCCGCCGGTGCCCGCACGATCGCGCTTCGCCGCGCCGGTGAACTCGACGATGTCGACGGGATAGTGATCCCGGGCGGGGAGTCCACCACGATGAGCCGGTTGCTGCGCGTGTTCGATCTGCTCGACCCCGTGCGATCCCGGCTAGAGGCGGGGATGCCCGCATACGGTTCGTGTGCCGGGATGATCCTGCTCGCCTCCGAGGTTCTCGACACGCGACCGGACGCCGAGCACCTCGACGCGCTCGACATCACCGTGCGCCGCAATGCGTTCGGTCGGCAGGTCGATTCGTTCGAGGAGGACCTCGATGTGAGGGGCGTCGAGGGTGGTCCGGTCCGGGCGGTGTTCATCCGGGCCCCGTGGGTCGAGAGGACAGGACCGGACGTCGAAGTCCTCGCCACCGTGCCCACCGGACCTGCTGCGGGCCGCGTCGTCGCGGTGAGGCAGGGCGCGGTGTTCGCGACCTCGTTCCACCCCGAGGTGGGCGGTGATCTGCGAGTGCACCGGCTCTTCGTCGATGCGGTGCGCGTACACGCGTGATCCGGCAGGTAGAATCGGCTCTCCGAACAGTCGGTAGTGATCCGACGTACCTCGCCGGAAGGGGCTCCAAGCGAATGAGCGGCCACTCCAAATGGGCCACCACCAAGCACAAGAAGGCGGTCATCGACGCCAAGCGCGGGAAGATGTTCGCGAAACTCATCAAGAACATCGAGGTGGCAGCCCGGACGGGTGGTGGTGACCCCGCCGGAAACCCGACGCTGTTCGACGCCATCCAGAAGGCGAAGAAGAGCTCGGTCCCGAACGACAACATCGAGCGGGCCCGTAAGCGCGGCGGCGGCGAAGAAGCCGGTGGCGCCGACTGGCAGACCATCATGTACGAGGGCTACGGCCCCAACGGTGTCGCGGTGCTCATCGAGTGTCTGACCGACAACCGCAACCGTGCAGCGGGCGAGGTCCGCACCGCCATGACCCGCAACGGCGGGAACATGGCCGATCCCGGTTCGGTGGCCTACCTGTTCACCCGCAAGGGCGTCGTCGTGCTCGACAAGGGCGAGCGCTCGGAGGACGAGATCCTCGAGGTCGTGCTCGAAGCAGGCGCCGAGGAGATCAACGACCTGGGCGACCAGTTCGAGGTGGTCTCCGAAGCCGGCGATCTCATCGCGGTACGCACCGCGCTGGTGGACGCGGGTATCGACTACGACTCGGCCGATCCCGATTTCCGGGCGTCCGTCGAGGTCCCCGTCGATGCGGAAGGCGCGCGCAAGGTCTTCAAGCTCGTCGACGCGCTGGAAGACTGCGACGACGTGCAGAACGTGTACACCAACGTCGATGTCTCCGACGAGGTCCTCGCCGAACTCGAAGACTGACCCCCCGGCGTCCGCCGGCCGATCGCGTGTCGGACCGGCGGGCGGCGGACCCGTTCCGATAGGCTATCGAACAATTGTTCGTAGTGCGTAAGGGGTATGACGGGTGCGTGTGATGGGTGTCGACCCGGGGCTGACGCGATGCGGCTTCGGGATCGTGGACGCCGGCCGGGGGCGGGAGGTCACCGCCGTGGCCGTCGACGTCGTCCGGACGCCCACCGATCTCGACCTTGCGACACGACTGCTGCAGATCTCCGATGCGGCAGAGACCTGGCTCGACCGGTACCGGCCCGAGGTCGTCGCGGTCGAACGAGTTTTCTCGCAGAACAACGTCCGTACCGCGATGGGAACGGCGCAGGCCGGGGGAGTGGTCGCACTGTCCGCCGCGCGACGCGGCATACCCGTCATGTTCCACACTCCCAGCCAGGTGAAGTCGGCGGTCACAGGCAACGGTGGAGCAGACAAGAAGCAGGTGACCGCGATGGTCACCCGCATCCTCGGGCTGGCGCAGGCACCGAAACCCGCCGACGCCGCCGATGCTCTCGCCCTGGCGATCTGCCATTGCTGGCGGGCGCCGATGATGGCCCGCATGGCCGCGGCGGAAGCCGCTGCGGCAGAACAGAAACGACGTTACGAGGCACGGTTGCGGGAGCAGGCCGCAGCCCGGAAGGCAGGAACACGGTGATCTCCTCCGTCCGCGGCGAGGTCCTCGAGATCGCACTCGACCACGTCGTCATCGAATCGGCGGGGCTGGGCTACCGCGTCAACGCGACCCCGGCAACCCTGGCGACCATGCGACGCGGCGAGCACGCGCGGCTCATGACGGCGATGATCGTGCGCGAGGACTCGATGACCCTGTTCGGGTTCGCCGATCCCGATGCCCGCGATCTGTTCGGGCTCCTGTTGACCGTCTCCGGCGTCGGACCCCGGCTCGCGATGGCGACGCTCGCCGTCCTCGAACCGGACGCGTTGCGGGCGGCGCTGTCGGACGGCAACACCGCCGCCCTCACCCGGGTTCCGGGAATCGGCAAGCGTGGCGCCGAACGGATGATCGTGGAACTGCGCGACAAGGTCGCCGCGTTCGGCGGCAACGGCGCGCCTCCACTGTCGGCCGTGCCCGCATCGCCGGTGCGCGAGCAGGTCGTCGAGGCGCTCGTCGGTCTCGGTTTCCCGCTCAAACAGGCGGAGCAGTCCACCGACACGGTGCTGGCCGATGCCCCGGACGCCGACACGTCCACCGCGCTGCGGGCGGCGCTGTCGTTGCTGGGTAAGTCCCGGTGACCGGCGACGACCTGCCCGACGAGGGCGGTTCGTACGACGATCCGCACGACTCTCCGGTGACGGCCGCGTTCACCGCGACCGACGGTGACATCGAAACAAGCTTGCGTCCGAAGAGTCTCGACGACTTCATCGGGCAGCCCAGAGTGCGCGAGCAACTCCAGCTGGTGTTGCGCGGCGCGACCATGCGCGGCGGCACACCCGACCACATCCTTCTCTCCGGTCCTCCCGGGCTGGGCAAGACGTCCATGGCGATGATCATCGCCGCCGAGTTGGGAGCGTCGCTGCGCCTGACGTCCGGTCCGGCGCTCGAGCGTGCGGGCGACCTCGCGGCGATGCTGTCGAACCTCGTCGAGGGCGACGTCCTGTTCATCGACGAGATCCACCGGATCGCGCGCCCGGCCGAGGAGATGCTCTACCTCGCCATGGAGGATTTCCGGGTGGACGTGGTTGTGGGGAAGGGGCCGGGAGCTACTTCCATACCCCTGGAGGTCGCGCCGTTCACGCTCGTCGGTGCCACCACCCGCTCAGGTGCTCTCACCGGTCCGTTGCGCGACCGGTTCGGGTTCACCGCCCACATGGATTTCTACGAACCCGCGGAGTTGCAGCTCATCCTGCGGCGTTCGGCGACGATTCTGGGTATCGACCTGCACGACGACGCGAGCGCCGAGATCGCCGGACGCTCGCGCGGCACACCGCGCATCGCCAACCGGCTGCTGCGCCGGGTGCGCGACTACGCCGAAGTCCGGGCAGACGGTGTCGTGACACGCGACATCGCCCGCGCGGCGCTCGAGGTGTACGACGTCGATCCGATCGGCCTCGATCGCCTCGACCGCGCGGTGCTCGGCGCTCTGGTGCGCAGCTTCGGTGGTGGGCCGGTCGGCGTGTCGACATTGGCGGTGGCGGTCGGCGAGGAGCCGGGAACCGTCGAGGAGGTCTGCGAGCCGTTCCTCGTGCGTGCCGGAATGATCGCCCGCACGCCACGTGGTCGCGTCGCGACGCAGGCGGCCTGGCTGCAGCTCGGACTGACTCCGCCCCCGGAGGCGGCCACGGGTGGCATCGAGGTGCGCGCACGGGAACCGCAGCTCGATCGAACCGGTGAGGGTCCGGGACCACCCGGGGTCTAGCACCCCGTGCGCGTGGTCGTAGGGTCTGCGGCGAGGTAATGGCACACTGGTTTATTGCATCGGTCCGTGGAGGCCGATTCCGACGTCGAGCCGGCCCTGCTGCCGCCACGACACTGGCTACAACCGAGGACTGACTTCAACGATGGAACTGCTATTCCCGCTCCTGATTCTCGCCTTGCTCGTCCCGACCTTCCTGGGCGTACGGCGTCAGAAGAAGGAAATGGCCAAGGTAGCGGAGCTGCAGGACTCGCTGCGCATCGGCGACCGCGTCATGACGACGGCAGGCCTGCACGCCACGGTGGTCTCGCTCGCGGAGGACACGGTCGAACTCGAGATCGCACCGGGCGTCGTGACCACATGGTCGCGCCTGGTCGTTCGTGAGCGCGTCGAGCCCGCGCACGACTCCGCAGACGACGGCGGCATCGTGTCGCTGGGCAAGGACGACCCGTCCGAAGGGCGTCCCACCGAGCACTGACGCCGACGCTGCGGCGCACCGAGACATTGTGTCGGCGCCGATGCGGCTGCGTGGCCGCCCCACGCGCGTAATGCGCCTCTGAGGGCTGCTCATCTCCGATTCCACTCACTCGTATCGAGGAGACACACACACCGTGGCACCTTCCAATGGATCGGTGCATCCCGCGCGTTCGCTCGCCCTGTTCGGGGTGATCCTGGTAGCGCTGTATGCATTGGTCTTCTTCACCGGGGACAAGTCGCCGGCTCCCAAGCTCGGCATCGATCTGCAGGGCGGCACCCGGGTGACGCTCACCGCGCGCACCCCGGACGGCAGCAGCCCGAGCGCCGACAGCTTGAAGCAGGCTCAGCAGATCATCGAAACCCGCGTCAACGGGCTCGGTGTATCGGGCTCGGAGGTGGTCGTCGACGGCGACAACCTGGTGATCACGGTGCCCGGCGACGACAGCTCGCAGGCGAAGACGCTCGGACAGACGGCGCGGCTCTATATCCGTCCCGTGCTCGGAGGACCGATCGCAAGCTCCAACTCGGCGGCCGAGCAGCCTGTCGAGGAGGACGGCCCCGCCGACGGCGCCCCGGCCCCGGAATCGGAGACGGACGCTCCGGCAGAAGCTCCGCCGGCCGAAGAAGAGGGTCAGGCACCCGCCACGGACGGCGCGGAGCCGCAGGGCCGTCCGTTCCCGGCACAGAACCCGACGGACGCGCCGGTCGAACCGGGCGAGCCCGCGGACACACCTGCGCCTGCGACAGACGCTCCCGCGACGGACGCTCCCGCCGAAGCCCCGGCCGCCGACGCGGTTCCCGGAAGCCCGCAGGCAGAGGCCGCCGACCAGATCGCTGCGGCCCGGGCCCTCCGTCAGAGTTCCGACCCTGCCGTTCAGCAGGAGGCGGCTCTCTCGCTCGACTGTTCGGCTGCCGACCCGCTCGCGGGCAACGACGATCCGGCACTTCCGCTCGTGGCCTGCTCGACGGACGACACCTCCGTCTACCTGCTCGGCCCGAGCATCATCGACGGACAGCAGATCGCCGACGCGTCCTCGGGATTCAACTCTCAGCAGTCCCGCTACGAGGTCAGCTTGACCTTCGACACCGAGGGCAGCAACACGTGGGCGCAGTTCACCGCCGCCAACATCGGTAAGCAGGCCGCCTTCACCCTCGACTCGCAGGTGGTCAGCGCTCCGGTCATCCAGGGTGCGACGCCCGCGGGCAGTGCCACCTCGATCACCGGCAACTTCACCAACACTCAGGCGAGCGAACTCGCGAACACGCTCAAGTACGGTTCGTTGCCACTGTCCTTCGTCGCATCGGAAGCCGAGACCGTCTCGGCCACCCTCGGATTCGCTTCTCTCGAAGCGGGTCTGATCGCGGGTGCCGTCGGACTGGTCCTGGTGTTCCTGTTCTGCCTGGTCTACTACCGGATGCTCGGTATCCTCACCGCGTTGTCCCTCATCCTGTCCGGGCTGGCGGTCTACGCGGTGATGGTGCTCCTCGGCCGGTACATCGGATTCACGCTCGACCTCGCCGGAATCGCGGGCCTGATCATCGGTATCGGCATGACCGCGGACTCGTTCGTGGTCTTCTTCGAACGCATCAAGGACGAGATCCGCGAAGGCCGGAGCTTCCGCTCGGCAGTGCCGCGAGGCTGGGCACGTGCCCGTCGTACCATCCTGTCCGGCAATGCGGTCAGCTTCATCGCCGCAGCGGTGCTGTACGTTCTCGCGGTCGGACAGGTGCGAGGGTTCGCCTTCACCCTGGGTCTGACCACGATCCTGGACGTCGTGGTGGTCTTCCTCGTGACCTGGCCGCTCGTGCACCTGGCCTCGCGGTCGAAGTTCTGGTCCAAGCCGAGCGTGAACGGTCTGGGCGCAATTCAGCAGGTGGCGCACGAGCGCCAGCTCGCTGCGGTAGCGGCGAAGGAGGCGTGACCATGACCGACACGACAACAGCGGAACGACCCACCACGCGTCGCGGAACACTTGCCGGGCTCTACACCGGTACCGGCGCCTTCGAGATCGTCGGGCAGCGCAAACGCTGGTACATCGTGACCGCGGTGATCGTGCTGCTCGCGTTGCTGAGCATGCTCGTGCGCGGCTTCACGTGGGGTATCGATTTCGAAGGCGGCACCCGCATCCAGATGCCGGCTGTC
>Ga0233375_1000407_pt1 | contig 24051 bp, 23 predicted proteins | sample ElkDunMinimDraft_10_FD_191539 | JGI IMG/M metagenome (GOLD analysis project Ga0233375, IMG submission 191539) | Fecal eukaryotic communites from dung pellets of Tule Elk in California, USA - Elk Dung E16 | ecosystem: Host-associated > Mammals > Digestive system > Large intestine > Fecal | place... | reverse complement strand
GTTCTGGCAGTTCGCCCGGCTCCTGGACGAGCTGGGCGCCCGGCGGCCCGAGGTCGTGGTGCTGGAGAACGTGGTGGGGTTGGCGACCTCGCACGGAGGGGCCGACCTCACCGCCGCGGTCCGCGCGTTCAACGGCCTGGGGTACTCGGTCGACGTGCTCTTCCTCGACGCCCGCAGGTTCGTGCCGCAGTCACGGCCGCGGCTCTTCCTGGTGGGCGCACAGCATCCGCCGGCCGACGCCGCCGCCCCGAGCCCTGAGCTGCGCCCCGACTGGCTCCGCCGGCCGTTCGAGGATCCGACGCTGGTCACCCATCGGGCGGAGCTCCCGCAGCCGCCGTCGCTGCGCACCACCGGCCTGACCGCGCTGCTCGAGGACGTCCCGCGCGGTGACGCGCGCTGGTGGGACGCCGAGCGCACGCAGGCCTTCCTGGACTCGCTGTCCCCGGTGCAGGCGGCCCGGGTCCGCGACCTCCGCGCCGCCCCGGGGGTCCAGCGCCGCACGGCGTACCGCCGGACCCGTCGCGGCGTGGCTGTGTGGGAGGTGCGGCCCGACGACATCGCGGGGTGCCTCCGCACGGCGCGCGGCGGCTCGTCCAAGCAGGCTGTGGTCGAGCTCGGGGGAGGCGGGGTGCGGGTGCGATGGATGACGCCCCGCGAGTACGCCCGGCTCATGGGCGCGGGCGACTACGACCTGTCCGGGGCCCGCACGAACCAGGCCCTGTACGGGTTCGGCGACGCGGTGGCCGCCCCCGTCGTGGCGTGGCTCGCGACGCACTACCTGCGGCCGTTGGCGACCGGCTCGATGCCCGCCCCGACGGCGGACGGGTCCGCGCGGAGCCTGGCGCCCGTCGGCTCCTAGGCTCAGGCTCAGGCGCCGAGCACCGTGGACCCGCGCACCGCGAGGCGGCAGGGCAGCCGCTCGACGCCGTGGGTCCGTTTCCCGTCGATGGCCTTGGTCAGCCTCTCGGCGGCGATCCGCCCGAGCGCCTCGAAGGACATGTCGACGCTCGTGAGCTGCGGGCGGGCGCCGGTGACCAGGATCTCCCAGTTGTCGAACGAGGCGACGGCCACCTGCTGCGGGACGGCGATCCCCCGTTCGTGGAGGATGTCCAGCGCTCCTCGCGCGATCTGGTCGCTGCCGCACAGGATCGCGTCGAGATCGGGATGCTGGTCGAGCAGCCGGAGCGTCGCGGCGCGCCCCCACTGCTCGGTCCAGTTCCCGAAAAGGGTGTCGCCGCCGGTGAGTGAGAGGCCTGCCTCCTGGAGTGCGGCACGGGCGCCCTCGTCGCGGGCCCGCGCGGCGTCGTACTCGGGGTCTCCGCCGATGTGCGCGATGCGCGTGCGGCCGGCCGCGATGAGGTGCTCGACCGCGAGGCGCCCCGCGCTGACGTTGTCGGGGACGAGGGAGCAGTCCTGGGGGTCGTCGGAGGGGGCGTAGGCGTACACCACCGGCACGGGCAGCTCGCCGAGCGAGGGGCGGGGGTCGGTGCGGCTGCCCACCACGATGAGGCCGTCGACGCGCCGCCCGAGCAGGGCGTGCAGGTGGTACTGCTCGCGGATCGAGTCGCCGCGCGCATCGCAGAGGAACACCGACATCTTGCCGGCGCCGAACGCGTCTTCTGCTCCCATCAGGATGGGGATGGAGAACCGGCCCTCGAGGTCGTTGGTGAGCAGGCCCACGGTGCCCGTCTGCCCGGCGATGAGCCCTTGGGCGAGCGTGTTGGGGGTGAAGGAGATCCGCTCGGCCGTCGCGACCACGCGCCGCCGGGTCTCGGGGTGGACGTTGTCGCGGCCGTTGAGCGCCTTCGACGCCGTCGCGATGGACACCCCGGCGAGGCGCGCGACGTCTTTGAGCGTCGGGGTCCGCGGGCGTGGCGGACCGCCCTCGGTGCGCTCTTCGGCGCCGTCGGTGCGTGCGTCCACGTCATCACTCCTTCGTGCTGCGGTCGGCCCTGTCGTGGCCGGCCAGTGCTCGCCAGGTGGCTGCCTGACGTCGTTTGACCGCTCGACAAGGCCGATGCTAGCGTCCCGAAAAGCGTTTCGGAGAATTTCGCTGATGAAGCCGGAACGTCTCGGCGTCGCATGAGCGGCATCGACGGCTGGGCGAGACCGACGACGGTCTCCGCCCCGGTTACGTGGGCTCAAAGAGGAGATCCGTTGAACATCAAGCACAGGAAGGGCGCCTTCGCCCTGACCGCCCTCGCCGTGACGGGGGCCCTCGCCCTCACCGGCTGCTCCAGCACCGATGACTCTGACGGCGGCGCGTCGTCAAGCGGCGGCGCCTCCGAGCTGACCGTCTGGCACTACTTCAGCGCCGACAACCAGGTCAAGCTCATGGACGACTACGCCGAGAAGTTCGAGGCCACGCACGAGGGCGTCGACGTCAAGAACGTGTTCGTCCCGTACGACCAGCTCAACTCCAAGCTCATCGCCGCCGCCGGCGCCAAGAACGGCCCGGACGTCGTCGTCTTCAACGGAGCCGACGCCTCGACGCTGGCCCTCGCAGGCGCCCTCGCGCCGCTCGACGAGCAGTGGGGCTCCTTCGCCGACGCGGACCAGTTCCCCGACTCGGTCATCCACACCGTCGACGACTCGATCTACGCGGTGCAGGGCTACGTGAACCTGCTGGGCCTCTGGTACAACGCCGACATCCTCGCCGAGATCGGCGTCGAGCCGCCCACCACGATCGACGAGCTCGAGACGGCCATGGCCGCGGCGAAGGACGCGGGCAAGGGCGGCATCACCCTCTCCGGCCTGCCGCAGTCGCAGGGCGAGTGGCAGGCGTACCCGTGGCTCACCAGCCAGGGCTTCGACTACTCCGACCCGCAGGCCGCCGACCTCGAGGCCGGCTTCGCCATGGTGCGCGGCTGGGTCGACAACGGGTGGCTGTCGCAGGAGTCCGTGACCTGGGACCAGACCGTCCCGTTCCAGCAGTTCACCGGCGGCAACTACGCGTTCGCCGCGAACGGCAACTGGCAGATGGGCACAGCCGCCGCCGACGCGGGCTTCGAGTACGGCGTCGTGCCGCTGCCCGTCGGCGACTCGGGCAAGGTCTACCTGGGCGGCGAGGGCGAGGGGATCGGCGCGCACGCCAAGAACCCCGAGCTCGCGTGGGAGTACCTGCAGGAGACCTACCTCGACTCCGAGGGGCAGCTGCTCGCCGTGAGCAACGTCGGCAGCCTGCCGGCCCGTGCCGACGCCTCCGCCGACGAGGCCGTCACCGGCAACCCGCTGCTCAAGCCGTTCGCCGACTCGCTCGCCAGCTCGGGAGCCAACTACCCCGACAACGTGGTGCCCGCGCCGAGCGTGGCCGACCTGCAGATCACCGTGGGCCAGGCGTGGAGCGCGGCCATCGGCGGCCAGCAGGCCCCCGCGAAGGCCGCGGAGAGCGTCATGACGGCGCTGCCGTCCCTGCTCAAGAAGTAACGACCCGCCGAGACCGAGGGGCGCTGGCACCGATGGCACTGACCATGGACGATCGACCGACCAGGAAGGCGCCATCGGCGCCAGCGCTCAGGCGCGACAAGAACCGCGGGCGCAACCGGCTGTACTTCATCGCCCCCGCAGCGGTGTTCCTCGCCGTCTTCTCGTTCTACCCCTTGCTGCAGCTCGTGCGGATGAGCGTCAGCAAGGTCACCTCGATCACCCTGAACTCCGCGTGGGCGTTCACCGGGCTCGAGAACCTCCGCAAGGGCCTCGAGGGCGAGATGCCCGCGGCGCTCGGGCGCACCGCGATCTTCGTGGTCGTGGTCACCGTGCTCGGGCTCGTGGGCGGCCTCGCCGCCGCGATCGCGCTACGCGGCACGGGGAAGTGGTCCACCGTGCTGCTGGCCCTGATGGTCTTCGTCTGGGCCCTGCCGCCGGTGGTCAACGGCAGCGTGTGGAAGTTCCTGCTCGGCGACGCGGGCCTGTTCAACACCGTGATCACCGGCCTGGGGATGGACACCGTCCCGTTCCTGTACGACCAGGGCTGGGCCCTGATGTCGGTCGCCTTCGTGAACTCCTGGGCTGTCATCCCGTTCAACGCCCTGGTGTTCCGTGCCGCGATCCTCACCATCCCGAACGAGGTGTTCGAGGCCGCGCAGCTCGACGGCGCCCGGCCCTGGCAGGAGATCAAGCACATCATGATGCCGGCCGCCCGGCCCACCCTCCTGGTGCTGACCGTGCTCACCGTCGTCTACGCGTTCCGCAGCTTCGACTTCATCTACGTCATGACCTACGGCGGGCCGGGGACGGCGACCAACACGCTGCCGTTCCTCGGGTACATCCAGGCCTTCGTCCGGTACGACTTCGGCCTCGGCGCCGCGACCTCGGTCGTGACCGTGCTCCTCGTGCTCGTCATGGCCGTCATCTACGCCCGCAGCATCCGCCGAGAGGAGTCGGAGTCGTGAACAAGAAGGCCGGCCCGGTCAACATCGCAGTCCGCCTGCTCCTGACCCTCATGTACGGGGTGCCGCTCCTCTGGATCGTGCTCACCTCCTTCAAGACCTCCGCGGACGTCTTCTCGACGCAGGGCGCCTGGCTCTTCCGGCCCACCACCGCGGCGTACGTCAACGCGTTCGACGGCGACCTGCTGCTCGCGATGAAGCAGTCGCTGATCATCGCGACCAGCACCACCGCGCTCGTCCTGCTCGTGGCGATCCCCGCCGCGTACGGGCTGGCCCGGCTGGGCGGCTGGCTCACCACCATCGCGCTGGGCCTGCTCATCGTGCTGCAGATGGTCCCGCAGACCGCCTCGGTCATCCCGATGTTCCAGGTCTTCAGCTCGTGGGGCCTCCTCGACCAGACCCTCGCGGTGATCCTGGCGGACACCGCGCTGCTGATCCCGTTCGCGGTGCTGCTGCTGCGGCCGTTCTTCCGCGGCGTCCCGATCGCCCTCGAGGAGGCCGCCTCGATCGACGGCGCCTCGATCCCGCGCACCTTCCTGTCGATCGTGCTGCCCATCGCCCGCAACGGCGTCGCGACCACCGGCACGCTCGTCTTCCTGCTGTCGTGGGGCGAGTTCCTGTACTCGGTGAACTTCTTCCTCACGCCGGGCAAGTACCCCCTCAGCGCGTTGCTCGCGCAGCAGGTCTCCGCGTTCGGCATCGACTGGCCGGGCCTCATGGCGCTCGCCGTCATCACCTCTGTGCCGATCCTCATCGTGTTCATGAGCACCTACAAGCAGCTGCGCGACGGCCTGACCGTCGGCGCCGTCAAGTAGTCGCGCGGCGCCCGTGCGCCGCCCTCGATCGCCTGTCACCCCTCACCCGGAAGCTGGTCCTCCCATGCCTCTCTCGGCTCGCTCCGCCCTGCCCTCGCTCGCCCCCGGCCTCGCCCCCGAGGTCGCCGTCCGCCCCGACCGGGGCCTGCCCATCGCCCCCTCCGACGGCGTGCTGCGCCCGCTGGGACTGGGCGAGGTCCGCATCGACGGCGGGTTCTGGGGCGACCGCCAGCAGCTCAACGCGACCGCGATCATCGAGCACTGCGAGGCGTGGGTCGACCGCATGGGCTGGACCGGCAACTTCGACGCCGCGGTCGAGGGGCGCCTGCCCCAGGACCGCCGCGGCCGCGAGTTCGCCGACTCCGACGTGTACAAGCTCATCGAGGCGATGGCCTGGGAGATCGGCCGCACGGGCGATGCCGCGATGGACGCCCGGCTGCGGGCGCTGGTCGAGCGGATCGCCCGCGTCCAGGAGCCCGACGGGTACCTCAACACCCACTACGGCCGGCCGGGCCAGGGCGCCCGCTACTCCGACCTGCAGTGGGGCCACGAGCTGTACTGCTTCGGCCACCTCATCCAGGCCGGTGTCGCGCGCGGCCGCACCACGGGGCCCGACCAGCTCGTCGAGATCGCGGTGCGCGCCGCCGACCACGTCTGCGAGGCGTTCGGGCCGGACGGCATCGACAACGTGTGCGGCCACCCGGAGATCGAGGTCGCGCTGGCCGAGCTCGGGCGGTACACCGGCGAGCAGAAGTACCTCGACCAGGCCGCCCTGTTCGTGGAGCGGCGTGGGCACGGCCGCCTGGGCGACATCGAGTTCGGGCGCAGCTACTACCAGGACGACGTCCCGGTGCGGGAGGCCGAGGTCATGGCCGGCCACTCGGTGCGCGCCCTCTACCTGGCCGCGGGCGCCGTGGACGTCGCCGTCGAGGCCGAGGACGCGGACCTGCTGGAGGCCGTCCGCCTGCAGACCCGGGCCACCCTGGCCCGTCGGACGTACCTGACCGGCGGCATGGGCGCCCACCACGAGGGGGAGTCGTTCGGGCTCGACCACGAGCTGCCGCCGGACCGCGCCTACTCCGAGACCTGCGCGGGCGTCGCGTCAGTCATGGTCAACCAGCGGCTGCTGCTCGCCACGGGCGACGTGCTGCACGCCGACGCGGTCGAGCGCACGCTGTTCAACGTGGTCGCCGCGTCGCCCGCAGCGGACGGCCGCGCGTTCTTCTACACCAACACGTTGCACCAGCGGGTCCCCGGCTCCGTCCCGGACGCGGCCGAGGCGAGCCCGCGGGCCTCGTCGAGCCTGCGAGCCCCGTGGTTCGAGGTGTCCTGCTGCCCCACGAACGTGGCGCGCACCATCGCGTCGCTGGGCAGCTACCTCGCCACGACGGACGCCTCCGGCCTGCAGGTGCACCAGTACGCGCCGGCCGAGATCCGGACGGCGCTGGCCGGGGGGCGGCAGGTCGCGGTGCGGGTCGAGACGGCCTACCCGGCCGATGGCGACATCCGTGTCACCGTGCTCGGGACGGACGCGACGAGCGGGGCCGGCGAGCAGTGGACGCTGAGCCTGCGGGTCCCCGCCTGGGCTGACGGCGCCACGCTGACGGTCGACGGAGAGACGACGCCGGCGGCCCCGGGCTACGCGTCCGTGACTCGCCCGTTCGCCCCGGGGGACGTGGTGGAGCTGCGCCTGCCGGTGCGGGCCCGGTGGACGGGCGCCGACCCGCGGGTCGACGCGGTCCGCGGCTCCGTGGCCGTCGAGCGCGGACCCCTCGTGATGGCGCTCGAGTCGGTCGACCTGGGCGCGTCGGTGAACACCGCCCGGGTGCTGGTGGACGAGGCGCCGGTCGATCGTGACGGGCAGGTGCTGGTCCCGGTGGCCCAGGTCCCGGTCGAGGACTCGCCCTGGCCGTACGCCACCGGCTCCGCGACCGTGCCGGCCCTCGAGCCGGCGCGTCTGACCCCGCTCGTGCCGTACCACGCCTGGGCGAACCGCGGCCCGTCGACCATGCGCGTGTGGATGCCCGTCGCCTGACGGGCGGCGCGCACGAGGGCGCGCCCGGCCCCCGCGCCCACCGCGCACCAGGTGGGTGCGGGGTCGGGCGTGCGAGAGGGCTGTCGGTCCCGCCCGGGGGCGGGACCGGGTCAGTCTTCCAGGCGTTCGATCTTGGGGCTGTCGAGCGCGACACGGCGACGTTCGCCGTTGCCGAAGTCGACGATCACGGCGGCCTCGCCGTCGAGGGCGATGACACGGCCGAGGCCGTGGCGCTCGTGCGAGACCCGCGTGCCGACGGGCAGCGGGACGATCCGAGCGAGGGCCGCCTCGCGGGCAGCGTTGAAGGGACTGTTCGGCAGATGGCGCGGTTTCCCGGCGGGTCGGTAAGGCATCACTCTTGATCTTCCACCATGAATGGGTCCCATGTGGACAGACGTTCGGCTCTGGACTGCGCGCAATCCGCCGTTCGGGGGGATCTCGGGTCCGACGAGCGCGTGTCAACCGCCCCGCGACGGGGCAGGATGGGAGATCAGAAGCGGCACACGTGCCGCGGTCACGCAGGGGGAGTGTGATGAAGGCAGCGGTGGGGGATCGCATCATCAGCAGCTCTGGCATCGTGGGCGGGCACGTTCGCGAAGGGCTTGTGGTGGAGCTCAGGCACGAGGACGGCACGCCGCCGTTCGTCGTGGAGTGGGCCGACACGGGGGACCGCACACTGGTGTTCCCGGGGCCGGACACCACGTTGCGCGCAGCGGACGGCCAGGTGCGCCCGGGACCCGTCTGACCGGTCGTCGCATGGCGCGGGCCACCGGCGTCAGGACGGCACGGCCGCCGCAGCCGGCCGCCACCGGTGCGCCGCGTCGAGCAAGATCCGGTTGAACGCCGTCGGCGCATGGCTGTTCACGTCGTGGCCGGCGCGCGGGACGACGGTGAGTCGTGCCGTGGGCAGCGTGGCGAGGTACCGGCGCTCGTCCATGCGCAGCGGGTCCCGCATGCCGTTGACCAGCCACACCGGCAGGCGCAGCGTGCGCAGGTGCTCCAGCGAGGAGTAGCCCTTGAGCGCGCCCAGCATGTCGCTCACCAGGCCCCAGTTGTCGCCGCCCACCCCGAAGGCACGGGTCACGTGGTTGGACACGCGCCGGTAGGTGGCTATCGGCTTGCCGCGCAGCTCCGTCGAGCATCCGGCCAGGACGGCCCCGGCCAGCTTGTGCTGCGCGCCGGCCGCGTAGGCCAGTGAGGCGTACCCGCCCATCGACAGGCCCACGAGCAGCGGTGGCGTGGGGCAGGCGGTGACGGCGCGGTCGATCGTCTCGAGCGCGGCGTCGAGGGTGAACCGCTCGTCCACACGGGCCCCGTGCCCCGGCAGGTCCACGGCATGGGCGCGGTGACCGGACAAGGTCATCGCCGCGACCTGCCCGTCCCAGATCGACGAGGACGTGCGCATGCCGTGCACGAACACCAGGGAGCGGGTGATGGGGTGACACCTCCTCGGGTCGCCCGCTGCGCGGGCCCACGGGAAACGGCGGAACGTAGACGCAGAGTAGGCCGCGTGGCTGTGTGCGGCTCTCAGGCTCCGAGGCGCCCGGCGGCCGAGGCCGCGCCGAGCCAGGTGTGCGGGTTGCGGTCCCAGCACCAGCCCAGCTTCGCGCGCCGCTCGCTGATCCACACGGCCGGGACGCGCTGGTTCCCCGCCCGGGAGCCCATCAGGGAGTAGCACCGATTGGGCCGCAGCATGTCGGGGCGCACCACCGTCAGGGCGATGCCCTCCGCGATGGTCAGCGGCGTCCGACCGCGCCCGCGCACGGTGGCCAGCGCCGACTCAGGCGTGGCGCCGCAGAACTCCGAGCCGGTGTCGATGCCGTGCAGCACCCAGAAGGCGCCATCGGGCTGCTCGACGTCGTCGAGGGGCCGGTAGGTCGCGAGCTCCTCGGGGTCGATCACGCTCACCCCGCGCTGGCGGCCCCGGCGCATGGCGGGAGCGACGTCGTCGAGGTCGTGCCCGCGCGCGGCCAGGGCCTCAGGGCTCAGGACCAGGACGAAGGGCACGTGGTCCTCGGCATCGCCCGTCATGGCGCCCGTCTGCTCGGGCGCCATCGGCAGGGCGGCGACGGCCGGCCGCAAGGGCTCGACGGCCGCCCGCAGGCCGTCCGCGTCGAGGCCGAGCAGCCCGCCCACGCCCAGCTCGGCGTACGCCCGGACCTGGCGGTCGAGCTCGGCGAGCGGCGGGGCGCCGGGGTCGAAGGACGTCGCCGCGGGGGACGCGTCGGCGGTGACGGTGGGCAGGTGCGGGTCCACGACGGTGATCACGGTGGCCATGGCGTGCCAACGCTCCACGGGACGCCGGTGTTCCCGCCGGACGCCGTCAGCGCCGCGGATCCCCCGGCCGCGCCCCGGCGGGGGATCCGCGGCCTCGTCAGCCCCAGAGGCGCTGGGAGGCGAGCTCGGCGCCCTGCACCAGGGAGTCGAGCTTGGCCCACGCGATCTGCGGGTGCACGCGGCCGCCCAGCCCGCAGTCGGTCGCGGCGACGACGTTCTCGCGGCCGACCCGGGAGGCGAAGCGCTCGATGCGGTCCGCGACGAGCTCGGGGTGCTCCACGACGTTCGTGGAGTGGCCCACCACGCCGGGCAGGATCAGCTTGCCCTCGGGCAGGGCGACGTCGTCCCACACCCGCCACTCGTGCTCGTGGCGCGCGTTGGCCGCCTCGAACGAGTACGCGCCGGCGTTGACCTCGAGCATCGTGGAGACGATGTCCGCCATCGGCAGGTCGGTCGTGTGCGGGCCGTGCCAGGAGCCCCAGCACAGGTGGTAGCGGATCTGGTCCTCGGGGAGGCCGCGCAGGGCGTGATTGAGCGCCTCGACCCGGACCTTGGTGAACGCCAGGTAGTCCTCGACGCTCGGCTCCGGGGTGATCTGGTCCCAGCTCTCCGCGATCGACGGGTCGTCGATCTGCAGCACGAGGCCGGCCTCGATGATCGCGACGTACTCCTCGCGCAGCGCGTCCGCGCACGCCCAGACGAACTCCTCGTCGGTGGCGTAGTGCTCGTTCGCGATGCGGGCGGCGCTGCCCGGCGCGATCGACGTGATGAACCCCTCGGTGGAGCCGGTCGCGTCGAGCGCGGCGCGCAGGTTCGCGACGTCGGAGGCGATGGCCTCCTGGCCGGTGTAGGCGACCGGCCCGGTGCACTTGGGGAACGGCTTGGGGCCCTCGGCGGCGAAGATGCCGCTGGACGGGTCGGTGTAGGCGTCGCGGAACCGGGCCTGGTCGCGGCGGTTGCCGAAGCCCGTGAGCCGGATCTCGCCGGGCGCGGACGTGTGGTCGGCGGTGGCCCACCCCATCGCGGTGTCGAGCTCGAGCCCGCCCAGCCGCTGGAACGAGTACGACCACCAGGCGCCGTAGTCCACCGGGGAGCTCATGGCCTTGCCGAACTCCCCGTCGCCCGGGACGGAGATGCCCGCCTCGCGCTGGCGGCGCACCAGGTCGAGCACGGCGCCGGACAGCAGGGCGTCGTAGCCCTCGGCGGAGCCGCCGGCCTCGCGCGCGGCGTTGGCGGCGAGCAGCTCGGGCGTCCGGGGAAGGCTGCCGGCGTGCGTGGTGAGGATGCGGTCGGTGCTGCGGTTCATGGGGGCCTCGCCTGGTGCTGGGGATGTCGCGTCATCGTGGCACAGCACTGCGGCGCGACAGCCCTCGCGCTCAGCCCTCGGCCGCCGCGCTCAGTCCGCGGCCGCCGCGCCGATCAGGCCGCGCCGGTGCGCGATGCCCACGGCCTCGGCGCGGCCAGATGCCCCCAGCTTGGCCAGCAGGTTGGACACGTGGACGCTCACCGTCTTCGCGCTGATGAACAGGCGCTCGCCGATCTGCCGGTTGCTCAGCCCGTCAGCCACGAGGGCCAGCACCTCCGCCTCGCGGGCGGTCAGGACGTCGACCGACGGCGCGCGGGCGCCCGGCACCTCGAGCCGCCAGCGCCGGGCGAGGGCGATCAGCCACGCGTGCAGCGGCTGGGCGCCCATCGCGTGCGCGTCGGCGAGCGCCTGCGCGGCCTCTCGCGCGGCGCCCGCGCGGTCGCCCGAGGCGGCGAGGGCCTCGGCCCAGCGCGCCCGCGCCCACGCCCCGTCGTAGCGGTTGCCGTAGTCGTAGGCCTCGGTGACGGCCTGCCACACCGCCGGCTCGGCGGAGCCCCGCAGGCGGGCGTGCTCCGCCTGGGCGCGCGCGAGCCACGCCAGCCCCTCGGGACCCAGCCGTCCGCCCCGCGGCCTGCCGCGCTCAGCCGTCGCGACGGCCCGGCCCAGCAGGGCGTCGCCGAGGGCCAGTCGGGGGACGGGGTCCGCGCCGATCTGGCGGTCCTTCTCGGCGCCGTCCGCGAGCGCGGCCAGCGCCAGCGTGGCGAGCCGGATCCCGCCCAGGAAGTGGTCGCTCCAGGTGCGGCCCAGGTGGTCGATCAGCTCGAGCGACAGGTCCACGGCCTCGTCCACCCGCCCAGCCCGGGTCAGGGCCTCGATCGTGCTGGCTCCCGCGAGGAGCGCGAGCTGGCCGTCGCGGTCCCACGAGGAGCGCATCGCCTGCCCGCGCTCGATCACGTCCGCCTCGCCGCGGGCCACCGCCGCGCACAGCTCGATCGCGGCGGACAGGGGCGCCGCCCACGTGGGCACCGGGGGATGGTCCGGTCCCGCGGGGCGCAGGTCCCCGAGCGCGTAGCGCACGATCTCGGAGAAGAGCCACAGCGTGGCGCCCTCGGCGCTCAGGGACAGGCCCACGTCCCGCGCCTGCGCGGCGCCGCGCACGGCGATGTCGTGCGCCACGGCGATCTGGCCGGCGTAGTAGTGCGTGGTGGACAGGTTGTAGAGGGAGCGCAGCTCGGTGGCCAGGTCGCCGGCCTCGCGGGCCCGGGCCGCCGACGTCGCCAGGAGCGCCGCCGCGCGGGCCGGGTCGTCCACGACGAGCACCGCGAGCGTGGTCAGGGCGTCCGCCTCCGCGGCCGCGCAGCCGACCGCCCGCGCGGCGGTGATCGCGGCGTCGGCGCTGCGCAGGGCCACCTGGTCCAGGTCGATGTTCATGGCGGAGCGGGCATGGGTCGCGAGCGCCCACGGCATGGCCTCGGGCCGCTGGTGCGCGGTGAGGTCGGCCACGGCGCGGCCGGCCTGGTCGTGGGACTCCTGGACCTGGTCCGCGGCGAGCAGGCACCGGGCCAGCACGGTGCGGACCTCGGCCTGGCGGGCGGCGTCCTGGGCCGCGGCCTCGAGCGCCCGCCGGGCGAGGGCGACCGCCCGCTCGAGCTCCCCGGACCGGCCGGCCGCGCCCGAGGCGGCGAGCAGCACCTCGACCAGGTCGGAGCCGACCTGGTCGGCCGCGTCGGGCACCGCGTCCCACAGCGAGAGGACCGTCTCGTGGTGGCGCAGCTCCTCGACGGGCGCCAGCACCTGCGCGGCCGCGTGCGCGGCGGCGTGCGAGGCCCGCAGGGCCGTGGGCAGGTCGTGGGCGCGCGTCGCGTGGACGGCCACCCGGGAGGGCAGGCCGAGCGCGGGGTCGGAGGACATCGCGCGCAGGTAGGCCCGGTGCAGCGCGACCTGGTCGCCGGGCAGCAGGTCCGCGTACACGGCCTCGGCGAGCAGCGCGTGCCGGAAGGCGATGTGCTCGCCCTCGCCCTGCAGCACGTGGTGGGCGACCGCCTCGCCGAGCACCGCGTCGTAGCCGTTCGCGGACTCCAGCTCGTCGCGCGCGACGTCCTGGGCGACCGCGCGCAGCAACGGCTCGTCGACCCGGCGGCCGCCGACCGAGGCGATCTGGGCGAGCCGCTGCACCGCGGGCTGCTGCTGCTCGAGCCGGCCGCGCAGCACGTCGCGCAGCGTCCACGGCAGCCCGCCGTCGCCGTCGGCCCCGATGGCGGTCGTCTCGAGCAGCTCCTCCGCGAAGAACGCGTTGCCCTCCGACCGCGCGCTGACCCGCCGCAGGTCCTCTTCCGGCAGCGCGCGGCCCAGGGCGGCCGTGGTGAACTCGCGCAGCTCGTCGACGGTGAACGGCGGAAGGTCGATCCGCTCGACGCGAGGGTGGCGCGTCAGCTCGGCGAGCATCGGGCGCAGCGGGTGGCGTCGGTGCAGGTCGTCGGTCCGGTAGCTCGCGACCACCAGCAGGTGCTCCTGGCGCATCCGAGCGAGCAGGAACCGCAGCACGTCGCGGCTCGAGGAGTCCGCCCAGTGCAGGTCCTCGATGAGCAGCAGCAACGGGGCGCCCTCACGCCCGACGGCGCCCAGCACCGCCGAGAGGCCGTCGAACAGCTGCAGCCGGCTCATCTGGTCCTCCGCCGCGGGCAGCTCCCGTGAGCCGGTCGAGAGCAGCCGGCCGAGCGCCGGGCGGGAGGCCAGCGCGCGGTCGACGACCTCGGGGACGAGGGCCCGCAGCTGGGCCAGCGTCTCGGCGAACGGCAGGTACGGCAGGCCGATCTCGCCGAGGTCCACGCAGTGCGCGGTGACCACCGTGGCCCCGGCCTGCTCGGCGAGCTCCGCGCAGCGGCGCAGCAGCCGCGACTTGCCCACCCCGGCGTCGGCGCCGAGCAGCACCGCCCCCGGGGCGCCCCCGGCCGCGCGGGCCAGCGCCGCGGCGACCTGCGCGACCTGGTCGCCGCGCGCCACGAACTGCGTCGTCATCGAGGCTGGGCCCATGGCTCCGATCTTGTCAGGCGCCACCGACCGACGGCCGTGCGGACCGCCCGACGGATCCGGGCGCCCAGGCGCACCTCGACGGCCTGGGCCCGTCCCTCCCGTGCAGGAGGCCGGTCCCGGCGCCCTGACACGTCGTTCAGCATCCGCTCCCGGCGGTACGCCAGCTCGGCGTCCAGCCCGTGTCCCCACATGTCGTTCATCGCTGCCTCCTCATGGTGGCGAGCCCTGTGCTCGCTCCTCAGACGGTGCCCCTGAGGCCGGGGTGCGCGGATCGGTCAGATGCCCGGTCGTGCGAGGGCGGGCGGCGCGGCCGCGGCCTGAGGCGCCTCAGGCAGCGCCCAGGACGGCGCCCGCCAGCGCGTACCGTGACGCCGTGCCCTCCTACCGCGTCTCGATCGGCGTCGGCCTGCTCCACCCGGGCGTGGACCCCGCCGGCGTCGTGCCCGCGGCCGCGTCGGCCGCCCGTGAGCTCGCCACCGTGGAGTCCTCCGACCTGGCGGTGACGCACGGCGAGGCGCGGATCTCCGTGCGGTTCACCGTGGCCGACGACGAGCACGCCCTCGCCGTCGGCCAGCACGTCGTGGCGGCCGTCGACCGGCTCGGCGGCACCTCCCGCCCCACGCTCGACCGTCGGGCCGGGCCGCGGTGGACCGCCGTGCGCTGACGACGCGCCACGGCCGAATCGCGGCCTATGTCGGGCCGGTTTACATTCGCAGCATCGGGTGAAGACGCGGGCGACCGCCGTCGGGCCCGCGGAAGCGGCGGGGGCCCGCTCTCGGGGGAGGCTGCGCGATGAACGAGGCTGACACTGCGTGGGTGCTGGTGTGCGCGGCACTCGTGCTCTTCATGACACCCGGCCTGGCGATGTTCTACGCGGGCATGGTGCGGTCACGCAACACGCTGACCATGATGCTGCAGAACATCGTGCCGCTCGGCGTCATCTCGCTGACGTGGGTGCTGCTCGGGTACACCCTCGCGTTCAGCAACCAGGGCAACAGCTTCCTCGGCGCGCTGGACGCCACCGCGCTGCTGGACGTCGAGCAGCCCCAGTTCCACACGGTCGCGGCGGGCGTCACCATCCCCGTGCTGGCCTTCGTGGCGTACCAGATGATGTTCGCCGTCATCACCCCGGCGCTCCTCACCGGCGCCACCGCCGGGCGGCTCAAGATGCTCGGCTGGGTGGCCTTCCTCGCCGTGTGGTCCCTGGCCGTGTACCCGCAGGTCGCCCGCTGGCTGTGGCACCCCATGGGCTGGCTCGCCGACCTGGGCGCCCAGGACTGGGCCGGTGGGATGGTCGTGCACGCCTCCGCGGGGGCGGCGGCGATCGCGGTGCTGCTCGTGGTGGGCCGGCGGCGGGACTGGCCGCACGTCTCGTCCTCGCCGAGCAACCTGCCGCTGATGCTCGCGGGCGCCGGCATCCTGTGGTTCGGCTGGTTCGGGTTCAACGCTGGCGACGGCCTCCAGGCCGATGGGATCGCGGCGCAGGCGCTCGTGAACACCCACGTCGCGGCGGCTGGCGGGCTGTGCGCGTGGCTGCTGCTCGAGCGACTCACCAGCGGGCACGCGACGCTGGTCGGCGCGGCGTCGGGAGCGGTGGCGGGCCTCGCGACGGTCACGCCGTGCGCGGGCTTCGTGAGCACGGGCGCCGCGATCGCGATCGGCGTGGTGGCCGGGCTGGTCTGCAACCTGGCGGTGGGGGTCAAGTACCGCCTGGGCTACGACGACGCGCTCGACGTGATCGCCGTGCACTTCACCGGCGGCGTCCTGGGCTCCATCCTGCTCGGCCTCTTCGCCGACAGCGCCATCAACCCGGTCAGCGCGGACGGCCTGTTCAACGGCGGTGGGGGCGCGTTGCTCGGCCATCAGGCGATCGCGATCCTCAGCGTCGTGGTGTTCTCGTTCGTGCTCAGCTGGGTCATCGCCGCGCTCGTCAACGTGACGGTCGGGCTCCGCGTGCCGCTCGCCGAGCAGGACGACCTGGACCGCGAGCAGCAGGGCGCCGCCGCGTACGCCTTCAGCGGGGTCGCGGTGCGCGGCATGGAGTCCGGGGGCCGGAGCGTGCGCGGCAGCGGCGACGGCCGATCCGCCCCTGCCGCCGCGGTGGCGGGCCGTGGGCGGCGGCGTCCGGGCCGCCAGCTCGTCACCGCCTTGGTGGACCCCGGGCGGATCGACGCGCTGCGGGACGCCCTGCTCGCGGCCGGCGCCGAGTCGATCGTCCTGTCTGACGCGGCGGTCTACTCGCCGACGCCCACCGTCGAGGTCTTCCGTGGGCGCTACCAGCGTGTCGACTTCCGTGAGCGGCTGAGGGTGCAGGCCGTCGTCGACGACGACCATGCCGCTGCGGTGGCCGCCGAGCTGGTGCACACGTTCGGCGCGGACCCGCGGTCCGTGTACCGCCAGGAGGTCGGGTCCGTGTGACGCACGCGTGCCAGCGGCACGGGGCGTGAGGGGCGTGGCTGTCCGGCACTGAGCCGGCTGCCCGTCCGCACCGGGGGTCGGGGGGACTCCCCGGTGCGGACGCGCAGCCGGCTCAGCGTCTGACCGGCCCGCTGCCAGGGACGGCGGGGGACGGGCTCAGCGCGGGTCCACCTCGACCTCCCACACGAACCCGTCGAGCACCTCGGCGGCGTGCCGGTGCGCGGCGTCCAGCGCCGTGGCCAGGTCGGGCGCCTCGCCCGGGACCTCGAAGGCCACGGTCGTGCCGGTGGGCGGGAGCGGCTCGGGGTGGTCGTCGCCGGTGGCGCCCAGCGCGTCGGCCATGCCGGCGCGCACCGCCTCGTCGGGGACGTCCTGGACGGTGATGCGGGCGAGGTAGTCGGGCACCCGCACATCGTCCCTCATGCCACCGACGCGTCCGGGGGACGGGCGTCCGCGCTGGCGCCCGGCACGGTGGCCCACGCGACGAGCGCGCCGGCCGCCATCAGCCCGGCGCAGACGAGCATCGCGGTGCGGTTCGCCGGGGCCAGCGTGGCGGCGTCGTTGAGGCTGCGCCCGACCCCGGCGACCAGGGGCAGCACCGCCACGACCAGCAGGCTCGCGATCCGCGCGACAGCGTTGTTGACGCCGCTGGCCGCGCCCGCCAGGCGGTCCGGCGCGGCGGCGAGCGCCGTCGACGTGAGCGGCGCCACCGTCAACGCGAGCCCGAGGCCCAGCACCAGCACCCCCGGCAGCACGGCCGTCAGGTACGGGGCCCGGTCCCCGATGCCGGCGAGCAGCACGGCCCCCGCCGCGCACCCCAGCGGCCCTGCCGTCATGGGCAGCCGGGGGCCGATCCTGGTGCCCAGCGCTCCGGCCCGGGCCGAGAGGAGCAGCAGCAGGACCGTGACCGGCAAGGGGGCCAGGCCCGCCGCCAGGGCCGAGTACCCGGCCACCACCTGCAACGTCACCACGAGGAAGAAGAAGACCCCGCCCAGCGCCGCGTACACCAGGAACGTCGTCGCGTTGGCCCCGGTGAACGGCCGCCAGCGGAACAGCCGCAGCGGGAGCAACGGGTGGGTCGCGCGGCGCTCGACCAGCACGAAGGCGACCAGGGCCGCCACGGCCAGGGCCAAGGAGCCGGCCACCCGCGGGTCGCCGGGACCCAGATCAGGCCAGGCGGTGAACCCGTAGGCCAGGCCGGCGAGCCCCACGGCGCCGAGCAGCGTGCCCGCCACGTCGAGGGCGCGCGCCGCCTGCGGGTCCCGGGACTCGGGGACATGCCGCAGCGTCACGGCGGCCACGACAGCGGCGAGGGGCAGGTTGATGAAGAAGATCCAGCGCCAGCTCGCGACGTCCACGATCCAGCCGCCCAGGAACGGCGCCGCGGCGCCGGCGATGCCGCCCAGGCCTGACCACGCGCCGATGGCCCGGCCACGGTCCTGCTCGTCGAACGAGGACTGCAGGATGGAGAGGGAGCCCGGGGTGAGCAGCGCCCCGCCGATGCCCTGCACCAGCCGGGCCGCGACGAGCGTGCCGATGTCGGGCGCGAACCCGCACAGTGCCGAGCCCACCGTGAACCACGCGACCCCGACGAGGAACACCCGGCGCCGCCCGAACCTGTCTCCGAGCGATCCGCCCAGCAGCAGGAAGGCCGCCAGGGTCAGCGCGTACCCGTTCACGGTCCACTGCAGGCCGGCCGTCCCGGCGTCGAGCTCCTCCCCGATGTGCGGCAGGGCGATCGTGACCACCGTGGCGTCGATGAACGCCATGCCTGAGCCGAGCACGGTGGCGAGCAGCACCCACCGGGCGCGGGCGGTCCCGTACGCCAGCCCGTCGGTCGTCATGGCAGTCCCCCGTCTCGCCTCCGGGCTCGGGCGACGCCATGGGCGCCCGGATCCCGTCAGGGTAGGGCGCTCGTCCGTGGATGTGCCCGGCGGAGGCCAAAGGGATAGATTCAGGAGGACCCGGACAAAAGCCGCGCGCTTCGTTCACTACTTGGACACAGGTATAGAACAACGGCCCGGTTCACCCGGCAGATGCCCCATGCGTCGGGCACAGTGGACCGGTGGGCGACGTCCGAGAGCTACGCAGTGCCGGCAGCGTGCGGCGCCGGGAGGCCCTCGCCGAGACCGGCGAGCTGGTCCTCCGGGCCGAGCGCTCGGCCCCACGCGCGGCCCGGCACTGGATCATGCGGGCGGTCGCCGCCGCCGGGGTGCACGGCGCCTCCAACCAGGTGGTGGAGCTGCTCGCCGGCGAGCTGGTGGCCAATGCCGTGCTGCACGGGCCGTCCGACGGGGAGATCCGGGTGCACGTGAGGATCTACCAGGACGAGGTCCGGGTCGAGGTCACCGACGAGAGCCCGACGCGTCCCCGCGTCCGCCGCCCGCAGCCCACCGACCCGAACGGCCGCGGCATGGCGCTGGTCGAGGCGCTGTCCTCGGCGTGGGGCGTCGAGCGGCTCGACGACGGCGGCAAGACGGTCTGGTTCACCGTGGAGAACCAGGACTGACGCGCACGTCCACCGCGAGGGCGCGGTGGTCGGAGATCCCCAGGTCGAAGGACGCGCCGCCGTCCACCGCCTCGACAGCCCCATCCCCGAGGATGTGGTCGAGCTGGCGCTGCGGCGACTGCAACGGGAACGTCGCGGCCCGCGCCAACGAGCGCATGCCCGAGGCCTGCGTGGCACGGCGCGGATCGATGTTCAGGTCGCCGAGCAGCACCAGCGGGCGGGGCCTGTCCCGCAGGCCGCGCACCAGGCGGCGCAGCTGCACCACGTTCCAGCCCGGGATGAACGTCAGATGCGTGGCCGCGACCGTCAGCGGGCCGTCCGGGGTGCTGACCACGGCGGAGACCGCCGCCCTGGCCTCGTCGCGCACCAGGGCGGGCAGCCGCGCGCCCGGGAACTGCACGGGCGCCCGGCCCCGGAGCGCGGGCAGGGCCAGGTCCTGCCAGGACAGCACGGGCAGCCGCGTCAGCAGGGCGATCCCGTAGCTCGACCGGGCGGGCTGGTGGTCGCCGGTCGCGGCGGACCACACGCCCGGCTCCCCGTGCATGGTGGCGACGAACCGGTGATCGGTGGCGCCCATCGCCTCGGCCGCCACAGCGGTGAGGTCGGCGCCGTGCGAGCGCGGCTGGTCCCGGTCGACCTCCTGCAGCGCGAGGACGTCCGCGTCCAGCGCGCGCACGGCGTCCCGGAACCGGTCGAGGTCCACCCGGCCGTCCCCGAGGGACCGTCCGTGCAGGATGTTGAAGGTGGCGAGGCGCATCGGCTCGATTGTCCTGTCCGCGCTGCGTCAGCGCGCGCTGTCGTGTACACACGCCTCATGACGGACGTCGTCGACCCAGCGGGCGCGTCCCGCGACGACCTGCAGGACGCGTTGCGCCGCACGGCTGTCGCGCTCGGCCGCGCGGGAATCCCCTTCGCCCTGGTCGGGGGGTATGCGGCCTGGGCCCGCGGGGCGCCCGAGCCCTCCCATGACGCGGACTTCGCGATCGCGGAGCGTGATGTCGGCCGCGCGAGGGCGGTGCTCGCCGACGCCGGGCTCGAGGTGGTCGAGCCGGCCGAGGACTGGCTGTTCAAGGCGTACCTGCGGGGCGCCCTGGTCGATGTCATCTTCCGCATGGTCGGCGAGCCGGTCACACCGCAGATGCTGGCGCGCTCGGACGTCATCGAGGTGCTCGCGGTGCGGATGCCGGTGATGGACGCGACCGACGTGCTCTCCGCGAAGCTGCGGGTGCTCGGGGAGCACTTCTGCGACTTCACGCGCCTGCTGCCGATCGCCCGTGCGCTGCGCGAGCAGGTGGACTGGGAGCGGCTGGCCGCCGAGGTGCGCGACTACCCCTTCGCCCGGGCCTTCCTCTTCTTGCTCGCCGAGCTGGGCGTGACCCGGCCCCACGTCTGAGGCGCCTCGGACGTGGGCCCCCGACCTCGGCGCCCGGTGGAGGGCTCAGCCGGGGCCGCGGCGCCCGAGGATCGCAGCGGACAGTGCCACCGCCCCGAGAGCCACGCCCACGACCCCGCCGACCAGGATCTCGACTCTCCACACCGAGCTGGCCGCCGGCGCCACGCGTTGCGGGTCCTGGGGGTCGTAGCGCACCGCCACGCGCTGGCCGGGGGAGACGGGGACGCCGTCCATGTCGAGCTCGAACGTCGGCCCGTCCGGGTCGGCGTCGTGCACCGCCCGCACCGTGCCGCCGAGCACGCTCTGCACCACCGCCCACCCCGGCTCGGCACGGGCGTCGAAGCTGATCCGCGAGGCCACCGGCCACCCGACCGCCAGCAGCAGGAGGAGCGCGAGCGCGCCGGTCACCGCGGCCACCCGGCCATGGGTGACCGACGGGAGGGCTGGCGGCGGGTGATGGGGGGAGCCCGGCGTGGCGCCGGGCTGGTGCTGACTGGCTGCCGGAGTGCCGGCGCCGTGCTGGGGGCGCGCTCGGGGCATGTCGTCCTCGCTTCGTTGCAGGGAGACCATCAGGTGTCGGAGCGTGTCCGCGTCCAGTGGGGCATCGCGAACGTAGTGATCGCGCGGTGCTGCGACAAGAGGCCATCCGCCGAACGGATCCTCACCCGATGGGGGGATGGGCGGATGTGCCGGGCGCCGCGTCGCTCAACCGAAGAGCCGGACGAAGTTCTCGAGCACGAGCCGTGGCCAGGAGACGTCCGCCGCGCGGATCCGGGCTGCGACCTGGTCGGCCTCGTGGGGTGGGAAGTACCCGGCGTGCCGGTACACCTCGATCCGGGTGAGGATCCCCTGCGCGTCGAGCTCCGGGTGGAACTGCGTGGCGTATAGGTGGCGCCGCATCCGGAACATCTGCACGGGGCACGTGGGGGACGAGGCGAGCAGCACGGCGCCGGGCGGCAGCGCCGAGCAGGCCTCCTTGTGGCCGACGAACGCCTCGAAGGTGCGCGGCAGCCCGGCGAGCAGCGGATCGGCGGCGCCGGCGTCCGTGAGGGTGACCGGCACGGGCCCGACGGGCTCGGCGAAGCGCCCGTCGATGACCGCGCCCTGGTGGGCGCCGAGGGTGCCGACGCCGTAGCAGGCCCCGAGGAACGGCACGTCCCGCGCCACGATCTGGTCGAGCAGCGGCTTGAGCTCCGCCTCCACGCGCCGTTGCGTGGGGGGCTTGGACTCCTCGGGGTCGGACGAGCTGAACGGGCTGCCGCCCACGATCACGCCGGCGTACTCGTCGAGGTCGATCGCCGGGAGCGGGCCGGCCTCCATCCGCACGCGGTGCAAGCGCTCTGCGGGGAGGCCGGTGAAGCGGAGGAAGGCGGCGTGCTCGTCGTCCGCCGCGACGTCCTCGGGGCGGGACGCGAGCAGGAGGAAGGGCCTCACCGGTCCGAGCCTAGGCGCCCCGCGGCCGTCCGGCGCGGCGGCCAGCCCTTCGCGCGATGTCTGAAATGCCCTGACGATGCGGAAATGCCTGGTCCGGCGTAGGTTCGGGGACGGCATCGTCACCGTCGATGGGAGGCCCAGCTGATGAGCGAGCCAGGAGTCGTAGCGCAAGACGTGCACACCGAGGACGCGGTGCAGGCGGTGGTCCGCGCCGACGGCACGGGCGAGATCGTCATCGAGGGGATCGTCCAACGGGTTGCCACCGGCAGCATGGCCGAGGCAGGCGCTGCCGTCACCGGTCTCATCGCCGAGCTGGCCGGGCGAGCCGGGCATCCGCTGCCCGCGGAGGTCGAGGACCCCGACGGCCGCTGGTCGCTCGTGATCCACCCCGATGGGACGGTCGAGGAGGCGCCGCCCGGCGGGGCCGGCGACGCCGCAGCCCTGGACACGGTGGCCGGGGGCGCGCACACCGGGGGCCGGACCACCCGCACCACGCGCAGCACCCGCCGACCGGAGGCCGCTGAGCCCGAGGCCGGCCCCCTGCCGACCCTCGACGACCTGCTCGCGACCCGGTCCCAGAGCCCCACCGGCCCCGCCGAGCACGGGTGGCAGGTCGCGGTGCGCCGCGCGACCCTCGGGCTGGTCACCGTGGGCCCCGGCCGCAACGAGCACCGGCACCGGGACAACGTCCGCGCCGTGCAGCGCAGCCTCGACGGCCCCAAGACCATCGTGGTGATGAACCCGAAGGGCGGCGCGCACAAGACGACGGCGACGCTGCTGCTGGCCTCCACCTTCGGCATCCACCGCGGCGGGTACACGCTCGCCTGGGACAACAACGAGACCCGCGGCACCCTGGGGTGGCGCTCCGAGCATGCCCGCCACACCAACACGGCGGTCAACCTGTTGCAGAACCTCTCACGCTTCACCGACCTGCAGGTGGCGCGCGTCGGCGACCTCGACAACTACGTCCGCTCGCAGGGCTCGGCGCAGTTCGACGTGCTCGCCTCGGACGAGGACGCCGCGTCCGCCGCCTCGGTCGACGCGGAGGCGTTCGGCGAGCTGCACCGCACGCTCGAGCGGTTCTACCGGGTCATGGTGGTCGACACCGGCAACAACATGCGGGCCTCGAACTGGCAGGCGGCGATCGACGTGGCCGACCAGCTCGTCGTGGTCTCGACCGTCAGGGAGGACACCGCGCAGTCCGCCGCGTGGGCCCTCGACGCGCTGCGCGCGACCGGCCACGACGACCTCATCCGGCGGGCCGTCACGGTGCTGTCCGCGCCGGCGCCCCGCGTCGACCGGCGACTGCGGCGGCGGCTGCACGAGCACTTCGGCGCCCTGACCCGGTCCGTGATCGACGTGCCCTACGACCGTGGGCTCGTCAGCGGCGGGCCCATCGGCTACGACGCCCTGTCACGACGCACCCGGGAGGCCTGGCTGCAGGTCACCGCCGAGGTCGCGGACGGGTTGTAGGCCCCGACCGTCGTCCCGGGCGCCGATCCGCGGTCGGCGCCCGGGACACGCCCGTGCTCCGAGCGCCCAGGCGCGGGCCCACCGGCGATGTCGGGCCACGAATGTCGGCGATGGCGTGCAAGATGCCGGTGGGCCGCGACACAGGCCGGGTGGAGGAGCGTTCGCCCGAGCGCGCCCCCTGAGCCCAGGAGCTGCCCGTGCCGCCGCGGACCGAACGTGACCTCGACACGTCGCCTGCCCCTGCCCCCGCCCCGCACGACGCCGCCTGGTTCGACGGGGTCGTCCGCGCGCACGGCCCCGCCGTGTACCGGTACTTCGTGCGCCGGGCGCCCCGCGACGACGCGGAGGACCTCGCCGCCGACGTGCTCGCGGTCGCGTGGCGCCGGCGCGCGGACGTGCCGCACGGCGCCGAGCTGCCGTGGCTGTACCGCACGGCCGGGTTCGTGCTGGCGAACCATCGCCGCAAGGGCCGCCCCACGCCCGTGGGAGACGTGCCCGACGAGATCGACGACGCCGACCCCGCGACCCTCGCCGTGGCCGACGAGCAGGTGCGGCACGTCCTCGCCGCGCTCAGCCCTCGCGACCGGCGCATCCTGCTGCTCGGCGCGTGGGAGGGGCTCAACGGGGACGAGCTCGCCGAGGTGCTCGGCATCAGCCGTGGCGGCGCCGACGCCGCGCTGTCCCGTGCGCGGTCCCGGCTGCAGGAGGCCTGGGCCGCCCACGCCCCCGCCTGAGCGGCCGGCGCGGCGGCGCCTGCCACGCCCCCGGCGCGACGGGTGCAAGCCCGCGGCGCCGCGCGACACAGAGGGAGTAGAGGCGCCTGACCTGTCGCATCCCCCCATCCAGACCTCCGGAGGCCACCGTGACCAGCGTGCCGCCCACCCCGCCCGACGAGCCGTTCGACCGGCTGCGCGCCACCGACCCCGCCGCGGGCGTCGAGCCGGACACCGAGGCGCTGCGCTCCGCCGTG
>Ga0233375_1000403_pt1 | contig 24149 bp, 21 predicted proteins | sample ElkDunMinimDraft_10_FD_191539 | JGI IMG/M metagenome (GOLD analysis project Ga0233375, IMG submission 191539) | Fecal eukaryotic communites from dung pellets of Tule Elk in California, USA - Elk Dung E16 | ecosystem: Host-associated > Mammals > Digestive system > Large intestine > Fecal | place... | reverse complement strand
ACGCCGGGGCAGCGCCGGCAGGAGGACCCGTCGCAGCGCGGCCACCTCGTCGGCGGTGACCGAGCCCGGGTCGTCGCCCAGCGTCACCCACGTGCGCCCCTCACCGACGTCCCGCACCCGTGCGGCAGGGACCACCTCGCGCAGGGCTCCCAGGGCCGCGGCGCCGCCCACGGCCGCCACGTGGACCGGCGACAGCAGGGTGCCATCCGTAGCCCCAGAGCGTCGCCGTCACGTCACGTTCCCACCAGGGGAAGCCCGTGGCACGCTCCCACGGGCTGGCGTCCGTGTCCGCGGTGTACCGGTCGAGGGCGGCGAAGCCGGTGTCGGCGTGCAGACGGTCGGCAGCGCCCAGCAGCCACGGCTCGACGAACCCGGCGACCCGCACGAGGTCCTCCCCGCCGCCGTACATCGCCCAGCGGTGCATCGAGCAGCGGACGACGGTGTCCGGCTCCGGTGGGTCGCGTGGGCGGTCCCGTCGTCCTGGAACGTCGCGACGACGGTGACGGGCCGCCACTTCGGGTGCCACCAGTGGTCGACCAGGGTGGGCACCGCCGCGGACACCGCGACACGGGCGAGCGGCTCCCCGCACCCGAGGACGAGGTCCCAGTCGATGCCGTCCCGCGCGTCGTCCCACGACCAGGCGTGGTCGGGGGCGGACCGGACGACGACCGCCGTGCGCCAGCGCGGCGCCGGCACGCGGGGCGTCTGCACGGCGCGGTAGTAGGACCAGAGCATGCCGCGGTCGCCGTACGACTGCACGACCAGCTGGCCGCGCTGGTACGGCACCGTGTCCAGGGGGTACGCGGTGCCGCGGGCGCCGGGCCCCGGCACGAGGTGCTCGACGTACGCCGCGAGCTGGTCGATCGCGAGCTTCTTCCTGACGGGGTCCGCGTGCCAGCGGGCGGTCTTGACCTCCCACACGCGCTTGCCGTGCACCGCGTCGGCACGTCCGCCATTGCCGTTGACACCCGCGTTCGGCACCCACACCTCGAGCTGGGCGCCGGGACGCTTCACCGCCGCGAAGTGCCCGCGCCGTCCGACTCGTAGGTCGTCGTCCCACGCGCGTCGGTCATCGACGTCCGCGCGCCGTTCGCGTCGTAGGTGAAGGCCACCGTCGCGTCGGCACCGTGCGTGCGCGCGGTGAGCCGGCCGAGGGCGTCGTACGCGCGCTGCTCGGTGCGACCGGTCGCGTCGACCACCGACGTCGCACGACCGAGCGCGTCGTACCCGTAGACCGTCGTGCCGCCGCTGCGATCGGTGAGCGTCGCGAGCCGCCCGGCCGCGTCGTACGTCCGCTCCTCGGCCGCGCCCGTCGCGTCGACGGTCGACGTGAGGAGCCCTCCGGTCCAGACGTAGGACGTCGCGGCCCCGAGCGCGTCGGTGGTCGTCACGTCACGACCCGCCGCGTCGTACCCGAAGGTGGTCGTGGCACCCGAGGCGTCCGTGCTCGACGCGACCCTGTCGCCGGGCGTCCACGCCGTCCGGCTCGTCGCGCCGGTCGGGTCCGTCACCGCGACGGGCCGTCCCCGCTCGTCGTGCTCCGCGACCGTGCGCCCGCCCTGCGGGTCGACGGTCGCGACGACGGCGCCGCGGGCGTCGTACTCGTAGGTCCGCACGCCCCCAGGGCGTCCGTCGTGGAGGTCACGCGCCCCAGGGCGTCGACGGCCTGTGCCGTCACCCCGCCGGCCGCGTCGGTGAGCGTGGCGACGCGGCCGTCCGCGTCGTAGGTGGAGGAGGTGACCTCGCCGGACGGGCCCGCGACCGACTCGACGCGGCCGAGCGGGCCGTACGCGTACGTCGTCGCGCCGCCGCGGGCGTCCGTCGTCGTCGCGACCCGACCGCCTCGTACCGGGAGCCGAACGCCTCGGGCGGCGTGCGGAGGCGCAGCACCGTGCCGTCCTTCGCGTGGCGGGCGTGCCGTACCAGGTGCGCGCGAGGTGCGGCACGTGCTCGTACGCCTCCCTGGTCGTCGCTGCGGACGACTCGACGCCAGGGGGCACCGGAGGGGTGGCGCTTCTCGGGTTCCGGCCGATCGGCGGATGGTGTCGGGCTGGCGGGATTCGAACCCGCGACCCCCGCGTCCCAAACGCGGTGCGCTGACCAAACTGCGCTACAGCCCGTGCACCGCCGGTACGGGCGGGCGGCACGCGCTCACCCTACCGGCGGACCCGCGACCCCGGACGCGTGTGCGGCCGGTCCCGGCACCACGAGCCCGTCCTGGCGCGGCTTCCGTCGGCAGTCCCGCTCGTGATGGGGTGTCGCTGTGACGACGACGTACCTGCAGCCCGGCGACCGTGTGCTCCTGACCGGCGACTCCATCACCGAGTGGGGTCGCGACCACGACCAGCCGGACTCGCCGTGGGGGCTGGGGCACGGGTACGCCGGCATCGTGGCGGCGCTCGCGGGGGCGCGGCGGCCGGACCTGCGGCTGACGTTCCACAACCGCGGCGTCGGCGGCGACACCACGCGCATGCTCCGTGACCGCTGGGAGCCGGACGCGCTGGCTCTCGAGCCGACGGTCGTGTCCGTCCTGGTCGGCGTCAACGACACGTGGCGACGCTTCGGCTCCGGGGACGTCACGACGACGGCCGAGTACGAGGAGCACTACCGGGCGGTCCTCGACGCTGCGCGCGAGCGGCTCGACCCGCGGTTCGTGCTCGTCGAGCCGTTCGTGCTGCCCGTCCCGCCCGTGAGCCCCGCGTGGCGCGAGGACCTCGACCCCCGGATCCACGTCGTGCGCCGGCTCGCGGCCGAGTACGGCGCGGTGCTGGTGCCCGCCGACGGCCTGTTCGCGGCCGCCGCGTCGCGCACCGCGCCCGAGCGGTGGGCGTTCGACGGGGTGCACCCCACCCCGGCCGGCCACGGCCTGCTCGCCGAGGCGTGGCTCGCGGCGGTCGGGCTGGCGGCCCGCTGAGGGTCGGCACCACCCTTGTGTCCGCATCGCGGGACGGGCGTCTCGCGGGGAACCTTTGCGCGGGCTGCGGTGTTGGGGCTACCGTCGGCTCGACCACGGGTCGTCACCCGTGCCCGGCCCGCGACGCGGGCCCCCGGACGAGGAGAGCGATGCGCGTGCACCCCGCCGCCGTAGCCCCCGTCCTGCGCGCCTGCGTGGCGCCCACCTGTTGTCGGTGTCGGTAGAGCGCTGCCGCGCCCGCACGCACCCGTCGTGCACCGCACCATCCCGGTGCACCCCGGCCAGCGCTCGCCCCGTCGCCCCGTCACGACGGGGCACCGTCACCGCCGCGCCGCACCGCCGGCGCCCCCTGGCACCGCAGATCCCCCGCACCCGCCGCCCCCTCGGGGCGCGGCGCCGACCGAAGAGGAACCATGGCACGCATCTACGAGGACGCCACCGCGCTCATCGGCAACACCCCGCTCGTCCGCATCAACAAGATCACGGACGGCGCACCGGCCCGCGTGGTCGGCAAGCTCGAGTTCTACAACCCGGCCAACTCCGTGAAGGACCGCATCGGCGTCGCGATCATCGACGCGGCCGAGAAGTCCGGCGAGCTGCAGGCCGGTGGCACGATCGTCGAGGCCACGAGCGGCAACACCGGCATCGCCCTGGCCTTCGTCGGCGCGGCGCGCGGCTACAAGGTCGTGCTGACCATGCCGGAGACGATGTCGAAGGAGCGGCGCGCGCTGCTGCGGGCGTTCGGTGCCGAGCTCATCCTCACGCCGGGCTCCGAGGGCATGAAGGGTGCGGTCAACCGCGCCACCGAGATCGTCGCCGAGCGTCCCGGCGCGATCCTGGCCCGCCAGTTCGCCAACGAGGCCAACCCGGAGATCCACCGCCGCACCACGGCCGAGGAGATCTGGAACGACACCGACGGCGAGATCGACATCCTCGTCGCGGGCATCGGGACCGGCGGGACGATCACGGGCGTCGGCCAGGTGCTCAAGGAGCGCAAGCCGGGCGTGCAGATCGTCGGCGTCGAGCCGGCCGAGTCGCCCATCCTCAACGGCGGCGCCCCCGGCCCGCACAAGATCCAGGGCATCGGCGCCAACTTCGTCCCCGAGATCCTCGACACCACCGTCTACGACGAGATCATCGACGTCGACGCCGAGACCGCCGTCGCGGTCGCCCGGCGCGCCGCGCGCGAGGAGGGCCTGCTGGTCGGCATCTCGTCCGGCGCCGCACTGCACGCCGCGACGCTGCTGGCGCAGCGGCCGGAGAACGCGGGCAAGCTGATCGTCGCGATCATCCCGTCGTTCGGCGAGCGGTACCTCACCTCGGTGCTCTACGCCGACCTGCTCGACTGACGCCGCGGGGCCCGGTCGTCGCCCCGCGGCGACCGGGCCCGCAGCCGTCCGCCCTCCCGGCGGACGCCCCACCCGTGACCGGAGTCCACGCCATGCGTCCCCTGCACCAGTTCCTGCGCACCCTGCGCGACGACCTCGACGCGGCGCACCGGCACGACCCTGCCGCCCGCACCCGGCTCGAGGTCGCGCTCGCGTACCCGGGGGTGCACGCGATCTGGGTCTACCGCCTCGCGCACCACATGTGGGCCGTCCCGCTGCTGCGCCTGCCCGCACGGGTGGTGTCGCAGATGGCGCGCGCCGCCACGGGCGTGGAGATCCACCCGGGGGCCCGGCTCGGGGAGCGCCTGTTCATCGACCACGGCATGGGCGTGGTGATCGGCGAGACCGCCGAGGTCGGCGACGACGTCGTGCTGTTCCACGGCGCCACGCTCGGCGGCCGCTCGATGAAGCACGGCAAGCGGCACCCCACGCTCGGCGACCGTGTGGTGGTCGGCGCCGGGGCCAAGATCCTCGGGCCCGTGTGGGTCGGCCACGACGCCCAGGTGGGGGCCAACGCGGTCGTCATCACGGACGTGCCCGCGGGCGCGATCGCCGTGGGCGTCCCCGCCAAGATCCGCGGCCGGGGCACGCAGGTTCCGCTCGACGTCGAGGTCGACGACCCCGCGATCTACATCTGACCGCCCCGACGGGCGGCCCACGCCCCCGCCTGCCAAGACCCGGCGCCGGTGAACTTGTTCTAGTTGTTGGCTAACTACTAGACTGGCGCCATGATCTTCCGGATCGACCCCACGTCCGGCGAGCCGATCTACGGCCAGCTCGCCGACCAGGTCCGCGCCGCCGTCGCGCGCGGCGAGGTGCGCTCCGGCGAGCGCCTGCCGTCGGCGCGCGAGCTCGCGACCTCCCTGGAGGTCAACCTCCACACCGTGCTGCACGCCTACCAGCTGCTGCGCGACGAGGGCGTCGTCGAGCTGCGCCGCGGCCGGGGCGCCGTCGTCACCGGCAGCAGCGACCCCGACCTGTCCGACCTGCACGCCGCCGTCGCCGCGCTCGCCGCGACCGCGCGCCGCCTGCGGGTCGCCCCCGAGACCGTCACCACCCTCGTCAAGGAGGCGCTGCGATGACCGCCCCCCGCCCGACCCCGCCGCACCGGCTCGCCACGACGCTGACGACCCTCGTGCTGCCGCTGGCCACGGCCGGCGCGGCCGTCGCCGTCGGTGCGTCGTGGGCGCCGCGCCTGCCCGACCCCGTCGCGACGCACTGGGGTCCGTCCGGTGCCCCCGACGGGTTCGGCACGCTCACCGAGATGCTGATGCTGCCCGCCGTGGTGGTCCCGCTGTTCGTGCTCGGCATGTGGGCGCTCGCCTTCTTCGCCGGCCGGGACACCTCGACCCGGCGACTCGCGGCCGCGTCGTCGACGTTCCTGGCCGTGATGATGTCCGGGCTCACGATCGGGTCCCTGGCCGCGCAGCTCGACCTGCCGGACGCGGCGGCCGGCCCGGGCGTCGGCCCGGCCCTCGGCGCCTCCGTCGCCGCCGGCGTCGTCGCGGCCGCCGTGGTCACCCTGCTCGTGCCCCGGACGGCGCCCCAGCCGACCACCACCCCACCGGACGCCGGCGCCCCGCGCACGGACCTCGCGCCCACCGAGCGCGCGGCCTGGACCCGGACCGTCACCAGCCCGGTCGGCACCGCGGTCGGCGCGGCCGCCACGCTCACCACCGCGGTCCTCGCGATCGTGCTGCGCACCCCGGGCATGCTCGTCGTCCCCGTGCTGCTCGGTGCGCTGCTCGCCGCCACGCTCGTGCTGCGCGTGAGCGTCGACGGGCGCGGCCTGGTCGCCCGCTCGCCGTTCGGCTGGCCGTCGATGCGCGTGCCGCTGGACGAGGTGGTGGCCGCGCGCGTCGCGACCGTCGATCCGCTGCGCGAGTTCGGCGGCTGGGGCTACCGCGTCGGGGCGGGCGGGCGCGTCGGGTTCGTGCTGCGCCGAGGCGAGGCCGTCGAGGTCGAGCGCACGGGCGGCCGCGTCAACGTCGTCACGGTGGACGACGCCGCGACGGCGGCGGCGCTGCTCAACACCCTCGCGGAGCGCACCCGGTCCCCCCGTACCACCGGGTAGCCTCGGCCGGGCGCCGACCGGCGCGACGTCGACGGCGACGACAGGGAGCAGCGCATGCGCCTCGGGTACCACACGGGCTACTGGTCGGCGGGTCCCCCGCCGGGCGCCGCGCAGGCCGTCGCCGCGGCCGACGCGCTCGGCCTGGACTCGGTGTGGACCGCGGAGGCCTACGGGTCGGACGCGCTGACCCCGCTCGCGTGGTGGGGCGCCGGCACCCGCCACGTGCGCCTGGGCACCGCGATCGCGCAGATCTCCGCGCGCACCCCGACGGCCGCGGCGATGGCGGCGCTCACGCTCGACCACCTCAGCGGCGGGCGGTTCGTCCTCGGGCTCGGGGCCTCCGGCCCGCAGGTGGTCGAGGGCTGGTACGGCCAGCCGTACCCGCGGCCGCTGGCACGCACGCGCGAGTACGTGGACGTCGTCCGGCAGGTGCTCGCCCGCGAGGCACCCGTGACGTACGACGGCGACTTCTACCGCCTGCCGCTGCCGGCGGACCAGGGCTCCGGGCTCGGCAAGCCGCTGCGCTCGACCGTCCACCCGCTGCGCGCGGACCTGCCGATCCACCTCGCCGCCGAGGGCCCGCGCAACATCGCGATGGCGGCGGAGATCGCCGACGGCTGGCTGCCCCTGTTCTACTCCCCGCGCATGGACGCGACGTACCGCGAGCTGCTCGCGGACGGCTTCGCGCGCCGCGCCGCGGCCCGTCGCCCCGCGGAGGAGTTCGAGGTCGTCGCGACGGTCCCGGTCGTGCTGGCAGACGACGTCGAGTCGGCGGCCGACGCGGTGCGTCCCTTCATCGCGCTGTACGCCGGCGGCATGGGCGCCAAGGGCGCGAACTTCCACCGGGACGTGCTCGACCGCCTGGGGTACACCGAGGCGTGCGACGAGATCCAGGCGCACTACCTGGCGGGCGACCGGGCCCGCGCGACGGCCGCGGTCCCCACCGAGCTGGTGCGCGACATCGCGCTGGTCGGCACGCAGGACGACATCCGGGCGCAGCTGCCCGCCTGGCGCACCACGGCCGTCACGACCGTGCTGGCCCAGGCGGACCCCCGCACGCTGCCCCGGCTCGCGACGCTGTGGCGTGAGTCTGGTCACGACGGCGCCCCGGGTGCGGGGACGGCGCCCGGCCCCGCCTAGCCTGGGTTCGACGGTGCACCGGCGGGAGCGTGCACCGCACCGCACGGAGAACGTCCGCAAGGGGTCGCATGGCAGTCGTCGAGCAGGTCGCGGCGCGCCCGGCGACCGCCGGGACCGGCCACACCCCGCGCCTGCCCCACCTGCGCGGCCTGGACGGCGTGCGCGCCCTGGCCGTCGTCGCGGTGCTGCTCTACCACCTGCGGGTGCCGTGGGCCTCGGGCGGGTTCCTCGGGGTCGACGTCTTCTTCGTCCTGTCCGGCTACCTCATGACGACGCTCGTCCTCGACGAGGTCGCGGCGACCGGCGCGTTCCGCACCCGGCGGTTCCTCGCACGGCGCGTGCGCCGGCTCGTCCCGGCGCTGGCGGTCGTGCTGGTGGCCGTCGCCGGTGCAGGCCTCGTCGCGCGGGACACCCTGACGACGCTGCGCGGCGACCTGCTGGCCGCCGCGACCTACACGTCCAACTGGTGGCAGGTCGTCGCCGACCGCTCGTACTTCGAGCTCACGGGACGTCCCCCGCTGCTGCAGCACCTGTGGACCCTCGCGGTGGAGGCGCAGTTCTACCTCGTGGTGCCCCTGGCGGCGGTGCTGGCGCTCCGGGCGGGGCGGGCCCGGGTGGGCCAGGTCGCGGCCGGCCTGGCGGTGGCGTCGACCGTCGCGATGGGGGTGATGGCCGCCCGGCAGGGCATGCCGGTCCCCCACGACGCCACGCGCGCGTACGTCGGCACCGACACGCACGCCATGGGCCTGCTGCTGGGCGTCGCCGCGGCCACCGTGTGGCGGCCCTGGCACACGTGGCGCCGGGCGGGGTCCTGGCTCACCGAGCGCGGCGACCCGGTCCGGCGGTTCGAGGCCGGGATCGCCGACGCGGTGGGCGCCGCCGCCCTCGTGGGCGTCGTCGCGTGCGTCGTGCTGGTGGACGAGTTCTCCGCGGGGCTGTACCGGGGTGGGTTCCTCGCGTTCTCCGCCCTGGCCGTCGTGCTCGTGGGCGCCGCCGCCGACCCGGCGGGGCTGCTCGGGCGGGCGCTGTCCCGCCAGCCCCTGCGCTGGCTGGGCGAACGGTCCTACGGGATCTACCTGTGGCACTGGCCCGTCCTCATGCTGACGAGGCCCGACCAGGACCTCACGCTGCCCGGCTGGGCGTCGCCGGTCGTCCGCGTCGGGGTGACGCTCCTGCTGGCCGAGGCGTCGTACCGCTGGGTCGAGACGCCGGTGCGGCGCGGCGCCCTGCGGCGTCTCGTGGCGGCGCTGCGGACCCCCGGCCCCGGGCGACGGTCGCTGGCGGTGCGCACCGGTGCCGTGGCGGTGGTTGCGACCGTGGCGCTCACGGCCCTCGTGCTGGGCGTGGTGCGGACGCCCGCGGCCGCGGGCGACGGGGTCCCGGGGACGCCGGCCGCCACCGCCCCGGCACCGGACCCCGGCGCGATGCCGGGCGTCGCGCCGGAGCAGGACCGCGCACCCGTGCCGACCCCCGCCGCGACGCCGACGGAGCAGGTGGGGACGGTCACCGCGTTCGGCGACTCGGTGATGCTGGGCGCGGCCGCGGAGCTGGGCGCCCGCGGCGTGGCGGTGGACGCCGTGGTGTCCCGGCAGTTCGGGGAGATGGTCGACCTGGTGCTCGCTGCGCAGGCCGCCGGGACCCTCGGCGACACCGTCGTGGTGCACGGGGGCACGAACGGGCCGGTCGCCGAGGACGATCTGCGCCGCCTGCTGGAGGGGACGCGGGACCGCCGGGTCTTCGTCGTCAACGTGCGCGTCCCACGCGCCTGGGAGCAGTACGACAACGAGCTGTTCGGTCGGGTGGTGCCGGAGTACCCGCACGCCCGCGTCCTGGACTGGAAGTCCGGCGGCGACGCCAACCCCGGCTGGTTCTACGACGACGGGATCCACCTGCGCGAGGGCGACGGCCGCACCGGGTACGCGGACTGGGTGGTCCGGGAGATCCAGCCGCGTCCGTGACGTGACGCCGTCCGGCACCCCGCACGACCGCCCGTGCCGTGGTCGGTCGTTGCCCGCACGGCCGCGGTGCGGTTACAGTCTGCTCGAAACGTGGTCACCCGGTCTCGGATAATGAGATCGCCGGAGATCGTCCCGACCACCCGACAGCGCAGGAGGACGCGATGACCATCGCCCGCCCCCTCCTCGCCGTGTGCTGCCGCTGTTGCTCGTGCTGCCTCATGCAGCCCTGCACCGGCCCCCGCTGACCCCAGCACACCGACCCGCCTCCGGGTCACCCGCCGGTGCCCGCCCCCTCGTGGCCGCCGGCCCCCGCCGGACGCCCACGCCCGACCTCACGGACGTCCCCCATGAGCCAGACCACCACCGAGCGCCGTGCCCACACGGTCACGCTCGACGCCGTGCGCCGCACCTTCGCGACGCCCACCGGCACCCGCACCGTGCTGCACGCGGTCGACCTCGAGCTGCGCGCCGGTGAGATCGTCGCCCTGGTCGGCCCGTCCGGCTGCGGCAAGTCGACCCTGCTGCGCCAGGTCAGCGGCCTCGACACGCCCGACTCGGGGCGCCTCCTGCTGGACGGCACACCCGTCAGCGGCGTCGACCGCCGCACGGCCGTCGCCTTCCAGGAGCCGCGCCTGCTGCCGTGGCGCAGCCTGACCGCCAACGTGGCGCTCGGCCTGCCCCGCGGCACGCCGAAGGCCGCCGGCCGCGAGCGCGTGGCGGAGCTGCTGCGCCTGGTCGGGCTCGAGGAGTCCGCCGACCTGCGGCCCCGGCAGGTCTCGGGCGGCATGGCGCAGCGCACGTCGCTGGCGCGGGCGCTGGCCCGCAACCCCGGCGTCCTGCTGCTCGACGAGCCGTTCGGCGCGCTCGACGCCCTCACCCGGCTGCGCATGCAGGACCTGCTGCTCGACGTGCACGCCGCCGAGCCGACGACCGTGCTGCTCGTCACGCACGACGTCGAGGAGGCGCTGTACCTCGCCGACCGCGTCCTGCTGATGCGCAACCTCGCCCGCTGCCCGGAGGGCACCGCGTCGGTGGCCCGGGTGATCGACGTCCCCGGGCGGCGACCGCGCGACCGCGCCGACCACCAGCTCGCCGAGCTGCGGGCCGAGCTCCTCGAAGGGCTGGGGGTCGCGACCCACCACGCCCCGCCGCCCGACCCGGACCTGCACCACTCGATCTGACCGTCCCCCGGCGCCGACCGGCGCCGGCCCCCGGGCCACGGCCCACCCACCGAGATGAGAGAACCGACGATGAGCATCCGCACCGCCGTCTCCGCCACCGCGCTGGCCCTCGTGACCGCCCTGGCGATGACCGGCTGCGCCGCCGGTGAGGACGCCGAGCCCGAGGCCGCCGCCCCGTCCGCCGCCGGCGACGAGGCCGCCTGGAGCGCCGACACCCTCGACATCGACTTCGCCACGTACAACCCGCTGAGCCTGGTCATCAAGGACCAGGGCTGGCTCGAGGAGACCCTCGGTGACGACGTCACCGTGAACTGGGTCCAGTCGGCCGGGTCGAACAAGGCCAACGAGGCGCTGCGCGCCGGTGCCGTCGACGTGGGCTCCACCGCCGGGTCCGCCGCCCTGCTGGCGCGCTCCAACGGCTCGCCGATCCGCACGATCGGCATCTACTCCCAGCCCGAGTGGGCCGCGATCGTCGTGCCCGAGGGCTCGGACGTCACGTCCGTGGCCGACCTCGCCGGGAAGTCCGTGGCCGCGACGAAGGGCACCGACCCGTACTTCTTCCTGCTGCAGTCGCTGGAGGAGGCGGGCGTGCCCCTCGACGAGGTCGAGGTGCAGAACCTCCAGCACGCCGACGGGCGCACGGCCCTCGAGCAGGGCTCCGTGGCCGCGTGGTCCGGGCTCGACCCGATCATGGCCGCGAGCGAGGCGGAGTCCGGCACGACGCTGATCTACCGCAACATCGACTTCAACACCTACGGGTTCCTCAACGCCACGCAGGACTTCCTCGACGCCAGCCCCGACCTCGCGCAGGTCGTCGTCGACGCGTACGAGAAGGCGCGGGCCTGGGCGCAGGAGAACCCCGACGAGGTCGTGGCGATCCTCGCCGAGGTCGCGGGCATCGACCCGGCGGTCGCGGAGAAGGTCATCGTCGAGCGCACCAACCTCGGCGTCGACCCGGTGCCGGGCGACGCGCAGCGCGAGGTCCTCGAGGTCGTCGGACCGATCTTCGTCGAGTCCGGTGACGTGGCCGACCAGGCCACGATCGACACCGCGCTGGACGAGCTGTTCGAGCCGACGTTCGCCGAGAAGGCCGACGCCGCCAACGTCGCAGGCTGACCGCACGCGGCGCCCGCCCGGCCCCCCGGGCGGGCGCCGCACCCCCGCACCACCCCTCCTCCCCCAGGAGCCACCTCATGACCGACGGATGGATCGGCGGCGCCGGCACGGGCCCCGTGACCGACCGCGAGGGCCGGCCGCACCGTGCGCTCAACCCGTTCGACGACGGCAGCGACCCGGCACGCGACCCCCACGCTCGCCCCGCGGACGAGCCGCCCACCGACGTCCCCGTGCTCGTCGCACCGGTGGACGCGGGGCCCCGGGACCCCGTCGGCACGCACGCCGACCCCGGGCCCGACGACGCCGAGCGCGGGACCGCCGTCCCCGGCCCTCCCGCCCGCCGCGCGCCCGTGCCGTTCTGGTCACGTCGCGCGACGCGGGTCGTCGGCGGTGCCGTCCTGCCGCTGCTCCTGCTCGCCGCGTGGCAGTACGTCACGACGGCAGGGCTCGTCGCCCCGTACCAGCTGCCCAGCCCCGCGTCCGTGTGGGGTGCCGCCGTGGACCTCGCGGGGCGCGGCGACCTGGCGACGCACGTCGCCATCTCCGTGCAGCGCGTGCTGCTCGGCTTCGCGCTCGGCGGGGGCGTCGCACTCGTCGTGGCCGCCGTCGTCGGCCTGTCCCGGGTGGGCGACGTGCTGCTCGCCCCGACGCTCGCGGCGATCCGCGCGGTCCCCTCGCTGGCGTGGGTCCCGCTGCTCATCCTGTGGATGAAGATCGGCGAGGACTCCAAGGTCACGCTCATCGCGATCGGTGCCTTCTTCCCCGTCTACACGACCGTGGCCGCCGCCCTGCGGCACGTCGACCCGCAGCTGGTCGAGGCCGGGCGCGCGTTCGGGCTGCGCGGCGCGACCCTCTTCCGCTCGGTCCAGCTGCCGGCGGTCCTGCCCTCGGTCATGTCCGGGCTGCGCCTGGCCCTGGCCCAGGCGTGGCTGTTCCTCGTCGCCGCCGAGCTCATCGCGTCGTCGATGGGCCTGGGCTTCCTGCTCACGGACTCGCAGAACAACGGGCGGGTCGACCGGATCCTGCTCGCGATCGTCCTGCTGGCGCTCATGGGGAAGCTGACCGACTCGATCGTCGCCCTGGCCGAGAAGCAGCTGCTGCGGAGGTTCGCATGACCGCCCTGACCGCGCTGCAGACCGAGACGCGCACGTACCCCGCGCCCGCGCACCTCGCTGCGACGTCGAACGTCCGCCCCGAGGACTGGGCACGCGCCGAGGCCGACCCGGTCGCGTTCTGGGAGGAGGCCGCGCGCCGCCTCGAGTGGGACACGCCGTGGCACACCGCGCACACGTGGTCGCCGCCGGTCCCGGTGCCCGGCGGCGGGCCCGACGAGCTCACGGTGCCGCAGGCGCAGTGGTTCGTCGGCGGCCGCCTCAACGTCGCGGTCAACTGCGTCGACCGGCACGTCGCGGCCGGCCGCGGCGACAAGGTCGCGCTGCACGTCGAGGGCGAGCGCGGCGACCGCCGGTCGATCACCTACGCACAGCTGCAGCGCGAGGTCGCCCAGGCCGCCCACGCGCTCACGGAGCTGGGCGTCGGCCCCGGCGACCGTGTCGTGGTCTACCTGCCCGTGATCGCCGAGACGGTCGTGGTGACGCTCGCGATCGCGCGCATCGGCGCGGTGCACTCCCTCGTGTTCGGCGGGTTCTCCGCCGAGGCCGTGCGGTTCCGCGTGCAGGACACCGAGGCGAAGGTGCTGGTCACCAGCGACGGGCAGTTCCGCCGCGGGTCCGCCGTCGAGGTGAAGTCCGCGGCCGACGAGGCCGTCGCCGGGCTCGACCACGTCGAGCACGTGCTCGTCGTGCGCCGCACGGGTCAGGACGTGGCGTGGACCGAGGGGCGCGACGTCTGGTGGCACGACGTCGTCGACCGCCAGCCCGACGTCCACGAGCCGCAGGCGTTCGACGCCGAGCACCCGCTGTTCGTCATCTACACCTCGGGCACCACCGGCAAGCCCAAGGGCCTGGTGCACACCTCCGGCGGGTACCTCACGCACGCCGCGTGGTCGCACTGGGCGGTGTTCGACGCCCAGGACGACGACGTGCACTGGTGCACCGCCGACCTCGCGTGGGTCACCGCGCACACGTACGAGATCTACGGGCCGCTGGCGAACGGGCTCACGCAGGTGATCTACGAGGGCACCCCGGACGCCCCGCACCGCGAGCGCCACCTCGAGGTCATCGAGCGGTACGGCGTGACGACCTACTACACCGCCCCGACGCTCATCCGCACGTTCATGACGTGGTTCGGCGACGAGCTGCCCGGCGGGCACGACCTGTCGAGCATCCGGCTGCTCGGCACGGTCGGCGAGGCGATCAACCCCGAGGCGTGGGTGTGGTTCCGCCGCACGTTCGGCCGCGACGAGGCGCCGGTCGTCGACACGTGGTGGCAGTCCGAGACGGGCGCCGCGATGATCGCGCCCGTCCCCGGCGTCACGACGCTCAAGCCCGGCTCCGCCACGCGGCCGCTGCCGGGGATCGCCGCGAAGGTCGTCGGCGAGGACGGGGTCGAGGTGCAGCCGGGGCAGGGCGGCTTCCTCGTCGTCGAGCGGCCGTGGCCCGGGATGGCGCGCACGGTGTGGCGCGACCCGCAGCGGTACCTCGAGGCGTACTGGCGGCGGTTCGCGGGGCACGGGCCGCACGGCGGGTACTTCCTCGCCGGGGACGGCGCGTCGTACGACGAGGACCGGTTCGTGTGGCTGCTCGGGCGGATCGACGACGTCATCAACGTCTCCGGGCACCGGCTGTCGACGATCGAGGTCGAGTCCGCGCTGGTCGCGCACCCGGCGGTGGGCGAGGCCGGGGTCGCCGGGGTCGCCGACCCGGTGACGGGCCAGGCCATCGCCGCGTTCGTCGTCCCGAGCACACCCCCGGGCCCCGTCGAGGACGTCGCTGCGTGGCTCGCCGCGACCGCCGCGCTGCGCGAGGAGCTGCGCGCGCACGTCGCCCGTGAGATCGGCCCGGTGGCCAAGCCGCGCCACGTGCTGGTCGTCCCCGAGGTCCCGAAGACCCGCTCGGGCAAGATCATGCGCAGGCTGCTCACCCAGCTCGTCGAGGGGACCGCCCTCGGCGACACGACGTCCCTGCAGAACCCGTGGGCGGTCGACCAGGTCGGCACGCTCGTCACCGCCGGTCTCCCCCGCTGACCGACCGGCCGACCGCACCCGAGAACAGGAGCACCGTGAGCGAGCACCGCTTCGGCTTCCGCACCCGCGCCCTGCACGCCGGCGGCATCCCCGACGCCACCACCGGCGCGCGCGCGGTGCCGATCTACCAGACGACGTCGTTCGTCTTCGACGACACCACGGACGCCGCGAACCTCTTCGCGCTGCAGAAGTACGGGAACATCTACTCCCGCATCGGCAACCCCACGGTCGCCGCGTTCGAGGAGCGCATCGCCTCGCTCGAGGGCGGCATCGGGGCGGTCGCCACGGCGTCCGGCATGGCCGCGGAGTTCCTCGTCTTCGCCGCCCTGGCCGGAGCCGGTGACCACATCGTCGCCTCGGCCCAGCTCTACGGCGGCACGGTGACGCAGCTCGACGTGACGCTGCGGCGCTTCGGCGTCGAGACGACGTTCGTGCCCGGCACGGACCCGGCCGACTACGCCGCGGCGATCCGCCCGGAGACGAAGGCCGTCTACACGGAGGTCATCGCGAACCCGTCGGGCGAGATCGCGGACCTGGCAGGCCTGGCCGAGGTCGCGCACGCCGCGGGCGTGCCGCTCGTGGTGGACTCCACGCTGTCGACGCCGTACCTCGTGCGCCCCCTCGAGCACGGTGCGGACATCGTCATCCACTCGGCCACCAAGTTCCTCGGCGGGCACGGCACGACCCTCGGCGGCGTGATCGTGGAGTCCGGGCGCTTCGACTGGGGCAACGGCCGGTTCCCCACGATGACCGAGCCCGTCGCGTCCTACGGCGGCGTGCGGTGGTGGGAGAACTTCGGCGAGTACGGGTTCCTCACCAAGCTGCGCTCCGAGCAGCTGCGGGACATCGGCCCGGCCCTGTCGCCGCAGTCGGCGTTCAACCTGCTGCAGGGCGTCGAGACGCTGCCGCAGCGCATCGACGCGCACCTGGCCAACGCCCGCGAGGTCGCGACGTGGCTCGAGTCCGACCCGCGCATCGCCTCGGTGCTGTGGGCAGGGCTGGAGTCGCACCCGCACCACGAGCGGGCGCAGCGGTACCTGCCGCTGGGCCCCGGCTCGGTCTTCGCGTTCCGCCTCGCCCCCGCGGGTGACGTCACGGGCCGCGAGGTGGGGCGCCGGTTCATCGAGTCGCTGCAGCTCGCCAGCCACCTGGCGAACGTGGGCGACGCCCGCACCCTGGTGATCCACCCCGGGTCGACGACGCACCAGCAGCTGTCCGCCGAGCAGCTCGAGGCCGCCGGTGTGCCCGAGGACCTCGTGCGCATCAGCGTCGGCATCGAGGACGCCGAGGACATCCTGTGGGACCTCGACCAGGCCCTGACCGCCGCCACCGGCACGACACGGGAGGACGCCCGATGAGCGCGCGCACCTGGCAGGGGCCCAGCGCCCCCGAGCGGCTGTCGATCCTGCGGGCCACCCGCTCGATCGCGATCGTCGGCGCGTCGAGCAACCCCGCGCGCGCGTCGTACTTCGTCGCGACGTACCTGCTGTCCAGCTCGCCGTACGACGTGTACTTCGTCAACCCGCGCGCCGACGAGATCCTCGGCCGGCCCGTCTACCCGTCGCTCGAGGCCCTGCCGGTCGTGCCCGACCTGGTCGACGTGTTCCGCCGCCACGACGACCTGCCGACGGTCCTCGACGAGACCCTCGCGGTGGGCGCGAGGACGCTGTGGCTGCAGCTGGGGTCGTGGCACGAGGACGTCGCGCGCCGCGGCGAGGAGGCCGGGCTCGACGTCGTCATGGACCGCTGCGTGAAGATCGAGCACGCGCGGTTCCACGGCGGCCTGCACCTGGCCGGGTTCGACACGGGCGTGATCTCCTCACGGCGCGCGCTGGGCTGACGCCCGCACCCGCACCCGCAGCCGTGCGGGTCGGCGGTCGGCGTCAGTCGTCGGGGAACCACACGGCCTGACGGACGCGCACGCGGCGTCCGTCGGCCGTCAGCGGCGTGCCCTCGGCGCGCAGGTGCTTCAGCGCACGGTCGCGGTGGTGCGCGGGCGGGTCGCCGGCCGCCGTCACGACGCGCCACCACGGGACGTCGCCACCCGTCGCCATCGCGCGCCCGACCTGCCGCGGTCCGCCGCGCGGCGGCCGTCCCACCGCCGTCCCGCGGTCCGCGAGGACCTCGGCGACCAGCCCGTACGTCATGACCCGCCCCGGGGGGATCACCGCGACCAGCGCGTGGACCTCCTCGACGTAGTCGTCCGCCACGTCAGCTCCGCCGCACGACCACGACCGCGCGGTCGTCGTCCTCGGCGGCGCGCACGCCCGCCAGGACCTCGTGCGCGCTGCCCGGCCTGGCCGCGACGACCGCCTCGACCACGCCGAGCAGCCGGTCGATCCCCTGGTCGACGTCGCGCCCCGGTGCCTCGACGAGCCCGTCGGTGTAGAGCACGACGACGTCACCGTGCGCGAGCGAGCCCGTCACCGTCCCCGGTCGCATGTCCTCCAGGATGCCGAGCGCGACACCGCCCGCGGTGTCGAGCACGTCGATGCGACCGGAGCCCGCGTGCAGCACCGCGGGCGGGGGGTGGCCCGCGCTCGCGACGCGGTACCGGCCCGTGCCCAGGTCGATCGCCAGGTGGACGGCCGTGGCGAACCCCTCGTCCCAGCCCTGCTCGAGCAGGTACCGGTTCGCCGCCGGCAGGAACTCGTCGGCCGGCAGCGCACCGAGCAGCCCGCCCAGCGCACCCTGCAGCTGCAGCGCGCGGACACCCGCGGCCTGGCCCTTGCCCGAGACGTCGACGAGCACCACCTCGAAGGAGCCGCCGCTGCGGTGCCCGACGACGAAGTCCCCGGAGAACGCGGCGCCGTGGGCGGAGCGCACCTCGGCGTCCGCCTGCCAGCGTCCGGGCAGTGCCGGCAGCCGTCCGCCGGCGCTCAGCCGGTCGCGCAGGTCGACGAGCATGAGCGCACCGGGGGCACCCTGCAGACCGAGCCGCTCGCGTTCGACCCCGAAGGTCACGACCGCACCGCACCCGAGCACCACCACCACGACCTGCCCCAGGTCGACCGCGTCCGCCGCGGTCAGGCCCGCGGTGAGCAGGACCACGGAGGCGACCAGGACGAGCAGCGCGCGCCACCGCAGCACGTACGCGCCGACGAGCAGCAGCAGGAGCAGCCCCGAGGGGGCGAACCACGCCGGCCGCCACAGGACGGCCGCGGTGTACAGCACCGCGGCGAGGCAGAGGACCGCGCCGACGACCGTCTGCGGGCCCCGGGCCCACCCGGCCAGCACACGCCACAGCCAGCCGGTCGGGGCTGGGCGCGGCGGGGTCACGGGACGAGCCTAGGCGGGCGCCCGGGCGGCACCGAGCACGTGCGACCGTGCGTCGCACCGGAGGCGAAAACAGGTGCACCCGCACGTGCCGACCGCCCAGGATGACCCGCATGAGCGCCCTGCCCCCCGGATACCGCACCGTGGCCGTGCCGGCCGACCGGCTCGCCGAGTTCCGCACCACCGACCAGCTCGCGTTCGCCGTGGTCCCCGACCCGGAGGTCGAGGAGTCGCTGCCGTTCCCGATCCCGCCGGACCGGACGATGGCGGTCGAGGCGCCGGACGGCACGTTCGCCGCGGTGCACGGGTCCTACGAGTTCGCGATGCCCGTGCCCGGGGGCGGCACCGTGCCCTGTGCCGGCCTGACGTGGGTCGCGGTGCGGCCCGACCAGCGTCGTCGCGGGCTGCTGCGCGCGATGATCGCGACGCACCTCGAGCGGTCGCTGGAGCGCGGGGAGCCCGTGTCGGCGCTCTTCGCGGCGGAGGCCGCCATCTACGGCCGGTTCGGCTACGGCAGCGCCGCCGACGACGTCCGGCTGACGCTGCCCCGCGGGGCCGCCCTGCGTCCGGTACCCGGCAGCGACGCGCTGACCGTCCACCTGGAGCGCGTCGACCCGGACCGCCACGCGGACCTCGTGGAGGACCTGGGACGGCGGGCCGGCGCCGGGCGGCCCGGCTGGATGCCGCGCGGTGCGGCGCCGTTGCGCGTGCGAGCCGTGGCCGACCCGTCGGCCTGGCGCCAGGGCTTCGAGCCCCTGCTGCTCGCGACGGTCCGTGAGGGCCAGGAGGTGCGCGGCCTGGCGCTCCTCGCCCGCAAGGAGGCCTGGGGCGAGGCCGGGCCGGACTACACCGTGAGGGTCCGGCTGGCCGCCGCGCTCGACGCCGCAGCGACCCACCGCCTGTGGACGTTCCTGCTCGACCTCGACCTGACCACCCGGGTCGAGACGCCGATGCTCCCGGTCGACGACCCGCTGCTCCACCTCCTCGTGAACCCGCGCCCGGTGCAGCGGCGCACGTCCGACAACCTGTGGGTGCGGCTGCTGGACCTGCCGGCGGCCCTGACCGCCCGGCGGTACGCGGCACCGCTGGACGTCGTGCTGGACGTGACGGACGAGCTGCTCCCGCAGAACGCCGGGCGCTGGCGCGTCGCCGTGGACGGGACGGGCGCCGCGGACGTCGCGCGCACCACGGCCGAGGCCGACGTGCGGCTCGACGTCCGGGAGCTCGGCGCCCTGTACCTCGGGGGACGGTCGGCCACGGCGCTGGCGTCCGCCGGGCTCCTCGCCGGCGAGGTGCCCGCCCTGGACCGGGTGACCGCGGCCTTCGCCTCCTCCCGCGCGCCGGTGTGCCCCTGGATCTTCTGACCCGGGCGGGACGGGCAGCCGGTCACGGATCGGTCACAACCGACATCGGGCCCTTGTCGTACTTAGTTCACCAACTAAAGTTACGGCTGGTCGGCCTGCATCCCTCCGCGGAGGTGGTCGCCGTGTGCACGACGACGTCCACACACCACGAAGGGATCGACGATGAACCTTCCCCGCAGGCGGTGGCCGCTGGTCGCGGCCACCGCCGCCGCCGCCCTGACCCTCGCCGCGTGCTCGGGCGACCCGATCGACGCCCCCGAGGAGTCCCCCGACGTCGAGGGCCTCGCCGAGGCCCGGTCCCTGGTGTCGGAGTACCCGCGCGAGGAGACCGTCTTCACCAGCGGTGCACAGTGGGGGCCGCCGTCGAGCTGGAACCCCATCCCCCAGTCGGGCGAGGCCACGGGCGTGCGCGGCCTGCTCTACGAGCCGCTGTTCTCGTTCGACCCCGCGACCCTCGAGCTCGAGCCCTGGCTCGCCGAGGGCGGCGAGTGGACCGACGCCGACACGTACGTCCTCACGCTGCGCGACGGCCTGACGTGGCAGGACGGCGAGGTGCTCGACGCCGAGGACGTCGTGTTCACGGTCGAGCTCGGCAAGGTCCCGGACGTGCGCTGGAGCAACCTGTGGACGTGGTTGTCGAGCGCCACGGCGACCGACGCCACGACGGTGACCTTCGAGTTCTCCGACCCGCGCTACCAGGAGTGGGACAACTTCCTGTACACGAGCTCGGTGCTGCCCCAGCACATCGTGTCGACGTGGGCCGAGACCGACTACAACTCCAACGCCAACGAGGACCCGATCGGCTCGGGGGCGTTCCGGTACTCGACCCACGGCCAGGACCGCATGGTGTGGGAGCGCAACGACGACTGGTGGGGCACCGAGGCGCTCGGCCTGGAGTTCCCGATGAAGTACGTCGTGGACATCGTCAACCCGTCCAACGAGGTGGCCCTCGGACTGCTCCTGCAGGGCGGGCTGGACCTCAGCAACAACTTCCTGCCCGGTGTGCAGACGCTCGCGGACAGCGACAAGCTCGGCACGTACTTCGACGAGGCGCCGTACATGCTCTCGGCCAACACGGCCGTGCTCGTGCCCAACGCCACGCGCGCACCCATGGACGACGCCGAGTTCCGGCGCGCCATGGCGTTCGCGATCGACGTCGACAAGATCGTCGCCAACGCCTACGGCGGCATCGTCCAGAAGGCCCACCCCACGGGCCTGCTGCCCGCGTACTCCTCGCTGTACGACGAGGACGTCGTCGGCGAGCACGGCTTCGAGTACGACACGGACGAGGCCGCCTCGATCCTCGCCGCCGCCGGGTACGAGGACACGGACGGCGACGGGTTCGTCGAGACGCCCGCGGGCGAGAAGATCGAGCTCGACCTCATCGTCCCCGCCGGCTGGACGGACTGGATGGAGTCGGCGCGCGTCATCGCCGAGGACCTGCAGGCCGCCGGCATCGACGTCACGGCCGACTTCCCCGACTCCGGCGCCGTGGACGACGCGCGCTCCAGCGGCGACTTCGACCTGCTCATCAACAACTGGGCCGGCCTGAGCAACACGCCGTGGACGTACTACAACTACCTGTTCCACCAGCCCGTGCGTGACCTGCAGCTGGTCGGCAACTTCGGCCGCGCGCCCGACGCGGGCGCGTGGGCGCTCGTCGAGCAGCTCTCGCGCACCGCGAGCGACAGCCCGGAGTACGCGCAGATCATGGGTGAGCTGCAGGAGATCTCGCTCACGCAGATGCCGATGATCCCGCTCTGGTACAACGGCCTGTGGGCGCAGTACAACACGTCGACGTGGGAGAACTGGCCCACCGACGGCGGCGACTCCACCGCCTACCCCAGCACGTGGGGCGGCTTCTGGCAGATGGGTGGCCTGCGCACCCTGGCGGCGCTGCAGCCGGCCGGCTGACACGCACGGCCCTGCCCCCGGGCGCGCGTCGTCGCGCCCGGGGGCGGGGCCGCCGTCCCCGCCCGCTCCGAGCACCCTGGACCGCCGTGCGCACCTACCTCGCCCGCAAGGCCACCCTCTACGTCCTGACGTTCCTCGTCGCGGTCACGCTCAACTGGCTGATCCCGCGCCTCATGCCCGGCGACCCGGTGCAGCGCATGATCTCCCGCGCGGGCGTGCAGCACCCCGAGTCGATCGGCCCGATGGTCGAGTACTACGAGCAGCTGTTCGGCCTCGACCTGCCGGTGTGGCAGCAGTACCTCAACTACTGGGGCTCGCTGCTGCGGGGCGACCTGGGCGTGAGCATCTGGCTCTTCCCGTCCCCCGTCGAGGACGTCATCCTCCGGGCGGTGCCCTACACGCTCGGGCTCATGCTCCCCGCGATCCTGCTCAGCTGGGTCGTCGGCAACTGGATGGGCGCGGCCGCCGCCCGCCGCAAGGCGCTCGACAACACCGTGCTGCCCGCGTCCTACCTGCTGACCGCGACGCCGTACATGTGGCTCGCGATCCTCCTCGTGTGGGGCCTCGGCGTCGTCGCCGGGTGGTTCCCCGTCGCGGGCGGCTACGACTTCGGCAGACGCCCGACGATGTCGGTGGCGTTCGTGCTCGACGTCCTGCACCACTGGTTCCTGCCGTTCCTGTCCCTGTTCCTCGTCTCGCTGGGCGGGTGGGCCATCGGCATGCGCAACCTCATCATCTACGAGCTGGAGTCGGACTACGCGAACTACCTCGCGGCGCTCGGCGCGCCGCAGCGCCTGATCCGGCGGTACGCCTTCCGCAACGGGCTCCTGCCACAGATCACCGGCCTCGCCCTGCAGCTCGGCACCGTCATCGGCGGGGCGCTGGTCACCGAGGTCGTCTTCGCCTACCCGGGCCTGGGGTACCTCATCCTGCAGGCCGTCCAGAACGCCGACTACTTCCTGCTGCAGGGCGCCCTGCTGTTCGTGGTCGTCGGCGTGCTCGTGGCCAACTTCGTCATCGACCTCGTGTACGTCGTCGTCGACCCGCGCACGCGGACCGGACTGCAGGGAGCCAACGCATGACCGTGCCCAGCCCCGGACCCGCCACCACCGTGGCGGACGACGCACCCGACGCGGGCGCCGCCCTCGACGTGCCCGACGCCCGCCCGGGCCGGCTGCCCGGACGCCGGCACGAGGCCCTGTACTTCGCGCTGCGGAACCCCAAGGTCGTCGGGGCCGCCGTGGTGATCCTCGGCCTGGCCCTGCTCGGCCTCGTGGGACCGCTGTTCGCCGACCACGGGCCCAACGACTACGCCGGCCCGACCATGCAGCCGCCCTCCGGGGAGTTCTGGTTCGGCACCACGATGTTCGGCCAGGACGTGTGGGTGCAGTTCGTCGCCGGGCTGCGCAGCACGTTCCTCGTCGGGGTCCTCGGCAGCGTGGTGGCCGGGGTCATCGGCATGACGATCGGGTTCGTCGCGGGCTTCCGCGGCGGCTGGGTCGACGAGCTGCTCACCATGCTGACGAACGTCGTGCTCGTCATCCCCGGGTTCGTCGTCCTCATCGTCATCAACACGTACCTCGGGGTGCGCAGCGTGCCCATGCAGGCCCTCTACATCGGCCTGTTCAGCTGGCCGTGGGTGGCCCGCGCCGTGCGCGCGCAGACGTTCTCGCTGCGGGCCCGGGAGTTCGTCGACCTCGCGCGGCTGTCCGGCGTCCCCACGCGCACGATCATCGTCCGCGAGGTCGCGCCCAACATGTACTCCTACCTCTTCATGACGTTCGTGCTGCTCTTCGGCGGCGCCATCCTCACCGCCGCGTCCCTGGACTTCATCGGCCTGGGCCCCACGAACGCCGTGTCGCTGGGTCTGATGATGAACCAGGCCGTCCAGTGGAGCGCCCTGCACCTGGGCATGTGGTGGTGGTTCGTCCCGCCCGGCCTGGGGATCACCCTGCTGGTCGGCGCGCTGTACGTGATGAACGTCGGGCTCGACGAGGTGTTCAACCCCAAGCTGAGGGAGATGTGACATGAGCCTGCGGGTGGACGACCTGGCGGTGCACTACCGCACGACGCGCGGCGACGTGCAGGCCCTCGACGGCGTGACGTTCGAGATCGCCGACGGCGAGATCATGGGCGTGGCCGGCGAGTCGGGCTGCGGCAAGACGACGCTCGGCAAGGCGCTGATCCGGCTCGAGAACCGGATGAAGCACGTGCGTGGCACGGTGACGCTCGACGGCGAGAAGCTGCCGATCGCCGACGACCGCGCGATGGACCCCTACCGGTACCGGAGGATCTCGCTGATCCCCCAGTACGCGATGTCGGCGATGAACCCGACGCGCAAGATCGGGCGGATGATCCGCGAGCTCGTCACCGCCAAGGGGGTGGCGTACGAGGACGTGCGGCCCGAGCTGGAGCGTCGCCTGCGGCTCGTCGGGCTGGACGAGGAGGTCCTCGGCCGGTACCCCATCGAGCTGTCCGGCGGCATGAAGCAGCGGGTCGTGCTGGTGCTGGCGACGCTGCTCGACCCGTCGCTGCTCATCGGCGACGAGGTCACCTCCGCGCTCGACGTGACCAGCCAGAAGGCGGTGGCCCGCGCGCTCGTGGAGTTCCGGGACCGGGAGTTCGTGCGGTCGGTCGTCGTGGTGACGCACGACATCTCGGTGCTCTACCAGATGGCCG
>Ga0233375_1000402_pt1 | contig 24226 bp, 17 predicted proteins | sample ElkDunMinimDraft_10_FD_191539 | JGI IMG/M metagenome (GOLD analysis project Ga0233375, IMG submission 191539) | Fecal eukaryotic communites from dung pellets of Tule Elk in California, USA - Elk Dung E16 | ecosystem: Host-associated > Mammals > Digestive system > Large intestine > Fecal | place... | reverse complement strand
GAGGCGGCGGATCTCGGTGATGCGGAGCATCTGGTGCGCGAGGACCGCGACCGAGACACCCGCGTCGTCGGGCACGTTCACCGACTGGACCACGAGCACGCCCCCGGCCGGGTCGGTGTCGTTGGCGAGGACGTCGACCAGCGTCTTGCCGCCCGCAGGCAGCAGCGCGGTGTCCGAGACGACGATGGGCGGCCCGTCGGCGGCCGAGGCGGGCAGCACGTCCACGCGCACCAGCCCGGTCGTCGCGTTGGGACCGTCCGAGACCTGGTAGGTCAGGTCGTAGGACCGGGGCTCGTTCGACAGGAACTGGAAGGTCCCCGCCGCGTAGCTGGGCGTGATCTCCGCAGGCGCGGACTCGGAGACGCTCGCGAGCCGCAGCTCGTCACCGTTGGCGTCGTAGTCGTTGAGCAGCGGCTCGACCAGCACCGGCTGGCCCGCCGGGACCACGACGTGGTCCGCGACCGCGACCGGGGGCAGCTGGCCGGCGCCCGACACGTCGACGTGCAGCACGCCCTCGAACACGCCGCCCATGCCGTCGGCCACGGTGACCTTGACGGTCTTGCGCCCCGTGGAGGAACCGCCGTCGCGGAACACCACGGTCCCGTCGGGGCGCGAGCGCACCTCGTCGCCGGCCGACGTCGCCGAAGCGGCTGCGAGGTAGAGGTCGTCCCCGTCGGGGTCGCGGAAGAACGGCAGCACCTTGATCTCGGCGGTCTTGCCCTGCTCGACGACGAGCACGGGCTCACCGGTCTGCTCGGGGGCCGCGTTCTCGTCCCACGGCGAGACGTTGAGCCGCACACCCGCCTCGGCGACGCCGCCGCGCCCGTCCGAGACCGAGTACCGGAACGAGGACGCCCCCTTCTCGGCGTCCAGGGGCACGATCGCCTGCAGGGCGGCCCCGCCGAGCACGGACTGCACCTGCGCCCCCTCGGGACCGTCGCCCGCGAGCGTCGCGGTCATGACGTCACCGTCGGGGTCGACGTCGTTGCCCAGCACGGGCAGCAGGGTCGTGCGCCCCGGCCGCGCGCCGAACACGTCGTCCTGCGGCAGCGGCGGCTGGTTGGGCTGCGAGCGGTCCAGGACGAACTGGTCGACCTGCTCGGGCGTGGTGAGCTCGGCGTCGGACTCCTCACCCTCGGCCTGCTCCGGGAGCACGAGATCCCAGTCGTCGACCTTCTCGTACTCGTCCGCCGCCATCCACACCGTGCCCGCGGAGAGGTCGTTCAGCACGATCGCCTTGCGGTTGACGCGGTACTCCAGGCGGCTCTGCGGGTCCATGCCCTCGAGCCGCTTGCTCAGGTCGTTGTCGGTGCCCTCGCAGTCGCGCAGGACCTGGCCGCTCTGCGACCAGGCGGCGTAGGTGCAGCCACCGAGCTGCACGGGAGCCGACGGGACGCCCGTGCCCGCGCGCGTGACCGAGTCACCGCCGTCCATCGGCTGGAGCACGAGCCCCGAGGCCGTGGTCACGGCGACGTCGGGCGTCGCGGCCCCCGGCTGCTGCAGGCGGGCCTGCGACCCGTCCTCGAGGGACACGACCTTCGCACCGGGCAGCACGAGCTGCGAACGGGTGCGGTTCAGGACGACCGGCTCGGACCCGACCGTCGTCAGCTCGACCTCGTCGCCCTTGGCGACGGGCACCTTCGAGGTCGTGACCTCGTCCACCGTGCCCGTCGCGGTGGTCGTGACCGTGGTCAGCTCGCCCTTCGCGGGGACGAGCGCGAACACGGTGCCGTCCTGCGCCACCTGGACCACGCCCTCGCCGCCGATCTCGGCGGTCGGCTCGGTCGTCTCGGCGTCGAACGAGGTGGCCCCCGCGAACGGCAGGGTCCACAGCAGCTTTTCCTCGCCGTCGAGGACCGCGACGCTCGAGCCGCCCATCGCGACGTGGGCGCCCGTCGGCGGACGCAGCGCGCCGTCGAGCTTGAGCCGCGCGACATCGACCGGGCTCACCGACCCGGTGCCCTCGTCGACCAGGAGCACCTTGCCGGCGTTCTGCAGCACGTCGAACGACGCGGACCCGGCGAGCAGCGAGCCGTCGAGCGCCTGGGACTCGAAGTTGAACCGCCCGAGCAGCCCGCCGGAGGTCCGCGTGACCCAGACCCCGGAGTCGTTGAGCTCGACGTCGGCCGTCGCCTGGCCGTCGTAGGTGACCGCGAACGCGACCAGGAGCGTCGAGAAGATCGACACTGTGCTCACCGACGCGACGGACCGTCGCCTGTCGTGGAGCCGGGATAGGAAGGTCACAGATCCTCCGAGGATGCACAGGGGCGCCGACGGTGTCCCCAGGGCTCCTCCTGCCAGGCGCCCAGACCCGTCGCGGGTAGAAGGATAGCCGCACGCACGAGCAGTCCTGTCATCCACTGGATGGGGAGAACTACCCTGACCGCTACTGTCAGTAGACCGCTGGCGGCGTCGTAGCAGGCCACGGCACAGGGCGGACGACCGGGTCCGTCCAGAACTTTCGCCCGCTCACGCCGGCCGCCGCGTCCGGGGGGCGAGACGCCCGCCGGGCCCGGCCTCCCGCTCCCCCGCCGCGACGCGCGCACGGCCCCACGGGCCCCGCCGCACCGGCCCCGCACACGCCGCAGGGCGGTGCACCGGACCCGGAGGTCCCGTGCACCGCCCTGCGGGCAGGCCGGGTCTGCCCCGGCCCGTGGTTCTCAGGCCGCGCGGTCCGCGAGGGCCTGCGCGAACGCCACGAGCGCGTCCTTGACCGGGCCCGCCGGCAGCGGGTCGAGCTCGTCGATCGCGGCCCGCGCCCACCCGACGGCGAGCGCGCGCGTCTCGCCGAGGACGTCGTGGGCGCGGAGCGCGGCGACCGCGGACGCGAGCTCCTCGTCGCCCGACAGGTCCCCGTCGAGAAGCTCCAGGACGGCGGCGTCGGCCGCCGTACCGGTCCCGCTCGCCACCCGGGCCCGAAGCAGCAGCGCGGGCATGGTGGGGACCTTCTCGCGCAGGTCGGTGCCCGGTGTCTTCCCGGACTCCGCCCCCGAGGACGCCAGGTCGAGCACGTCGTCGGCGAGCTGGAACGCGACGCCCAGCTTCTCGCCGTACTCCGCGACGACCTCGACCACGTCCTGGTCGCACCCGCCGAACATCGCACCGAGGCGGGCGGAGGTCGACAGCAGCGACGCCGTCTTGTCCGCGAGGACGCCCAGGTAGTGCTCGACGGGGTCGTCGGACTCCGCCGGTCCCGTGGTCTCGTGGAGCTGGCCCAGGCACAGCCGCTCGAAGGTCCGCGCCTGGATGAGCACTGCCTCGGGCCCCAGGGCGGCGACCGTCGCGGCAGCGCGGGCGAACAGCAGGTCACCGATGAGGATCGCGACGGAGTTGCCCCACACGGCGTGCGCCGACGGTGCACCTCGCCGCACGGGCGCGGAGTCCATGACGTCGTCGTGGTAGAGCGAGGCCAGGTGGGTCAGCTCGACCACGACGGCCGCCTCGACGACCTCCGGGCGCGCGCCGTCACCGAGCTCCGCGCACAGCAGCGCGAGGAGCGGGCGCAGGCGCTTGCCGCCGGCGTTCACGAGGTGGCGGGACGCGGTGTCCGCGAGCCCGTCGGACTGCGCGACGGCGTCGCGCAACCGCGCCTCGACGGTCGTGAGGCGTGCGGTGAGCGTCGCGGCGAGCTCCGGATCGGTCAGGGGGATCGCCGTCGTGGAGACGGGTGGCACAGTGGTCACGGTCTGAACTTAGCCGCCTCGAAGGCAAGATCGAGAACCGAGGAGGGCAAAACGCCGAGAAGGATGACGCCCATCACACAGATCACGATCGCGACGGTGGTGAATCCTTCGGACCGCACCACCGTGACCCGGCTCGCGAGCGCACCCGCTGCGCCGCCGAGGGCGCCCGCCCCCGAGGCCGCCGACGAGCTGCTCTCCGCGCCGGCCTCCGTCGTCACGTCGGGCCCCGACGCCGACCTCGGCGAGGGCGTGAAGAACATGAGCACGATGATCCGGACGTAGAAGAACACCGACACGGCCGAGGCCAGCACACCGATCAGGGCGAGCTGCCAGGCGCCCACCGCGACCGCGGACTCGAACGCCGCGAACTTCGCGATGAAGCCTGCCGTGAGCGGGATCCCGGCCATCGACAGCAGGAACAGCGCGAACGCGCCCGCGAGCCACGGGCTCCGCCTGCCCAGGCCGGCCCACTCCGTCAGGTGCGTGGCCTCGCCCAGCACGGCACCGCCGTCGGGCGTGGCGGCGGACGTGCCCCCGGCGCCCCGGGGGTCCCCCGGCGTCCCTGCGGCGACCGTGGCCAGCTCCGCCTCGGCGGGGACCACGACCGGTTGCGGGGCACGCTCGCGCACGAGCGTCACGACCGCGAACGCGCCCACCGTGGCGAGACCGTACGCCAGCAGGTAGAACAGCACCGCGCGCACGCCGAAGCCGCTCAGCTCGCCGAACCCGACGAGCGCCACGAGCAGGAAGCCCGCGTGCGCGATCGACGAGTACGCGAGCAGGCGCTTCATGTCGGTCTGGATGACACCGATCACCGTCCCGACGATCATCGTGAGGATCGCGACGACCCACAGCGCGACGACGAGCTTGTGCTGGAGGTCGGCCGGCAGCCCCTGCCCCACGACGTACAGCACGCGCAGGAGCGCCCCGAACGCCGCGGCCTTGGTGCAGGCCGCCATGAAGCCGGTCACGGGCGTGGGGGCGCCCTGGTAGACGTCGGGAGTCCAGGAGTGGAACGGCGCCGCGCCCACCTTGAACAGCAGGCCGGCGAGCACCATGACGAGGCCGAGCAGCACCAGGCCGGTCATCCCGTCGAGCCCGCCGCCCTCCAGGAGCGCGCCGCGGACCGCGGCGAGCTGCACGGACCCCGCGAAGCCGTAGACGAGCGCCACCCCGAAGATGAAGATCGCCGACGCGAAGGCCCCCAGCAGGAAGTACTTGAAGGAGGCCTCCTGCGACAGCAGCCGACGACGGCGAGCGAGCGCCGTGAGCACGTACAGCGGGAGCGAGAGCACCTCGAGCGCGACGAACATCGTCAGCAGGTCGCCCGTCGCGGGGAAGATCATCATGCCGCCGACCGCGAAGAGCACCAGGGGGAAGACCTCGGTCTGCTCGAGGCCACGGCGGCGCGCGAGGTCCTCGTACGCCGAGCCCGGGACGGCCGCGGCGGTCGGCGCGAACGCGTCCTGCTTGGTCGAGGTGCGGTCCGCGACCACGAGCGTGGCCAGGAGCGCGAGCACCACGACGACGCCCTGCACCGCGAGCCCGAACGGGTCGACCACGAGCGCGCCGCCCAGCACGCGCACGCCGTTGCGCTCGAGCACGTCGGGCCAGAGCAGCACGATCGAGGCGAGCGCCCCGGCCAGGGCGCCGAGGGCGAGCACGACCTGCACCGTGCGGCGCGCCCGGTCCGGCACGAAGGCCTCGACGAGCACCCCGACGACGCCGGCGCCGAGGACGACGATCACCGGGACGAGGTAGGCCCACTCGATCACGGGGGCCACGAAGGCGGCTGCGTCGTTCACGAGTCGCTCCCTTCAACGCTGAGAAGGTCAGGGGTGGTGGGCGGGTCCTGCAGGCCCACGGCCGTCATGGTCGCCTCGCCCGGCTCGCGCACCAGGTCGAGCGCCGGGGCCGGGTAGAACCCGAGCGCCAGCAGGGCCACGATCAAGGGTGCGACGACCCACTTCTCGCGCGCCCCGAGGTCGCGCGTGCCCACGAGGTCCTGCGGGGCCTTGCCCGTGAAGATCTTCTGGTAGGTCAGCAGGACGTACAGGGCCGCGAGGACCACGCCCAGGACCGCCACGAGAGCTGCGGGGTGGCTGCGCGAGAACGTCCCCACGAGCACCATGATCTCCGAGACGAACGTCGACAGGCCCGGCAGCGACAGGGCCGAGAGGCCCGCCACGAGGAACGTGCCCGCCAGGACCGGTGTGACCCGCTGGAGGCCGCCGTAGTCCGCCAGGCGCTGCGACCTCGTCGGGTGCCGCGCGACGAGGAACCCCGCCAGCAGGAACAGCGCACCCGTCGAGATCCCGTGGTTGACCATGTAGAACGAGGCGCCGGACACGCTCAGCGACGTGAACGAGAAGATCCCGAGCACGATGAAGCCGAAGTGCGACACCGACGTGTACGCGATGAGCCGCATGATGTCGCTCTGACCGATCGCCATGAGCGCGCCGTACAGGATCGAGACGACCGCGAGGACCACGACCACGGGCGCGGCCCACCGGCTCGCGTTCGGGAAGAGCGGCAGGCACAGGGTCAGCATGCCGAACGTCCCGACCTTGTCCAGGACGCCCACGAGCAGCGTCGAGGTGCCCGCCGGGGCGTGCTCGGCGGCGTCGGGCAACCAGGTGTGGACCGGGAAGAGCGGCGCCTTGATCGCGAAGGCCAGGAAGAACCCCAGGAAGAGCAGCCGCTCCGTGCTCACGGCCAGCGGCTGCGTCGCGAGGTGGTCGACCAGGTTCTGGGTGAGGAAGCCCTGCTCCCCGCCCGGACCGTTGAGGTACAGCGCGATGACCGCGACGAGCATCACGAGCCCGCCGGCGAGCGAGAAGAGCAGGAACTTCACGGCCGCGTACCGCCGCTGCGCCCCGCCGCCGAACCCGCCGATCATGAAGTACACCGGCACCAGCATGGCCTCGAAGAGGACGTAGAAGAAGAACACGTCGCGAGCCACGAACACCGCGACCATGAACGCCTCGAGCAGCAGCACGAGCCCCAGGTAGTGGCGGAGCCTGGCGAGGTCGCCGTCCTGCTCGCGCCACGCCGCGAGGATCACGAGCGGTACCAGCAGGACGGAGAGCGCGACCAGCAGCAGGGCGACACCGTCGGCCCCCACCGCGTAGCTCGCGCCGAGCTGCGGGATCCACGCGTGCGTCTCGGTGAGCTGGACCGTGCCCGCGTCGGCGGTGTCGAACGCGCTGACGGCAAGGCCCAGGAGCACGAGCTCGGCCAGCGCGAAGATCACGGCCACGCTCCGCAGGTGCTTGCGCGCAGGCGTCGCGCCCACTCCCCAGACGGCGGCCGCGCCGACGAGCGGGAGGACGATCAGGAGTGTCAGCCAGGGAATCTCGGTGGTCATCGGTCCCTCAGCTCCCTGTTCCGGTGGTCACGGCGAGGACCACCGCGACGATCACGATCAGGCCGGCGAGCATCGTCGCCGCGTACGACCTGACGAATCCGTTCTGCATGCCGCGCAACTTCTCCCCTGTCGCGCCGACGAGGCCGGCCAGACCCATCCAGCCTCCGTCGACCATCTGCCGGTCCCCGTAGACGAGGAACCGCGTGAGGTACTGTCCCGGCCGCATGAGCACGGCCTCGTTGACCTGGTCCTGGTAGAGGTCCTGACGCGCCGCCCGGGTCAGGACCGACCCGCGCGGCGGGACGATCGGCACGGGGGCCACCGCGAACTGGCGCCAGGCCAGCAGCACGCCCAGCAGCACGAGGACCAGGGTCGCCGTGATGAGCGACCACACCGGCAGCACCGGCTCGGCGTGCTCGGCGTGCCCCGTGACGGGCGAGAGCCAGTCGACGAACACGTTGCCGAACGCCAGGAGCCCGCCCAGCGCCGCCGAGCCGACCGCGAGGACGATCATGGGCGCCGTCATGAGCGCGGGCGACTCGTGCGGGTGCCGTACGGGCCCGTCCGTCGGCGAGGTGCCCGTGGGGTTGCCCGACCCGTCGTTCCACCGTGCACGCCCGTGGAAGGTCATGAAGAACAGGCGCGACATGTAGAACGCCGTGATCCCCGCACCCAGCAGCGCGACGCCGCCGAAGACCCACGCCCTCCACTCCTGGCCGTCGACCGGCACGAACGCCGCCTCGATGATCTTGTCCTTCGACCAGAAGCCGGAGAACGGCGGGATGCCGAGGATCGCGAGCCAGCCGAGGCCGAACGTGACCCAGGTGACCTTCATGTACCTCGACAGCGCACCGAAGCGCCGCATGTCGACCCCGTCCTCCATGCCGTGCATGACCGAGCCCGCGCCGAGGAACATCCCGGCCTTGAAGAAGCCGTGCGTCACGAGGTGGAAGATCGCGAACGCGTACCCGATGGGACCCAGGCCGGCCGCGAGCATCATGTAGCCGATCTGCGACATGGTCGAGGCGGCCAGGACCTTCTTGATGTCGTCCTTGGCACACCCGACGATCGCCCCGAACAGGAGCGTGACCGCACCCACGACGACCACGACGAGCTGCGCCGTCGGGGACCCCTCGTAGATCGGTGCCGACCGGACGACGAGGTAGACGCCCGCCGTGACCATGGTGGCCGCGTGGATCAGGGCCGAGACGGGCGTGGGCCCCGCCATGGCGTCGCCCAGCCAGGCCTGCAGCGGGAACTGCGCCGACTTGCCGCACGCGGCGACCAGGAGCGCCAGGCCGGTCGCGGTCAGCAGACCCGCGCCCACCTCGGGGGCGTCCGCGAACACCGTCGCGAAGTCGACCGCGCCGAAGCCCGCGAACATCAGCATGAGCGCGACGATCAGGCCCAGGTCACCCACCCGGTTCATGATGAACGCCTTCTTGGCGGCCACGGCGTTGGCCCGCTCGTGGTTCCAGAACCCGATCAGCAGGTACGAGGCCAGGCCCACCCCCTCCCACCCGACGAACAGCACCAGGTAGGAGTCCGCGAGCACCAGCAGCAGCATGGCCGCCACGAACAGGTTGAGGTACGCGAAGAACCGGCGCTTGTCCGGGTCGTGCTCCATGTAGGCGACCGCGTAGACGTGGATGAGCGTCCCGACGAACGTCACGAGCAGCACGAACGTCATGGACAGCGGGTCGAGCCGCAGCCCGACGCCCACGTCGAGGCCGCCGACCGCGATCCAGTCGAAGAGCCGGTGGTCGACCACGCGCTCGTCGGCGGGCAGGCCCAGCATCGAGAAGAACACGACGAGCGCGACGACGAACGCCCCCGCGGACATGAGCACCCCGAACCAGGCGCCCCACCGGTCGCTGCGGCGCCCCGCGAGCAGCAGGACCAACGCCCCGAGCAGCGGCAGCGCGATGAGCAGCGGAGCCAGGAGGAACGGCCCGGGGACGAAGGTCGTGGCCGGCACGATCTCCTGGGCTCCCAGGGTCGTCGGCAGGCGGCCCGGCAGGAGCGTGGAGAGCTCCTGGGCGCGCGGGAGGGCTGAAAGCAGAGTCACCGTTGGCATGCCTGCCCTCTCAGTTCTTCAGCAGGTTGACGTCGTCGACCGAGGCCGAGCGGCGGGTACGGAAGATGGCCACGATGATCGCGAGTCCCACGACGACCTCCGCCGCGGCCACCACCATCACGAAGAAGGCGATGACCTGCCCGTGCAGGTCCCCGTGCATGCGGGCGAACGTCACGAACGTCAGGTTGGTCGCGTTGAGCATGAGCTCGATGCCCATGAACACGATGATCGCGTTGCGTCGCAGCAGCACGGTCGTCGCGCCGATCGTGAAGAGGACGGCGGCCAGGACCAGGTAGTTGGTCAGCTCCATGTCAGCTCTCCTTCACGGGCTCGGACGTCGGGCCGACCGTCGGGCCGGGCGGCCCGGGGGGCTCGGTCGTCGACCCGGTCGAGCGGGCCGTGGTGTCGGTCGCGAACGCGCCGGGCTCGGGCGCGGGTGCCGTGCTCCCACCTGACAGGTCCGCCGCGGCCTCCTCGTCGCTGGCCGCCGAGAGCTCGGGGAACCGCCGGGTGGCGAGCTCCGGCTCGTGCTCGACGAGCACGGCGCGCTCCTGGGCGAGGATCGCGCCTGCGGACCGCTCCTGCCCGCGGATGCGCAGGATGCGCGAGACCGAGTGCTCGATGGGCCGCCCCTGCGGGTCGAGCGCCGGGGTGTCCATGGCGTTGTTCTGCGCGTAGACGCCGGGCGCGGGCAGCGGCGTGAGCAGCCCGCCCTCGGCCAGGGCCGCGACCTTGGCGTCCGAGACCTGCCGCTGCCCCACGCGCGGCACGAGCCGGCGACGGTGCGTCAGGACGAGCGCCGCGATGGCCGCGGTCACCAGCAGGATCCCCACGACCTCGAGCGCGAACACGTAGTCGGCGAAGAGGATGCGCGCGAGCGCCACGGGGTTGGTCTCGGCGTTGGCCACCGTGAGCCCGACCGAGGGCGGGAACGTCGCCTGCGCGATCACGCCGACGAGCACCGCACCGAGCCCCAGGCCCAGCAGGATCCCGACGAAGCGCTGGCCCCGGATGGTCTCGACGAGCGAGTCCGAGGCGTCGACGCCCACCAGCATGAGCACGAAGAGGAAGAGCATCATCACGGCGCCCGTGTAGACGACGATCTGCACCACGCCCAGGAACGCCGCCTCCTGGGCGATGTAGAGGATCGCGAGGCTGATCATGACGAACACGACGCAGATCGCGGCGTGCACGGCCTTGCGGGCGAACAGCAGGCCGAGCGCGGCCAGCACCATGAGCGGGGCGAGGACCCAGAACAGGACCGCCTCTCCCCCGCTGGCGGTCACCGGACCACCTTCCGGACCTCGGGGCGCCGGGCGGCGGCGGGGTCCTCGACGGGCGGCAGGGTCGGGTCGTCGGGCCGGTGCTCGCGCACCCAGTCGATCTGCTCGGGCACGGGCCCGGTCACCTCTCCCCGGTAGTAGTCGGTGTCGGTCGTCCCGGGCACCATGGGGTGCGGGGCGGCGAGCATGCCCTCGCGCAGCGGCGCGAGGAGGTCTTCCTTCTCCCAGATCAGCCCTTCACGGGTCGGTCCGGTGAGCTCGTACTCGTTGGTCATCGTCAGGGCCCGGGTGGGGCACGCCTCGATGCACAGGCCGCAGAAGATGCAGCGCAGGTAGTTGATCTGGTAGACGCTGCCGTAGCGCTCGCCGGGCGACCGGTGCCCGCCGTCGGGCAGCGCGGAGTTGTCGGCACCCTCGACGTAGATCGCGTCCGCGGGGCACGCCCACGCGCACAGCTCGCACCCGATGCACTTCTCGAGGCCGTCCTCGTACCGGTTGAGCTGGTGACGACCGTGGTAGCGGGGCTTGGTCGGCACCTTCTCGAACGGGTACTGCTCGGTCACGGTCGGCTTGAACATCGAGGAGAACGTGACCCCGAAACCGGCGATGGGCGCGAGCAGCCCGCCGAGGCCCTTCCTCTGGGGGATCAACGACTCGTGGTCAGCCACGGGGGACCTCCTCGTCCTGGGCGTCGGGTGCTGCGGGGCCGGCGCCGGGTGGCGGGCTGCCCTCGGGGACCAGGCGCCGGGTGCGGCGCGAGGCGCTGGGCAGGGACTGGCCGGGCAGCGGCGGGACGGGGAAGCCGCCCGCGAAGGCGTCGAAGGGCTCGGGCGAGGCGGTGGCCCCCTTGCGGTAGGGGCCCGACGGCGCCGCGCCCGCTGCGCCCTCGGCTCCCCCTCCGGGTTCCTTGCGCGCGGGCCACAGGAAGATCGCGAGCAGCGCGACCGCGAACAGGATGCCGGCCGCCACGAGGATCGTGCGGTTGTCCACGTCGCCGAAGCGGATCATGCCCTGGACGACCGAGAGCACCACGATCCAGACGAGGGCGGCCGGGATGAGGATCTTCCAGCCGAACTTCATGAACTGGTCGTAGCGCAGGCGCAGGAGCGTCCCGCGGACCCACACGAACACGAACATGAAGGCCCAGACCTTGGCGAGGAACCACAGGATGGGCCACCAGCCCTCGTTGAACATGCCGTCGTTGATCGCCGACAGCGGCCAGGGCGCGCGCCACCCACCCAGGAAGAGCGTGGTCGCCACGGCCGAGACGTTGATCATGTTGATGTACTCGGCGAGGAAGAACCACGCGAACTTCATGGACGAGTACTCGGTCATGTAGCCCGACACGAGCTCGCCCTCGGCCTCGGGGAGGTCGAACGGCAACCGGTTGGTCTCGCCGATCATGGCGATGATGTAGATGACGAAGCTCGGGATGAGGATGAGCGCCCACCAGACCCTCGTCTGGGAGTCGACGATCTCCGAGGTCGACATCGAGCCGGCCATGATGAAGACGCTCACCAGCGCCAGGCCCATCGCGAGCTCGTAGCTGATGACCTGGGCCGTCGAGCGGACCGCGCCGAGCAGCGGGTAGGTCGAGCCCGAGGACCAGCCACCGAGGACGATCCCGTACACGCCCACCGAGGCGCACGCCAGGATGTAGAGCACCGCGACGGGGAAGTCGGTGAGCTGGGCGGGCGTCGAGTAGTCGGTGAAGGGGATCGTGACGTTCGGCCCGAACGGGATGACCGCGAACGTCAGGAGCGAGCAGAACACCGCGATCATGGGCGCGAGGACGTAGACGAACTTGTCCGCCGCCGAGACCGTGAGGTCCTCCTTGAGCAGGAGCTTCATGGCGTCGGCGAGCGACTGGAGCAGGCCGAAGGGCCCGTGGACGTTGGGTCCGGGACGGACCTGCATCCGGGCCACGACCTTGCGCTCGAACCAGATCGCGATGAGCACGCTCGTGAGCAGGAACACGATGATGAGGACGGCCTTGACCAGGTACGTCCAGCCGTTGTCCTGCGAGAAGTCGGCGGCGATCCCGGGCACGCCCGGGGTCTCGGCCGCCCGCACCGCCTCGGAGGCAAGGGCCAGGTTCAGCAGGCCGGTCATGATGCTCCCCCGTCGGTGGGCTGGGTGGGCTGGGTGAGCCGCGCGGCGGGCTCGATCCGCACGAGCGTGCCCGGCGTGACGCCGAGGTCGCGGTGGACCCGCGACCCTTGCGAGCCGAGCGGGAGCCACACGACGTGCTCGACCATGTCGGTGACGACCACGGGCAGCTCGATCGACCCACGGTCGGTCGAGACCCGCACCACGTCGCCGTCGAACAGGTCGGCTGCGGCGGCCGTGGTCGCGGACAGCCTCGCGACGGGCCGCTTGGCCGTGCCCGCGAGGAACCTCTCGCCGTCCTGGCCGCGGCCCGCGTCGAGGAGCAGCCGCCAGCCCGCGAGCACCGCGGTGCCCGGCGCGACGGCCGGCGGCTCGCTCGCGGGAACGACGGGAGCGCCGGCGCGCTCGCCGTCCCAGGCGCCGAGCTGGTCGATCTCGGCCCGTACCGCGCCGACGGTGCGGGTCCCGAGCGAGACGCCCGCCGCGTCGGCGAGCGCGTCGAGGACCCGGTGGTCGGGCATCGCGGTCGTGGCCAGCGCTGCCTCGAAGGTCCGGACGCGACCCTCCCAGCTCACGAACGCCCCGGCCTTCTCGACCGGCGGCGCCACGGGCAGGACCACGTCCGCGACCGCGGTGACGTCCGAGGCGCGCACCTCGAGGGACACGACGAACCCTGCGGCGTCGAGCGCGCGGCGCGCGTGGTCGGGGTCGGGGAGGTCGTCGGTGTGCAGTCCGCCCACGAGGACCCCGCCGAGCTGCCCCACGGACAGCGCGTCGAGGATCTCGCCCGTGTCGCGACCGGGCGCCTGGGGAAGGTGCTCGACGCCCCAGGCGACGGACACGTCGACGCGGGCTGCGGCGTCGGGCACGGGACGACCGCCCGGCAGCAGACCCGGCAGCGTGCCGGCCTCGACCGCTCCACGCTCCCCGGCCCGGCGCGGGACCCACGCGAGGCGTGCACCCGTGGCCTCGACGACGCGCAGCAGGGCCGAGTACCCGCCGGGGACCCCGGCGAGGCGCTCACCGACCAGGACGACGGCGCCGGGCTGCGCGAGCGCGTCCCGCAGGGCCGAGACCTCGGCGGGCTCCTCGAGCGACTCGGAGACCTCGGGGCCCACGGCACCGTCGTGACCGAACAGCGTCTGCGCCCCGGAGGCGAGCACGTCGAGCCACTCGGCCTCGGTGCCGGGCGCCGCGCGCAGGAGCGTGCCGTCGAGACGCTGCACGCCCCGGCTGGCGAAGGGCGCGAGCGAGAAGACCCGCAGGCCACGCTTGTGCACCCCCTTGCGCAGGCGCAGGAACGTCACACCTGCCTCCTCCTCGGCCTCGAGGGCCACGAGGAGCACGGCGGGAGCCTTCTCGAGCTCGTCGAACGTGACGCCGAGGCCCGTGCCCGCGACCCGGTGGGCCAGGAAGTCGGCCTCCTCGGCCGAGTGCACCCGGGCCCGGTGGTCCACGTCGTTGGTGCCCAGGACCACGCGCGCGAACTTGGCGTACGCGTACGCGTCCTCGACGGTCAGCCGGCCGCCCGGCAGCACCCCGACCCCGCCCGCGGCCCGGGCCCGTGCGAGCCCGTCCGCCGCGACCTCGAGGGCCTCGGCCCAGCTCGCGGGGCGCAGCTCGCCGCGCGTGACCCGGCCCTCGGCGTCGACCTCGCGGTCGCGCACCAACGGGTGGGCCAGACGGTCCGGTGCGTCCTGCCACGTGAACGCGAAGCGGTCCTTGTCGGTGATCCACTCCTCGTTGACGAGCGGGTCCTCGCCCGCCAGGCGCCGCAGCACGACGCCGCGGCGGTGGTCGACACGGATCGCGGACCCGCACGCGTCGTGCTCGCCCACGCCGGGCGTGGAGACCAGGTCGAACGGTCGCGAACGGAAGCGGTACGCCGCACCGGTCAGGGCCCCGACCGGGCAGATCTGCACGGTGTTGCCGCTGAAGTACGACGCGAACGGGCGGCCCGACTCGTCCTCGAGCGCCGCCCCCACGGGAGGCTCGAAACCGGCTCGCGCCCCGTAGGGCAGCGCGCCCGCGGGCGTCAGGACGTCGCGCTCCTCGTCCTCGGCGACCGCGAAGCCCAGCACCTGCGAGTCGAAGCGGCCGATCTGCTGGCGCGCGCCGCGCTGCTGCAGGTCGATGAACGCGTCCCCCGCGATCTCCGCGGAGAACCGTGTGCAGCGCTGGCACAGGACGCAGCGTTCGCGGTCGAGCAGGATCTCGGTCGAGATCGCGATGGGCTTGGGGAACGTGCGCTTGACGTCGACGAAGCGGCTCGTGGCGCGTCCGTTGCTCATGGCCTGGTTCTGCAGGGGGCACTCGCCGCCCTTGTCGCAGACCGGGCAGTCGAGCGGGTGGTTGATGAGCAGCAGCTCCATGACCCCGTGCTGCGCCTTGTCCGCGACCGGGGACGTGTGCTGGGTCTTGACGACCATGCCCGGCGTGGCCTCGAGCGTGCACGAGGCCTGCGGCTTGGGCATGGGGCGCACGTTGCCCTCGCGGTCGGGCGTCGCGACCTCGACGAGGCACTGGCGGCACGCGCCGGCCGGGGCGAGCAGCGGGTGGTCGCAGAACCGCGGGATCTGGATGCCCACCTGCTCCGCGGCACGGATGACCAGGGTGCCCTTGGGCACGGCCATCTCGATGCCGTCGATCGTGAACGACACGTCGTCGGGACGGGCGGGAGGCTGCGCGCCTCCCGCCGCGACCGCGCTCGACGGCTTGGGCGTCGTGGTCGTCATCAGTGCGCTCCTGCCGTCAGGGCCTGCGGGGCACGCCGGGGCGTGTAGTCGAACAGCGCGGCGGCGGACGGGTCGAACGGGCAGCCGCGCCCGGTGATGTGCGCCTCGTACTCCTCGCGGAACAGCGCGATGCTGCTCGTGACGGGCGAGGTCGCGCCGTCCCCGAGCGCGCAGAACGCGCGGCCGAGGATGTTGTCGCAGGTGTCGAGAAGGACGTCGAGGTCTGCTTCGGTCCCCGCCCCGGTCTCGATGCGGCGCAGGATCTGCTTGAGCCAGTACGTGCCCTCGCGGCACGGCGTGCACTTGCCGCACGACTCGTGCGCGTAGAAGTCCATCCACCGGCTCACGGCTCGCACGACGCACGTCGTCTCGTCGAAGATCTGCAGCGCGCGCGTGCCCAGCATGGAACCCGCCGCCGCGACCGACTCGTAGTCGAGCGGGGTGTCGAGGTGCGCGTCGGTGAACAGGGGCGTCGAGGACCCGCCAGGGGTCCAGAACTTGAGCCGGTTGCCACCACGGACGCCACCCGCCATGTCGAGGAGCTCGCGCAGCGTGATGCCGAGCGGCGCCTCGTACTGCCCGGGGCGCACCACGTGGCCCGAGAGCGAGAACAGCCCGTGGCCCGCCGAGCGCTCGGTGCCCATGGTCTTGAACCAGTCGGCGCCCTCGGTGACGATCGCCGGGACGCTCGCGACCGACTCGACGTTGTTGACCACGGTGGGCCGCGCGTACAGGCCCGCCACGGCCGGGAACGGGGGCTTGAGGCGCGGCTGGCCGCGCAGGCCCTCGAGCGAGTCCAGCAGCGCGGTCTCCTCGCCGCAGATGTACGCCCCCGCACCCGCGTGGACCGTGACGTCGAGGTCGAAGCCCGAACCCTGGATGTCCTTGCCCAGGTACCCGGCCGCGTAGGCCTCCTCGACGGCCCGCAGCAGGCGGCGGTACACGTGCAGGACCTCGCCGCGCACGTAGATGAACGCGTGGTCGCAGCCGATCGCGTACGACGTGATGGCCACGCCCTCGATCAACAGCTGCGGGCTCGCGAGCATGAGCGGGATGTCCTTGCAGGTCCCCGGCTCGGACTCGTCGGCGTTGACGACGAGGTAGCGGGGCCCGCCGTCGGGCGCGGGCAGGAAGCCCCACTTCATGCCCGTGGGGAACCCGGCGCCGCCCCGGCCGCGCAGCCCCGAGTCCTTGACGACCTGCACGACGTCCGCGGGCGGCTGCGCGAGGGCCTTCGCGAGGCCCTCCCAGCCACCCTGCGCGACGTACGCGTCGAGCGTCCAGGAGCGGTCCGCGTCCCAGGTCTGGCTGAGGACGGGGGTCAGGGGGTCGATCGTCTGCTCGCTCACGGCTGCTTCCCCTTCGAGGCGTCGGGTGCGTCGCCCGTGGCGTCCGCGGGCGTGGTGGTCTTGCGCTCGGCGCTGGACTGCTCCTGCCCGACGGCGGAGGCGCCCTGGGTGGCGGCCGCGCCGGCGTCCGTGTCCGGCCCGTCGGCCTGCTCGTCGGCCTGACCCGCAGCGGTGCCCGCGGGGGCGGTCCAGTCGTGCTCACGGGCCAGGCGCAGCCCGGCGAGCGTGGGCTCCCCCGCGCCGACGCCCTCGTCCGCGCGCCCGTCGGAGAACCCGGCGAGCACCCGGCTCATCTGCTTGAACGTGCACACCGACGCAGCCCCGCGCGTGGGGGCCACGGCCTCGCCCGCCTGGAGCCGGTCCGCGAGCTGCGTCGCGCTGCGAGGCGTCTGGTTGTCGAAGAACTCCCAGTTGACCATCACGACGGGCGCGTAGTCGCAGGCCGCGTTGCACTCGACGCGCTCGAGCGTGATGGCCCCGTCGTCGGTCGTCTCGTCGTGCCCGACCCCGAGGTGCTCGGAGAGCTCGTCGAAGATCTCGTCGCCGCCCATGATCGCGCACAGCGTGTTGGTGCACACCCCCACGGTGTACGTGCCGTTGGGGTGTCGCTTGTACTGGGTGTAGAAGGTCGCGACGGCCGACACCTCGGCGGCCGTGATGTCGAGCTGCTCGGCGCAGAACGCGATGCCGTCGCGCGAGACGTAGCCGTCCTGCGCCTGCACCAGGTGCAGCATGGGCAGCAGCGCCGACCTCTTCTGCGGGTACCGGGCCATGATCGACGCGGTGTCCTGCGCGAGCCGCGCGTACGTCGCCTCGTCGTATCCGGACCTCCTGGCCTCGAGCGTCATCGGTCCACCCCTCCCAGCACCGGGTCGAGCGAGGCGACCGCGACGACGACGTCGGCGACCTGGCCGCCCTCGCACATCACGGCGACCGCCTGCAGGTTGTTGAACGAAGGATCGCGGAAGTGCGCTCGGTAGGGGCGCGTGCCGCCGTCGGACACCAGGTGCACGCCCAGCTCGCCGCGCGGGTGCTCGACCGACTGGAACACCTGGCCCACCGGGACCCGGAAGCCCTCCGTGACCAGCTTGAAGTGGTGGATCAGGGCCTCCATCGAGGTGCCCATGATCTCGCGGATGTGGTCGAGCGAGTTGCCCTGGCCGTCCGCCCCGACAGCGAGCTGCGCGGGCCACGCGATCTTCCTGTCCGCGACCATGACGGGCTGGCCCGCCGTGGCCTCCAGACGGTCGAGGCACTGCTCGACGATCCGCAGCGACTGGTAGCACTCCTCGAGCCGCAGCACGACCCGCGAGTAGCAGTCGGCCTCGTCCGAGGTGGGCACGTCGAAGTCGTACGTCTCGTAGCCGCAGTACGGCGCGGCCTTGCGCACGTCGTACGGCAGACCGGTCGAGCGCAGCACGGGACCCGTGATCGCGAGCGCCATGCAGCCCGAGAGGTTGAGGTGCCCGACCCCCTGGAGCCTGGCCTTGAAGATCGGGTTGGCGAGCATGAGGTCGCCGAGCTGGCCGAGGTAGCCGCGGATCAGCGGGTCGGCCTTGCGGATCTGCGCCACGACGTCCGGCGGGACGTCCTGCGCCACGCCGCCGGGGCGCACGTACGCGTGGTTCATGCGCAGCCCCGTCACGGCCTCGAAGACCCGCAGGATCTCCTCGCGTGCCGTGAAGGAGATGGTCATGACGGTCGTGGCACCCATCTCGTTGCCGCCGGTCCCGAGGCACACCAGGTGGGACGCGACCCGGTTGAGCTCCATCATCAGGACACGGATGATGCTCGCCCGCTCGGGGACCTCGTCGGTGATGCCGAGGAGCTTCTCGACCGCCAGGCAGTAGGCCGTCTCCTGGAACAGGGGCGCGAGGTAGTCCATGCGGGTGCAGAACGTGACCCCCTGGGTCCACGTCCGGTACTCCATGTTCTTCTCGATGCCCGTGTGCAGGTAGCCGACGCCGCAGCGCGCCTCGGTCACCGTCTCGCCGTCGATCTCGAGCATGAGCCGCAGCACGCCGTGCGTGGAGGGGTGCTGGGGGCCCATGTTGACGACGATGCGTTCCTCGCCGAGCTGGGTCGCCTCGGCCGCGATGTCGGCCCAGTCGCCGCCCGAGGCCTCGTAGCTGGGGATGCTCGGGTCGAAGTCCCCGTACGGCGCCTTCGTGGCGCGGGGGGTGGTGGTGCTGCTCACGAGTACGACCTCCTCTGGTCCGGCGGGGGCACCGTGGCGCCCTTGTACTCGACCGGGATGCCGCCGAGCGGGTAGTCCTTGCGCTGCGGGTGGCCAGGCCAGTCGTCGGGCATCTCGATGCGGGCGAGGGCCGGGTGGCCGTCGAAGACGATCCCGAAGAAGTCCCACGTCTCGCGCTCGTGCCAGTCGTTGGACGGGTAGACGGACGTGGTCGAGGGGATGTGCGGGTCCACGTCCGGGACCGCGACCTCCAGCCGCAGGCTGCGCCCGTGCGTCACCGACGTCAGGTGGTAGACCGCGTGCAGCTCGCGTCCCACGTCGTGCGGGTAGTGCACGCCGCTGACGCCCATGCTCAGCTCGAAGCGCAGGTCCTGCTCGTCGCGCAGCGCGCGGGCGACCGTCACGACGTGGTCGCGGCGCACGTGCAGCGTGAGCTCGGCGTGGCGCCCCGGCGGGTCCACGACGACCTGCTCGACCGCGTCCTCGAACCGCACGCCGGCCTCGGCCAGGACCTCCGCGAGGACGTCCACCGCCTCGTCGAACCAGCCGCCGTACGGCCGGGCGCTCGGCCCGGGCAGCACCACGGGCCGCACCAGCCCGCCGTACCCCGACGTGTCCCCCGAGCCGTGCGCGCCGAACATCCCGGTACGGACCTCGACGACCTCGAGCGGCTCGCGCCCGTCGGCCTCCGGCCCGGCCACGAGCTCCTCGCCCGGCACGTCGCCCTTCGCGACCTTCTCGCGCTGCACGTCGTCCGCGGGGCGGCCCGTCGTCGCGTCGTCGGTGCTCGTCACCGCAGCAGTCCCTTCATCTGGAACGTGGGGGTCGCCTCGAGCGCCGCGGCCTCGGCGGCCTTGGCCGCCTCGCGCCGGTTCACGCCGAGCGGCTCGGCCTGGATCTGCTCGTGCAGCGCGAGGATCGCGTTGATGAGCATCTCCGGGCGCGGCGGGCAGCCGGGCAGGTAGATGTCGACGGGCACGATGTGGTCGACGCCCTGCACGATCGCGTAGTTGTTGAACATGCCGCCGCTCGAGGCGCACACGCCCATCGACAGCACCCACTTGGGCTCGGACATCTGGTCGTAGACCTGGCGCACCACGGGCGCCATCTTCTGGCTCACGCGTCCGGCGACGATCATCAGGTCCGCCTGGCGCGGCGAGGCCCGGAAGACCTCCATGCCGAAGCGCGACAGGTCGTACCGCGACGCACCGGCTGCCATCATCTCGATGGCGCAGCACGCCAGGCCGAACGTCACCGGCCACAGCGACGCCTTGCGGAAGTACCCCGCGAGGTTCTCCACGCTCGTGAGCAAGAAGCCCGAGGGAGCCTCTTCGATCCCCATCTGCGTTCTCCCTAACTGGTTCCGGCTAGTCCCACTCGAACCCGCCACGGCGCCATTCGTAGACGAACGGCACGGTGATCAGGGCGAGGAAGCTCAGCATGGCGACGAGCCCGAAGGTGGCCAGGACCGTGAAGTCCACCGCCCACGGGTACAGGAAGACCACCTCGATGTCGAAGATGATGAAGGTCATCGCGACGAGGTAGTACTTGATCGGGAAGCGCCCGCCGCCGATCGCGTGCGGGGTGGGCTCGATGCCGCACTCGTACGCGTCGAGCTTGGCGCGGTTGTACCTCTTGGGCCCGATCACGGCGCTCGCGGCGACTCCGCCGAGAGCGAGGACTGCTCCGATCCCCATGAGGACCAGGACGGGCACGTACGGGTTGGTCATCGGTCTGCTCTCCGGGGTGCGCGCTGGGGCTTGGCGGGAGTGCTGCCTCCGGGCGCCCACGCATCGTTGCGGCGGCCCGGGTCCGAGGGGCTGGGTGGTGACTGCGTGAACAGCGATGACGGCTTCCTTGCCGTCGCACCGAGATCTGTCATGCCGATGGCACCACCCTCGTCAGGCCCGCGATGACGCGGTCGACGACGTCGCCGCCGCGGGGCTCGTAACAGTCGGACAGCAGCTTGAGGACGAAACGCATCACGAGCGGCCGGGGCAGTCCGTACTTCGTGCACAGCCGCATGATCTCCGGGTGCTCGATGAGCCGGACGAAGTACCGGCCGAGCGTGTAGTACCCGCCCAGGTCGCGGCGCATGATCTCGGGGTACGTCGCGAGCGTGCGCTCGCGGGCCGCGTCGGTGGTGCGGGCGCGGGACTGGGCCACGACGTCCGCTGCGACGCGCGCAGCCTGCATGGCGTAGGCGATGCCCTCGCCGTTGAACGGGCTGACCATGCCGCCCGAGTCCCCCACGAGCACGACGCCGCGCGAGTAGAGCGGCTTGCGGTTGAAGCCCATCGGCAGCGCCGCCCCGCGCACGGGCCCGAGCTGGTTCTCCGGCGTGAACTCCCACTCGGCGGGCGCGTTGGCCATCCACTTGGCGAACAGGTCCTTGTAGTCCACGTTCGCGGCCGACTGGCGCGCCGGGGTCGAGTTGACCGAGCCCAGGCCCACGTTCGCGGTGCCGTCGCCGAGCGCGAAGATCCACCCGTACCCGGGCAGCAGGTTCGACCTGCCGGCCGGGCCGTCCCACAGCTCGAGGTGGGACTCCATCCACTCGTCGTCGTGGCGCGGCGTCCGGAAGTAGGTGCGGACAGCGACCCCCATGGGCCGGTCCTGGCGCTTCTCGAGGCCGAGGGCGAGGGCGAAGCGCGAGGAGACGCCGTCCGCGGCGATCACGACGGGCGCGCGCAGCTCGTACTCGTCGCCGGCACGGCGGCCGTTCTCGTCGAGGGGGCGCGCGGTGACGCCCACGACCCGGCCCGTGCGCTCGTCGAGGAGGGGACCGGTCACGTTGGTGCGCTCGAGGAGCTTGGCTCCGGTGCGCTGGGCGTGCTCGGCGAGGGTCTGGTCGAGGTTCATGCGCGAGCGGGCGAGGCCGTAGGACGGGTACGCCTTGAGCTCGGGCCAGGGCAGCTCCCACTGCCGACCGCTCGCGACGACCCGCAGCCCCTTGTTGCGGATCCAGCCGTCCTCGGCGCGCGTGGGCACACCCATGCGGACGAGCTCGCCCACGGCGCGCGGGGTGAGCCCGTCGCCGCAGATCTTGTCGCGCGGGAACGAGGCCTTCTCCAGCAGCAGGACGTTCAGGCCGGCCGCAGCGCAGTAGTGCGCGGCCGTGGCCCCGGCCGGGCCCGCACCCACGACGATGACGTCCGCGTCATCGGTCCGTCCACGCACGTTCTCACCTCGCTCGGCAGGCTCGGGAACACCTTCGAAAGTCTCTTGTGAAGTCGCTCACAATGGACATCGCCACTCTAGCCACACATGCTCGCGAATGTGTAGCAAGGCAACCCTTCCTTGTGCCGACGAACGGCCAGGTCGCAGCACCGGAGAGGTCGCCGAGGGGCCGCGACGCGTCCCGGGCGTGCCGCCGCCGAGCCGCCGCCGTCAGGCGGGCCGGACCGCGCGGTGCAGCGCGACGAGGCCGCCCGAGAGGTTGCGGTACGCGACGCCCTCCCAGCCGGCGTCGAGCAGGAGGTGGGCCAGCTCGGGCTGCGTGGGCCAGGTCCTGATCGACTCGACCAGGTACTCGTACGAGCCCTTCTCCTTGGTCACGGCGCCCGCGACCACGGGCAGCATCTTCATGAACACGTCGGTGTACAGGACGCGGAAGGGCTTCCAGGTGGGCTCGGAGAACTCGCAGATCACGACGCGTCCGCCCGGGCGCGTCACGCGCAGCATCTCGCGCAGCGCGGCGCCGGTGTCGACGACGTTGCGCAGGCCGAACGAGATGGTCACGGCGTCGAACGACGCGTCGGCGAAGGGCAGCGCGGTCGCGTCCCCCGCGACGAACGGCAGGTCGGGGCGGCGGCGCTTGCCCACCTGGAGCATCCCGACCGAGAAGTCGCAGGGCACGACCTCGACGCCCTCGTCCGCGAAGGGTTCGCTCGACGTCCCCGTGCCCGCCGCGAGGTCCAGGACCCGCTCTCCGGGCAGGGCCGCGACGGCGTCGACGGTGTGCTTGCGCCACCGCCGGTCCTGCCCCAGGGAGATGAGATCGTTCGTCAGGTCGTAGCGACGGGCGATCTGGTCGAACATGGAGGCGACCTCGGTGGGCTTCTTGTCCAGGCTGGCTCGCGACATGCCGCCCATCGTTTCACGCCTACGCTGGAGACGATGACTGAGCACTCCCACCTCCCGGCGGGCACCGACGACCTCGGCGCTCCCCCGGCCAGGTCTCCCCGCACCGACTCCTCGGCGGTCCCCCGCCTCGTCGTCCGCACGACCCGTCTGCCCGACGGGCTGCCGGCCGACCTCACGGCCCTGACCGACCTCCTGCCCGACGCCCGCCCGCTCGCCTGGGTGCGACGCGGCGACGGGATCGTGGGGTGGGGCGAGGCCCTGCGCCTCGAGGCGTGGGGCCCGGGGCGCTTCGCCGACGCCGAGGCCGCCTGGCAGGAGGTCCTGGGAGCCGCCGTCGTGCACGACGAGGTGTCGCTGCCCGGCAGCGGGCTCGTCGCGTTCGGGTCGTTCGCGTTCGACGACGCGTCGGGCACCACGGGGGACGCCCGACCGGGCGGGACGATCGTGGTGCCGCGCGTCGTCGTCGGGCGCCGTGGCGGGCACGGCGGCACGGCATGGGTCACGAGCATCACCGAGGGTGACGCGCTGCCGGACGACGTCGCGTCCGTCCTCGACCCCGCCCTGCGCACCCCCGTGGCCGGGCCCGGCCGGGTGAGCACGGTCGACGGGTCGCTGAGCGCCGACGACTGGACCGCCGTCGTCGCCGAAGGCGTCGAGCGCATCCGCCGGGGCGACCTGGAGAAGGTCGTCCTCGCGCGCGACGTCGTCGCGACCGCGGAGCACCCGGTGGACCCCCGCTGGATGCTGGGCCGTCTCGCGGTCGCGTACGACGCGTGCTGGACGTTCTGCGTCGACGGCATGGTCGGCGCGACCCCCGAGCTGCTCGTGCGCAGCGAGAAGGGCCTGGTGACCTCGCGCGTGCTCGCGGGCACGATCCGCCGCTCGGGCGGCGCCGAGGCCGACGACGACTCGCTGCTGCGCGCCGCCCACCTGGCACGCTCGTCCAAGGACCTCGAGGAGCACGAGTACGCCGTCGCGTCGGTCGCGGACGCTCTCGCACCCTTCTGCTCGTCCATGAACGTCCCGGACGCACCGTTCGTGCTGCACCTGCCGAACGTGCTGCACCTCGCCTCGGACGTCACGGGCGTCCTGGCCACCGGCACCGACGACGCGCCGGCCCCCACGAGCCTCGCCCTCGCGGCCGCGCTGCACCCCTCGGCCGCGGTGTGCGGGACCCCGACCCTGGCGGCGCGTGACCTGATCCGGGAGATCGAGGGCATGGACCGGGCGCGCTACGCCGGGCCCGTGGGCTGGTTCGGCGCGGACGGCGACGGCGAGTGGGGCATCGCGCTGCGCTCGGCCGAGCTGTCGGCCCGGGACCCGCGCCACGTACGGCTGTT
>Ga0233375_1000399_pt1 | contig 24376 bp, 26 predicted proteins | sample ElkDunMinimDraft_10_FD_191539 | JGI IMG/M metagenome (GOLD analysis project Ga0233375, IMG submission 191539) | Fecal eukaryotic communites from dung pellets of Tule Elk in California, USA - Elk Dung E16 | ecosystem: Host-associated > Mammals > Digestive system > Large intestine > Fecal | place... | reverse complement strand
CCTTCGGCTTCACGCCCGAACGCGCGGCCGAGGCGCTCAAGGTGCTGACGTCGATCGTCGACCATGCGGGGGTCGACAGCACCGGGACCCGGCGGCAGGCGACGAGGGGTACGGAGTGACGCGCGCGAGCGCCGGTGCGAGCTCTGGGCCGTGAGGGAGCGCCTGCCGTGACCAGCGAGGTCGCGGTGCCGCCGTCGGGAACGATCTGACAGGGGTTCCCTCGCCTGGTCACGTCGATGCCGTGACCCTGCGTGCCGGGGGAGGCGGGGCCGGCAGCGGGCCGGGCTCGATCGTCGGGCAGGGCGCGTCAGGTCGCGAGCAGCAGGGCGACGAAGAGCACCAGCGCGACGCCGACGGTCGCCACGAGCGACGCACATGTGCGCCGCGGGCGTGCGATCGCGAGACCCAGAAGCACGGGCGTTGCGAGGAGGGCCACCGTCGCGGCGAAAAGCTGCGGTGCTCCGTCGCACGGGCCTCCGAAGGCGTCCTCGCACGCGTCGCTGTGGGATTCGAGCCCGAGAAGCAATGCGAGGAGCGCGGGTGCCGCGACGAGGAGAAGGCCGACGAGGGCCACCACGGCGCCGGCGGTGGTGCGTGCTCTGCGCGCGCGGAACTCGGCACCTGATGGAACGGGTTGCACCACCCGGGTCACGTCACTCAGGCGGTGCGGGACGTGTTCAGTCGCGCGAGGCGCCGGGTGGCCTCGTGCAGCACGTCCTCGCGCTTGACGAACGTGAACCGCACGCGCGAGGCCAGGGCGCGGGCCGTCGTCGACCCCGGGGTGCAGAACGCGCTCACGGGGACCGCGACGACGCCGGCCAGCGCGGGCAGCTCCCGGCACAGGGCGGTGCCGTCGTCGAAGCCGAGCGGCGCGCCGTCGGCGATGACGAAGTATGTGCCCTGGGGGACGACGACGTCGAACCCCGCCCGCACGAGGCCGTCGCACAGCAGGTCGCGGCGCGACGCGAGCGAGTCGGCGAGGGCGCGGGGCGTCTCGTCGTCGGACAAGGCGTCCGCGATCGCCGGCTGGAACGGCGCGCCCGACGTGTAGGTGAGGAACTGCTTGACCGTCCGCACCGCGGTGACGAGCGGCTCCGGGCCGTGCAGCCACCCGACCTTCCAGCCGGTGAACGAGAACGTCTTGCCCGCCGAGGAGATCGTGATCGTGCGCTGCCGCATCCCGGGCAGGGTCGCGATCGGCACGTGGCGGGCGTCGTCGAACGTCAGGTGCTCGTAGACCTCGTCGGTGACGACGACCGCGTCGTGCCGGCGCGCGACGGCGGCGATCGCGTCGAGCTCGTCGAGGTCGAGCACGGTGCCGGTCGGGTTGTGCGGGGAGTTCACGACGATCAGACGCGTGCGGTCGGTGACGGCCGCCCGCAGGGCGTCGAGGTCGAGCCGGAACCGGTCCTGGCCCGGCACGAGCGGGACGGTCACGTGGTTCGCCCCCGCGAGCGCGATGCACGCCGCGTAGGAGTCGTAGAACGGCTCGAGCGTCACGACGTCGTCGCCCGGCCCCGCGAGCGCGAGGATCGTCGCGGCGAGCGCCTCGGTGGCTCCCGTGGTCACGAGCACCTCGGTGTCCGGGTCCGGGTCGAGGCCGTAGTGGCGGTACTGGTGGCTCGCGATCGCGTTGCGCAGGTCGAGGATCCCCGGCCCCGGCGGGTACTGGTTGTGACCGTCCTCGATCGCGCGGATCGCGGCGTGCTTGACCGTCGCCGGCCCGTCCACGTCCGGGAAGCCCTGGCCGAGGTTGATCGCCCCCGTGCGGTGCGCGAGCGCCGTCATCTCGGCGAAGATCGTCGACGCGACGGCGCCGTCGGCGCCGAGGAGTCCCGTCGCGCGGGCGGCGGCCTGCCAGCGGCCGGGCGGGAGGTCGGTCATGCCCCGACCCTAGCCGCGCCGTTGACCACGATGTGGGACGCGGGTGGGGTGCGCGGCGGTGGCGCTGCCGGGAACGCGCCGATCTGTCGCGATGCCGTCCACAGGCCGGTGCGCGAGGGACGGCGGATGCCCTACTCTCTGCCACAGTTCTTCAGGTGCCCGGCAAAGGATGCCGGTCGGCAGAGCAGGGGGTTGCTCGAGATGTCTGCGGACACGCACGCCGTCGGCGTGCTCGAGAGCGAGGTGCGCGAGCTCGTCCGCCGCCGGGGCGTGGACCCCGTGCGCGACCGGGCGGCCGTCGACCAGCTCGTCCGCGACGTCGTCGCGGACTACGAGACGCGCAGCGCCATCGGGGTCGTCGCACCGCTCGTGGACCCCGCCGCCGCCGGGCGCGCGGTGGTCGACGCGGTCGCCGGTCTCGGCCCGCTCCAGCCGTACCTCGACGACCCCGAGGTCGAGGAGATCTGGATCAACTCCCCGTCCCAGGTATTCGTCGCGCGCGACGGACGCGCGGAGCTCACCACGACCATGCTCACCGCGCAGCAGGTGCGCGACCTCGTCGAGCAGATGCTGCGGTCGTCCGGTCGCCGGCTGGACCTGTCGAGCCCGTTCGTCGACGCGTCCCTGCCCGGCGGGGAGCGCCTGCACGTCGTGATCCCGGACGTGACGCGCACGGACTGGTCGGTGAACATCCGCAAGCACGTCGTTCGCGCGTCCCACCTCGACGACCTCGTGCGGCTCGGCTCGCTCACGCCGCAGTCCGCCGTCTTCCTCGACGCCGCCGTGCGTGCCGGGCTCAACATCCTCGTCGCTGGCGCGACGCAGGCGGGCAAGACGACGATGCTCAACGCGCTCGCCGGGTCCATCCCGGCGACGCAGCGCGTCATCACGTGCGAGGAGGTGTTCGAGCTGCGGTTCGCCGTGCGGGACATCGTCTCGATGCAGTGCCGCCAGCCGAGCCTGGAGGGGACGGGGGAGATCCCGTTGCGGCGCCTGGTCAAGGAGGCCCTGCGGATGCGACCCGACCGCATCGTCATCGGCGAGGTGCGCGAGGCGGAGAGCTTCGACCTCCTGATCGCTCTGAACGCAGGAGTTCCCGGGATGTGCACGATCCATGCGAACAGCGCCCGGGAGGCCGTCGCCAAGATGTGTACGCTCCCGTTGCTCGCGGGCGAGAACGTGTCCGACCGCTTCGTCGTCCCGACGGTCGCGTCCGCGATCGACCTCGTCGTGCACCTCGGGGTCGACGTCGACGGGCGCCGCGGCGTGCGCGAGATCCTCGGCGTCTCCGGCCGGGTCGAGGAGGGCGTCGTCGAGACGTCCGAGCTGTTCGTCCGGTCGGCGGGCCGCCTCGTGCGCGCCGACGGCTTCCCACCGGGTGCGGACCGGTTCGCGCGCGCGGGTGTGGACCTCGCGGCGGTCCTGCGGCCGGAGGCGCCGCGCGGCGTCCCGGCGCACTCCGACGACGCGTGGGCGGGAGTGCGCTGACGTGGGCGTCGTGGTGGGTTTCCTTCTGGGTGCCGGGCTCTTCTGCGTGTGGTGGTCCTTCTGGGAGCCGGGCCCCGCCCGCGAGCGTCGGCCGGACGGCTGGTCGACCCGCACCCAGGACCTCCTCGTCCAGGCGGGTGCGCCGTCCGTGAGCCCCGGGGCGCTCGTGACGGCGAGCGGGGGCGTCGGCGTCGTGGTCTTCCTCGCCGCGACCGTCCTCACGGGATCGATGACGATCGCCGCGTGCTTCGGGGCGATCGCGGCGTCGGTCCCGTCGCTCCTCGTCCGCGCTCGCGCCCGGCACCGCCGTGCGCTCCTGCGCGACGTGTGGCCCGAGGTCCTGGACCACCTCGCGTCCGGCGTGCGGGCCGGGCTGGCCCTGCCCGAGGCCGTCGGCCAGCTCGGTGACCGCGGCCCGGTCGAGCTGCGCGAGCCCTTCGCGCGGTTCGCGCAGGACTACCGGGCGACCGGGCGGTTCGGCGACTGCCTCGACGCGCTCAAGGAGCGTCTGGCCGACCCCGTCGCGGACCGCATCGTGGAGGCGCTGCGGCTCACGCGTGACGTCGGTGGGACGGACCTCGGCCGCCTCCTCCGGACGCTCTCGACGTTCCTGCGCGAGGACGCGCGGACCCGCGGCGAGCTCGAGGCGCGTCAGTCGTGGACGGTCAACGGCGCGCGGCTCGCGGTCGCCGGCCCCTGGGTCGTCCTCGCGTTCCTCGCCACCCGCCCGGAGACCGCGGCGGCGTACAACTCGGTCACCGGGGCGCTGGTCCTGGGAGGCGGAGCGGCGTGCTCGCTCGTCGCGTACCGGCTCATGCTGCGGATCGGGCGTCTGCCCGAGGAGGAACGGGTGCTGCGATGACCGGGGTCGAGGTCTCCTGGCCGGGCGTGGCGATCGGCGCCCTCGGCGGGATCGGTGTCCTGCTCGTCGTGGCCGGTGTGCGCGGTCGGTCCATCCGTCTCGACGAGCGGCTCGCACCCTACCTGCGCACGCGCGACGCGACGTCCGTCCTCCTGCGCGACCAGCCCGTGCGGACACCGTTCCCTACGCTCGAGCGGCTCGTCGCGCCCTGGCTCACCGACGCCGGCCGGGCGCTCGAGAAGCTCGGGTCCACGTCGAGCGACGTGCGGCGGCGCCTCGACCGGGCGGGGTGGACCCGCACGGTCGACCAGTTCCGCGCGCGCCAGCTGGTCTGGGGCGTCCTCGGGCTCGCGCTGGGCACGTTCCTCGCGATCCTCCTCGCCGCGACGCGTGGCTCGTCGGTCGTGTCGCTCGTCCTGCTCGCCGTGATCTGCGGGGTGGGCGGTGTGCTCGCGTGCGACCAGATGCTCACCCGGGCGGTCCGGCGGCGCGAGGAGCGGATGCTCGCCGAGTTCCCGACGGTCGCCGAGCTGCTGGCGCTCGCGGTGAGTGCGGGCGAGGGACCGGTCGCGGCGCTCGAGCGGGTGGCGTCGACCGCGCGGGGCGAGCTCTCGGGCGAGCTCGGCGCGACGCTCGCGTCGGTACGGGCCGGCACGCCGCTCACGCGGGCGCTCGAACAGCTCGCGGACCGGACCGGACTGGCGAGCCTCACGCGGTTCGCCGAGGGCGTCGCGGTCGCGGTGGAACGCGGCACGCCGCTCGCGGACGTGCTCCGCGCCCAGGCGCAGGACGTCCGGGAGTCGGGACGGCGGGCGCTCATGGAGGCGGGAGGCAAGAAGGAGGTCGTGATGATGGTCCCGGTGGTCTTCCTCATCCTCCCCGTGACCGTGGTGTTCGCGGTCTTCCCGTCGATCGCGACCCTGCGGATCGGCTTCTGAACCCGGCCTCGCACGGACGACGTCCGACGAGCGCCGTCAGCACGCCAACCACACGTACACCAGACGAAGAGGGAGAACGATGCAGGGGATGAATCGACGCAAGCGTGCCGTGCGCGACGCGCTGCGGGCCGGGGTGGGCCGTCTGGCCCACGGTGGGTCCGAGCGGGGCGACGTGCCCGGTTGGGTCCTGATCACGCTGATGACCGCGGGCCTCGTCATCGCGCTCTGGGCGGTTGCCGGACCAGCGCTGACCCAGGCCTTCAGCAACGCGATCAGCAGCGTCGGGGCACCCTGAGGGTGCGCCGGCGTGCGTCGTGCGACGACGAGCGGGGGTCGGCGGTCGTCGACTTCACGCTCGTCTCGGCCCTCGTCCTCGTGCTGTTCCTCGGCGTCGTGCAGGTCGCGCTCGCGGTGCACGTGCGGGCGACGCTGATCGACTGCGCCGCCGAGGGGGCCCGGGTGGCGGGCCGTGCGGACCGGGGGCCGGTCGACGGCGTCGCCCGCACGCGCGAGCTCGTCACCGCGGCGTTGTCGTCGCGCTACGCGCAGGACGTCTCCGCGCGGCAGACCGTCGTGGACGGCCTGCCGGTCGTCGAGGTGACGGTGTCGGCGCCGCTGCCCGTGGTCGGTCTGCTCGGCCCCTCGGGAGTGGTCTCCGTGCACGGGCACGCGCTCGAGGAGGCGCCGTGAACCGGACGGTGCGTCGCGCGCTGGGGCGCCTGCGGGGTGACGCGGACGGCGCGGAGAGGGGGAACGCGGTCGTCGAGTTCCTCGGGGTCGCGCTCGTCCTGCTGCTCCCCGTGATGTACCTCGTGCTCACCGTCGGTCGTGTCCAGGCCGCGACCTTCGCGGTGGAGGGGGCGTCACGGGAGGCCGCGCGGGCCTACGTCACGGCTCCGTCCGCGGCCGACGGCGCACGGCTCGCGTCCGTGGCGGTCGCGCTCGCGTTCGGGGACCAGGGGTTCGGCACCGCGGCGTCGGGCGGGGCCCTCACGCTCACGTGCTCGGCGTCGCCGTGCCTCGAGCCGGGCGGGGAGGTCACGGCGCACGTGCGCCTGGACGTCCCGCTCCCGCTGGTCCCGTCGTTCGTGCGTTCGGCCGTCCCGCTGTCCGTCCCCGTCGAGGCGCGCCACGTGGCGTCCGTGGACGAGTACGCCGGGAGGCGGTCGTGACGGGAGGCGGGGTGCTGCGCCGGTTGCGCGGGTCGTCGGGGGAGCGCGACGAGGGCCAGATCATGCTCCTCACGTCGGCGTTCGTGGCGTTCGCGCTGCTGCTGGTGACGGTCGTCGTGAGCGCGACGCAGGTCCATCTCGAGCGCAAGCGGCTGTACGAGCTCGCGGACGCGCTGGCCCTGACGGCGGCGGACTCGATGACGCACGAGACGTTCTACACCGGGCAGGCCCGGGTCCCGGAGGAGGGCGCGGTGCTCACCCTCTCGGACGCCTCGATCAGGTCGGACGTCCAGGACTACCTGGCGCGGAACCCGGCCGCGCTGGCGGGTCTGCACGACGTCGCGGTGACGGACGCGTCGACCCTCGACGGGCGCACGGCGAGGGTCGCCCTCGCCGCGCGGGCGCGACCCGCCATGGTCAGCTGGGTGACCCAGCTCTGGAGTGATGGCATCATCATCCGTGCAGAGTCACGTGCACGAGCGTGGTGAGCACCTGTTGCTGTTCGACGACGAGCATCCAGGAAGGGAAGGCCGCGACGACGCGAGAGCCTGCGCTCCCGCTTTAGTTCACTTTCTTAACTTTGGATGGCCACTTCGGTCGTGACCCTGTGAAAACCCCAGGTTCGCCGCTATGGTGATCCGGTCCGACAACAACTCCAACGATGGAGAGCTACAACATGAACGCACGAGCAACGAAGAAGCTCGTCGCCGGGGGTGCCCTCGGCGCGATGCTCATCGGTACGGTCGCCCTCGCGTCCGCTGCCTCCGCCGACCAGGTGGGCGACGACACGAACGTCGACGTCTCCGTCGAGATCGAGAGCAACGTCCCGGAGGGCAACCTCGCCTTCTCGGTCGCTGCGAACTCGACCACCCTGACCGAGGCCGACGCGTCGTCGGTCGAGGGCACCCGTGAGTTCAACGGTGCGCTTCCGGCGGTCACGGTCACCGACACGCGTGCCGAGGTGCCCGAGGGCGCCTTCTGGTACGTCCTGGGCAGCGCGTCGGCCTTCACGGGCGACGCGGGCGAGATCTCGGCCGAGAACCTCGGCTGGGCCCCGACCCTCGTCGACGGTGGCGACACCGGCCTGGTCGCCGAGGGCGAGCCGGTCGAGCCGGCGCTCGAGGACGGTCCTGGTCTCGTCGACCAGGAGCTCCTGGTCTCGACGTTCGACTCGGCCGAGGTCAACCCGGAGGGCTCCTGGACCGCCGGCGCCAACCTCACGCTGCGTACGGGTGAGGACGTCGCGCCGGGCGCGTACACCTCGACGATCACGCTGTCCCTGTTCGAGGACTGAGCCGTCCCGACGTCCCGGTGACCGGTCTCGACCGGTCACCGACCGAGTAGTCACACGACGGGTCGCTCCGTCCGGCACGACCACGGTCGTGCCGGGCGGGCGACCCGTCGTCGTACGGAGAGAAGCACCTGCGTGATCCCCGCACCAACGCACACCGCCCCCCGTCGCCCGACGCCCGTCCGGCGTCGCGGGCGCCGACTCGTCCTGGCCGCGACCGCCCTGGCCGTCGCGCTCCTGCCCGCGACGCCTCTCGCGGTCTCGGCGTCCGCCGCGGAGGCGCCCACCGTCCTGCACCGCGACACCGAGGACCGCGTCACGTGGGGCGTCAAGCCCGCCGACGCGAACGGTCCCGACGGACGTCGCGGCGTCGATCTCGTCGCCGACCCGGGCACGACGGTCGAGGAGCACATCGCCGTCTCGAACTTCGGTGACGTGCCGGCGACGTTCTCCTTGAAGGCCGCGGACGGCTACCTCACCGCGAACGGGCGCTTCAACATGCTGTCGTCGGACCAGGAGTCCACCGACGCGGGCACGTGGTTCACCGTCCAGGAGACGGTCGAGGTCGGTCCCGAGGAGACCGTCGTCGTCCCGTACACGATCACGGTCCCCGAGAACGCGACACCGGGCGACCACCCGGCCGGCATCGCCGCGTCGGTGACGAGCACGGGGAGCGGCGAGGGCGGCACGAGCGTCGGCGTCGAGAGCCGCGTCGGCTTCCGCGTGACGACCCGGGTCACGGGAGAGATGCAGCCCGTCCTGGCCGTGGAGGACGTCAAGGCGTCCTACGCGCCGTCGTGGAACCCGTTCGCCGCGGGCGACCTGACCGTCTCCTACGACGTCGCGAACACGGGCAACGTCCGGCTCGGCGCCGACGGCGAGGTGTCGACGTCGGCGCTCTTCGGCCTCACCGGCGCAGACCGTTCCGCGGAGCCGTTCGACGAGGTGTTCCCGGGCGGTGCTCAGCGCAGCTCGGTCCAGATCGCCGACGTGTGGCCCCTCGGCCCGGTGACGACCACCATCACGGTGACCCCGACGCCCGTCGGCGACGACGAGGTCGGAGCCTCGCTCGAGCCCGTGACCGTCACCGTCACGACGTGGGCGGTCCCGTGGCCGCAGCTCCTGCTCGTCGCGATCGTCGTCGTCCTCGTGGTCGGCGTCCGCGACGACCGGCGCCGCCGGCGCAAGCGCCTGGACGACCTGCTCGCGAAGGCGCGCGACGAGGGCCGCCAGCAGGCCGTCCAGGCCGACCCAGCGCCGTCGGGCACCACGGCTCCCGTGGCCCGCGGCGAGGCGAAGGACTGATCCGCGGGCGCGCCGTCGGGCGAGGGAGACCTGGTCCGACGGCGCGGACCCTGCGGGACGTCGCGTAACCTTGAACCTCGTGGCCACCATCGACTTTCCCGCCGAGATCAAGGCGCTGCGCAGCACGCTCGAGTCCATCGAGAGCGTGAGCGACCCGGAGGTGCTGCGCGCGAAGATCGCCGACCTCTCCGAGAAGGCGTCGGCCCCCGACCTCTGGGACGACCCGGACGCCGCGCAGAAGGTCACCTCCGCGTTCTCCGCGGCGCAGTCCGAGCTCGACCGGGTGAAGAAGCTCGCTCAGCGCATCGACGACGTCGAGACCCTGGTCGAGATGGGGCAGGAGATGGGCGACGACCCGGACCTCGCCGCCGCCCTCGACGAGGCCGAGCAGGAGATCAGGGCGATCCGCAAGGACCTCGACCTGCTCGAGGTCCGTACGCTGCTCGCCGGCGAGTACGACGCTCGTGAGGCCGTGGTGACGATCCGCGCGGGCGCCGGCGGCGTCGACGCCGCGGACTTCGCCGAGATGCTGCTGCGCATGTACCTGCGCTGGGCCGAGCGTCACAACTACCCGACGACGGTCCTCGACACGTCCTACGCCGAGGAGGCCGGTCTCAAGTCGGCGACGTTCGAGGTGAAGGCCCCGTACGCGTTCGGTCACCTGTCCGTCGAGGCGGGCACGCACCGCCTCGTGCGCATCTCGCCGTTCGACAACCAGGGCCGGCGCCAGACGTCGTTCGCCGCGGTCGAGGTCATCCCGCTCATCGAGCAGACCGACTCGATAGAGATCCCGGAGTCGGAGATCAAGGTCGACGTGTTCCGGTCGTCGGGCCCGGGCGGGCAGTCCGTCAACACGACCGACTCGGCGGTGCGCATGACGCACATCCCCACGGGCATCGTCGTCTCGATGCAGAACGAGAAGTCGCAGATCCAGAACCGCGCCGCCGCGCTGCGCGTGCTCCAGTCCCGCCTGCTGCTCGTGCGCCAGGAGGAGGAGAACGCGAAGAAGAAGGAGCTCGCGGGCGACATCAAGGCGAGCTGGGGCGACCAGATGCGCTCGTACGTGCTGCAGCCGTACCAGATGGTCAAGGACCTGCGCACCGAGCACGAGGTCGGTAACCCGTCGGCGGTGTTCGACGGCGACATCGACGACTTCATCGAGGCCGGGATCCGCTGGCGCCGCGGGACGCAGCAGGAGGCCTGACGCGCGGACCCTTCTGCACGGCGTGGGGGTTCGAGCGTCCGCGTGGAGCGCGCGGAGGCACGGCGCGTAGGCGCGTGCGGGGCGCGCACGGGCGGCCCCCAGCGGCTCGTCGAAGAGCCTTCATCGGGTGACTCGGGCAACGGATTGATGCGCCGGGGTGCGGCGTGTCAGCCCGTCGAGGGCCGATACGCGTGCCTACCCTCGGGATCGTGCGGCGCGCTCCGGCGCGTCCACGGAACGACCCCGACCCGAGGAACGTACCGCTGTGATCCGCTTCGAGAACGTCACCAAGGTCTATGCGCGCGGCGCGAGACCGGCCGTCGACGACGTGTCCTTGGAGGTCCGCCGCGGCGAGTTCGTGTTCCTCGTCGGCGCCTCCGGCTCCGGCAAGTCGACGTGCCTGCATCTCATCCTGCGCGAGGAGCGCCCGACGAAGGGCAAGGTCTTCGTCGCCGGTCGCGACCTCGGGTCGCTGTCGAGCTGGAACGTGCCGAAGCTGCGCCGGCAGATCGGCGTCGTCTTCCAGGACTTCCGGCTGCTGCCGAACAAGACGGTCTTCGAGAACGTCGCGTTCGCGCTCCAGGTGATCGGCAAGCCGCGGCACTCGATCGCGATCACGGTCCCCGAGACGCTCGAGATGGTGGGGCTCGCGGGCAAGGAGAAGCGTCGTCCGCACGAGCTGTCGGGTGGTGAGCAGCAGCGCGTGGCGATCGCCCGCGCGATGGTCAACCGCCCGCCGATCCTGCTCGCCGACGAACCCACCGGGAACCTCGACCCGACGACGTCCCTGGGCATCATGCGCCTGCTCGACCGCATCAACCGGACGGGCACGACCGTGGTCATGGCGACGCACGACGAGGAGATCGTCAACCAGATGCGCAAGCGCGTGCTCGAGCTGGACACGGGCACGCTGGTGCGCGACCAGGCCCACGGTGCCTACGGCGCGCGCGGCCACGTCATCCCGGACCTCGACGGTGCGGCTCCCGCGTCGGTCCCGACGAGGGCCGTCCCGCGGCCGACGCCGGAGGGCGCCGGCCCGGTGCCCGACGGTGCGGGGTCGCCTGTCGTCCCCGGGGCCACCGCGGACGAGGCCATGACCGGCGGCGCGACGACGGGCGGGTCGACCACGGGTGACGGCGGCGCGCCGCGGACGGACGCGCCGGCACGGCGCTCCGTGCGCCGCCACGCCGAGGCCGCGGCGGGGGAGTGATCGGGGTGCGACTCCAGTTCATCCTCGCCGAGCTCGGCCAGGGCCTGCGCCGCAACGTGTCCATGGCCATCTCGGTCGTCCTCGTGACGTTCGTGTCGCTGACGTTCGTCGGCGCGTCGATGCTGCTGCAGGCGCAGATCGGCAAGCTCAAGGACGACTGGTACGACAAGGTCGAGGTGTCGGTCTTCCTCTGCCCGACGGGCTCGCCCTCGCCCACGTGCGCGGCCGGGGAGGCGACGCCCGACCAGATCGCCGCCCTGGAGGACCTGTTCGGGTCCGAGCTGTCCGCCGAGATCCAGACCGTCTACTTCGAGTCGAAGGACGACGCCTTCGCGGCGTTCTCCGAGCGCTACCCCGACGGGTACCTCGGGACCCAGCTCACCGTGGACGACATGCAGGCCTCGTTCCGGCTCAAGCTGACCAACCCCGAGAACTACGAGGTGGTCAACGACGTCGTGACGGGCCGGGCGGGCGTCGAGGTCGTCGAGGACCAGCGGCGCATCTTCGACTCGCTGTTCCTCGCGCTGAACCGTGCGTCGCTGCTCTCGGCGGGGCTCGCCGCCGTCATGCTGCTCGCCGCCGTCCTGCTCATCACGACGACGATCCGCCTCTCGGCCCTGAGCCGGCGGCGGGAGACGGGGATCATGCGGCTCGTCGGCGCGTCGAACCTGTTCATCCAGCTCCCGTTCCTGCTCGAGGGCGCGATCGCCGCGGTGCTGGGCGCGCTCCTGGCCGTGGGCGGGCTCTGGGTCGGGGTGAAGTACCTGGTCACGGACTGGTTGTCGCAGTCCGTGACGTGGGTGGCCTATGTCGACGAGGCGGACGTGCTGCGCATCGCGCCCGTGCTCGTCGGGATCGCGTTCCTGCTGGCGGCCGTCTCCTCGGTCGTCACGCTCAACCGCCACACGAGGGTGTGAGATGACCAGGGACCTTCGCCGCGCCACCGCGGCCCTCCTCGCCACCGCGATGCTCGTGGTCGGGTGCGTCGCGTCGGCGTCCGCCGACGACATCGACGACCGCCGGGCGGCCGCCGAACGGCGCCAGTCCGAGATCCTCGGGAACCGTGAGCAGCTGCAGTCCGAGCTCGAGGACACGGACGCGGCGCTCGCGCAGGCCGTCGTGGACCTCCAGGCGATCGAGGCGCGCCTCCCCGTGGCGCAGGCGGAGCTGGACGCCGCCGAGGCCGAGGTCGAGCGCACGCAGCGCGAGGCGGAGCTGCTCGCGCAGCGCCTCGAGGACGCGCTGGGCCAGGAGGCCGCGATCAGCGCGGAGATCGAGCGCGGCGCGACCGAGGTCGCCGACGCGAAGTCCAGCATCGCCGAGATGGCGCGCCAGGCCTACCGCGGACAGGGCGACGTCTCGAGCCTCGGGATCGTCACCGGCGCGCAGAGCACCGAGGAGTTCATCCAGGAGTACGCCGTCTCCTCGACCGCCGCACGCAGCCAGTCGCGCTCGCTCGAGGACCTGCTCGAGGCCGAGTCGGTCGCACGGAACCGCGAGGCCCGCCTCCAGGCGGTGCGCGAGACCGTCGCCGACCTCAAGAAGCAGGCGGACGACAACCTCGTGGCCGCCGAGGCCGCGCGCAAGGCCGCGGCCGACCGCAAGGCCGAGGTCGAGCAGCTCATCGTCGACCAGCAGGCCAAGAAGGACACGATCGAGGAGCGCAAGGCGGCCGCGCAGGCCCAGGTCGAGCAGAACGCGCAGGACCAGGCCGCGCTCGAGTCCGAGCTCAAGACCATCATCGCGCAGCAGGCGGAGCGCGACCGGAAGGCCGCCGAGGAGGCCGAGCGGCTGCGCCAGCAGCAGCAGGGCGGTGGCTCCGGTGGCGGAGGCGGAGGCGGGGGCGGAGGAGGCGGCAACCCGGCGCCGCCCCCGTCGAACGGCACCACGCTCTCCTACCCGACCGCCGTGCCGCACGTGACGTCGAGCTACGGCATGCGGCTGCACCCCGTGCTCGGGATCTGGCGCCTGCACGCCGGGACGGACTTCCGCGCCTACTGCGGCACGCCGATCATGGCGTCGGCGGCGGGGACGGTCGTGCACGCTCAGCGTCGCGGCGGCTTCGGGAACCAGGTGCTCGTGAACCACGGCATCGTGGGCGGCGCGAGCCTCATGACGAGCTACAACCACCTCACGAGCTTCGCCGTCTCCTCCGGCCAGTGGGTCGAGAAGGGGAAGGTCGTGGGCTACTCGGGCAACACCGGGCTCTCCGGCGCGTGCCACCTGCACTTCGAGGTCTACGTCAACGGGTCGACCGTCAACCCCATGTCGCGCCTGCCGTGAGCGCGCGCTCGGCCCGCGCAGGGCGTGCCGGCCTCGTTCACCGCGAGCGATAATCGGTACCGGGGGCCGTCGGGCCCCCGTACGCTGGGGCGCCGGCGCGACCGGCGGGCGTCGCCCGCACCCGCCGGCACGAGCCACGACAGCACAGCGAAGGACGGTAGGACGCCGATGGCGAAGGACACGGGGCGCAAGGTCGTCGCCAGCAACCGCAAGGCGCGCCACGACTACGTCATCGAGGACGTGTACGAGGCGGGGATCGTCCTGTCCGGGACCGAGGTGAAGGCGCTGCGCATGGGGCGGGCGTCGCTCGTCGACGGGTACGTCGACGTCGACCGCGGCGAGGCGTGGCTCGAGAACGTCCACATCCCCGAGTACACCGAGGGCACGTGGAACAACCACGCGCCCCGGCGCAAGCGCAAGCTGCTCCTGCACAAGGAGGAGATCCTGCGCCTCGAGGCGAAGGTGCGCGAGAAGGGGCACACGGTCGTGCCGCTCGCGCTGTACTTCCTCGACGGCCGGGCGAAGGTCGAGATCGCGCTCGCGCGCGGCAAGAAGGAGTACGACAAGCGCCAGGCGCTGCGCGAGAAGCAGGACAACCGCGAGGCGCAGCGCGCCATGCGGCAGCGCGAGGTGCGCTGAGCGCACGGTCCTCGGTCCCGCGTGCCGGGTCCTGCCCGACGCAGGGGCGAGGGCTGGTGACCACGTCGTCCTCGACGTACGGTCGTGGACGAGGCCGCGCCCCGGTCGCGAGAGCGGTCGGCGACCGACGCGGCGACGTCGACCACGTACCTGGAGGTCCCATGGTCAAGCTGCGCCAGTACATCCCCCGTCTCGCGGCGGGTGCGTACATCCTGAACTCCGGCCTGAACAAGCGCGGCGCCGACGAGGCGACCGCCCAGGGCATCCACGGCATGGCCGCGGGGACGTACACCTTCCTCGGCGACGTCGAGCCGCAGCAGTTCACGAGGGCTCTGTCGAGCACCGAGATCGCGCTCGGCACGGCCCTGCTCCTCCCGTTCGTCCCCACCGGGCTCGTCGCAGCCGGGCTCGGCGTCTTCTCCGCGGGCCTCGTGGGCATGTACCTCAAGACCCCGGGGATGACGCGCGAGGACGGCGTGCGACCCACGGAGGAGGGGACCGGTCTGGCCAAGGACGTGTTCCTGCTCGGCATCGCGGGCGGGCTGCTCGTCGACGCGGTGAGCCGCAAGCGCTGAGCCGCGAGCGCTCAGCCGGAATTCCCGTGCACGGCGTGGCGTTGATCGCGTAGTCTGGACCTGCTGCACACGCCGAGCGCGCTACCCGTGAGGGTGGCACGCACGGCACGGGCCTGGCACCCCTCGGGGTGACGGCGGCCGGTGCGGTGCTTGACAACTCCACAGGGGGTGATCGGTTTCGACGGTGGTCGTGCTTCGAGGAGAAGCGGGCCGAGGATGCAGACTCATCTCGTCAACGATGTCTGCAAACTACAGGTGCCGATAACAAGCGCACCGACTTCGCCCTCGCCGCCTGAGCGAGCCCCGAAGTCCGTCAGCCCGAGCTAGCTCTCGACTCGGATCCTGGCGTCATCTAGAGAGCCACTGCTCGCAGTCCTCGTCACCGGGGCTGCGGGGACTTTCAGGTGACTGAGCCCGTCCGCATCTTGTCTGCGTGAGTGCGGGGGCCGAGAAAAGCGACAGCAGACTGCGCCCGGAGAAGTCCTCGATCGGCGTCACCGGACCGGGGTTCGATTCCCCGCACCTCCACCCCTGCGGCCACGGCCCGCACCCCTCGAGGGTGCGGGCCGTCGTCGTGCCCGGAGGAGTCACCAGGCGAGGCGGTCGCGCACCGCCGCGGCCTCCGCGCCGTCGAGCCACTCGACCCGCAGGGGCCGCCCCCGGACGACGAGCGGTCCGGTCCCGTCCTGGGACGGGAGCGCCGGGGCGTCGGGGTCGTCGCTGTAGAGGTCGTCGGCGAGCGCCGGGTCCGGCCCCGGCTCGAAGTGAGCGCGCCACTCGACGCGCGGCCGCGGGTTCACGTGGCGCGGGAAGGCGTGCGGCCCGACGGTGTCCCAGTGGGTGCACCACCGGGTCACGAGATGGCCCACCGGCCCGGACGGGTCGTCGTCGCCCCACAGGCGCGCGACACGTCCGGCACCCCCGGAGGGCGAGGGAGCCGGTTCACTCACGCGCGGCCCCGACGAGGGGCTCGCGGTCGGCGGTGGGCGTGTCGGGTCGGTCGTCCGGGCCGCCCGTGCCGCTGCCTGCGGCGGGCGGTGCGCCGCCGTCGGCCCGCCGCCGCACGCGGCGCAGCACCCACCGCACGAGGAGGGTCACGGCGCCGGCCACGACGAGCCACGGCAGGAGCGCGCCGAGGACGACGACCAGCCCGTTCACGGTCGTGAGCAGCGCGTTCCAGCCGTTCTGCAGGCCGCCGAGGAAGCCGGCGGGCGCGAGCTTCTCGGTCGGCGCCACCTGGACGATCGACACGTGCAGCGTGGACATCGAGACCTGGTCGGTGAGGGTCGCGCGCTGCGACTGCAGCGACTCGAGCTCGGCCTGGCGCGCCGTGAGCTCCTGCTCGGCGGCGAGCAGGTCCTCGGTGGTGGCGGCCGAGCCCATGAGCGTGCGCAGCCGGTCGACGGACGTGGAGAGCGCCTCCACGCGGGCGTCGAGGTCGCGTGCGGTGCCGGTGACGTCGACCGCCTCGATCGACAGGTCGCGGACCTCGCCCACCTGCTCGAGCGCGTCGACCGTCGCCGAGGTCTGGTCGGCGGGCACGCGGACCGTGAGCTCTGCGCTCGCCGCCACGTCGCCGTCGGCCCGGGACTGGCGGCGTGCCTCGACGCGCCCGCCCGCGCTCTCGGCGAGGTCGGCGACCTGCTCGGCCGCGGTGGACGGGTCGTCGGCCACGACGGTGACCGTGCCGGTCGTGATGACCTCGCGCTCGACCTCGGACTGGGCGGCCTCGTCGCCGGCGGCGATCCCCCCGCCGGCGCCGGACGACGCGTCCGTGCCGCTGCCGTCGCTCTGCTCCTCGGTGACCGACCCCGCGTCGTCGCGGGCGAGGGACTCCATGTCGCCCGAGGCCGAGCACCCGGCGAGGAGTGCCCCTCCCAGGAGGAGCGCCGCGACGACGGAGAGAGGGCGAGTGGTCCGCATGCTGCGAGAGTAGGGCGCCAAGGGCGCGAACCGGACACGCTGCGTGGCATCGTGACCGACTTGTGAACTGGTCGTGATCCAACCGCAGCGCGCACGGCAGGATGGGGTTCGTGCTCGTGTGCTGCGGACTCGTGACCCTCGACGTCGTCCAGGTCGTCGACCGGCTGCCGCGTGCCGACGAGAAGGTGGTCGCGCGCTCGCTCGTGGCGACGTTCGGCGGGCCGGCTGCGAACGCCGCCGCGACCGCCGTGGCGCTCGGCGTGCCGACGCGGCTCGTGACCGCGGTGGGTTCCGGGGCGCTCGCCGACGTGGTGCGCGGCGAGCTGGGGGCGTGCGGCGTCGGGCTCGTCGACGTCGCGGGTGCGGTCGACGGCGCGGGGCAGCCCGCCGTCTCGACGGTGCTCGTCACGCACGGGACGGGTGAGCGGGCGGTGGTGAGCACGAACGCCTCCGGCGTCGCGGACCACGGTGCGGACCTCGACGTGGGTCGCCTCGTGGGCGACGTCGGACCGGGCGACGTCCTGCTGCTCGACGGCCACCTGCCCGGCGTCGCGCTCGCGGTCGCGCGCCGGGCGCGCGAGCAGGGGTGCGCCGTCGTGCTCGACGGCGGCTCGTGGAAGGCCGACGCCCCGGAGATGATCGGGCTGTGCGACGCCGTCGTGGTCTCGGCGGACTTCCGCCCACCCGGCGCGGAGTCTCGCGACGTGCTCGACGCCGTCGCTGCGCTCGGCCCGCGGTTCGTCGCCCGGACCGGCGGTGCACGCCCCGTCGAGGTGATCGAGGCGGGGGAGCGGTACGCCGTCGCGGTGCCGACGCCCGCCCGGGTCGTCGACACGCTCGGCGCCGGGGACGTCGTGCACGGGGCGTTCGCGGCACGGGTCGCGGGCGGGAGGTCGTGGCGGGAGGCGCTCGAGGATGCGGTGGTGGTCGCGACGAGGTCCGTCGAGCACGCGGGTGCGCGGGGCTGGATCCACCCGTGAGGTGGGCGAGCACGGGCGGTCGTGCGGTGGGCTGTCGTGCGGCGTGCTCCGCAACGTTTCGGTCACGAAGCGGCGGGCGAGTTGACAGCGACTTAGTAAAGGCAGTTCACTAACAAACATGACAACGGCAGTCACCGGGAACGGCGCACCGAGGAGGCGACTGAGCGCAGGGCTCAGACCGACCTCGAAGGTGCTGCCCGAGCACGCTCGGGCCCACAACCGCTCCCTCGTGCTGCAGCACCTCTTCCACGAGGGCCCGACGTCGCGGGCGGACCTCGCCCGCGCCACCTCGCTCACCCGCGTCACGATCTCGGACCTCGTCTCGGTGCTCATCGCCGAGGGCCTCGTCGAGGAGCTCGGCGTTCGGCCGGGGCAGCGGGTCGGCAAGCCGGCGATCCTCGTGGGGATGCGCACGAGCGCGTACCAGATCGTGTCCGTCGACCTCACCGACGACGAGGTCCTGCGCGGCGCCGTGCTCACTCTCACCGGCGACTTCGTGGTGCGCCAGAGCCTCGCGGTCGACGGGCGCAGCGGCACGGAGCTCGTCGACCTCCTCATGCGCTTCTGCCGCGGGCTCATCGCGTCGGCGACCCAGCCGGTGATCGGCGTGGGCATCGGTTCCCCCGGGGTCGTCGACTCCGACGGCCGGGTCATCGAGGCGCCGAACCGGCGCTGGTACGACGTCCCGCTCGCCGCCCAGCTCACCGAGCGGCTCGGCCTCGCGGTCCACGTGGCCAACGACGCGAACATCGCCGCGCTCGGCGAGTTCACCTTCGGCGGCGCGGCCGGCGACGGCCTGCTCGTCCTCACCGTGGGCGAGGGCGTGGGCGCCGGGATCATGGTCGACGGCGCGCGCGTGCGGGGGCACGCCGACGCGGCCGGGGAGCTCGGCCACGTGACCGTCGTCGACGGCGGCGAGCCGTGTGCCTGCGGGCGCCGGGGATGCCTGGAGACCGTCCTGTCCGTGCCGGCGCTGCGCCGCGCGGTGGACGGGCTCGACACCGAGGCTTCCGACGCCGTCCTGGCGTCGGTGGGCAGGACCCTGGGCATCGCTCTGGCCCCTGTCGTGAGCGCGCTCAACCTGGCGGAGGTGCTCGTGAGCGGTCCGGCGGACCTGCTCGACGGGCCTCTGCGCGAGGCGGCGCTCGAGACCATCCGTGCACGCACGATGCCGGTCATCGGCAGCGGGCTCCAGGTGCGGATGGCCACGCTCGACGAAGACGTCGTCCTCGCTGGGGCCGCCGTCCTCGTCCTGTCCGGACAGCTGGGGGTCTCGTGAGCCGAGCGCGCACGGACTGACCCCCCGACGCCCGATCGGTTCGGGCCGCGGTCCCGAACCCCCAAGTCCCCTGGGACCCCAGTGCAGCAGCACCCCAGGAACGCAGAACGCAGCACCCCTGCGCACGCTGAATAACGCAGGACTCCTGCCACACGTCAGGTGGAGGCATCGCCGCCACCACCGCACGAATCATCGAGAGGAAGCACCCAGTGAAGAGGAACCGCCTCGTCGCCACCTCCGTGGCGTCGACGATCACCCTTGCGCTCGCGCTGACCGCCTGCAGCTCCGGCGGCGGCAGCGGCGACGACGCGTCCGACGACGGCACCGCGGAGGCCGCGGAGATCACGCTCTGGCTCGCCGGGCCCGACACCCCGCAGGACCTGCGCGACTACCTGGTCGACACCTTCGAGTCCGAGAACCCGGGCTCGACCCTGGTCATCGAGCAGAAGGAGTGGCCGGACCTCGTCCCGACCCTCACCACGGCCCTCCCGGACGCCGAGAACACGCCCGACGTCGTCGAGATCGGCAACACGCAGTCCTCGACGTTCACGACGGTCGGCGCCTTCCGCGACCTGACGCCGCTGTACGAGGAGCTCGGTGGCGAGAACCTGCTCCAGTCCTTCGTGGACGCGGGCAAGGTCGGCGACCAGAACTTCGCGCTCCCGTACTACTTCGGCTCGCGCTACATGTTCTACCGCAAGGACATCTGGACGGCCGCCGGCCTCGAGGTGCCCCAGACCCTCTCCGAGTTCACCGAGTCGGCCAAGGCGCTGCGCACCGACACCCAGTCGGGCTTCGCGATGGGCGGCCAGGACTGGCGCAACGGCATCTCGTGGGTCTTCGCGAACGGCGGCGAGCTCGCCGTCGAGGAGGACGGCGAGTGGGTGTCCACGCTGAGCGACCCCAGCACGATCAAGGGCCTCGAGCAGTGGCAGGAGATCTTCCAGGGCGCCTCGAACGTGCCGGCGACCGCGATGGACGTCGCGTACTGGGAGTTCCTCAACGACGGCGCGGACGGTGCCCCGGCCGAGGCCGCGACGATCATGGCACCGGGCTGGGCCCGCTGGTCCATCGGTGACCTCACGACCAACGACGACGGCGAAGAGGTCCGCGACGGCATGGTCGACGACACCACGTACGACATCTTCCCGCTCCCGGGCGTGGACGGCGGCCTGGCCCCCGTCTTCGCCGGAGGCTCGAACATCGGTGTCTCGGCGAAGTCCCAGCACCCGGAGCTCGCCGAGAACCTGCTGCGCATCATCTTCTCCGACACCTACCAGCAGATGCTCGGTGAGAACGGCCTCGGCCCGGCGAACAGCGAGTTCTTCAGCGCGCTGGGCGACGACAAGTTCGCGACGACGATGATCTCCACCGCTGCCGACTCCAAGCTGACGCCGCCGGCGCCGGGCTGGGCCGCGGTCGAGGGCGCGCTCGTCTACGAGCAGCTCTTCCAGGCCATCGCCGAGGGCGGCGACGTGACGGCGCTCGCCGCGGAGTACGACGAGAAGATCACGCCGATGCTGAACAACGGCTGACGTCACCCTCGTCGATCTGAGTCCGAGCGGCTCGCTCCCGGGCGGTCCCGACGCCACGGCGTCAGGGACCGCCCCGGGGGCGAGCCGAGCTCGGGAGGAGCTCTGAATGAACACCACCACTTCGCCGCCCGTCGAGGCGGCCGACCGGCTCGTCCGCGGTGCGGTACCGGCCCCGCGGCGTCGTCCCCGGTCCGCGGCGCCGTACGCGCTGCTCGTGCCCGCAGTGCTCGTGATCCTCCTGGGCATGGGGTACCCCGTCTACTGGCAGATCGTCACGTCGCTGCAGGAGTACGGGCTCGCCCAGCAGTTCGGGCAGCCGCCCGAGTTCGTCGGTCTGGGCAACTACGCGGAGCTGTTCACGAGCTCGGCGCTCTGGGCCGTCGTCTGGAAGTCGATCCTCTTCTGCCTCGCGAACGCCGGGATCACGGTGGTCCTCGGCATGCTCTTCGCGCTCCTCATGAAGGCGGCGTCGAAGCTCCCCCGCGCGGTCCTGCAGGTCGCGATGCTCCTCGCGTGGGCGATGCCGATGGTCGCGGCGGTCACGGTCTTCAAGTGGCTGTTCGACTACCGCGTCGGCGTCGTCAACTGGCTCCTCGTGCAGATCGGCTTCGAGGACGCCCGCGGGTTCGCGTGGCTCGCGCAGCCGCTGACCTTCTTCCTCGTCGCGACGCTCGTCATCGTGTGGATGTCCGTGCCGTTCGTGGCCCTCTCGCTGTACGCGGCCCTGACGCAGGTCTCCGACGAGGTCATGGAGGCGGCGTCGCTCGACGGGGCGAACGCCTGGCACAAGTTCTGGAACATCGTCCTGCCGACGATCCGCCCGGTGCTCGCGATCGTGCTCCTGCTGCAGATCATCTGGGACCTTCGGGTCTTCGCCCAGATCCGGCTGCTGCAGGACGGGGGCGCCCCTGTCGGGGAGACGAACCTCCTGGGCAACTTCATCTACGCGCTCGGCGTCGGCGAGGGCGACTTCGGCAGCGCTGCGGCGGTGTCGATCTTCGTCCTGCTCCTGACGATCGCGCTGAGCTGGCCCTATGTCCGCAGCCTGCTCAAGGAGGACGAGGCATGACCACCACCACCTCGACACGAGGACCTGTCCGGCACCGTCCCGGGACGACGGCTGCGACGTCGCAGCCCGCCCCCCGTCGCCTGCGTCTGGGCACCGCGGGCGCGTCGGTCGCCGCGATCGTCGTGGCGCTCGTGTGGATCTTCCCCGTGTACTGGATGATCAACACCTCGCTCCTGCCGCGCACCCAGGTCCAGTCGCGCACGCCGACGTTCTTCAGCCTCGACGCGGGCTTCTTCAACTACGTGCGCGTGCTCGACGGCGACTCGTTCCTCAACGCCCTGCGGATGAGCGTCGTCGTCACGCTCTCCACCGTCGTCTTCGTCCTGATCTTCGCGTTCCTCGGCGCGCTCGCCATCAGCCGCTTCCGGTTCCGTGGCCGCACGTCGTTCATCATCGCGATGCTCTTCATCCAGATGCTCCCGGCGGAGGGCCTGTTCATCGCGCAGTACCGGATGCTCTCGAGCGTGAACCTGCTCAACTCGGCGATCGGTGTCACGGTCCTCTACACGGCCGCGGTCATCCCGTTCACCGTGTGGATGCTGCGCGGCTTCGTCGCGGGCGTGCCGGCTGAGCTGGAGGAGGCCGGCATGGTCGACGGACTGAGCCGCACGGGCGCGTTCATCCGGATCACGTTCCCGCTCCTCGCACCGGGTCTCGTCGCCGCCGGGGTGTACGCGTTCCTGCAGGCCTGGAACGAGTTCACGATCGCGCTCGTCGCGCTGCCGTCGAACTCGGCGCAGACGCTCCCGCTGTGGCTGCGCGGGTTCCTCAACTCGAGCGCGAGCCAGGGGGTGAACTGGGGCGAGGTCATGGCCGCGTCGACGCTCATCGCCGTCCCGGTCATCGTCTTCTTCCTCATCGTCCAGGGTCGGATGACCGGTGGTCTCGTCTCGGGTGCGGTGAAGGGCTGACGTGAACGACCTGAGCACGGCCGCCTCGCTCGCGGGCGAGGCGGCCGCAGCCCCGGCCGGGCGGTCCGGCACCCTCACGTCCGCGCAGCCGGGTCCGCGACCCGGCGCGGCGTCCGGGCGGACGGTGGGCCTCGACATCGGCGGCACGAAGGTGCTCGCCACGTTCCTCGGGCCCGACGGCGTCGCGCGCGAGACCCTGCGCCTCCCCACGGTCCGCGGACCGCAGGGCGTGGTGTCCAGCGCCGCCAGCGCGGTGCGCGAGGTCGCCCGGCGCGCGGGCGTCGACGTCGCGACGCTCGAGGGCGTCGGCGTCGGCGTACCGGGCCTGGTGGACCCCGACGACGGGTCTGTCACGCACGCCGTGAACCTCGGCATCGAGGGTGGGCGCTTCCCGCTGGCGCAGGTCCTGTCCGACGCGCTCGGGGGAGTCCCTGTGGGCGTGGACAACGACCTCAACGTCGCGGCCCTGGGTGCCTCCCACCTGCGGGGTGACGACGGTGCCGACCTGGCCTTCCTCGCGCTCGGGACCGGCCTCGCGGCGGGGATCGTCCTGGGGGGCGAGCTGCGGCGCGGCGCGAGCGGCGCCGCCGGCGAGATCGGGCACATCCCGATCGACCCGCACGGGCCGGTGTGCGCGTGCGGTCAGCGGGGCTGCGTCGAGACGTACGCGTCGGGCACCGCGCTCGCCGCACGCTGGCCGTCGCGGCACGGTCGTCCGGCACCGGCGGAGCTCTTCGAGGCCGCCGCCGCGGGCGACCCGGAGGCAGTGCGGATCAAGGCGGAGTTCGCGTCCGCCGTCGCGTCCGCGGTCCGCATCCTCGAGCTCACCGTCGACGTCCGGCACGTCGTGCTCGGCGGCGGTGTCTCGGCCCTCGGGGAGCCCTTGCTGGACGCGGTGCGCGCGGCGCTCGTGGAGCAGTCGCGCACGTCCCCGTTCCTGTCCTCGTTGCGTCTGGCGGAGCGCGTGTCCCTCGCGCCCGTGGACGTCCCAGTCGCCGCCGTGGGCGCAGCCCTCGTCGGCCGGAGAAAGGTGTCCTGATGGAGGTCGTGATCGCTCCTGCGGAGCGGTTGGCGGTGCTGGCGGCGGACGCGGTGGACGCGTTGGTGCGTGCGGAGCCGGGTGCGGTGCTGGGGTTGGCGACGGGGTCGAGCCCGTTGAGGGTGTACGACGAGCTGGCGCGTCGTCATCGGGAGGAGGGGTTGTCGTTCGCGGGGGTGCGGGCGTTCATGCTGGACGAGTACGTGGGCCTGCCGGACGAGCACCCGCAGCGGTACCGCAACGTGATCGAGGCGGAGATCGCCTCGCGGGTGGACTTCGCTCCTGGTGCGGTGCAGGGTCCGGACGGGAACGCGCAGGACCTGGTGGCGGCGTGCGCGGCGTACGAGGACGCGATCGCGGGTGCAGGGGGTGTGGACCTGCAGGTCCTGGGGATCGGGACGGACGGGCACATCGCGTTCAACGAGCCGGGGTCGTCGTTGGCGTCGCGCACGCGGATCAAGACGTTGACGGCGCAGACGCGTGAGGACAACGCGCGGTTCTTCGGTGACGACGTGGACCGGGTGCCGCGGCACTGCCTGACGCAGGGGTTGGCGACGATCATGTCGGCGCGGCACCTGGTGCTGCTGGCCACGGGCAAGGGCAAGGCCGAGGCGGTGCACCAGCTCGTCGAGGGTCCGGTGAGCGCGATGTGGCCGGCGACGGTCATGCAGATGCACCCGCACGCCACGGTCCTGGTGGACGACGCCGCGGCCTCGCGCCTGCAGCTGGGCGACTACTACCGCCAGACGTACGCGTCCAAGCCCGACTGGCAGGGCCTGTAGCGACGTC
>Ga0233375_1000398_pt1 | contig 24398 bp, 18 predicted proteins | sample ElkDunMinimDraft_10_FD_191539 | JGI IMG/M metagenome (GOLD analysis project Ga0233375, IMG submission 191539) | Fecal eukaryotic communites from dung pellets of Tule Elk in California, USA - Elk Dung E16 | ecosystem: Host-associated > Mammals > Digestive system > Large intestine > Fecal | place... | reverse complement strand
CGGTGGCCGCGCGCGCGGCGCGAACCGTCCTTCGTGGGTACATCGTGTTCCTCTCTCGGGGACGGACGTGCGAGCGGGTGCCGGCGGCGCGTGGCCCGGCCGGCGTCAGGGAGGTCGCGGGGGTCACGCGGCGGCGCCGCGACGTCGCGCACGCCACCACACGGCACCGGCGGCCGCGACCAGCACCGCACCCCCGGCGGCGAGCGCCGGCGGCAGGGTCGAGCCGTCGGCGTCGCCGTCCACCACCGCGGCAGCGACCGTCGGTTCGGCGGTCGGGCTCTCCGCGGGCTCGACCTGCTCGGTCGCGGACGGCTCCGCCGTCGGCGTCGCGGGCGCGTCGTCGGTCGCGAAGGTCACGGGGGTGAACGTCTCGTTGGTGGCGTTCTCGACGCCGTGGGCGCCGATCGTCAGGACGCCGCAGGTGACCTGCAGGCAGTCGATCTCGCTCGTGCCGCCCTCGGCGTCCGGCGCGGCGAACCGGGCACCCGGGACGGCGACGGTGGCGCTGAACGACCCGTCCTCGCCGAGGGTGCCGCCGTTCGCCTCGACCGCCGTCTGCGAGCCGGGGAACGCGACGAAGACCTGGTGACCCGCGTTGTCGCGCGCCGCCTCGTCCACGGCGTAGCGCAGGTCCGTGCCCGTCACACCGCCCTGGCTGGGCCGCCACGTGCCGCCCTCGGGGTCGTCGACCCACCCGAACAGCACGTACAGACCGCCGAAGCCGCCGGTGACGACCTGGAAGCCGGACCCGGTGACCTGCAGGGACGTGGGCTCGCCGGCAGGCAGGCCGTCGACGCGGTCGACGGTCACGGACGCCGTCGACGGCGCAGCCGCGGGCGCGGCCGACGCGGGCGCGGGCGACGCGGCCGACGCGACGAGAGCGGCCGACGCCAGGACGGCGGCGGCCAGGACCGGCCGACGCAGGACGTGGGTCATGGGGTCTCCTCGGTGAAGGCGGAGGGCGCGGCACCGCGGGGCGCGCGCACGGGGAGGACGACGATGTCGGCGGGCACGCCGGGCACGCCCGAAGGTCGGCGCCACACGTCGACAGGGTGCTGGTAGACGGCCGAGAGCAGGTCCGACGTCAGGACGTCCGCCGGTGCGCCGTCCGCCCGGACGCGCCCGTCGGCGAGCACGACGACGCGGTCGGCCCACGCCGCGGCGAGGGTGAGGTCGTGCAGCACGACGACGACGGCGGCACCCTCCTGCGCGGCGTGCCGCACGCGCGCGAGCAGCGCCTCCTGGTGGCGGACGTCCAGCGCGGCCGTGGGCTCGTCGAGCAGCAGCACGGGCGCCTGCTGGGCGAGGGTCCGGGCGAACGACGTGCGGGCCTTCTCGCCCCCGGACAGCGTGGGGAACGTGCGGGCCGCCAGGTGGACGACGTCCGCGTCCGCCATGGCCGCGGCGACCACGGCGTCGTCGCCGTCCTCCTGCGGCGTGCCGCGCCACGGGTGCCGACCCATGTGCACGACCTCCTCGACCCGGAACGGGAAGGACAGCCGCGTCTCCTGCAGCATGACCGCCCGCCGCCGGGCGAGCCGCCGCAGGTCCTGCGCCTGCAGCTCGACGCCGTCGAGCAGGACGCGCCCCGCGTCGGGACGCGGGTCGCCGCCGAGCACCGACAGGAGCGTCGACTTGCCGGCGCCGTTCGGCCCGACCAGCGCGACGACCTCACCGGCGGCGACCTCGAGGTCGACGCCGTCGAGCACCGTGTGGGCGCCGTACGCGACGCGGACGCCCTCGGCGCGCAGGACGCTCATGCCCACCCCCCGGCCGATCGGCGGGTCCGGCGGATCAGCCAGAAGAAGAACGGACCGCCCACGAGCGCCGTCAGCATCCCGATGGGCAGGTCGGCGTAGGGGACGGCGGTGCGCGCCACGAGGTCCGCGCCGACGAGCAGCACCGCTCCCCCGAGCGCCGAGGCCGGCACGAGCACGGCGTGCGACGGCCCCACCAGCATCCGGACGAGGTGCGGGACGACGAGCCCGACGAACCCGATGACGCCGCAGAACGCCACCGCGGCGGCCGTGAGGACGGCCACGACGACCACGGCACCGACGCGCAGCCGCTCGACGTCGACACCGAGGTGCCGCGCCGGGCGCTCGCCGAGCGCGAGCAGGTCGAGGCGGTGGCTCATGAGGACGGCGACGACGAGCCCGACGAGGACGAGAGGGGCAACGACGGCGACGTACACCCAGCGCGTGCCGTTGAGGCTCCCGAGCTGCCAGAAGACGATCTGCTCGCGCGCCTGCGTGTCACCCAGGAAGGTCAGGAACGCGACCGCGGCTCCGCCGACGGCGTTGACGGCGACCCCCGTGAGCACGAGCGTGACGACCTCGGTGCGGCCTCCGCCCCGCGCGGTCAGGTACACCAGCAGCGTGGCCGCCAGACCACCGACGAACGCGAGCAGCGCGATCGTCCACGGCCCGGCGAACGCCCACCCGGTGACGATGACGAGGCACGCACCGACGGCGGCACCGGAGGACACCCCGACGATGCCGGGGTCGGCGAGCGGGTTGCCGAAGACGCCCTGCAGCACGGCACCGCCGGTGGCCAGCGCCGCGCCCACGAGCATCGCCATGACGACCCGGGGGAAGCGGATCGTCCACAGCGCCTGCTCGCCGTGCTCGTGCGCGGGCAGGGGCCCGACGTCCAGGCCCAGGCGGTGCAGCACCGAGCCGAGCACCTCGGCCGGCGGCACGCGCAGCTGGCCCGTCCCCGCGGCGACGACCGCGAGGACCACGAGCGCCACGGCCAGCCCGACGAACAGCGCGCTGCGGCGCCAGGCCGTGCCCCGCTGCGGCGCGGCGACGGCGCCGGCGGGCGCGCTCACGGCTGCCCCGGCGCGTACAGCGCGACCGCGAGGGCGTCGAGCACGTCGGCCGTGGTCGGACCGAAGCTGAGGACCTGCGAACCGTCCATGTCGACGATCCGCCGACGCTCACCCGCGGGCGTGCTGGCGATCGCGGGCAGGCGGTCGAGCAGGCCGTCGACGCCGCCGACGGAGGTCAGGCCGTCCGTCATCATGAGGATGACGTCGGGCGACGCCGCGACCAGGCCCTCGTCGTTGACGGGTCGCATGCCGCGCCAGCCGATCTCGTGCGCGACGTCGACGCCACCGAGCGCCTCGATGAGCGCACCGGAGCCCGACCCCTCGCCGAACATGTAGTAGATCCCCGCCTGACCGCGCACGTAGAGGAAGACGATGCGCAACCGGTCGGCCGGGTCCGCGGGCGCGACCTGCGCGACCTGCGCCACCTTGGCGTCGATCTCGGTCTGCGTGCGCTGCGCGAGCTGCTCGCCCGCGGCGCTGACGCCGAGGCCGGCGGCGACCTGCCGCACGAGGTCGGGCGCACCGTGCACGTCGCGGTGCGAGTCGACGACGACCACGGGGACCCCGGCCTCGCGCACCTGCAGCACGACGTCCCAGGGACCGAGCGTGGTGTCGGTGACGATCACGGTCGGCGCCAGGTCGAGGATCGCCTCGGCCGACAGGTCGTGGCCCCCCGCCGTGACGAGCGGGCGGTCGGCGATCTCCGCGAAGCCCGACGACAGGTCCCGGCCGACCACGCGGTCGCCGAGCCCCAGCTCGAAGACCGTGCGCGCGAGCGTGCCGTAGACGTCGAGCGCGAGGATGCGCGAGGCGTCGGTGACCGTGACGGCGGTGCCCTGCGCGTCCGTCACGGTGACGGGCAGCTGCGGCTCGGGGTCCTCGACGACGGGACGGACGGCGGCGTCCGCGACGACGGCGGTGGACGGGCCGGTGACCGCCCGCGGGTCGTCGACGGGGGTGACGTCGGCCAGCCGGCGTCCGCCGTCGGCCGCGGCGGCGACGGGGCCTGCGGTGCCGGCGCAGCCGGTGGTGAGGGTGACGACCAGCGCCGCCACCGTCGCGAGCAGGGTGGCACGCGCGCGCACGCCGTTCACCGCCTTCGTCCGGGGGACGCGGCACGTGAGCGCGCCGCCAGGTGAACCTAACTCAGGTAAGGCTCACCTACCAAGGATTCCGCGGCGTGGAGTAGGACACACGTCCTGCTGCCGTGCGCCCGTGACCTGCGGCGACGCCGCCCGCGGTGTGCACCGCACGCGCGGTGCACCGGCGGTCAGGACTCCGCGACGTCCAGGGCGAGCAGGTCAGCGACCGTCTCGCGACGCACGAGCACCCGCGACTCCCCCGCGGTCACCGCGACCACCGGCGGGCGGGTCAGCAGGTTGTAGTTCGACGCCATCGACCGCCCGTAGGCCCCCGTGGCGGCCACCGCCAGCAGGTCCCCCGCCCGGACGTCGCCCGGGAGCGTCACCTCGTGGACGACGATGTCGCCGCTCTCGCAGTGCTTGCCGACCACCCGCGCGAGCACCGGCTCGGCGTCCGAGACCCGGGAGACGACCTCCGCGTGGTACTGCGCGCCGTACAGCGCGGGGCGGATGTTGTCGCTCATGCCTCCGTCCACGGAGACGTACGTCCGCACGCGCCCGTCGTCGAGGCGCACGGGCTTGACGGTCCCGACCGTGTACAGCGTGAGGCCCGCCTGCCCGACGACCGCCCGGCCCGGCTCGATCGACAGCCGCGGCAGCGGGGTGCCCAGCTCACGCGCCGCGTCGGCGACCGCCTGCGCGACCTCCTTCGCGATGCGGTCGGGGTCGAGCGCGACGTCCCCGGGCAGGTAGGCGATGCCGTACCCGCCGCCGAGGTCCACCTCGTCGACGAGCACGCCCGTGCGCTCCGCGAGCTCCGCGCGCAGCGCGAGCACCCGCTGCGCGGCCACCGCGAAGCCCGACGCGTCGAGGATCTGCGACCCGATGTGGGAGTGGATGCCCAGCAGGTGCAGCTCGGGGTGGTCCAGGACGCGCAGCAGCGCGGCCAGGGCGGGGCTGTCGCCGCCGTCCGGTCCGGCCGCCAGCGACAGCCCGAACTTCTGGTCCTCGTGCGCCGTGGAGATGAACTCGTGCCCGCCGGCGTGCACGCCGGTCGTCACGCGCACCATCACCGGCGCCGGTGCACCGTCCGCGCCGCGGTGCGCGCGCACGAGGGCCGCGAGCCGGTCCACCTCGACCAGCGAGTCGACGATGATGCGCCCCACGCCCGCGTCGAGCGCGGCGCGCAGCTCGTCGTCGGACTTGTTGTTGCCGTGCAGGCCGATGTCCGCGCCCGGCACACCCGCGGCCAGCGCCACGGCGAGCTCGCCGCCGCTGGCGGTGTCGACGCGCAGGCCCTCCTCGTGCACCCAGCGCGCGACGGCGCGCGTCAGCAGCGCCTTGCCGGCGTAGTAGACGTCGACGCCCGTGCCGACCTCGGCGCACGCGGCCTCGAAGGCCGTGCGGTACGCCCGCGCGCGGGCCCGCAGGTCCGCCTCGTCGACGACGTACGCGGGAGTGCCGTACGTCGCAGCCAGGTCCCGCACGTCGACGCCGGCGACCCGCACGGCACCGTCGGCGCCGCGCACGACGCCGCAGGACCAGGGCGGGCCGAGCGGCCCGGCGGTCACATCCGCTCCGGCGCGCCCACCCCGAGCAGGCCGAGCGCGTTGGCCAGGACCTGCCGGGTCGCGTCGTTGAGCCACAGCCGCGTGCGGTGCGCGTCGGTGACCTCCTCGTCGCCCCACGGCACGACGCGGCGCTTCTGGTCGTACCACTTGTGGTACGCCCCGGCGACGTCCTCGGCGTACCGCGCGACGCGGTGCGGCTCGCGCAGGTCCGCGGCCTGGGCCACGACCCGCGGGAAGTCCGCCAGCAGACCCAGCAGCTTGGCCTCCGACTCGTGGTCGAGCAGCGAGCCGTCGAACCCGTCCTCGCGACGCACCCCCGCCTCGGCGGCGTTGCGGGCCACCGCGGCGGTGCGGGCGTGCGCGTACTGCACGTAGTAGACGGGGTTCTCGTTCGTGGCCTTGGCGAGCAGGTCGAGGTCGAGGTCGATCTGCTGGTCCGACGACGACCGCGACAGCGCGTAGCGCGCGGCGTCCACCCCGACGGCCTCGACGAGGTCGTCGATCGTGATGATCGTGCCCGCGCGCTTCGACATGCGCACCGGCTCCCCGTCCTTGACGAGGTTCACCAGCTGGCCGATGAGGATCTCGAGGTTGACGTGCGGGGTGTCCCCGAACGCCGCGCACACGGCCATCATGCGACCCACGTACCCGTGGTGGTCCGAGCCCAGCATGATGACGACACGGTCGAAGCCGCGCTCGCGCTTGTCGAGGTAGTACGCGATGTCCCCGGCGATGTATGCGGCCTCACCGTCGGACTTGATGACGACGCGGTCCTTGTCGTCCCCGAGGTCCGTGGTGCGCAGCCACAGCGCGCCGTCCTTCTCGAACATGTGCCCACCGGCCCGCAGGCGCTCCACCGCGCGGTCCACGGCGCCGGACTCGTGCAGCGAGTCCTCGTGGAAGTACACGTCGAAGTCGACGCCGAAGTCGTGCAGCGACTGCTTGATCTCGCCGAACATCAGCTCGACGCCGCGGGCACGGAACGCCTCGCGCGCGTCGTCGTCCGGCAGCGTGCGCGGGTCCGGTTCCCCGGCCGCGAGCGCGTCCGCGACGACCTGGTCCGCGATCTCGGTGATGTACTGCCCGCCGTAGCCGTCCTCCGGGGCCTCCTCGCCCCGGGCACGGGCGACGAGCGAGCGCGCGAACCGGTCGATCTGCGCGCCGTGGTCGTTGAAGTAGTACTCGCGCGTGACGTCGGCGCCCGACGCGGTCAGCACGCGGGCCAGCGCGTCCCCGACCGCCGCCCAGCGCACGCCGCCGATGTGCAGCGGACCCGTGGGGTTGGCCGAGACGAACTCCAGGTTGATCCGCAGGCCGGCGAAGGTGTCGTTGGTGCCGTAGCCGGCGCCCTGCTCGACGATCCCGCGCGCGAGCTCGCCCGCGGCAGCGGCGTCGAGCCGGATGTTGAGGAACCCGGGGCCGGCGATGTCCACCGCGGCGATGCCGGGCACGTCGGCGAGGCGCCGCGCGAGCTCCTCGGCGAACGCGCGGGGGTTGACGCCCGCCTTCTTCGCCAGCTGCAGCGCGACGTTCGTCGACCAGTCGCCGTGCTCGCGCTGGCGGGGTCGCTCGATGTGCACGCGAGCCGGGATCGCGGCCGGGTCGAGGGTGAACGTGCCGTCGTCGACGGCGTGCACGAGAGCGCCGCGCAGTGCGTCGGCGAGCTGGTCGGGAGTCACGGTTCCAGGGTAGGGGACGACGACCGGCGCACCGTGACCGTGCCCACCGCCGACGGCCACCCGCACGACACGGCGTGCCCCGCGCCCAGGGACTGGTCGTCCGGTCGTCGGACGTGTTGACTCGGGCGAGGGCGCCGGGGCCGCGAAGCCGGCGGCGCACGCCCCGCCGCCGACGACGAGGAGACCACCGCCCATGGCGCGACGCACCGGACTGATCGACACCGCCGTCGAGGCGTTGCGATCGCGCATCGGCTCGGGCGAGTGGGCCGTCGGGACCCGCATCCCGCCCGAACCGTCCCTCGTGGAGCTGCTGGGCGTGGGCCGCAACACCGTGCGCGAGGCGGTGCAGTCCCTCGTGCACGCCGGGCTGCTCGAGCGGCGCCAGGGCTCCGGCACGTACGTGCTGTCGTCCTCCGAGCTGGCCGTGACGATGGGCCGCCAGATCGCCGACGCCCGCCAGCGGGACGTCGTGTCCGTGCGGCGTGCCCTGGAGATGGAGGCCGCGCGCCTGGCCGCGCGCCGCCGCACCGCCGACGACGCCTCGGACCTGCTCGGCAAGCGGGACGCGCGGGCCGCGGCCTACGAGGGCGGGGACCTGGACGAGATGGTCGCCTCCGACCTCGCGCTGCACCGCGCGATCGTGCGGACGGCCGGCAACCCGGTGCTGCGCTCGCTGTACGACAACCTCATCGAGGCCATCGGCGACAACATCCGGTTCAACTTCGTCACCGACGTGCACGCGGCCGACGCGCACGACTCCCTGATCGAGGCGATCGTGGCCGGGGACCCGGAGCGGGCGGCGGCCGAGACCAGCGGCTACCTGTCCGGCCTCCTCGAGGACGGCTGACCGGCCGCGGCACCGGGGCGCGCCGCGCGGGGGTTGCCGGGTCCGCGAGCGCGTGACCTCACGCCCCCGCGGGTGCTGGTAGTCTCGGGCATCGCCGCGCGCCCGTAGCTCAGCGGATAGAGCGTCTGCCTCCGGAGCAGAAGGTCGAAGGTTCGAATCCTTTCGGGCGCACCACACGAGAGCCCCACCGCCGTTCCCGGCCGTGGGGCTCTCGCGCGTCCGGGGCCGCCCACCGACCCGTGCGCCTGCGACCGGACGGGGGACGCGCCCGCACGACCGGGTGACCGCGCAGGCCGGGGCACGGGCGGGTGGCTACCGTCGGTGGCCGTGCTCCTCCACCAGCCCGTCCCCCGTACCCGCGTCCGCCTGGGCCGCCCGCTGGGGCGACGGTCCGGCTGGCGGGCCACCGCCCGCGGCTTCGTCTGCTACCGGGCGCGCGACGCCGCGACCGGGCGCTTCTCCACGTGGGAGGAGTGGCACCTGCGCGACGACGGCGGCGCCGACCACCGCCTGGCCTACACGTACGGCTCACGCACCAGGACGGTGACGCTCTCCTACCCCGTGGACCTGCCCGAGCGGCTGGACCCGGCCACGCTGCGCGCGGGCGAGGAGGTCCTCGTCACGCTGGACGGTCGACCCCGTCGTCTGCAGGTCGCCCGGGCGGACGTCGCCGAGGTCCTCCACGTCCTGGGATCGCCCCGCCACCCGCTCGCCGTGGGCGACCGGGTCGCGCACGCCGAGCTGCGGGCGCCGGACGTGGTGCTGACCGTGCAGGACGCGGGCGGCGGCGTGGTGGACGTCCACCGCGGGGCCGTGCTGGACCCCCACGCCCAGCGGCAGGTGCTCGGCCGGGACGTCCGGCCGCGGACGAACCGCTTCCTGGCCGCCGGTGCCGCGTTCGCGGGGTTCGTCCTGCTCTACAACGCCCTGCAGGCGTGCCTCCCGCAGGACGGCACGGGCGACGCGGCGGGGGCCGCGACCGCGGTGGTCGCGCCCCTCGGCGCGGCGCACGCCACCCCCTGACACCTGCCGACGTCCCGCACGTCCAGGGACCTACGGCCGCGGCGCCGAGGCACCGGACGCGAGGATCGTGGGGCCATGACAGCGATGGTGGTGTTCGAGTCCATGTTCGGCGGCACCCTGGCGATCGCGGAGGCGGTCGCTGCGGGCATCGCGTCGTGCGGCCTGGCGGTCGACGTGGTCGAGGTCGGCCGGGTCGTGGGCGACGGGGAGCGCGCACCGTGGCGCGCGACGGACGTGCTGCTGCTGGCCGTCGGAGGACCGACGCACCTGCGCGGCATGAGCACCAACGACTCCCGCACGCAGGCCCGCGCGCACGGTCGGACCGTCTCCGGCCTGACCGGGCTGGACCGCTGGCTCACCTCGGCGCCGGCCCTGGTGGCCGGCACCCCGGTGGCCGCGTTCGACACGTCCTGGGGCACCGCGGACAGCGGCTCGGCCGCGCACGCGATCGCCGAGCGGCTGCAGGCGCTGTCCGGGAGGCTCGTCGCCCCGCCGACGTCCTTCGAGGTCACCGGCACCACCACCGGGCCGACGGAGGCGGAGCTCGGACGCGCCTTCGGCTGGGGTGCGTCGCTGGTGTCCGCGCGGGCGTAGCGGGCGGCCTCGACGCGCGGTGCGCCGCCGACCCCCCTAGCGTCTGTGCCGCCGGACGTCGCCGGCCGCTACCTGGAGGACATCGATGGGTCTGTTCGGACGCCGCCCCCCGCCGCAGCAGGTCGAGGACGCGCCCGCGCGACCGGCCGCCCCCACCCGGACCGCGGGTGTCCTGTGGGCCGACGGCCTGGGGCGGGCGGGCACCCGCGCCGTGCAGGTCCTGGCCGTCCTGGCCGTGGTCGCGGTCGTGGTGTTCGCGCTGACCCGCCTCACGCTCGTCGTCATCCCCGTGCTCATCGCTCTCGTGCTCGCGTCCGCGATCTCGCCGGTGGTCGGCACCCTGCGCCGGCGCGGCGTGCCCTCGCTGCTCGCGACGTGGATCGCCCTGCTCGGCCTGGTGGCACTGCTCGGAGGGATCGTCTGGCTCGTCGTCCGGGCGGTCGTGAACCAGTGGGAGGACCTGCGCGACCAGGCGCTCGACGGGTTCGACGAGCTGCAGGCGTACGTGCAGAGCCTGCCGTTCGACATCACCGACGAGCAGATCGCCTCGGTGCGGGAGTCGGCCGTGGGCCTGCTGCAGTCCGACGCCGTCGGGTCGGGCGCGATCGCGGGGGTCTCGCAGACCGCCGACTTCGTCGCCGGGTTCTTCATCATGGTCGTGGTCCTGTTCTTCTTCCTCAAGGACGGGCCGAGGATCTGGGAGTTCCTGCTGCGCCCGTTCGAGGGCGAGCGGTACCGGCGCGGCCAGCGGGTCGGCGACGCGACCGTGCGCGCGCTCGGCGGGTACGTGCGGGGCACGGCGATCGTCGCCGCCGTCGACGCCGTCGGCATCGGCGTCGGGCTCGCGATCGTCGGCGTGCCCCTGGTGATCCCGCTGTCCGTCCTCGTGTTCCTGCTGGCGTTCATCCCGCTGGTCGGCGCCACCGTCGCCGGCATCCTTGCCGCGCTGGTCGCCCTCGTGGCCGTCGGGCCCGTCCAGGCGCTGGTCGTCGTCGTGATCGTGGTCGTCGTGAACCAGCTCGAGGGCGACTTCCTGCAGCCCGTCGTCATGGGCCGCTCGCTGTCGCTGCACCCGCTGGTGATCCTGTTCGCGCTGACCGCCGGCACGGTCCTGGCCGGCATCACCGGGGCCGTGCTGGCCGTGCCGATCGCCGCGTCCGTGTGGCGGTCGATCCAGGTGTGGGACGGCCCCGAGCTGCCGGCCCGCTTCGCACGCAGGAAGCGCCCGGAGGCCGTCTGACCCGTCCGGGCGGCGCGGCCGGTCGCCGCCCGGCGCTACCGTGCCCGGGTGACGCCCGACCCCCTCCCCCGCGCACCGTGGGCCGTCGCGATGCGCTGGTCCCGCCTGCTGTTCTGCCACTGGCCGGTGCCGGCGGCGTCGCTGCGGCCGCACGTCCCGCCGGCCCTCGACATCGACACCTTCGACGGGGACGCCTGGCTCGCGGTCGTCCCGTTCACCATGCCGGTGGTGCGGCCGCGGCTCGCACCGCCGCTCGGGTTCGGGCCAGGGGCGTTCCACGAGCTGAACGTGCGCACCTACGTGACGTACCGCGGCGAGCCCGGGGTGTGGTTCTTCAGCCTGGACGCCGCCAGCGCCACCGGCGTCGCCGTCGGGCGCGCCACGATGAGCCTGGCCTACCACCGCGCACGGATGCGGCTCGAGGAGTCGGCGGGGACCGTCCGCTACGCCAGCGACCGCACCGACCCGCGCGCGCCGGCGGCCGCGTTCCGCGCGGTCTACGCCCGCACCGGCCCGGCGCGCACGTCCGAGCCCGGCACGCTCGAGCACTTCCTCACCGAGCGGTACCGGATGTACACCAGCGACCTGGCGCCCCGCGCGCCGCGCCGACTGTGGGTCGGCGGCGTGGCGCACGCGCCGTGGCGGCTCTCACCCGCGGAGTGCGACATCACGACGAACACCATGACGCTGCCGCTGGGCGTCGACGTGGCGGGCCGGACCCCGCTGCTGCACGCCGCCGAGCCGCTCGACGTGCGCGGCACCCTGCGGCGGCGGCTCGCCTGACGCTCAGGCCGTCGGCCGCGCCTGCCACGTGCAGACGCAGGCCTCGTTCCCCTCGGGGTCGGCCAGCACCCAGAACGCCGGCGCGGCGGCGTCCGACACCAGCCGACCACCGGCGGCGACGGCCGCCGCGACCCGCTCCTCGGCCACGTCGTGCGGCACCGTCACGTCGACGTGGATGCGGTTGCGCTGGGGCCGCGGCGCGTCCATCTGCTGGAACCACACCGCCGGGCCCGTCCCGGCCGGGTCGGCGAGCGCGTCCGGGTCGCCCGGCACGTCGTCGTAGCCGAGCACGGCCTTCCAGAACGGCCGGACCGCGGGGATGTCGAGCGCGTCGACCGCGATCTCGAGCACCTCGCCGGCGGGCACCGCCGCCTCGAGGCCCAGCTCGTCGGCGATCGCGGTGACGGCGGCGGCGAGGTCGACGTCGCGCTGGGTGAGGCCGTGCACGTCGTGGCTGCTGGTGGTGACGGTGACCTGGCCGTACCGCAGCAGCACGTCCGGGTGGTGGTCGGCGGCGTCGGCGGCCCGCGCGACCCGGGCGACCAGCTCGGCGCCCGTCGCCCAGTCGGGCGTGCGGAACGTCGCCCGCAGGGTCTCGAGCAGGACGCGCCAGTGCCGGGCGTCGACGGCGGCGGTGACGGTGGAGTGCGGCAGGACGTCGCTCATGGGCCCACCGTGCCACCGGGGTCCGACACCCGCGAGGCGACGCGTCCGGCGGCCCCGACGGGCGGTCGGGGCGGGACGGAGGTCCTCCCGGGGCGGCGCGAGGGAGGTACGGGAGCGGCGTGGATCACACCGCGGGGACTTTCATCCCACGTTTTCTCAGCCCCTGATCCCTAGCGTCAGAGCCAGCGACGGACCGCCTCCAGCGTCCGCCCCCCTCTCACTTCTACCCGGGGAGTCCAGGTGTCCGAGACCACCAAGAAGAGCACCCGCGCCAAGGCCGCGGCCGACGCGCCGGCCGAGGCGGCCTCGACCACCGCCCCCACCGCGCAGCCCGCCGGCACCGCCCTGGGCGTCGCCGAGGTCGACGAGGTCGCGCAGGCCGTCGACCGGCTCGTCGCCAACGCCACCAAGGCCCTGGCGGAGTTCTCGTCCATGACCCAGGAGGACGTGGACCGCTTCGTCAAGAAGGGTGCGGTCGCGGCGCTGGACCAGCACGGCAACCTCGCCAAGCTCGCCGTCGACGAGACCGGGCGCGGCGTCTTCGAGGACAAGGCCGTCAAGAACATCTTCGCGTGCGAGCACGTCACCAACTCGATGGCCAACCTCAAGACCGTCGGCGTCATCAACGTCGACGAGCTCAACGGCATCACCGAGATCGCCGAGCCCGTCGGCGTCATCGCGGGCATCACCCCGGTGACCAACCCGACGTCGACCGCGATCTTCAAGTCGCTCATCTCGCTGAAGACCCGCAACCCGATCATCTTCGCGTTCCACCCGAACGCGCAGCGCTCGTCGGTCGAGGCCGCGCGGATCGTCCGCGACGCCGCCGTCGCCGCCGGTGCCCCCGAGCACTGCATCCAGTGGGTCGAGACCCCGTCGCTCGCCGCGACCGGCGCGCTCATGAACCACCCGGGCGTCGCCACGATCCTCGCGACCGGTGGCAACGCGATGGTCAAGGCCGCGTACTCCTGCGGCAAGCCGGCCCTGGGCGTCGGCGCCGGCAACGTCCCGGCGTACGTCGAGAAGTCCGCGAAGCTCGCCCGGGCGATCAACGACATCGTCCTCAGCAAGGCCTTCGACAACGGCGTCATCTGCGCCTCGGAGCAGGCCGCGATCCTCGACGACGAGATCTACGACGCCGCGATGGCCGAGTTCGCCAAGCTGCACGCGTACCGGGCCACCCCGGCGGAGAAGGCGAAGCTCGAGCGCTTCATCTTCGGCGTCGAGGCCGGCGGCGAGAACTGCGGCGGCGCCAAGCTCAACCCCGCGGTCGTCGGCAAGTCGCCGGTGTGGATCGCCGAGCAGGCCGGGTTCACCGTGCCGGCCGACACGTCGATCATCCTCGCCGAGGTCACCGGCGTCGGCCCGCACGAGCCCCTGACCCGCGAGAAGCTCTGCCCCGTGCTGGCCGTGCTGCGCGCGACCACCACCGAGGAGGGCTTCGCGCTGGCCGAGCAGATGGTCGAGTTCGACGGCCTGGGCCACTCCGCCGCGATCCACACGCGCGACGACGCCCTGACGGTCGAGTTCGGCAAGCGCGTCAAGGCGATCCGCGTGATCTGCAACGCCCCGTCGTCGCTCGGCGGCATCGGCGACATCTACAACGCGTTCATCCCGTCGCTGACGCTGGGCTGCGGCTCCTACGGCCACAACTCGGTGTCGAACAACGTGTCGGCGGTGAACCTCATCAACGTCAAGCGCGTGGGCCGGAGGAACAACAACTTGCAGTGGTTCAAGGTCCCCGCCAAGACGTACTTCGAGCCGAACGCCATCCGCTACCTCGCGGACATGGCGGACGTCGAGCGCGTCACCATCGTCACCGACGCGACCATGACGACCCTCGGGTTCGTCGACAAGGTCCTCGACGTCCTGCGCCGCCGTGGCAACACCGTGGCCGTGCAGATCATCGACCAGGTCGAGCCGGAGCCGTCCGTCAAGACCGTCCAGGCGGGCGCCGCGCAGATGCGCCACTTCCGTCCCGACACGATCATCGCGCTCGGCGGTGGCTCGCCCATGGACGCCGCGAAGGTCATGTGGCTGCTGTACGAGCACCCGGAGATCGTCTTCTCCGACCTCAAGCAGAAGTTCTTCGACGTCCGCAAGCGCGCGTTCAAGTTCCCCGTCCTGGGCGACCTGGCCAAGCTCGTCTGCATCCCGACCACGTCGGGCACGGGCGCCGAGGTCACGCCGTTCGCGGTCATCTCCGACCCCGACGCGGGCAAGAAGTACCCGCTGGCGGACTACGCGCTGACCCCGACGGTCGCGATCATCGACCCGGTGCTGACCTCGAAGATGCCGCGCTCGCTGGCGGCGGACTCGGGCTTCGACGCCCTCACGCACGCCACCGAGGCGTTCGTGTCGGTCTACGCCAACGACTTCACCGACGGCATGGCGCTGCAGGCGATCCGCCTGATCTTCGACAACCTGGCGCAGTCGGTGAACGGCGACCCGACCGACCCGGCCACGCAGGACGCCCGCGAGAAGATGCACAACGCCGGGACGATCGCCGGCATGGCGTTCGGCAACGCGTTCCTCGGGATCGTGCACGCCATGGCGCACGTCATCGGCTCGACGTACCACCTGGTGCACGGCCGGACGAACGCCACGCTGCTGCCGCACGTGATCCGCTACAACGGCACCGTCCCGACCAAGCTCACGAGCTGGCCGAAGTACGAGTCCTACGTGGCGCCGCAGCGGTTCCAGCAGATCGCGCAGCAGCTCGGCCTGCCGGCCTCGACCCCGGAGGAGGGCGTCGAGTCCTACGCGCTGGCCGTCGAGGCGCTGCGGGCGAAGGTCGGCATCCCGGCGTCCTTCCAGGCGCAGGGCGTCGACGAGCAGGAGTTCGCCGCACGGCTCGACGAGGTCGCCATGGGCGCCTACGAGGACCAGTGCGCACCGGCGAACCCGCGCATGCCGATGATCGACGACATGAAGGACATCATGACTGCGGCGTACTACGGCACGTCTCTGGAGGACGTCCGTAGCGGCCGCGAGCGGGCGGGGGCCTGACCGACCTCCCCGACGGTCTGCGCGCCTCCCCACGGCGCGCCCCCGTCACCGCTCCCGACGCCCCCGTCCGGCTCATCCCGGGCGGGGGCGTCGCCGTTCCCACGCGACCGCCGCGACGTGGTCCGACGACGCCGTGCGCATCGTCCCGAGTCGGGGCAAACTGGGCCGCCCCCGGTCGTCGGCGACCGTCCCCCACCCGAAGGAGTGCCCCGTGGCCGCGCTCGACACGTCCGCCCGCGTCCTGACCACCGACCCGACCCGCCGCGTGCCACGCCTGCTCGCGGCGCTCGGCACGACGGGCGTCCTCGCGCTCGGGCTGACCGCCTGCACCGACAGCGACGTGCAGGACGCCGCCGACGACGTCGCGAGCGCCGCGCAGGGTGCCGCGGGCGAGCTCACGGCAGCGGGCGACAAGATCCAGCAGGCGCTGGCGGACGCGCAGGCGCACGCCGACGAGGCACGTGCGAGCCTCGACGAGGCCCGCACCGCCGTCGGGGCCGTCGACGAGCAGGCCCGTGCCGAAGCCGATGCCGCGGTCACGTCGGCGCAGGCCGCCGTGGACCGCGCGGAGGCGGCGCTCGCCCAGGCGAAGGCGGAGGGCGCCGAGGCGTCGTCCCAGGCCCTGGCCGATGCTCGGGCCGAGGTGGACGCGGCACGCGCCGGGCTCGACGCCGCGGCCGCCGGGGCCGGGGCAGAGGCGGGCGGTGCGCTGCAGACGCTCGGCGCGCGCCTCGCGACGCTCGGTGAGGACCTCACGAACGCCACGAAGTGACGCGTCGCGGACACGCACGCCGCGGCGGCGCGTGTCGCGAGACCCCGCGGGGTTGCCCCCGCAGCGGGTGAAATCCGCGACCCGCCCGGCTGGACGTTGTCCGTGGGCACCGACCTGCCGATCTTGAAGGTATGGCTGTTCGCATGCACACCCGCGACGTGCGTCGCCACCGCGCCGAGTGGTGGGTCGTCACGGCGTGGACGTCGCTCGCCCTGCTGGTCGTCTGCGGCCTGCTGGCCGCCGCCGGCCTGCTCTGAGCCACGCCCGCCTCCGGCCGGACCGCACAACCCGGCCCTATGCTCGCGCCGTGACGAGCAGGTGGCAGCAGGTGGCGGCGGCGGCGGGCCTGCTGGACGCCGACGGGACCGTGCGCGCGACGATCTTCGCCGAGATGTCGGCCCTGGCGGCGCGCACGGGCGCCCTCAACCTCGGGCAGGGTTTCCCGGACGTCGACGGACCGGCTCCCGTGGCGCGTGCGGCGGCCGACGCGATCCTCGCGGGCGTCAACCAGTACCCGCCCGGGCCCGGCATCGCGCCCCTGCGCCAGGCCGTCGCCGCGCACCAGCGCGTGCACTACGGCCTCGACCTCGACCCGGACTCGCAGGTCCTGGTCACGACGGGCGCGACCGAGGCTCTCGCCGCGGCGGTGCTCGCCCTCACATCACCCGGTGACGAGGTGCTCACGCTCGAGCCGTACTACGACTCGTACGCGGCCGTGGTCGCGATGGCCGGTGCGACGCACACGACCGCGCCGCTGCGTCCCACGCCCGACGGGTTCCGCCTCGACGTCGGCGCTCTCGAACGGGCCGTCACCCCGCGCACCCGCATGATCCTGCTGAACTCGCCGCACAACCCGACCGGGGCCGTGCTGACCCGTGACGAGCTGACGGCCGTCGCGCGCGTCGCGGTGGCCCACGACCTGCTCGTCGTCACCGACGAGGTGTACGAGCACCTGGTGCTCGGCGTCGAGCACGTGCCGGTCGCGACGCTGCCCGGCATGGCGCAGCGGACGCTGACGATCTCGTCGAGCGGCAAGACGTTCTCGTTCACCGGGTGGAAGATCGGCTGGGTCACCGGGCCCGCCGAGCTCGTCACGGCCGTGCGGACGGTCAAGCAGTTCCTCACCTACGTGTCGGGCGCGCCGTTCCAGCCCGCGGTCGCGCACGCGCTGACCGATCCGGCGTCCCTCGCGTGGGTCGACGCCCTGGTCGCGTCGCTCACCGATCGGCGCGACCTGCTGTGCGCGGGCCTCACCGAGGCCGGGTTCGACGTCGTGCGGCCCGACGGCACCTACTTCGTCCTGGCCGACGCGGGCCCGCTCGGTGCTGTCGACGGGGCGGCGTTCTGCCGCGAGCTGCCCGCCAGGGCCGGGGTGGTCGCGGTGCCGGTGAGCGCGTTCACGCAGCCGGGGTCGGTGACCCACGACCGGCTCGCCTCCTGGGTGCGGTTCACGTTCGTCAAGCGGCACGACGTCCTCGAGGACGCCGTGACCCGCCTGCGCGGCGCGTTCGCCTGACGCGCCGCGGCGCGGGTCAGCGGGTCGCGACCCGTCGTCGCACCACCACGAGCACGAGCCCGCCGGCGACAAGCAGCGCGGCGAGCAGCGCGACCGCGCCCGGCTGCGCGCCGGTGACCGCGAGCGCGTGGTCGTACCGCGCGGTCATGGTGGCGGCCACGATCCGTCCGGAGTCGTCGGTCACGCGGTAGCCGATCGCGGCGGTCCCGACGAAGCCGTCGACCGGGGTGAAGCGGACCGCGTCACCGTCGACCACCTCCCAGCGCCCCTGCCCGGGCACGTCGACGACGCGTCCCGTCGTGCCCGTCGTCGGGTCCACGAGCACGAGGGACCCGGGGACCCACGTCAGGCCGTCGCCCGGGGGGTCGTTGTCGAGCGGGCGCAGCACCGTCGGCTCACCGGGACGCCCCGGCGCCGTGTCGTCGCCCGCACCGGACGTCGGGCGCGCGGGCTCGACCGTCACCGTGACGGTGCGGGTGACGGCCGGGTTCGCGCCGTCGGACGCGGTGTACGTGAACGTCACCGTGCCGTGCCGGCCCGGTGCCGGGGTGTACGTCAGGGACCCGTCGGGGTGCACGTCGACGCGGCCGTGGGCCGGCTGCGTGTGGCTCGTGACCGTCAGGGCGCCCGTGTCGTTGCCCAGCACGCCTCGCGCGGCGGGGACGGTCAGCGGGGTGCCCGCGCCCGTCGTGTACGCGTCGTCGACCGCATCGGGGACGACGGTCAACGTCGCGACGCGCGTCACGTCGTGCCCGGCACCGTCGGTGGCGGTGTACGTGAACGTCGTGCGCCCCGACCACCCCGGCGGCGGCGTGTAGGTGTAGCCGCCGTCGGGCGCGACCGTCACGCGGCCGTCCGCGGGCTGCGTCCAGGCCGTGACCGTGAGGTCGCCGGCGTCGTTGGCGAGCACACCCTGCGACGCCGGCAGCGTCAGCGGGGCACCGGCCGCCAGCGTGGCGACGTCGTCGGCGGCGACGGGCGTGACCCTCACCGTGACGGTGCGCCGCAGCGTCGTGGTCCCGTCGGTCGCGTCGTAGGTGAAGGTGTCGGTCCCCGACCAGCCGCGCGCCGGGGTGTAGGTCCAGCTGCCGTCGGGCGCCGCGACGACCGTGCCGTGGCCGGGCGGCGACGTGGTGACGACCTGCAGGGTCCCGCGGTCGTTGGCGAGCAGCCCGGACGCGGTGGGCACGGTCAGCACGCCGTCGACCGCGACGGCGGCGGTGTCGTCGAGCGCCGTCGGGACGACGGTCAGGACGACGTCCTGCGTGCGGTCGGTGACGCCGTCGGACGCGGTGTACGTGAACTCGGTCGTGCCCGACCACCCCGCCGGCGGGGTGTACGTGTACGCGCCGTCGGGCTCGACCACGGCCGTGCCGTGGTCGGGCACGGTCGTGGTCGTGACGGCGAGCGTGCCGAGGTCGTTCTGGAGCAGGCCGCCGCTCGCGGGCACGATCAGGGCCGTGTCCACGGGGGTCGTGCCTGCGTCGTCGGCGCCCACGGGCGTGACGACGATCGTGACGGTGGCGGTCTTCGCCGCGCTGACGCCGTCGGACGCGGTGTAGATGAACGTGTCGACGCCGGAGAACCCGGCCGTGGGCGTGTACGTGTACCCGCCGGTCGCCGCCACCGTGACGGTGCCGTTCGCGGGAACGGTGGCCGCCGTCACGGTGAGCGACCCGGCGTCGTTGGCGAGGACGCCCGCGTCTGCGACGACCAGCGGCGTCCCCGCGGGTGTGGTGCCGCTGTCGGGCGCCACGTCGGGCGTGACCACGATCGTCACGGTACGTGTCAGGGGCGTCGTGCCGTCCGACGCGGTGTAGGTGAACGTCGTCGAGCCGGACCACCCCGCGGGCGGGACGAACGTCAGCGAGCCGTCGGCCTCGACGTCGACCGTCCCGCGGGCGGGCTGCGTGTGCTCCGTGACCGTGAGCGTGCCCGCGTCGTTCGCGAGGACCCCGTGCGCGGCGTCGAGCTCGAGGCTCGTGTCGACGAACGTGGTGTACGAGTCGGCTGCCGCGGTGGGCACGACGGTGACGGTGACGGTCCGGGTGAGCGGCGTGACGCCGTCCGACGCGGTGTACGTGAACGTCGTCGTGCCCGACCAGCCGGCCGGCGGCGTGTACGTGTACGACCCGGCCGTCCCGACCAGGGCGACCTGGCCCTGGGCCGGCTGCGTGACCGCGGTGACCGCGAGCGCGCCGGCGTCGTTGGCCAGCAGGCCGTCGTCGGCGGCGACGGTCACGGCCGTGCCGACGGTCGTGGTGGTCGAGTCGTCCGCGGCCGTGGGCGTCACGCGCACCGTGACGGTCGCGGTGACGGTCGCCCCCGTCGGGTCGGACGCCTGGTAGACGAACGTGTCGTCGCCCGACCAGCCCGCATCGGGCTCGTACGTGTACTCGCCGGTGGCCGTGACGGTCACGGTGCCGTGCTCCGGGTCGACCGTGACGATGTCGACCCTCAGCGCGCCGAGGTCGTTGGCGAGCAGGTTGCCCGCCGTGGTGACCACGAGCGGCACGTCGACGGGCGTCGTGCCGGAGTCGGCCGCCGCGGTCGGCGTGACGGTGACCGTGACGGTCCGGGTCAGCTGGGCGCTGACACCGTCGTCGACGGTGTAGGTGAACGTGTCGACACCCGACCAGCCGTCGTCGGGCGTGTACGTGAAATCGCCCTCGGCGTGCCACTCGACCTCGCCGTGGGCCGGTTCCGTGGTGGCGACGATCTCCAGCGACCCGCGGTCGTTGCCGAGCACGTCGCCGTCGACGGCCGTGTGCGCCGTCGTCGTGAACGCGTCGTCGGCGGCGGTCGGGGTGACCGTCAGGTCCACCGTGCGGGTGTAGGTGCGCCCGCCGGAGTCCGCCGCGGTGTACGTGAACTCGTCGCTGCCGGAGTACCCGGCCGTCGGCGTGTACGTGTACCCGCCGTCGCTGGTCGTCGTCACGGTGCCGTGCGGGGGCTGCGTCGCGGACCGGATGGCCAGGCCCGTGCCGACGTCGTTGGTCAGCAGCCCGGGCCCGGCCACCGTCAGCACACCGCCGACCGCGACCGTGCCGGAGTCGTCCGCGCCGGTCGGCCGCACGGTGACGGTGACCTTCCCGACGTCCGTCTGCCCGGCGTCGTCGGTCAGGGTGTAGTCGAACGTCACGACGCCGGAGAAACCGGTGGGCGGGATGTAGTCGAACGAGCCGTCCGCCGCGAGGTCGAGCGTCCCGGACGCGGGGGGCGTCAGCACGGTGGCGCTCGGACCGGAGCCGGTGTCACCGTCGAGGACGCCCGTGCCGGCGGGCACCGTCAGCGTCGTGCCCGCGTCCGTGCCGTACGCGTCGTCGTCGGCGACGGGGACCGCGGGCAGCGGGAGGACGTCGAGGACGTCACCGATCCGCGACGAGGGGAAGTACGTCCACAGGTCGAGGCCGCGCGCGTCGCCGAGGGTCGAGGCATCGTTGTCCTTGCACGCCACGTTGACGTTGGTCCGCTCGGTGGTGCCGAACGCACGGCCCTTGCCCGCCGAGTCGAAGCCGGTCGCGGGGTCGGCGAACGTCGTCAGGGGCAGGTCGTCGTCCTTCTTCAGCGCGCTGCACAGCTGTCCGCTGACGGGGTCGCCGATCTGCGTGCCGTTCGCGGTGACGTACGCGCGGTCGTCGTAGAACGCGCGCGTGCAGTTGGTGCCGTTGCTGACGACGCCGGAGAAGGGGCACCGCCCGCCCGGGGGGTTCTCGAGCGTGATCGACGGCCCGCCCCGCACGGAGCTCTCGACGTCGATCATCGGCGCGTGGTACTCGCCGCCGCGCAGGGTCACGGCGTACTCGAAGTCCTGGCCCACGGGGAAGTCGTCGAGCGCGTTGTCGAGCCCGTCCCACGCCACGGTGTACGTCCCGGCCGCGTCGACGACGCCGCGCAGCACGCGGTTGGTCGCGAGCCCGGGGTCGAAGTTCCCGGCGCGCGACAGCACGATCTCGTAGGTGCCGGCCGTCCCCGAGGTGAACGTGAACTCGCCGCCGCGACCCACGTAGCTGCCCCTGCTCGTCACCTGCCCCGCGTACGAGATCGCGGACACCACGGGTGCGGACGGCGCGGTCGGCACGCCGAGCGCCGCGAGCGTCTCGGGAGCGAGCGGCTCGAGCGACAGCGGGTACTCCGGCGGCGCGATCGCGACACCGCCCAGCAGCTTGCTCAGGGTCTGCTGGTTGGGCGACTCGGGGTCGGGCACGATGTCGCGGTTGAGCGGCGTGCCGTCGGAGTCGAGGAAGCCCTCGCGGTTGCCGTAGAAGACGAATCCGTTGGGGTCGAACCCGTTGGTGTCGACGCGGTAGCGGAACCCGTCGAGCGTCGTGAGGTACATCGTCATGCTGACCGGGCGCGGGTTGTTGCCCGTGAAGCCGGCGTAGACGTAGGTGAACACACGCCCCGAGGCGTCGGCGGTCGAGGACGGCGCTGCGGGACGCACGGTGACGTCCCAGGCGTTGACGGCGGTCGGGAGCAGGCCGAACGCGCCCGTGGGCGCGATGTCGCCGGTCGGCCCGGTCTCGTTGTTGGCTGCGCCGCCCGCGGTGCCGTAGAACGCGACCCGGTAGACGCCGGTCGTGGGCGCCGTGTAGTAGCACGGCCGGTAGCCGGAGGTGTTGCCGGAACCGTTGACCGCCTCGGCACCGGCGAGCTCCTCGGCGCGGTCGGCGATGAAGCCGCGGGTCCCGTTGCTGGACGTCCTGCGCTGCGCGACGCACGAGAACTGCGGCGCGGGCAGCGTCTGCGCCTGCGGGTCCGGCACGACCTCCGGGTCCCACACCACGATGTCGGAGCTGCCCGCCCCGGTCGCGGGCAGGGAGGACGAGCCGAGCAGGATCTGCTCACCCGCGCTCGCGTACACCGACAGCAGCGTGCGACGCGGGATGCCCGTGGCCCACGTCGGGCCGTAGTGACCCGTGCGCCACTCGATCGCGGGACGGCACTCGCCGCCGGCCTCGCACGTCGCCGCGGCCGTCGGCAGCATGTCGCCGCTGCCGGCGCCCGCGGCGGGGACGGACGCGACCAGCACCACGAGGACGGCGGACAGGATGGTGGCGACGACGCGGCGCATGGCACTCCCAGGCTCTGGACGTCCGCCGGACCACATGGACGTCTGTCCAGATACGAGATCGGCAGGCACCCCGGCAGGCCGAGCGGAACTGCGCCGAACGTAGCCGCCCAGCGCCCCACGCATGCACGTCGACCCTGGTCAGGGGGCCGTTCGGGAAGGTGGTGCCACCCAGACGAGTACTCCCGGCACACCGGTATGACCGATCTGCCGGAGAACTTCACCCAGGACCTAGGTCCACTTCCGTGGCGCCGTGGCCCACCCGTTCAGCCGAGCGCCCACGCCCCGCCGCGCCGGAACGCCGGCGTCGCCAGGGCGAGCACGGCCAGCGCCACGAGCGCGGCCCCGGTCATCACGGCCGCCATGGCGACGGCGCCGCCCCCCAGGACGCCCGACACGTTGGCGACCAGGCCACCCGTCCCGGCCTGTAGCGAGCCGATGAACGCGGCCGCGGTCCCGGCCATGGCCCCGTGGCGCCCCAGCGCGAGCGCCGACGCGTTGGGCGGGGCGAAGTTCACGAGAGCGAGCACGAGCCACAGCACCACCAGCACCGCCCACATCCCACCCGCCCCGGTGATCGTCACGGCCAGGAGCGCACCGGTCAGCACGACCGTCGCGACCAGGGCCACCCGCAGGATGCGGATGGGGGCGACGCGACGCACGAGGGCCGCGTTGACCTGCGCCCCGAGCACCAGGCCGATGCCGTTGACCGCGAACAGCAGGGCGAACTGCTGCTCGGTCAGCCCGTAGTCCTCCTGGAGCACGAACGGCGACGCGACGACGTACGTCATGAGGACCGCCATCGCGAGACCGGGCAGCACCGCGAGCGCCACGAAGTGCCGGTCCCGCAGCAGGTGGGCGTACCCCGACAGCGCGGTGCGCAGCCCGCCCTGCCGTCGGCGCTCGACCGGCAGCGTCTCGGGCAGCTTGAGCAGGACGAGCACCCACAGCGCGACACCGAACAGGGCGAGCACCACGAACACCGCGCGCCAGCCCCACTCCCCCGCGATGAGCCCGCCCAGCGAGGGGGCGAGCAGCGGCGCCACCCCGATGACGAGCATGAGGCGCGACATGAGGCGCGAGGCGTCGGAGCCGACGAACCGGTCACGGATCAGTGCCATGGCGACGACCGTCGCCGAGGCGTTGAAGAAGCCCTGGGCCACGCGCAGCGCGATCAGCGGGACGATCGCGGACGCGACCGCACACAGCAGCGAGACCACGACGTGCATCGCGACCCCGACGAGGACGGGCGTCCGGCGCCCGAGCCGGTCCGACAGCGGGCCCACCACGAGCTGACCGACCGCGCCGCCGATCAGCATGCCCGTCATGGTCAGCTGCGCGGCGGCGGCCGAGGTGTCGAGGTCGCGCGCGACGTCGGGCAGCGACGGCAGGTAGATGTCCGTGGACACCGCCGGCAGCGCGGCCATCGCGCCGAGCAGCAGGATGTGCCGGGCGTCGGGGCGGTACCGGGGCTCGCCGGCGGGGGCGGGCCCGGCGGCGGGGGTGGGTGCGGCGGAGGCGGGACGGGGCTCGGGATCGCGTGGGTGCTGCTCGTGCATGGTCCCTCCATCGTCGCACCGGGCGCACCGGTGGGACGAATCGATTCGACGTCGGTCGCGCGCGCGTGTCGGACGTCGGTGGGAGGCTGACCGTCATGTGCGGCAGGTACGCGTCCTTCCGGGAGGACCAGGCGATCGCCGACGAGTTCGCGG
>Ga0233375_1000397_pt1 | contig 24413 bp, 28 predicted proteins | sample ElkDunMinimDraft_10_FD_191539 | JGI IMG/M metagenome (GOLD analysis project Ga0233375, IMG submission 191539) | Fecal eukaryotic communites from dung pellets of Tule Elk in California, USA - Elk Dung E16 | ecosystem: Host-associated > Mammals > Digestive system > Large intestine > Fecal | place... | reverse complement strand
CCAAGCCATGAGCATGAACCTGATCACCCTGCTCTACCTCGTCGCTTCGGTGAGTTTCATCCAGGCCCTCAAAGGCCTGTCGCACCCCACCACGTCGCGGCGCGGCAACCTGTTCGGCATGCTTGGCATGGCCATCGCCGTGGTCACCACGGTGTTTCTGGTGTTCAAGCTCGGCGCGCAACTGGTCGAAAGCGCCAGCCCGTGGAGCGGCCTGGGCTTTATCGTCCTCGGCCTGCTGGTCGGCGGCAGCATCGGCACGCTGATGGCCAGGCGCGTCGAGATGACCAAGATGCCCGAACTGGTCGCCTTCATGCACAGCATGATCGGCCTGGCCGCGGTGTTCATCGCCATCGCCGCGGTGCTCGAGCCGCAGTCGCTGGGTATCGTCCAGGCCATCGGCTATCCGATTCCGGTGGGCAATCGCCTGGAGCTGTTCCTCGGTGCGGCCATCGGCGCCATCACCTTCTCCGGTTCGGTGATCGCCTTCGGCAAGCTGTCGGGCAAGTACAGGTTTCGCCTGTTCCAGGGCGCGCCGGTAGTGTTCGCCAACCAGCACAAGGTCAACCTCGCCGTGGGCGTGGCCATCCTGGTGCTGGGCCTGATCTACACCTTCAGCGGCAACTTCACCGCGTTCATGCTGCTGGTGGCGCTGGCCTTCGTGATCGGCGTGCTGATCATCATCCCCATCGGCGGTGCCGACATGCCGGTGGTGGTGTCGATGCTCAACAGCTACTCGGGCTGGGCGGCGGCGGGTATCGGTTTCTCGCTGAACAACTCGATGCTGATCATCGCCGGTTCCCTGGTGGGTTCGAGCGGCGCGATCCTCTCCTACATCATGTGCAAGGCGATGAACCGCTCGTTCTTCAACGTCATCCTCGGTGGCTTCGGTTCTGACGCCGATGCTGGCGCGGCGGCCGGCAGCAAGGAACAGCGCCCGGTGAAATCCGGTTCCAGCGATGACGCAGCCTTCCTGCTGACCAACGCCGACACCGTGATCATCGTTCCCGGCTATGGCCTGGCGGTGGCTCGGGCGCAGCACGCGCTGATGGAGCTGGCCGAGAAGCTGACCCACCTGGGCGTGACCGTGAAGTACGCGATCCACCCGGTCGCCGGGCGCATGCCCGGGCACATGAACGTGCTGCTGGCCGAGGCCGAAGTGCCCTACGAGCAGGTGTTCGAGATGGAGGACATCAACTCCGAATTCGGCCAGGCCGATGTGGTGCTGGTGCTCGGCGCCAACGACGTGGTCAACCCGGCGGCGAAGAACGATCCCAAATCGCCGATTGCCGGCATGCCGATCCTTGAGGCGTACAAGGCCAAGACGGTGATCGTCAACAAGCGTTCAATGGCCAGCGGCTACGCCGGCCTGGATAACGAACTGTTCTACATGGACAAGACCATGATGGTCTTCGGCGATGCCAAGAAGGTGGTCGAGGATATGGTCAAGGCGGTCGAGTGAGCACCAACCGGAAGCCGGCCAGGCAGGTCGGCTGAGCATCGATGCAGGCGCAGCACCGCACGAACGCTGAGGGGAACGAAACATGAGTCGCGAATACATGGATTCGACGTTGTCATCGACGGCGCCGGCCCTGCAGGCCTATCCGCAGCCTGAAGCAAAAAGCCGATTAAATAAGAAGCGGGCTTTGGCCCGCCCCAGTTAGCGAAGCGAACAAACTTGAACTTTTAGTTCCGAAGGGGATTCACCGATCGACTAGGAACTGATTGGCATGCGATTTAAGCGCGTTCGCAGCCTTCCGTCCAAGCGAGTCCCATACCCCCTTGAGACCGCAGCCTTAAAGGCCGCCAGTGAAGATGCTACCGAACCGTTTACGTACAAACGATACGTAGAACTAGAAATGCAAAAGCCCCGAAAATCATTGATTTACGGGGCTTTTACGTATATGGCGGAGAGATAGGGATTTGAACCCTAGGAACAGTTGCCTGTTCAACGGATTTCGAATCCGTCCCGTTCGGCCACTCCGGCATCTCTCCAGCGGCGCGCATGATAGCAGCTCGGCACCTTTTGTCGAACCCTAACTGCGTACATTTTTTCCAGATTCGACAGGTTCGGAGCAGCTCTGCGCCGAAGGTGCAGGTAGGCCTTGCGCTGGTCAGGCCGTCAAGCGAGTCAGAGCTTCGCGGTACTTGTCGGCAGTTTTCTGAGCTATATCGCTGGGCAACGCGGGAGCAGGCGGCTCCTTGTTCCAACCGGTGGAATTCAACCAGTCACGCACGAACTGCTTGTCGAAGCTAGGAGGATTGCTGCCTTCCTGATAGCTGTCAGCTGGCCAAAAGCGGCTCGAATCGGGAGTCAGCACCTCGTCCATCAGGGTCAAGGTACCGTCTTCGTCGAGTCCGAATTCGAATTTGGTGTCGGCGATGATGATGCCGCGCGTGGCCGCATACTCAACAGCGGCGCTGTAGAGCGCGATAGACGCATCACGCACCTTGGCTGCCAGTTCTTTGCCAATGATGGCTTCGCATTGCTCGAAGGAAATGTTTTCGTCGTGGTCGCCTACGGCGGCCTTGGTCGAGGGCGTGAAGATAGGCTGCGGCAGCTTGGCCGCTTCCTTCAGCCCCGCTGGCAGATGAATGCCGCAAACGGTACCGCTCTGCTGATATTCCTTCCAGCCAGAGCCGACAAGATAACCACGCACAATGGCCTCCACGGCTACCGGCTTGAGGCGTTTGGCGACTACCGCGCGGCCTTCGACCAGCGGCAGCTGCTCGGCGGAAACCACATCTTCTACTTTGTCGCCGGTGAAGTGGTTAGGTATGAGGTCAGCCAGTTTCTCGAACCAGAAATTGGAGATAGCAGTGAGAATCTTGCCTTTCTCCGGAATGGGTTCGGCCAGGATCACGTCGAATGCCGACAGGCGATCGGTCGCGACCATCAGCATCCGCTTTTCATCGATCTCGTAGAGATCGCGGACCTTACCGGAGTAGATCTTCTTGAGGCCAAGGGCGTTGCTAGTGCTCATGTAGAGTTCCCGCTGTTATCGACCGCCGACGGAAATCGGACGGTAATTCTTAAACGACTCAGGCGAAACCTTTCGGTTTCGCCTGATGAGGGGTGGTGCGTTGACGCCGAATCAGCCCAGGTTTTCTTTCAGCATGCTCAGCACTCGGCGCGCCACGTCGGCAGGTGCGGGAGTGTCGACATCTTCGACCAAGATGACCCGCACGCTGCCATCCGCCTCGCCTATCCGAACCTGATATCGCTCGGCCCGCGCCTCGATCTCTTCCTTGTCCGATCCACCGCCAAACAGGCGGGCGAAGAAGCCAGGCTCATCGTTGGCGTTCTCTGTACCTTCGGCGAGGTTGACGTAATAGATTCCCTGGCTGCGATCCAGATCGTCCACCCGAATATCGCTCGCGTCCAGCGCGCGGCCAACACTCGACCAGGCGCGATTGAAATCGGTATCGAGCTGAAGCACCGGATTTCCACCGGTTGCCTCGATCAGGCTGACCCGGCTGGGCGCATCGAAATCGCGCTCGGCCAGCAGGGAAACAGAGTCCCCCGCCTCCACGCTACGAGTGAGGTTGGCTTGCAGCTCGTCAAGCAATACGCGATCCAGCTCTTGGTTGACGGCACTATCCGGCCAAGGCACTTCAGCGGTGCTGCCTACCGGTCGCTGTATGCTCACCAGGTAGATCTCGCTGGTATTGCGTTGCACGCCAGGCTCCACGCGAACCCGGACGCGAGTTTCGTTCTGTTGCAAACCGAGCTCGCGCACCAGTGCAGCAGACAGCTGATCGGGTGTCTGCCAGGCGGTGACGAACTCACCGGTCTGCGGACGATCTTCAGCGATCTGGAAACCGTTATCGGTGAAGAACTGCCTGGCAGCAGTCCAGACTTGTGAGGGCGCACGCAATGCCGCGAGCCAACGGGCTTTTTCCGAATTCTGCACGCTGAAGTCGCTGGCTTCGGCAGCAACAAGCAGCTTCTGCGGGCGCGGCACTTCGTATTTACCGGTAACGCGGTTGTCAGCAATCTGATGGGGAATCGGCAGCAAAGGTTCTATCGGGCGAAGTTGCACATCGGCCGGTACCTGCATGGGCGCTACCTGGTGCGCATTTAGATAGTCGCTGCCGCGATCACGGAAATATCCATCGTCGCCCCACAGCCAGCCACAACCGCTGGTTGCGGAAATGGTCAGGGCTAAGGTCGAAAGACCGGCCAGTCGCTTCATGCATATTCCTTCATTGTTGAACCCCTTACCGGGGTCGTTAAGCCAGCACACCGCATTGTCGCATCGCCTGACGTACGGGCTCCTGACAATGCTGGCTGAGCCAGGTCAAAGGCAGGCGAATTCCATTGGACATCAGGCCCATCTCATGCAGCGCCCACTTCACCGGAATCGGGTTCGCTTCGATGAAGAGCTTCTGATGCAACGGCATCAGCTGCGCGTTGATTGCTCGAGCACGCTCTGCATCGCCGGCCATGGCAGCTGCACATAGATCGCTCATGGCACGCGGCGCGACGTTAGCCGTCACCGAAATATTACCCTTGCCGCCCATCAGCATCAGCTCCACCGCGGTGGCATCGTCTCCTGAATAGACAAGGAAATCCTTGCTGACACGATCAAGCACTTCCTGGCCGCGCTTGAGGTCGCCGGTGGCCTCCTTGATCCCAACGATATTGGAAATCTTGGACAGGCGCTCTACCGTTTCGGGCAGCATGTCACAAACCGTGCGGCCCGGGACGTTATAGAGAATCTGCGGGATCGCCACCGCTTCGGCGATATGCCGGAAGTGGAGATAAAGGCCTTCCTGGGTCGGCTTGTTGTAGTACGGCGTGACCAACAGGCAAGCATCTGCTCCGGCTGCTTTGGCATTCTCGGTCAGTTCGACCGCCTCGCGCGTGGAGTTCGCGCCCGTACCGGCGATCACCGGAATACGGCCGTTGACCTGATCCACGACCCGGCGAATCACCTCGATATGCTCTGGGACTTCCAGCGTCGCGGATTCGCCAGTCGTGCCGACGGCAACGATTGCATTGGTGCCCTCCTGCAAATGGAAGTCCACCAGCTTGCTCAGGCTGTCCCAATCAAGACCGCCCTGCGCGTCCATGGGAGTGACGAGCGCCACCATACTGCCTGAGAACATGCAACCACTCCTGCCGGAAAAATAGAGAGGCGTAATGGTACAAGGCTCCTTTGCGCTTTGCGAGTAGCCTATTTGATGGCGCATAAGGTAGTTGCGCCGTACCAATCGGAACGTATCGCCTCGTTCCGGCCCTTTGTCTGTCATTGCTCTGGGTTTTTGCTACCCATGGCGCTTTTCGCTAACCTAGGCCCCTTTTCGGCTTGGCTAGCCGACCGATTCATCACCGCCAGGAATGCTGCATGTCCACCCCTCCCGTACCCCGTGAACAGTTTCTCGTCATCAGCGCCTTGGGCAAGAACCCCATGGAGCTTACCAATGTGCTCTGCAGAGCCAGCAACGAGAACCGCTGCGCCGTTGTCAGCACCCGCCTGACCCGTCACGGCGAGCGCTGCGCTCTGGTGCTGGAAGTCACCGGAAGCTGGGATGCTCTGGCACGCATGGAAGGCGCTCTGCCAGGCTTGGCGAAAAAGCATGACTTCACCACCAACCTGGTACGCAGCGAGGCGCTGGAGAATCGTCCACAGGCACTCCCTTATGTCGCCTACGTCAGCTCAGTCTATCGCCCGGACATTCTCAACGAGCTGTGCCAGTTCTTCATCGACCATCACGTCGAGCTGGAAAGCCTGACCTGTGACACCTACCAGGCGCCACAGACCGGCGGCACCATGCTCAACGCCACGCTGACCGTCACGCTGCCCGCCGGTACACAGATAAGCTGGCTGCGCGATCAGTTCCTGGACTTCGCCGACGCTCTTAACCTCGACGCACTGATAGAGCCCTGGCGCCCTCAGAATCCGTGAATCGCCTGGAGCCCCACGCATGACCATCGCACTTGATCAACCCGTCCCGCCCTTTGAGGCTCAGGCCACAGGCAACCAGCAGATCAGCCTTGCAGCGCTGCAGGGCCGGCAGGTGGTGCTCTACTTCTACCCTAAGGACAACACCCCCGGCTGCACCACCGAAGGGCAAGACTTCCGCGACAGGCACGATGATTTCGCCGCAGCGAACACCCTGGTGTTCGGCGTATCTCGCGACAGCTTGAAAACCCATGAGAACTTCAAGGCCAAGCAGAGCTTTCCATTTGAGCTCATCTGCGACAAGGACGAGCAGCTGTGTCAGCTTTTTGGTGTCATCAAGCTCAAGAAACTCTATGGCAAGGAATATCTGGGAGTGGACCGCAGCACCTTCCTGATCGACCGCAACGGCGTGTTGCGCCATGAGTGGCGGGGTGTAAAGGTCCCCGGCCACGTGGATAGCGTGCTGCAAGCCGCTCAAGCCCTGAATCGCGAATAAGGGAAAGCCGGCAGTTGCCGGCTTCTACTTCCTCAGGCTTTGCGTAGCCAATAGCGAAAAACACCGTTCGCTTCTTCCTCATGCAATAAGACATGGCCCGCCAGCTTCGCGAAGCTCCGGAAGTCTCGCTGGGACCCAGGATCGGTTGCTGTAACCTTGAGTACGGCGCCGCTGTCGAGCCGATTGAGTTCCAGCTTCGCCTTCAACAAGGGCATCGGGCAATTCAGGCCTGAGGCATCCACTTCGGCATCGCAGGCGATAGCTGTTCGAGTCATGATTATCTCCGCAAATCCGCGCAGGATACCCAGCACCACCTGACTCTGGCCAGCCACCCTGGCGCAGGGCTACAGTAACGCTCTCCCATCAAGAGCCTGCCTGGATGAAACTGCTGCGCCCTACCCTACTGACGCTGGCCTGCCTGCTCGCCACACCGGCAATGACCAATGAGCTCCCATCGCTAGGCGATTCCAGCTCAGGAATCGTCTCACCGGAACAGGAGCATCAACTGGGGCGCGCGTGGCTGAGCCTGTTACGCGGGCAGGTACGGCAGATGTCCGATCCGCTGGTGAAGGACTATCTGGAACGAAGCGTCTATCGCCTGACCGAAACCAGCCAGCTGGATGATAGGCGCCTGGAGTTCGTGCTGCTCGAAAGTCCACAACTGAACGCCTTTGCTGCGCCTGGCGGCATCATTGGTGTGAACGGCGGACTGTTCATCCATGCACAGACGGAGGCGGAATACGCGTCGGTGATAACCCACGAACTCGCGCACCTCTCCCAACGCCATTTTGCACGCGGCATAGAAGCTCAGCAGCGCATGCAGCTGCCAGTCATGGCGGCGCTGTTAGCCGGCGTCGTGGCCGCCGCCGCAGGTGCAGGCGATGCAGGCATTGCCGCCATCGTTTCAAGCCAGGCGGCAGCAATCCAGGCACAACGACGGTTCTCGCGACAGAACGAACAGGAAGCCGACCGCATCGGCCTGATCAACCTGGAACGCGCCGGCTACGATCCGCGCGCCATGCCGGAAATGTTTGGCCGCTTGATGCGGCAGTATCGTTACGACCAGAAGCCACCCGAATTCCTCCTCACCCACCCGGTCAGCGAATCACGCATTGCCGACACCCGAAACCGCGCCGAGCAATACCCCGCCGGTGGCGTCCAGGACAGTTTGCGCTATCAATTGATGCGGGCCCGTATCCAGCTGAGGTTCGAAAGCACGCCGGGACTAAGCGCCAAGCGTTTCCGCGCCATGCTCAGCGACGACCCTAAGCTCGATGCAGCCCGCTACGGGCTGGCGTTGGCGCATATTGCCAGCGGTCAACTGGATGAAGCCGCAACCAACCTGCAATTGCTCTTGGAGAAAGAGCCGGATGAGGTCGCCTACAACCTTGCGCAGATTGAGCTGGATATTGCCGCCAATCGTCTGCAGCCGGCCCAGCAGCGCGTCGAGCGCATGCTCGAACTTTACCCAGGCAGCTACCCGATTCGTCAGGCAAATATCGATCTGCTGATGAAGCAGAACCAACTTGAAAAAGCCGAACGTGAACTCGACAGATTGATTGAGGTACGCCGCAACGATCCTGACATCTGGTACCAGGTTTCAGAGATTCGCGGCCTAACCGGCAACATCGTTGGCCTGCATCAAGCACGCGCGGAATTCTTTGCACTGGTAGGTGACTATGATCAGGCTATCGAACAGCTGGACTTCGCTAAAAGGCGCTCAAGCAACTTTCAGATCGCAGCCCGTATCGATGCTCGCCAGAAGGCGCTGATTGAAGAAAAACGCATGGTCGACAACATGTTGCGCTGAAGGCCTAGTGCCGTCCAAGAGAGGCCCTCACCTCCCTTGAACATCAGTCCATGGACGACGGACATCGAGCGCGTCAGGCGTTACCGACCTGTTTGAGACGCGCCGCCTGAGTGAAATCCAGCATACGCTTGAGGGGTTTGACCGCGCGCGGGACCAGCGCAGGATCGACGAAAATCTCGTTGCTACCATCGCGCAGACATTGCAAGGTCCGTTGCAGCGTATTCATCGCCATCCAGGGGCAATGGGCGCAACTGCGGCATGTAGCACCGCTTCCCGCGGTAGGCGCCTCGATGAACTCCTTGTCTGGGCACAGCTGCTGCATCTTGTAGAAAATGCCGCGATCGGTAGCCACGATGAACATCCGGTTGGGCAGTGTCTGAGCCGCCTTGATTAGCTGACTGGTTGAACCCACGGCATCCGCCAGCTCGATCACTGCCTCAGGTGATTCGGGATGCACAAGAATCGCTGCCTCAGGATACAAAGCCTTCATATCCTGCAGCTGCTTGGCTTTGAATTCTTCGTGAACGATACATGCCCCGTCCCAGAGCAGCATGTCAGCGCCGGTTTCGCGCTGCACGTAGCTACCGAGATGCTTGTCGGGCGCCCAGATGATCTTCTCGCCGTTGTCCATCAGGCTTTCGACGATTTCCAGTGCACAGCTGGAGGTGACCACCCAGTCGGCACGCGCCTTCACCGCAGCAGAGGTATTGGCATAGACCACGACGGTCCGTTCAGGGTGCTGATCGCAGAACGACGAAAACTGCTCCACCGGACAGCCGAGATCCAGCGAACAGGTCGCCTCCAGCGTTGGCATCAGCACGCGCTTCTCGGGGTTGAGGATCTTCGCCGTCTCCCCCATGAATTTCACACCGGCAACCACTACCGTTTGCGCCGAATGCTCGTTACCGAAGCGCGCCATTTCTAGCGAATCCGATACACATCCACCGGTTTCCTCGGCAAGCGCCTGGATCACCGGATCGGTGTAGTAATGCGCCACCAGGACAGCATTCTGTTTTTTTAATTCGGCGGCAATTTCGCCTCGCAATTGCGCTTCCTGCTCGGACGTCAAAGGCGTGGGCTGCTTGGCGGCCAGATGGGCCTGCACAAGGATGCGTTCGGGTATCTGCGTCATGTTCGCTGGTTCCTGCAAGCACACCAGGGTGCGTCGAGCGCCGAGAAAACCACTTTTCTTGCAAGCAGTTACCGGCATAGCGAGAGGGTGGAGAACAGGAGCGAACAAACGCTACACCGCCCACCCGTAACTTCCAACGGGGGCAGCATGTTAGCTGAAGCGCTTGGAAAAGGGGAGCGATGCAGCCTTGAGCAAGGCAGGGGAGTTTAAGCCGAGCCGGATAGAACTCACAGCATTGGCCACAGGAACCCCAAACCACAGACGAAAAAAAACCGGAGGACTGGAGCCTCCGGTTTTTGTCTCCATAACGGAGAAATATGGTGGGTCGTGTGGGATTCGAACCTACGACCAATTGGTTAAAAGCCAACTGCTCTACCAACTGAGCTAACGACCCGATGCGGAGCGCATAATACTGATTTGATTGATTAATTCCAACTTTTTTTTGAAAAAAGTCAGCTGTATCGGGTTGGATCCTCAACACCTGCCGCGTGGAAACCGGCAGCCCGCAGACGGCAGCTATCACACTTGCCGCAGGCACGCCCTTCGTCATCCGCTTGATAACAGGAGACCGTCATTGCGTAGTCAACTCCCAAGCGAATGCCCTCTTGGATGATCTGCGCCTTGCTCAAATTCTGCAACGGAGCTCGAATCCTGAAGCCCTGCCCTTCGACACCGGCCTTGGTGGCCAGGTTGGCCATGCACTCGAAGGCCTGGATAAACTCGGGGCGACAATCCGGATAGCCAGAGTAATCCACCGCGTTGACACCGATGAACAGATCTCGCGCCCCGAGAACCTCGGCCCAACCAAGCGCCAGGGAAAGAAAGACGGTATTTCTCGCCGGCACATATGTAATCGGGATGCCCTCCGCAGGCGTCTCCGGCACATTTATGCGGCTGTCGGTGAGCGCAGATCCACCAATGCCGTTGAGGTTCAGCCCTATTACCTTATGCTCGACTACCCCTAGCTGGCTGGCGACTCGCTCTGCTGCCTGCAATTCGGCCCGATGCCGCTGGCCATAATCGAAGCTCATGGTGTAGCAGCTGTAACCTTGCTCTTGCGCTATCGCTACCACCGTGGCGGAGTCCAGACCACCGGACAGCAGCACCACCGCTTTCTTGTCGCTCATGGGTTTACCCTTAAATGTGCCGAACGATTACCGCAACGCCGCGACCCCCAAGGATCAATGGCCGGGGGCATCGTTCCAGAGGATCTTATGCAGCTGCAATTGCATCCGCACGGGAAGATTGTCGCTGACAATCCAGTCAGCCAGCGCACGCGAATCGATCTGGCCATAGCTCGGAGAAAACAGCACTTCGCCCGCACGCTCATCCAGTCGGTATTCGATCAACTTGGACACAGCCCAGTCATAATCTTCACGCGAGCAAATGACGAACTTGACCTGGTCGTTGCGGGTTAGGTGCGCAATATTTTCATAAAGATTGCGACCAACCTCGTGCGAGCCCGGCGTTTTCAAATCGACGACACGGCTGACCCGCTGATCGACCTCAGCTATTGGCAGCGCACCACTGGTTTCCAGCGAAACCTCGTAGCCTGCATCACAAAGGCGTTGCAGCAGCGGCAGGCAGCCTGGCTGAGCCAGCGGCTCACCGCCTGTCACGCAGACGAAGCGAGGCTTGTAGGCCGCGACACGCTCAAGAATCGCCTCAAGCGGCATGACCTCACCACCACTGAAAGCGTAGGCGGAATCACAGTATTGGCAGCGCAGGGGACAGCCGGTCAGGCGTACGAACACTGTGGGCAGCCCACTGGTGCGCGTTTCCCCCTGCAATGAATAGAAAATTTCGGTAATTCGCAGGGTATGGTACATATCAGCCACGGGCGTAACGGCAAAACAGGCCATCCGCCTCCGTTGCGGGAAAAGGGCAGCTAGTTTAACGAAAAAACCCGCCACAAAGGCGGGTTTCGTTCATTCGACGCGCCTATCGATTCAACTGGCGCTGCGCCAGCTGCGCTGCGGAGCTGTCAGGATATTGCGCAATGACCTGACGCAGCATCTGTTGAGCCTTCTCCTGATTGCCCAGGCGCAGCTCAACATCGGCGAGCTTGTATAGGGAGTCAGGTACCTTCGCATGTTGCGGGTAAGCCTGACTAACCCTAGCAAACGCCTGCCCGGCCCCTTGCAGGTCACCCTGCGCAAGATTGACCTCGCCCAGCCAATACTGTGCGTTACCGGCGTAGCGACTTTCCGGATATTTACGCAGAAAAGCAGAGAAAGCCTGGCTGGCCTTGTCGAAGTCCTTGGCTTTGATCAAGTCGAAGGCCGCGTCGTAATACAGCTTTTCCTTCTCAGGATCAGCCGCTTGATTCGTCGCACCTGACTGAGGCTGGCTACCCTGCGACGCAGACGCACCGCCGGCAGGACTTCCGCCGGCAGCTGGAGAATTCTGGGTATTCGATGCACCTGAACCGGCGTTCATCAAACGCTGGTCGAGATCCTGGTAACGCTCCAGCCCTTCCTGTTGCAGGCGCTGGATCTGATTCTGCTGCTCTTCGAGCATTCCACGCAGTTGCGCAATCTCTCCCTGCATCTGTTGAAGCTGCATGAAGAGCATGCCCTGCGCCGAAGACGGAGCCGAAGCTCCGCCCCCGACATAGGCACCGCCACTCTCCGGCCCAGCAGCCGCCGAGTATCCAGAACCGCTCGAAGCGCGCCCGGATTCATATTCGACTACCGGCACCTGCGCCGCTGCGAACAGCGGCAGGCCAAGCGCAAAAAAGGTCAGAGCGTGACGGTACTTGAGCATGGCTATTACTTGCGCAGCTCTACACGGCGGTTCTGAGCCCAGGACTGCTCGTCGTTACCCATGGCAACAGGACGCTCTTCGCCGTAGGAAACCAGTTCCAGCTGAGCAGGGGAAACGCCCTGCAGCACCAGATAGCGCTGTACAGCCTTGGAGCGACGCTCGCCGAGAGCCATGTTGTACTCACGGGTGCCACGCTCGTCGGTGTGACCTTCCAGAACAACGCGATTACCGGCAGCCTGCAGATCCTTGGCATGGACGTCCAGAGCGCGCATGGCTTCCGGCTTCAGATCAGCGCTGTCGTACTCGAAGTAGAACGTGGTGATGGCGCGCAGAGCGGCTTCTTCACCCATACCACCATCGACGGCACCAGCGTCCGCACCGTAACCGGCGTTAGGATCGATACCGGTCGAACCTTCGCCCGAATCGTCGCCACCCTTGGAAGAACAACCAACGGCAACAGCCATGGCCAGAGCGAGCGCAGCGAACTTACCGAATTTCAGCATTTCCATGTGTAACAACCCCAGTTTGTGTTTGATTTTTGTGGAACATTGATACCGCATCAGTTCAGGTAAGGGGACCACGATGGCTCACGGACTTCGCCTTGAGCAGTAGGAAGCGGGAGCCTAACTCGACCATTGATTGATACGAGCATCAAGACTCCCCGGCCCTGCTGGCGGGTGGCGTAGATTAGCATGGTGCCATTAGGTGCAACAGTGGGTGATTCATCAAGACTGGTGTCCGAAAGTAAACGCAGATTCCCGCGCTGCAGGTCCTGAGCCGCCACCTTGAAATTGGTATAGCCATCCTGGCGATGAATCATCACCAATGTCTTCTCATCGGCTGACAACTTCGGGTTGGCGTTGTAGTTACCGACGAAGGTCACACGCTCAGCATTATTGCTACCGAGGCGCTGCTTGTAGATTTGTGGCTTACCCGCCCGGTCGGAGGTGAAGTAAATCGTCTGACCGTCTGCACCCCAGAACGGCTCGGTGTCGATTGCGTAATGATTGGTCAGACGCTGAAGCTGACGCGACCCGAGATCCATGACGTAGATCTCCGGATTGCCATCCTTCGACAGCACGAACGCGAGCCGATTGCCGTCAGGGGAGAACGCCGGGGCACCGTTGAGCCCCTCATAATTAGTGATCTGTTCGCGACGCCCAGTATCGATATGCTGCATGAAGATGCGCGGGCGCTTCTGCTCGAACGACACATAGGCGATACGACGGCCATCCGGCGAGTAGCGTGGCGAAAGGATCGGCTCGCGAGATTGCAGCAAGGTTACCGCACGGGCCCCGTCGTAGTCTGAACGCTGCAGCGTGTACCGGGTATTGGCAGCATTCATGCGCTCGGCAGTCACGTAGAGTAACCGCGTCGAGAACGCGCCCTTGATTCCAGTGAGCTTTTCGAACGACTGATCGGATATGTAGTGCGCCATGTCACGCAGCTGATCGGGGGTTCCGCCGACACTACCCGTCATTACCTGCTGCTCGGTGGTCACGTTGAACACGGCAAATTGCACCTGCAGCCGACCACCAGAGGGCTGGATATCGCCGACCAGCAAATACTGGGCGCCCAATGCCTTCCAGTCACGGAAGATGACCTCGCTGGGTCGCGCGGGCATGCTGATCATATTCTGCCTTGGAATGGGCTCGAATATGCCGGAGTTGCGCATGTCATTACCGATGATCTCGGCCATGTCTTCCGGCAGAACGCTGCCACCCTGCCAACCGAAGGGCACAACGGCGATCGGTATCGCGCGATCGCTGCCACTGGTTACGACGATGTTCTTTTCCTGAGCAACGGCACTACCAAGCACCAGCAACAGGAGAACGGTAAAACCTCGAAGGTAGTTGATCACAACGCAAGATCCTCAGGCGTAAATGTCATCGTGAACGAGCGGTACGGCTGAAACTCCTGAGCAGAGAGCCCCTGCATTTCAGTCAGCCGGCCAATATTCTTCACAGCAGCTACCGCGGAACTGTCAAACGGCGCGTCACCACTCGACCGGGAAACGCTAACAGCAGTTATGGTTCCGTCAGGCAGCATGTTTACCCGCAGCGATACCGACATATTGTTTCGAGCCGAAGGCGGGCGGGTCCAACCCTGTGCTGCCCGCATTCGGATGAGGTCATCGAAATCACCCGCAACCTGGTCGCCCTGGGTGTCCGCCATCGCCTGCTGCCGCTGGGTGTCATCCGCGAGCAACTCAGCCAGCGCCTGCGCTTTCTTGTCCTCTGCGGATTTACGAGCAGCTTCTGCAGCAGTCTTTTTCCTCGCTTCTTCTGCAGCCTTCTTCTTCGCTTCTTCTGCTGCAGCCTGTTTCTTTGCAGCCTCTGCAGCCGTTTTTTTCTGGGCCTCTTCTGCCGCTTTCTTCTTCGCAGCTTCCTCTGCGGCTTTCTTTTTCGCCGCCTCGTCAGCCGCTTTCTTCTTGGCGATTTCCGCCTGTTTTTTTTGCTCGGCCGCCTTGGCCTCTTCGGCTTTTTTCACCTCAGCTGACTTTTTAGCCGCCTCGGCCTTCGCCGCTTCGGCCTTTCGAGCATCCTCGACCTTCTTTTGTTCCGCGGCCTTAGCGGCGGCCTGCTTCTGCTGTTCGACCTTGCGCTGCTCCAGCTGCTCGGCCTCGTACTGTTTGGCGGCCGTCTTCTGCGCCTCACCTGCTAACTTCTGATTCGTCTGGGTGGTCGCCTGGCTCTGGGACTTCAACTGATACAGAGTCGCCTGAACGATAGGCTTGGAAGGCGGCAAATCCGGCGTCATGGCGAAGCTGACGAACAACATGCCGAAAATAATGACATGCAAACCCACCGCAAACACGGTAGGCCAGAAGTAACTCTGCGAGGAAGAACGTTCAGCCCGCTGCATCAAGGTGCCTCGGTGATCAGGCCGACGTTGCCGACACCGGCCTCCTGAAGACCGCCCATGGCATTCATGACCGAACCATAATCCACGGCTTTGTCACCACGCACATACACCTGCACCTGCTTACCCTGGCTGCGGTTCTGGTTCATGATCGCGGTAACCGCCCGGGTCATCTCTTCCAGCGTCAAGGCCTTGTCCTGCACGGTATCAACGTCGACTTCGCTGCCCATGTTCCAGTAGTAGGACTTGTCGGCCTTGATAGAAATGGTCAGCACGCGTGCGTCGTTGTCCTGCGGCAGCACCTCGCTGCTGACTTGTGGCAGATCAACCTTGACGCCCTGATTGAGCATCGGCGCCGTCACCATGAAGATCACCAGCAGTACCAACATCACGTCGATGTACGGCACCACATTCATTTCGGCGACCGGCTTGCGTCTGTTGCGAATTCTGGCCATGGCCTGGGGGCCTCAATCTTCGGTGGTGTGAACTTTACGGTGGAGAATCGCCTGGAACTCATCGGCGAAGGTGTAGTACCGCCCGATGAGCATCTCGCCACGTGCCGCGAAACGGTTATAGGCAATGACCGCCGGGATCGCTGCGAACAGACCAATTGCTGTTGCGATCAGAGCCTCGGCAATACCCGGCGCCACGGTCGCCAGCGTCGCCTGCTGCACCTGGGCCAAACCGCGGAAGGAATTCATGATGCCCCATACGGTGCCAAACAGGCCGATATAAGGACTGGTCGAACCGACAGTCGCAAGGAACGGCAAACTCTGGTCAAGCTTTTCTTCTTCACGGGAAATAGCGACCCGCATGGCCCGATTTACCGCATCCATCACCGCGTCAGGATCTACACCTGGCTGCTGGCGCAGACGGGAAAATTCCTTGAAGCCGGCACGGAAGATCTGCTCGACGCCCGAATCGGGATCGGGACTGCTGCCCGCCTGACGATAGAGCTTGGACAGGTCGATACCCGACCAGAAACGCTCCTCGAAAGAGTCCAGCGAACGTTTGGCTGCACGCAGCAGATTACCGCGCTGAAAAATGAGGATCCATGAAGCCACCGAGGCTGCTACCAGGATCAGCATGACTAACTGAACCACGAAGCTGGCGTTGCTGATCAGGCTCCACATAGACATGTGATCGACGTTGGCTTCCACGCTTACTCTCCTGCAGGGGATAGACCCGACCCGGCGAACGCTTCGCGCAGCATTTCGGGAATAGGTCGGGGTTTCAAATTCTCGGTGCGCACACAGGCCACCAGAAACTGCCCTTCACAGAGCAGCAGATCGTCCTCGGCTCGCCGCACCTGCTGCCGAAAACGCAGACTGGCACGTTTCATTTCGACCACTTCGGCACTTACCAGCAATTCGTCATCGAGCCGGGCTGGGGCGTGATAACTCGCCTCGCTGCTGCGCACGACAAAAAGCAGATCCTCGCCGGCCAGCTGCGACTGGGCGAAACCCAGACTGCGCAACCGTTCGGTACGGGCCCGTTCCATGAATTTGAGGTAATTGACGTAATAAACGATGCCGCCGGCATCGGTATCTTCGTAGTACACCCGACACCGGTGAGTGAAGGGCTGAACAGCTGATTGCGAGCGCATACTAGTGCCAGACCCTGCAAAATCCAATCGGGTGAGACAACAATATTTTCATCAAACTGGATCACCACTGAAAAGGTCGCCGACAGGCAGATCCTCCATGCGTCGAGGCAGGTTCAGACCGAAGTGCAGATAGGCGTGACGGGTAACCACCCTCCCCCGCGGCGTGCGCATGATGTAACCCTGTTGAATCAGGTAGGGCTCGAGTACATCCTCGATGGTGTGGCGCTCTTCGCTGATAGCCGCGGCGAGACTGTCGATACCGACCGGCCCGCCGTCGAACTTCTCTATAAGGGTCAGCAGCAGCCTCCGATCCTGATGATCCAGGCCCCGCTCATCGACGTCGAGCATGTTCAAAGCCAGATCGGCGGTGGCCCTGGTGATCTCACCATTGCCCCGCACTTCAGCGAAGTCACGCACTCGGCGGAGTAACCTGTTGGCTATACGCGGCGTACCGCGCGCGCGACGCGCGATCTCGTAGGCTCCTTCTGCCTCGATCGGCAGGCCGAGTATCCCCGCCGAGCGGGCGACTATGGTCGCCAGATCGGCAGTGGAATAAAACTCGAGGCGCTGAACAATACCGAAGCGATCGCGCAGCGGATTGGTGAGCATACCCGCCCGAGTGGTAGCGCCAACCAGGGTGAACGGTGGCAGGTCGAGCTTGATCGAACGCGCCGCGGGGCCCTCACCAATCATGATGTCGAGCTGAAAGTCCTCCATCGCCGGATACAGCACTTCCTCAACGATTGGGGACAGCCGATGGATCTCATCCACAAAGAGCACGTCACCCTGCTCCAGATTGGTCAGCAGTGCTGCGAGATCCCCTGGTCGTTCCAGTACCGGACCGGAAGTACTTTTGATCGATACGCCCATTTCCTGGGCAATGATATTGGCCAGGGTGGTCTTGCCGAGTCCTGGGGGACCGAAGATCAGCGTGTGGTCGAGCGCCTCGCTGCGCCCACGTGCCGCGCGGATGAACAGATCCATCTGCTCGCGCACCACCGGCTGGCCAATGTAATCGGCCAGACTCAGCGGACGAATGGCGCGGTCGAGCTGCTCTTCGCGGTCGCGACCGGCGGGAGCAATCAGACGATCGGCTTCGATCACTACACCATTCCCTTGAGCGCACGACGAATCAGATCTTCACTGCTCAAATCGTCTTCCTGTACAGCGGATACGGCACGGCTCGCCTCCTGAGGTTTGAAACCGAGGGAAATCAGCGCACTGACCGCGTCATTCTCGGCGCTTGAGACTGCCATATTCGCCCGTGGTTCAACCACCAGAGTGGCGATGGACGGCAGGCTTTCCCAGGCTTTGAAGCGATCCTTGAGTTCGACCAGCAGACGTTCGGCGGTCTTCTTGCCAACCCCGGGAATCTTGACCAGCGCGGATGTATCCTGCGCCTGGACGCAACGTACCAGCTCGTCCACCTCAAGCCCGGACATTAGCGCCAGCGCCAGCTTGGGGCCAACGCCATTGAGGCGAATCAGCTCGCGAAACAATTCCCGATCACGCTTTTCGGCGAAGCCATACAGCAGCTGCGCGTCTTCACGCACGACAAGATGCATATGCAGCGTCACGGTCTCGCCGAGGGCTGGAAGACGATAAAGCGTCGTCATCGGCACCTCAACCTCATAGCCGACACCATTCACATCCAGAATCAAATGAGGCGGTTGTTTCTCAGCCAGGGTGCCGCGCAAACGTCCAATCACAATAGTCACTTCCTCTCTCGGCCGGTCGATCGACCCTATGGTTTTCAGCGCCCTGCTCCGCACGCTACAAGCGCAAGCGGCCACCGCGGTGCTTGGCGCCTGCCAGGCCATGGGGAATCAAGCTTTGTCGATGGTGGGCATGGCAGAGCGCGATAGCCAATGCATCGGAGGCATCGATCTGTGGTTTCTGCACCAGCTTGAGCAGATGCATCACCATCATCTGCACCTGCTGCTTGTCCGCGCCTCCGGTTCCAGCAATAGCCTGCTTGACCTGAGTCGCGGTGTATTCGGCAATCTCCAAGCCTTTCTCCGCCGCAGCCACTATCGCCGCGCCACGCGCCTGACCTAGCTTGAGCGCGGAATCTGCGTTACGCGCCATGAAGACCTGTTCGATGCCCATGGTCACCGGGCCGTGGAGGCGAATCACTTCGCTGACGCCGGCGAACACTGCCTGCAAGCGCGAGGACAACTCACCGCTACCGGTGCGGATACAGCCGGACGCCACATACTCGCAATTGCGACCGGTATCGCGAACAACACCGTAGCCGGTAATGCGCGAGCCGGGGTCGATCCCGAGGATAAGCGTCATGCGTTCGCCATACTGTCTATTTATCCAGCCGAGAGTATAAGCGGCTCACCGTGCGGCGGCTAGCGGTGCAGCGCGAAGCCGCATGCGGCCAAGAAAAAGCCGGAAGCAAAGGATGACTTCCGGCTACAAATCAAAGCGCCCTCAGTCCAGCTGCTCCATCAGCTCATCGGAGATTTCGGCGTTATGGTAGACGTTCTGCACGTCGTCCAGATCCTCCAGCGCATCGATGAGACGCAATACTTTCTGTGCGATCTCCAGGTCGGTGACCGGCGCGCTAATGGAGGGAATCATGGCGATGTCCGCCTCTTCGCCCTTGAAACCGGCAGCGCTCAACGCCTCATTGACCGCATGAAAATCGGCAAAACTGGTCGAAACCAGAGCTGAACCGTCATCGCCCATTTCCACATCATCAGCACCGGCCTCCAGCGCGGCCTCCATCAGCGCATCCTCATCCACACCTGCAGCGAAGCTGATCTGCCCCTTGCGATCAAACATGTATGCCACGGAGCCATCCGTACCCAGATTGCCACCGTGCTTGCTGAAAGCATGGCGCACTTCCGCCGCGGTGCGGTTGCGGTTGTCGGTCATGGCTTCGACGATGATGGCAACGCCGCTAGGGGCGTAACCTTCATAGGTCAGCTCCGCCATGTTATCGGCTTCGTTGGTGCCGGCACCGCGGGCGATGGCACGATCGATCACATCGCGTGACATGTTGGCGGTAAGCGCCTTGTCCACGGCCAGACGCAAGCGCGGGTTGTCCGCTGGGATCGGGCCACTCTTGGCAGCGACGGTAAGCTCTCGAATGAGCTTGGTGAAGATCTTGCCGCGCTTGGCGTCCTGGCGCCCCTTGCGGTGCTTGATGTTGGCCCACTTGGAATGACCAGCCATAACTGCCTCCCTCTTTGATCAACCTTTCTTTTAGCTTTAACGCAGAAGCCCAGGTTTCCCTGGGCTCCAGCTTTGCCGTTATTCGGCTTTCGGCTGCTCGCGCAGGCGAATATGCAGCTCACGCAACGCCTTGGCATCCACCGCACCCGGCGCCTGGGTCATTACATCCGCTGCACTCTGGGTCTTCGGGAAGGCGATCACCTCGCGAATCGATTGTGCACCAGTCATCAGCATCACCAAACGATCCAGGCCGAAGGCAAGGCCACCATGCGGCGGCGCGCCGTACTTCAACGCATCGAGCAGGAAGCCGAACTTCTCGTTCTGCTCTGCTTCGTCGATACCGAGAATACGGAATACTGTCTGTTGCATATCCTTGCGGTGGATACGGATGGACCCGCCGCCCAGCTCGGTGCCATTGAGCACCATGTCGTAGGCACGCGACAGCGCAGCGGCCGGATTGGCCGCAAGCTCTTCCGGGCTGCACTTGGGTGCAGTGAATGGATGGTGCAACGCCGACAACGAGCCGTCGTCGTTTTCCTCGAACATCGGGAAATCGACGACCCACATCGGCGCCCACTCGCAGGTCAGCAGGTTCAGATCTTGCCCCAGCTTGATGCGCAGCGCGCCCAGAGCTTCGGAAACGATCTTGGCCTTGTCCGCACCAAAGAAGACGATGTCACCATCAACCGCCCCAACGCGATCGAGAATCGTATTGAGGTTGGCTTCAGGAATGTTCTTCACGATAGGTGATTGCAGGCCTTCGACACCCTTGGCGCGCTCGTTGACCTTGATATAGGCCAGACCCTTGGCACCATAGATGCCGACGAACTTGGTGTAGTCATCAATCTGCTTGCGCGGCATGCTCGCCCCGCCCGGCACACGCAGTGCGGTGACGCGGCACTTGGGATCATTGGCCGGACCGGCAAAAACCTTGAACTCGACGTCCTTGAGCTGATCTTCTACATCGACCAGCTCCATCGGAATACGCAGGTCCGGCTTGTCCGAGCCATAGCGACGCATGGCCTCGGCGTAAGTCATGTGCGGGAATTCAGCAAAATCGACACCCAGCACTTCCTTGAACAGCTTGCGTACCATGCCTTCTGTGATGCCGATGATATCGGACTCATCGAGGAAGCTGGTTTCGATATCGATCTGGGTGAATTCCGGCTGGCGGTCTGCACGTAGGTCTTCGTCACGGAAGCACTTGGCAATCTGGTAGTAGCGATCGAAGCCGGCAACCATCAGCAGCTGCTTGAACAACTGAGGCGACTGCGGCAACGCAAAGAAGCTGCCGGGATGGGTGCGGCTGGGCACCAGATAATCGCGCGCGCCTTCCGGCGTAGCACGGGTCAGGATCGGGGTTTCGACGTCGAGAAAGCCATGCTCGTCCAAATAACGGCGGATGCTGGCGGTGATGCGCGAGCGCAGTTTTAGCTTCTCGGCCATTTCCGGGCGACGCAGATCAATGAAGCGGTAGCGCAACCGGGTTTCTTCACCCACATCGCTGTATTCGTTGAGGGGGAACGGCGGTGTCTCCGCTTCGTTCAGCACTTCCAACTCATAGCCCAGCACTTCTATGGCACCGGAGGCCATGTTCGGGTTGCGGGCGCCTTCAGGGCGCAAACGCACCTTGCCGGTAATCTTCACTACATACTCGCTACGCACCCTATCGGCGGCCGCAAACGTCTCGGCACGATCGGGATCGAACACCACCTGTGCCATACCTTCACGATCACGCACATCCAGGAAAATGACCCCGCCGTGGTCGCGGCGACGGTGTACCCAACCGCAAAGAGTGATTTCCTGGCCGTCCAGGCTTTCGTTCAACTGGCCGCAATAATGGCTGCGCATCATGGTGGAGTTCGCTTCTCGTATCTGGAATTCATTGGGCCGCGCAAGCGCGACAAAGCTGACGGCACCTTGGCGGTGCTTCCCGCGTATCGCTCAATGGCCTACCGATGCTGGCAAGCCCTGCAGCGTTACCATCACCCCAGGTCATCAAAGCCGTCAGGCGCAAGCGCGGGATTATATCGTGTTAATCCATGCGGCGCAGCCGCCGTCCCAAGGCATCCTTCATCACAATTTGGAACCCGCCCGAGCCACGTGCATCCAATCAATGCAAAGGTGCGATACCGCATCGCTTCACAAATCCACAACGTTTTCTGGCATAACTACCAGCCGAATCAATTGACTCAGGAGAACACCATGGAGATCGATATCGGTATCGACGAAAAGGACCGCGGCGCTATTGCCGAGGGCCTGTCCCGCCTGCTCGCCGACACCTACACCTTGTATCTGAAGACCCACAACTTCCACTGGAACGTTACCGGTCCGATGTTCAATGCCCTTCACACCATGTTCGAAACCCAGTACACCGAACTAGCCCTCGCGGTCGACGAGATCGCCGAGCGAATCCGAGCCCTCGGCTTCCCTGCTCCGGGAACCTACGCCGCCTATGCACGCCTTTCCTCGATCAAGGAAGAGGAAGGCGTTCCGTCCGCTGAGGAGATGATCAAGCTGTTGGTCCAAGGCCAGGAGGCTGTGACCCGCACCGCTCGGGGTATCTTCCCGCTTCTGGACAAGGTCAGCGACGAACCAACCGCCGACCTGCTGACCCAGCGCATGCAGGTGCATGAAAAAACCGCATGGATGCTGCGCAGCCTGCTGGCCGCCTAAGCACGACTGAATGCGGAGGTGGATCGCTGCAGCGATCCACCCAACCTCACTCTTCCTGGCTTACGCTGCGCACGAAAAAGCCGACTCCATCAGGAAGAATTCAGCAGGCCAATTCCTAGGCTCACTCCGCTTAACGCAGACAGTGCACCTATCGGCATCGGCCGGACCTGATCTTTGGCGGCAGGCGCCATATCCATAGTCCAGCGCGCAGTGCAAACCGACAGCTGAACGCCCTCCGACGACTGTTCGGCAAGGCCTGCCGTTACCGCTTGATTTGAGCGGCGCCTGCCTTTGCTGTTAAATACGTCCGCGCCGCAGCCTGAGTGCCATCAGAATCGGACAGTGTCGCTTCCTGCCCGCCCGAGCCGTTTATACGTTCAGTGCCTGCCGCCCTTCCTGCCGTTATTTAACCGTGAGTCATTGATATGTTGAAAATCGTCCATGTATTGACGGGCATCGTTGCCCTTGTGCTGTCTTTTGTTCCAAGCTTGGCTGGCGGAATACCGCTGCTGCTTCAACCGGAGGCAATCTGCCTGCTGCTGCTCGGCCTGCTGAACGTCCAGTTCATTCCTTCCGCCCAATTACATGCACGCGGCCCGAAGCGCCCGGTCATGCTCGCAGTCTCGGCAATGCTGGTGCTTGCGGTTGTCATACAGATCTGTGTGCTGCTGATACCCGTCGCGGCCATCGCTGGCCAACCCGCCACCCTGGCCAGCTTGTTATTGGCATTCATAGCCGTACTGCTGCATCTGGCCGCCGCCCAGAGGCGCGATGAGAGGCCCAGCCGCACACATTCCACTCCTCGTACCCGAGCTGCCAGCTCCGCAGCGACGGCTGCTGGCCGCGAAACCGGAACGGTCAAGTGGTTCAATACGTCCAAGGGCTTCGGCTTCATCTCGCGCGATAGCGGAGATGACGTCTTCGTCCATTTCCGCGCGATTCGCGGCGAAGGCCACCGAGTGCTAGTCGAGGGACAACGTGTCGAGTACACCATCATGATGCGTGACAAGGGCCTGCAAGCCGAAGACGTGATCACCACGCAATAGATAACGAAAGCCAGGGTTTCACCCTGGCTTTTTTGCACCGCCCGAATCAGTAGTGTGGCGGCGGCGCCTCATCCTCCTCACCGCCCATCCTGCTCTGTAAATCCTCCTGCCTCCTAGCCAACATCCCCACCTGCGCCTGCAAACGATCGATGGCACGCTGCTGCTCGACCAGAGCATCGTTCAGCGCCTGAATGGTATCGTCCTGAAAGGCCAAACGTGCCTCCAGATCAGCCATGCGGCTATCTAATTCCATCATCTACTCTCCGAAACGGAAATCATCGGTCAGCACCAGCTTGAGCTTGCGACGAATTGCTGCAACCTGCTCCTCGGTGTACGGTTCCGCGGGATAACGCCCCCAGACAGGCGCAGGCCACGCGGCATCCTCATACCGTCGAGCGACCACATGCATGTGTAACTGACCCACCACATTCCCGAGGGTAGCGATATTCATCTTGTCCGCGCCGAACGTGTCCTTGAGGATTTCCGCCAAGTTGGTGCTTTCACGCCACAGCGCTTGCTGGTCGGCCGCATCCAGCTGAAACACCTCACTGACCTCCTCCCGCCGCGGCACCAGAATGAACCAGGGATAGTGGCTGTCATTCATCAAGAGCAGCCGGCAAAGAGGAAAATCACCCAATTGCAAAGTGTCCCGCTCCAGCCGTGAATCAAGGACGAACATAATGACGCTCCTGTTCAAATGTTCGCGAAAGGATACCCCAAACTGTCGACGCAGCCTTGCACCGAAACGGCTCGAGCATCCCCGTCCCGTGCCAGTTTCTGGCGCAGGCTTTTGCTTCTACACGCATTGAAACCATGAAAATAGCTATACAACGCAATTGCGCACGCTTATTGCTAGGGTTCGTATGACAAAAAGGGAGAGGGGCAGAAAATCTACAAAGGCTGCGGTAAGCTTGCCGCCATTCGTTT
>Ga0233375_1000395_pt1 | contig 24435 bp, 26 predicted proteins | sample ElkDunMinimDraft_10_FD_191539 | JGI IMG/M metagenome (GOLD analysis project Ga0233375, IMG submission 191539) | Fecal eukaryotic communites from dung pellets of Tule Elk in California, USA - Elk Dung E16 | ecosystem: Host-associated > Mammals > Digestive system > Large intestine > Fecal | place... | reverse complement strand
TTGGCAAGGAAGGCGAACAGGCACAGCCCCAGTCCCAAAAAGAGGATGGACGTGCCAAGCCGGCCAGCCTTCGATTTCTTCGCCAGGTCCCAGATGATGAACGCCATGAAGGCGATCAGCCCACCAACCAGGGCGATCATCATCCACTTTTCGAATACTTCGGGTTCCACATGTCTCTCCTGAGCGACATCGATGGTGCACGCTCGGCAGGCCGGCGCGGGGCGTATTATACGCGCCGCGGAAGCGCGCCGCTGCCGCTTGGTCGGTTCCCGTTCCGCTGTCGCGAAGCGAGGCGGGGTGAACTCAGTACTGGGACTTGATGATGTCGATGCCCTTGCCGAGCACTTCGCTCCAAGCCAGCAGATCCTGTTTTTCCAGCTTCGAATCATGCTGGCGGACCGTCAGCAGCAGCGAGTCAAGCCAGAAATCGTAGAGCTTCGGGTGAATGTCGAAGCCTTCGCGCGAATGGGATTTGCCCAGGGCGCGAAGCTTGGTATCGGGCATGCCGCGCGCGAACAGCACCAGGTTGAGGATCCCCGCGCGAAGCAGATGCTTCTGCGCCTCCAGGTCGCTCTGAGCAAACTTGGCCCGTACATCCGGTGAGCTGGCGAAAAAGGTTTTATAGAAGTCGTGAAAGAAGCTTGGGCTCGCGCAGCAACGGCCGTAACTCTGCATGACGCGATTAGTGTTTTCCATGAGTATCCCTGAGCGAAAGGCTGACAAACCACATGCCCGCTGCGGCGCATGCGGATAGGTCACTCGGGGCTTCCGGTATCCGCAGTGCCGGCGACATTTGGGGGCGCGGATTATAGATAATAACCATGCGAACTGGTTGGTTAATAATTGTGAAGTGAGTCTCAGCTTCGCAGGTGCTCCAGCGGCAGCTCGGTGCTGGAGACGACTTGGCGCAACACGAAACTCGAGCGCACGCTCGAAACGCCTTCGATACGAGTGAGGGTGCCGAGCAGCAATTGCTGGTAATGATCCATGTCGGGCACTACCACTTTCAGCTGGTAATCGGCATCCACTCCGGTGACCAAGCTGCATTCGAGCACCTGAGGGCATTTGCCGATTACTTCCTCGAAATGCTCGAAGCGCTCCGGCGTATGGCGGTCCATGCCGATCAGCACATAGGCGGTCAGCGTCAGACCAATGTGCTTGCGGTCCAGCAGCGCGACCTGGCGGACGATGTAGCCCTCATCCTCGAGCTGCTTGACGCGCCGCGAGCAGGGGGAAGGCGATAGTCCGATACGTTCGGCCAGATCCTGGTTGGAGATGCGTGCGTCGTGCTGCAATTCGGCAAGAATGCGCAGGTCATACCGATCTAGTTTGCTCATTTTTTTGCTTGCTCGTGCTTAAGTGGCGAAAAATGATGATGGGCTTGGTAAAAATTGCGCAAGTGAGGCTGTTTTGAACAATATCCGCAAGCATCTTTCGATGGTGCGGGCGTAAGCTTTATCCAACTTCAGCCCCCGGCGAACGCGATGCGGTATTTATCCCGCCGCATCAGCCCGAAGCCTCATCCAGGTCAGGGTCCGGGCCAGCACCGCTCACAAGGCGCTGCCGAAGACACCGCCACAAGCGGTCAGCGAACAAGCATTCAAACAAGACCACGCCAGGCGTGGTCTTGTTTTATGCGTGTCCTGAAGCCGTCGATTCGTCGCTCCCTCTGACCACTTCCTGCGGATCAGCATGCACCAGTACTTCGGTGCGCGGGTAGTGCGCCTGAATCGCTGCCTCGACCTGATCGCACAGCGCATGCGCCTTGGACAAGGACAGCTCCCCAGGCAGCTCCAGGTTCAGTTGCACGAACCAGTGGGTGCCCGACACCCGCGTGCGCAGGTCGTGGCAACCCAGCACGCCAGGCACTGCGCAGGCCAGTTGATGCATATGCTCGCTGACCTGCAGCGGCAGCTCGGTATCCATCAATACGGTGCCGGCCTCGCGCGCGATGCTGATAGCACTCCAGAAGATGTACAGCGCAATGGCGATACCGAACAGCGCATCAAGCCGCTCCCAGCCGTAGCCGGCCAGTACCAGCGCCAGCAGAATGCTGGCGTTGAGCAGCAAGTCGGAGCGGTAATGCAGCGAGTCGGCGTGAATCGCCGTGGAGCCGGTCTGACGCACCACGTGGCGCTGGTAGATCAGCAGCGCCGCGGTCAGCGCCAGCGACAGCAGCATTACGGCGATACCCAGTGCCGGAGCGCCAAGGGGCTGGGGATGCATCAGACGATCAATGCCCTGCACGCCGACCAGGATGGCACTGACACAGATGAATGAGGCTTGGCCAAGCCCTGCCAGCGCCTCGGCCTTGCCGTGTCCATAACGGTGATCGTCGTCGGCCGGGCGCAGCGAATAATGCACGGCCAGCAGGTTGAGCAACGACGCAGCACCGTCCAGCAGCGAATCGGTGAGGCCAGCCAGCAGACTCACCGAGCCGCTGAGCCACCAGGCCAGCGCCTTCGCGGCGGCAAGCAGCAGCGCTACCGCCAGCGCCGCACGGGTAGCAAGGCGCATCAGACGGGCCTGTTCGATGCCCAGCGTCTGGCGTTGGCCGGCACTCTCGCCCATCAGGCGGCAGGGCGTAGGCCCAGCGCAGCCAGCTGCTCCAAACTGCCCTGGTGCTGGATTATGCGTGGGTCATCCAGGGGAATCTGGAGGCCGGTTTCGCGTTCGATGATGGCTTTCAGGCGCGCCGTGTCGATGCGGCCGTCTGCGCCGATGGCTTCGTGCAGTGTTTCCGGTGCCAGGCTGTAGTTCTCATCAGGGAAATAGATGGCACCCGTCGCAAAGTCGATACCGAAGGCAATCAGGCCAGGAATCACGTAGAACAGCAGGCCCACTGCGTCCAGCACGACAATGGCCGGATCGATTTTGCCGTCGATCTGCCCGCGCCGGTCAGGGTAGAACAGCGTGCCGCAGGCGGTCAGCTGGGTGAAAAGGGAGACGGCCAGCACGCCGCCGATGATACGGGTACGAGTACGCATAGGGACCTCCTTGGAAAGTGGTGCAACTATACAAGCACGGTGTTGATATTTCGCTGATATCAGACAGGCCTGGTGCCGGCCTGTTCAGGGATCGGGTTTTATCTTGCGGCGCCTTTATAATCGCCCGCTCGAACGCGGAGTACCCATGACCCCCTTGCCCATCGAACAGGCGCTGCCGGCCTTGCGCCAGGCGCTGCAGCAGCGTGACGAAGCCGTGCTGGAGGCTCCCCCCGGTGCGGGCAAGACCACCCGCGTGCCGCTGGCGCTGCTGGAGGAACGCTGGCTGGCCGGGCAGAGCATTCTGATGCTAGAGCCGCGACGCCTGGCTGCCCGGGCGGCCGCTGAGCGACTGGCTAGCCAGTTGGGGGAACAGGTCGGCGAGACGGTGGGGTACCGCATTCGCCTGGAGAGCAAGGTCGGCCCCAGAACGCGTATCGAGGTGGTCACCGAGGGCATCCTCGCCCGCCGTCTACAGGACGACCCGGGCCTCGACGGCGTGGGGCTGGTGATTTTCGACGAATTCCACGAGCGCAGTCTGGACGCCGACCTGGCGCTGGCGCTCACGCTCAACGCCCGCGCACTGTTGCGCGACGAGCCGCTGAAACTGCTGCTGATGTCGGCGACGCTGGAAGGCGCGCGCCTGTCGAGTCTGCTCGACGACGCGCCGGTGGTCAGCAGTGAGGGACGGATGTTCCCGGTGCTGCAGCGTTGGAGCAGACCATTTCAACCCGGTGAGCGGATCGAGCCGCGGGTGGTGCAGGCGGTGTTGCAGGCGCTGGATGAGGAAACCGGCAGTCTTCTGGTGTTTCTGCCAGGGCAGGCCGAGATCCGCCGGGTAGCCGATGCGCTGGCCGAGCAGCTGTCCTCGCGTGCCGCCATTGTGCTCTGTCCGCTGCATGGCGAGTTGGAGTTGTCTGCCCAGCGCGCGGCCATTGAACCGGCGCCGCCGGGCAAGCGCAAGGTGGTACTGGCCACCAACATCGCCGAGACCAGTCTGACCATCGAAGGCGTGCGCGTGGTCATCGACGCCGGGTTGGCGCGGGTGCCGCGCTTCGACCCCGCGAGCGGCATGACGCGCCTGGAGACGCGGCGTATCTCCCGCGCATCGGCGACACAGCGCGCCGGACGCGCCGGGCGGCTGGAGCCGGGCGTTTGTTACCGACTGTGGTCCGAGGACCAGCACGCGCAGCTGGCTGCCTACGAGGAGGCGGAAATCCTTCAGGCCGGCCTGGCCGGCGTGGCATTGCAGCTGGTGCGCTGGGGCGTGGAGCCAGACGAGCTGGCCTGGCTCGACCGTCCACCGGCCGCCGCCTATGCCCAGGCCCAAGCGCTGCTCGAACGCCTTGGTGCGCTGAGGCGCAATGGGCGCGGCGGCTGGCAGCTGACCGAACATGGCCAGGCCATGGCCGAGCTACCGGCCCATCCGCGCATTGCCCATCTGTTGCTGCGCGGCCATGGTCTTGGCCTGGGCCGGCTGGCGGCTGATCTCGCCGCGCTGCTGGTGGAACGGGATATCCAGCGCGGTAGCGAGCGTGGCGGCGGTTGCGATATCGCCAATCGCCTCGGGCTGCTGGAAGAGCGAGCTGGGCGTCATGCCGGCGCCCAGCGTGTGCGGCAATTGGCGCGTCAGTTTCGCGGCTTGCTACGCGGCCCGGGCGGCGTGCCCCCTGTGGATGGTGATGATCCGCGCTGGCTGGGCGCGCTGCTGGCGTTCGCCTACCCGGACCGGATCGCCCAGCAGCGTCGTGAAGGCAGCGGCGAATACCGTCTGGCCAACGGACGCGCGGCAGTCTTTGCTGAACCCGATGCGTTGATGAAGGAAACCTGGCTGGTGATCGCCGAGCTGGGAAGCCGCCAGGGCCAGCGGGAAGAACGAATTTACCGTGCCGCGATGCTGGACCCGGCAATGTTCGAGCAGACCCTGGCCGAGCTGGTGACCCAGCGCGACGAGCTTGACTGGGACGAGCGCGAAGGCGTGCTGCGGGCCGAACGTCAGCGCCGCATCGGCGAGCTGGTGCTGAGTCGTGAGCCGCTGACCGGGCTGGATGAAACCGGCCGTGGCCAAGCCTTGCTGGGACTGGTGCGACGAAAGGGTTTGACGTTGCTGCCCTGGACGCCGGAGCTGCGCCAGTGGCAGGCGCGCGTCGGGTTGCTGCACCAGCTTGATCTGGCCGCTGCCGGGTCGAGTGAGTGGCCGGATGTCAGCGATGCCGCGCTACTCGCACGGCTGGAGGACTGGCTGCTGCCGTATCTGAGCAAGGTTTCGCGGTTGGCTCACTTCGCGCAGTTGGACCTCAAGGCCATGCTCGCCACGTTGCTGCCCTGGCCATTGCCGCAACGGTTGGATGAGCTGGCGCCTACGTCCATCAAGGTGCCTTCCGGTTCGCAGGTCCGGCTGGATTACAACGAAACGCCACCTGTCTTGGCGGTACGCTTGCAGGAGCTGTTCGGGCTTGCCCAGACGCCGCGGATCGCAGCTGGCCGAGTAACCGTCAAGCTGCATCTGCTGTCGCCTGCGCGCCGGCCGGTGCAGGTCACCCAGGATCTGGCGAGCTTCTGGCAGAACACCTACGCCCAGGTTCGCAAGGACCTGAAGGGACGTTATCCCAAGCATTACTGGCCAGATGACCCGCTGATTGCCGAGCCCACCGCGCGGGTCAAGCCGCGGTCGGGCTGACTTAGCGGCCGGCGGCTGCCGTTTGCGCCTTGGTTCTGTCGGGCCAGCCGGGAATCTCCACCAGCAGTTGTTCGTAAGCGCGATCCAGTGCGTCACGCAGGCCTTCGCTGTCGGGTGCGTAGCGCGAGATGATGAAGCGTATCGGCACTCGTTCGATGAGAATCGAGGGCAGTGGCGCGAGACCGAGCTGTTGCCGTGCATGCTCTACGGGTCTCTGGTAACCGAGCAGAAAGTCGGCACGGTGATGCTGGAGCATGCGCAGCCCCGAAAGGTGGTTGGCTGTGCGATGCAGGCGGATCGCATAGTGCGGATCGTCGAGCACCTGGTTGATCTGCGGCCAGTAGTCGTAGCCGCCGATCATGATGACCCCGCGCCCTGCCAGATCCTCCGGCAGCTTCGGTGTGGATGTGCCCTGACGGTGATACAGATAGAGCTTGATCTCCGCCACCGAGTGGCGCGTTTCCAGGGTGTGGGCAGCCAGTTCGGGCTTGCCGGCTGCGCCTGGCCAGAGGGTGATCGAGCCGCCCTTCAGTGAGGCGAAGAGGCGAGCACTGGGCAACGGGCGAAAGGACGCCTGATACCCCGCCTGGTGCAGGACTTGCCGGGTAACCTCGGCAAGCTGGCCCTGGGCTTGGCCCTGTTCATCGACGTAGATCGCCGGCGGAAATTCAGAGAAACCGACCGCCAGGACAGGTCGCTCGGCTGCCGTGCCGAGCGAGCAGGGCGCATAGAAAAACACCGCCACGGCGAAGAATCTGGGAATGCTGGCCAAGATTGGGCTCCATCGTCCCGGTAACTGGTGTTTGAAGTTTAGGCCGCTGTCGGGTAAACGCTGGCCCATCGGCCTATGCTGAAGCCTGTACCGGAGCCTATCAGGCCGAATCGGCATCACGCGGAAGCAGATCAAGGAGTTGAATATGCGGCGCAAGGTTTTTGCCAGCAAGGTTTTCGAGCGCAAGGTCGTGCTGATTACCGGTGGCTGCGCCGGTATCGGTCGCGCCCTGGCCGAGCGCATGGCGCAGGCCGGCGCACGGCTGGTGATTCTCGATCTGGAGCAGAATGCACTGGATGGCCTGGCGCAGCACCTGAGCGATCATCACAACGCCGAAGTGCTGGGGCTGCGCTGCGATGTGTCCGACCCCGACGCAGTGCAGCAAACCATGGCGCTGGTGGTTGAACGCTTCGGTGGTATCGACGTGCTGATCAACAATGCCGGCATTACCCACCGCAGTCGTGTGGAGGAAACCAGCCTGGCGGTATTCGAGCGAATCATGGCGGTGAATTTCTACGGTGCGCTGCATTGCACCCAGGCCGCGCTGCCCAGCCTTGTGGCGCGGCGCGGGCAGATCATCGTCCTCAGTTCCCTGTCGCAATACGCACCAGTGCCCGAACGCGGCGCCTACAACGCCAGCAAACACGCACTGCACGGCCTGTTCGAGACCCTGCGCGGCGAGCTGGACGGCACCGGCGTCAACGTGATGCTGGTCTGCCCCGGCTATACCGCCACCGATCTGCGCAAGAACGTGCTGGTGGGCGACGGTTCTACCGCACCACAGCCGGTGCTGGCCTCGGGTCGCGTTGCCTCACCGCAGGACGTGGCCGAGGCGATCTATCAGGGGGCGCTCAAGCGTCGGCGCTTGCTGGTGCTGTCCAACCTCGATTGGCGTTCACGGCTGATCGCGCGTTGCTTCCCCAAAGCCTTCGAACAGCTGCTGTTGCCGCGTCTGGGCGGCATCCGGATGTCGCAGACCTAAGTCAGGCGGTGATCGCCCTTAGGGTTGCTGCATCAGTGCGACATTCCAGAAGGCGGCCTCGATCTTGTGGCCGTCCAGGTCGCGGACGAAGCATCCGTAATAGGGCTCGCCATAGTCCTCGCGTGGGCCGGGTGCGCCTTCATCGGTCGCGCCAGCGCTCAACGCCGCACGGTGGAAGGCGTCTACCGAGGCCTTGTCTGCAGCGAAAAACCCCACATGGGTGCCGTTACCGAAGGTCGCCGATTGGCCGTCGATAGGTATCTGCAGCCAAAACTCCGGATATTCACGGCCCCAAGCCACTGCGCCGGGGTGGGCCATGATGCGGATGCAGCCCAAGGTGGCGAGTACGGCGTCGTAGAAAGCCGCTGCTGCCTCGAAGCGGTTGGTGCCAAGGGACACATGGGACAGGATGCTGGGGTTCTGGTCAGCCATGGCGCAGCTCCGTTGGAAAAAGGAAAAAGCCTAGCCGACCCGTTGCAACTTGCGCGCTATTGCTGCTGTTCCTGTGCAACGTCCGGCTTGCTGCAGAGCATGAAACAGCGAAACATCACCACCGTGGCCAGCAACTGCGCCAGCGCGAGCACGCTGTCGAGAATCACCATAGGCAATGCGCCGGGTGTCTGCTCCGGTGAGTTGAACTGGGTGGCGATCCAGACTTCGATGAGCCACAGCGGCAGCAATACCGCGAGGATGCAGCCGAGGATCAGCAGGAAATGACCGCGGGTCTGCAGGAAACTTTCCTTCAGCGCCTGCATCGGCGTCAGGCCGCGTAACACCAGCAGGTATTCGGCGAAGGCGATCTTGACCATTATCCAAAGCCCCGGCAGCACGAACAGCGCCGCGCCGAGCATGATCAGCAGCGTACCCAGTGCCGCTACCAGTGCCAGCGCGGGCCACAGCGGCAGGGTTCGCACCAGCACTTCGCCCACGCCGGGCTCATGGCCACGGCTGCGCGCGTCGAGGTACAGAATCAGCGCACCGATATACAGCGGGTAGAACACAAGCCCTGTCAGCAACTCCTGTGCAGGCAGCGCGCCCTTGCCCAGCCAATGCTCGACCGCCAGCTTGGCGCAGCTCTCCAGCACGATCAGCGGCAGGCAGAGTAGCGCAATGGTTGGCAGGTTGCGGGAATAGAAATACCAGGCGTCGCGGAGGATGGAAAAAAGCTTCACGTCACTGACCGTCTCGAAAAAGTCCAGGTGCGCATTCTAGAGGTGCTGCGGGCGACATGGGCAGTATTGCCGTTCATACTGGCAATGTTTCCCTGACTCAGGATGCACCGTGAAGAAGATCGCCCTGTTTGCCGATGTGCAGAACCTCTATTACACGGTGCGTCAGGCCCATGGTTGTCATTTCAACTATGCGGCGTTGTGGGCCGATGTGAGTTCGCGCGGCGAGATCGTAGAGGCCTATGCCTACGCCATCGACCGCGGCGACGCCAAGCAGCAACAGTTCCAGCAGATCCTGCGCAACCTCGGCTTCACCGTGAAGCTCAAGCCCTACATCCAGCGCAGTGACGGCTCGGCCAAGGGCGATTGGGACGTGGGCATCACCATCGACGTACTGGATGTCGCCGCGCGTGTCGATGAAGTGGCGCTGGCTTCCGGTGATGGCGATTTCGACCTGCTGCTCGATCGCGTGCGTGCCGGTGGTGCCGAAGCCACCGCCTACGGGGTGCCGGGCCTGACGGCGCAGTCGCTGATTCGCGCCGCCACCCGCTATGTGCCGATCGAGGGCAAGCTGCTCTTGAAAGGCTGACGTCGGTGACACGCGGCCATGGGCTTTCATCGCGAGCTTGGCTAAAACGATGCATGCCATAGGGTTGCCCTCTGCGCACCTTTTGCCGATTTGCACAGCAGCAGGCATTTATCGTCCCGCCGGGGTTTGCGAGTAAACTGCGCACCCTGTTTTCATCGTCCGGTTTCCCGTCATGACCTTCGCTTCCCTGGGCCTGATCGATCCGCTGCTGCGCACGCTCGAATCCCTCGACTACACAACGCCAACGCCGGTTCAGGCCAAGGCCATTCCCGCTGTGCTCAAGGGCCGCGACCTGATGGCGGCGGCGCAGACCGGCACCGGCAAGACCGCCGGCTTTGCCCTGCCGCTGCTGCAGCGCCTGACCATGGAGGGCGCGCAGGTGGCCAGCAACTCGGTGCGGGCGCTGGTGTTGGTGCCGACCCGCGAACTGGCTGAGCAAGTGCACGAGAGCTTCCGCGTCTACGGCCAGAACCTGCCGCTGCGCACCTATGCGGTATACGGCGGCGTCAGCATCAACCCGCAGATGATGGCGCTGCGCAAGGGAGTCGACCTGCTGGTAGCCACACCAGGGCGGCTGCTCGATCTGTACCGGCAGAACGCGGTGAAATTCGACCAGGTCCAGGCACTGGTGCTGGACGAAGCCGACCGCATGCTCGACCTCGGCTTTTCCCAGGAGCTGGATGATGTGTTCTGCGCCTTGCCGCGCAAGCGCCAGACGCTGCTGTTTTCAGCGACCTTTTCCGACGCCATCCGCACGCTGGCTGGCGAGCTGCTGCGCGACCCGCTGTCGATCGAGGTCAGTCCGCGCAACGCGGCGGCCAAAACCGTCAAGCAGTGGCTGGTGCCGGTGGACAAGAAGCGCAAGAGTGAACTCTTCCTGCACCTGCTGGCGGAAAAACGCTGGGGCCAGGTGCTGGTGTTCGTGAAAACCCGCAAAGGCGTGGACGAGCTGGTGGAGCACCTGCAGGCCGAAGGAATTTCCAGCGACGCGATCCACGGTGACCGGCCGCAGGCTTCGCGGTTGCGGGCGCTGGAACGCTTCAAGGCCGGCGAAGTGCAGGTATTAGTGGCCACCGACGTGGCCGCCCGCGGGCTGGACATCCATGACCTGCCGCAGGTGGTGAATTTCGACCTGCCCATGGTTGCTGAAGACTACGTACACCGTATCGGCCGTACCGGCCGCGCCGGTGCCACCGGTGAGGCGATCTCGCTGGTCAGCGCCGATGAGGTCGACCAGCTCGCGGCCATCGAGACCCTGATCAACCAAGTCCTGCCGCGTCACGACGAGCTGGGCTTCGTGCCGGATCATCGCGTGCCTACCACACAGCCCGGCGGGCAGATCATCAAGAAGCCGAAAAAACCCAAGAAGTCCAAGGAGGGCGCCAAGGGCAAGATCCACCTGGGCAACTGGTTCGATGAGAGCGAAAAACCCAACGCCAAGCCGATCCGCAAGGTACCGAGCCTGGGCGGGCCGAAACCGGTCAAGAAGAAGCGCTGAGCGAGCCGCTGGCGCCTGGGGTCTGAGCGCGACTGGCGCAACTGGCCCTGTTGCGGCTAGGGTTCGGGTTCCACGCAAACAGACTGGGGATGCACATGTTGAAGCTCTGGGGCCGGACCAACTCCACCAATGTGAAAAAGGCGCTCTGGTGCCTGGAAGAACTTGGCGTTTCCTATACCCGCGTCGACGCCGGAGGGGTCTTCGGTATCGTTGATGAGCCGGGCTACGCCGAAAAGAACCCGAACCGGCTGGTGCCTTGTCTGGAAGACGGCGAGCTGGTGCTCTGGGAATCCAACGCCATCGTTCGCTACCTGGCTGCGCAGTATGGCGAGCCCGCGCTGTGGAATCCCGACCCGCGCCAGCGGGCGGAGGCGGACAAGTGGATGGACTGGGTCACGGCGACACTGGCTGCGCCCTTCCGCGTGGTCTTCTGGAGCCTGGTGCGCACGCCGGTGGAACAACGCGACATGGCTGCGGTAGACGTAGCTTTGGCCAAATGCGGCGAGCTGCTCGCCATCGTCGACCGCGTCCTGGCCAAGCAGCCGTATCTGTCCGGCGCGAGCTTTGCCATGGGTGACATTCCCCTCGGTTGCTACGCCTATGCCTGGTTCGAAATGCCCACCGAGCGCCCTGAACTGCCCCACCTGTATGCCTGGTATCAGCGCTTGCAGCAGCGCCCGGCCTATCAGCGCGCCGTGATGATCCCGCTTACCTAAACCCTGATGCGTAAGCTTCTGGCTCAGGCGCCTGCGCACACCGGCTCGGTCTTGATGAAATCGATGAAGGCCCTTAGTGGCGAGGGCATGTGACGGCGCCCGTGGTAGTAGAGGAAGGGGCCGTCGAAGGCCTGCCACCAGTCTTCGAGAATGGGCGTCAGGCGGCCATCGTCGAGCGGCTCGCGGAGAAAATCCTCGAAGATGTAGACGATGCCAAGGCCGTTGATGGCGGCTTTGATCCGCAGATCGTGGGAGGACGTCACCAGCTGTCCTTGCGGGGGGACGCGCAGTTTCTGGCCATCCTTCTCGAATTCGAAAATGCCCACCTTGCCATTCTCGAAGCGGTGCCCGAGTAGCTGGTGATCCGGCAGTTCCGACGGGTGGCGCGGCGTGCCGTGAGCCGCCAGGTAGGCGGGTGCAGCAGCCGCGACGAAGCGCTGGCGGCGAGGACCGATGGGTACGGCGATCATGTCCTTGGCCAGGCTTTCCTCGTAGCGAACGCCAGCGTCATAACCAGCACCGATGACATCGATGAAGGTGTTCTCCATGACCACTTCGACATTGACACCCTGGTAGCGCTTGAGGAAGCGGCTCAGCAGCTCCGGCAGCAGGTAACGCGCCACCGGCACCGGTACGTTCAGCTTCAGCGTGCCGATAGGGCGATGCGCCTCATCGTCGAGATCGTTGAGCGCGGCGTTGATCTCATCCAGCGCCGGGCGCAGGCGTTCGAGTAGTCGCGCGCCAGCGCTGGTCGGGGTGACACTGCGGGTGGTGCGGTTGAGCAGGCGAAGACCCACGTCGCTTTCCAGGCGGCGCATGCAATCGCTCAGGGACGAAGCCGAAATGCCACGTTTCTGCGCCGCAGAGCGAAAGCCGCCGGCTTCGACCACGGCCGCGAAAAGCGCGATATCACTCAGGTTGGGTTGGCGCATCGGACCTCCTTATGGGCTTCCTGGACTGTACGGCTACGCGTACAGCCCGTCCACCATTACCCGGATTATCAAGTGCTCTTCGCCGGCAGATACTGCACTCGTCGACCAATCGCTCAGCCAGAGCCTCGGTCATTTTCTGAACGACGATGAGGACGCAGCCATGTGGAGCACAACAATCGCCCCCGCTTCGGACAACTCAAGCCCCGTGCGGCAATTGATGAAACTGAGCAAAACCCTGTTTGCCGGCGTTGCGCTGGCGGCTGCGGTCTCGGCTGAAGCGGACAATCGCGTACCGCCCAAGCCCGACTGGACCGTCCGCGACATGCCCTCGCAGGAAGGCCGCATCGTGCTGGTCACCGGCGGCACCAGCGGCATGGGCTACGAAGATGCCCTGGCGCTCTCCAGGGCGGGCGCCCAGGTCATCATCGCCGCGCGCAACGCTGAACGAGGACGTGAAACCATCGACCGTATCCGCCAGCAGGTGCCGGATGCGCGGGTGCAGTTCGAAGCTGTGGACCTGGCCAGCCTGGACTCGGTGCGTGATCTTGCCGAGCGCCTCAACAGTCGTCTGTCGCGGCTCGATGTGCTGATCAACAACGCCGCGATCATGGCGCCGCCAGAACGCAAAACCACTGCAGATGGTTTCGAGCTGCAGATGGCCACCAATTACTTCGGACCCTTTGCCCTGACCGGGCTGCTGATGCCGCTGTTGCGTGAAAGCGAGGACGGCCGAGTGGTCAGCCTGTCGAGCATCGCCGCTGCGCGCGGCACGATCAACTTCGACGATCTGCAGGCCGAACGGGGCTACAACCCCTACGCCACCTATGCGCAATCCAAGCTGGCCGTACTCAAGTGGGCGTTCGAGTTGCAGCGGCGCAGCGATGAGGCTGGCTGGGGTATTCGCAGCATCGCCGCGCATCCGGGCGTCGCCGTCACCGAGCTGATCGAGCGTGGCCCCGGCCTGGATAGTCAGTTCGGCGTCGAATGGGCGCAGGATCGCGATGAGTACCACTCCGCGGCACAGGGCGCGATTCCTACCCTGTATGCCGCCACCGCGCCGCAGGCGTTGGGCGGCGCCTACTACGGGCCCACCGGCGAGGGGGAAAAGCGCGGGCCGCTGGGTTTTGCGAAAACGCCGGGGGGCGCCGCGAACGCTGCTGACACCGGGCAACTGTGGCAACTCTCGGAGCGCCTCACGGGCGTGACCTATCCCTGAACGCCGCGGGCACGGGCACCGAAGCCCGTGCCCAGCGCGCTTGCAGCCCTCGAGGAGCAGCGGCCATGACCACCTTATCCATCCCGCAACGCCTGAGTACCGCCATCAACGCCGAAGCTCATGAACTGCGTCCGGCGCTGTCCGGCTTCGTGCTGTTCTTTTGCCTGTTTGCCGGCTATTTCATGCTGCGCCCGATTCGCGAGTCGATGGGCATCGCGGCGGGGGTGGAAAACCTGCAATGGCTGTTCACGGCTACCTTCTTCGTCATGCTCGGCGCGGTGCCGCTGTTCGCCTGGCTCAGCTCACGGGTGCCGCGGCTGCATTTCGTAGACTGGGTCTACGGTTTTTTCTGCCTGAATCTGCTGATGTTCGCCGCGCTCTTCCAGTTCATGGGCGACAGCCCCTGGATGGCGCGTGTGTTCTACGTCTGGATATCGGTCTACAACCTGTTCGTGGTGTCGGTGGCCTGGAGCCTGATGGCCGACGTATTCGATGCCGCCCAGGCCAAGCGTCTGTTTGCCTTCATTGCGGCGGGGGCAAGCGTCGGCGGGTTGATAGGTCCGGCTCTCAGCGCCGTGCTGGTTGGGAGCGTGGGTGAAGCCGGGTTGATGCTGCTGGCTGGGCTGCTGCTCGGCGTGGCGCTGGCGCTCAAGTATGCGCTGATGCGCTGGCGGGAAATCGGCGGCGCCGGTCGTCCGGGCGCGGCACCTGCCGAAAGCACGCGCAGGCCCTTGCCCGGCAACCCCTTCAGCGGCATCACACGGGTGATGAAATCGCCCTATCTATTGGGGATCGCCGGATTTGTGGTGCTGCTGGCCACGGTCACCACCTTTCTCTACTTCGAGCAGGCGCGGCTAGTGGCTGAGCTGTTTCCGGCGCGCGCGGAGCAGGTCCGGGTGTTCGGCATCATTGACCTGGTCGTCCAGGCTGGCGCCTTGCTCTCGCAAGTATTCATCACCGGGCGTCTGGCGCAGAAACTCGGCGTGCGCATGCTCTTGGCAATAGTGCCATTACTGGTGTGCATCGGCTTCGTCGGACTGGCGCTGGCACCCAGCTTCGCCATGCTGGCCGCCTTGATGATCGTGCGGCGTATCGGCGAGTACGCCTTCGTCAGGCCGGGTCGGGAAATGCTCTTCGCGCCGCTGGATGCGGAGAGCAAGTACAAGGCGAAGAATGTCATCGACACCATCGTCTATCGCGCCGGCGATGCCATCAGCGGCTGGGCCAAGACCGCGCTGGACATGCTCGGTCAGGGCGCCGGGCTGGTAGCGGTAATCGGAGCCGTCTGCGCCATGCTGTGGGGCTTGCTCGGATGGCAGCTGGGCAAGCAGGCCGATCGACGAGCCGAACGCGTCTTGCAACCTGTCGCACTCGCAAATTGAGGCTTGCTACGTTGCGCCGAGGCGTCGTTGGTCGGATGGCCAGGACCTGAAACAGGTTCTTTATGAGGTTGGACTATGCTGGAGCGCGGAAGAATTTCGGCCCTTTCCATCAGAGCCTTTACATGAACCTGCATATTCTCGGTCCCGGCTTCAGCACCTTTGTTCGCAGCGTTCGCCTCTACTGCGAAGAAAAAGGACTCACCTACACCCATGGGATGACCTTGCAGGGGCAGCCGGTCGAATGGAATAGCGAGACGCATCGGGCGTACCACCCGTTTGGCAAAGTCCCCGTCCTGATTCATGACGGTGGGTACGTGTTCGAGACCAACGCCATCTTCCGCTATCTGGACGCGGCGTTTCCGGAGCGCTCTCATCTGCCGTCTGATCTCGCCGCGCGTACGGAAATAGATCAATGGTCAAGCGCCCTGGCCACCACTGTCGATAAGCATGTGGTACGCAGCTATTTGTTGGTGGTTGATGGGCCCGTTCCGCAAAAGACAGTCGACCCAAACGCGCTGGCTCGCGCGGAAGCACGGGTGGAAGCAATGTTGGCCATCCTCGACAGACAGTTGGGCGAGCGGCCCTTTCTCTGTGGTGAACGCTATAGCAGTGCAGATGCGCTGGTAACGCCTATGCTCGACTACCTCACCACCATTGCCAGGCCCGTCAACTGGCTCGATGCGTGGCCAGGTCTTTACGCTTACCTTGAGCGCATGCGAGCACGCTCGTCAGGGCGTGCCGTATTGGCGCCGGTGGCATTCAATGTCGGGTGAACCCCAGCACCTGCTGCCACCCAGTCGCACCCTACAAACTCATCACCGCCGAAACCACCAGCAGCAGCGCCATCGCCCAGTTGAACAGCCGCATGCGCCTGGCGGAGTGCAGCAGTTTCGCCGCCCCCATTCCCAGCATTGCCCAGGCGGCCAGGCAGGGCAGGGCGATGAGGAAGAACACCAGAGCGTGAATCAGGTAGCGGGACGCCTGCGCGTCGGCGCCGGTAAATACGCTGACCACGGCGAAGGCCATCATCCAGGTTTTCGGATTGACCAGCTGCAAGCCAGCGCCGGCAAGCGCGCCGGGGCGGTGGGTATTTTCGCTGGCGATCAGTGGTTCGGCGGGTGCGCGGGCGATCTGCCAGGCCAGATATAACAACCAACCCAGGCCCAGCCAGCTCATCAGCTGTTGCAGCTGTGGGTGGTGCAGCAGCCATTCGCCTGCACCCAGCCCGACCAGTAGCATGATCGTCGCGGCGGCCGAGCTGGCGCCCAGGATAAAGGGGACCGCGGCCATGGGCCCGTGCCGCGAGCTGTTGCTCAGCACCAGGATGTTGGTCGGCCCGGGGGTGATGGATGCGACGAAGGCGAATAGCGCGAAGGGCAGTAACTGGTTCATGGCAGGGCTTCGTTCGAAGGGACGGTGATCGATTGTTTCCCAGGCTAGTTCAGGCGTCTGGAAGATTCGAGCAGCGCCTGCGGTAGTGCGCCGGCGTCATCCCGTAGGCCCGCCGGAACCACCGGCCCAGATGGCTCTGGTCGGCGAAACCAAGGGCCATGGCGACCAGCGCCGGAGGCTGCCCCGCCGCCAGCAGCTGCCGCGCCCTGGCCAGGCGGAGCTGGACCAGATAGGCGTGGGGCGCAAGGCCGAACGCGGCCTTGAAGGCCCGCGACAGACGGAAGCGATCGACGCCGGTGGCCTGGGCCAGATCATCCAGCCCCAGGTCCTGATCGGCGTGCGCATGCAGATAGTCCCGCGCACGTAGTGCCGCCAGCGGCAGGCGAGGATCGGCGGCCTGTCGTGGTCGCCAGGACAGATGCCGCGCCAGCTTGGCCAGCAATGCATCGAGCGCCGTCTGCCGCACAATGCGCAGCTCCCGGCCTTGCAGGGCACTGAACGCCTCGGCGATCACCGTCACCAAGGCCGGCTCGCTTTCCAGCGTCGTGGCGAATGCCGGCTGGCATTGGCTCGGTGCGTCCTCAAACAGCCCCCGCAGTTCGCGCTCGATCCACTGCGGGTCCAGATACAACATCGAATAGGTGAAACCGCCCCGGGTAGGCGCATGCCCATCGTGAAGCTCTCCGGGCTCAAGCATGAACACCTGGCCTGGCGTGCTGCTGTGTAGTGTCTTGCGGCAGTGAAACTGTTGCACGCCCTGCTCGGTAATGCCGATCAGGTAGCTGTCATGGAAATGCGGGTCATAGGCATGACCCTCGAAATGGGCGCGGATCGTCTCGATGCCGGTTTCGGCATCCTTCTGCAGATCGATCCAGTTGTGTGTGCCCATGGCGGCTCCGGAAACGCGCGCAGCGGTGGAAAAGAAAAGGGCGCCCAAAGGTCATTCTCGATCAATGTGCGCCCCGGTTCTGGAATATTTGTGCACCAACCTAGCCGGCGGTCACCGTCATGCCGCCGTCGGCCATCACCACCGAACCCACCATGAAGCTGGCGCGGTCCGAGGCGAGAAAGGCGACCACCTCGGCGATTTCTTCCGGCTGCGCGGCGCGGCCGATGGGAGCGGCTTCGCCGTGCTGGGCCAGGAAGCCCGGGCCATCCTCCACCACATCGTTAAGGATGTTGGTCACCACGTCACCCACGCCGATGGCGTTGACGCGAATGCCATGCTCGATCGCCTCCAGTGCCAGGGTGCGCGTCAATTGCGCCAGCGCGCCCTTGGACGCGGCATAGGCGGCGATGGTGGGGAAGGCGAAGTACGAGGCGTAGGAGGCGATGTTGACGATGGCGCCCGACTTGTGGGGCAGCATGGCCTTGATCGCTTCGCGTGAGTGCAGAAAGGCCGCGGTGACATTGGTCGTCTGGATGCGCTCCCAGTCTTCACGGGTCATGTCGATCACCGGCTTGTTGATGATGATCCCCGCGTTGTTGACCAGAATATCCAGACGCCCGAATTGCTCCTGCGCCAGACTTACCGCGCGTTCGGCAGCGCCGTCTGCGGTGATGTCGGCAACCAGCGGCACCAGTCCGGGTTGCGCCAGGGATTCGACGTCCGGATTGAGGTCCTCGGCGACGACCTTGGCGCCGCGGGCATGCAGCATCTGTGCGATGGCCTTGCCGATGCCGCTGGCGGCTCCGGTAACCAATGCGACCTTGCCTTCGACTTCCTCGGCAATGCTGTGTTTGAGATCAGTCATGGGTATTTCCTCCGATACGAGCGGGTTGGGTAATTCGCCCACCCGGCGTTTGCGGGATATGCGTTTTGACCGGTTCACTTTCGCGCAGGACAGCGCGCACGGCTTTCGTGGCTTTGCGCAAACTGTCGGATTCTTGCGAGCAAGGTGCGTTCGTCGAAGCGGCAGGCAATCAACAGGCGCCATTCGGAGCCTGAGCTAACCTTGCGAACGCATCGCCCGTGAAGGGCCTATCAACGGAGGCGTCCCTTGCCACCATCCGCTTCAGATGTGCCGTCAGTCATGGATGGCCAGCGCGTCATTGCCGAGGCGATGCCGCGCTTCCTGCCTGGCGAACCCCTGTCCCTGCCGCTATGCCCGGCGATGCAGGATGTGGTGGCGCAGCTGTTCAGCTATCAGGGGCTTGCCGAGCCGATCCTGGTTCCTGCCGTGGTGGAGCCGCTGCTGGTATTGGTGCGGTCCGGCGCGGCCAGGGTCGAAGAGCGTGCCCTCGATGGCGATTGGCAGGCCACCGAGGTTCAGGTTGGGGACTTCTTCCTGACCAGCACCGCCGAGCCCTACGAGATGCGCTGGCAGGTGCGGGGCGATGATCGGTTCGAAGTGATGCACCTGTATCTCGGCCTGCCGCTGATCGAACAGGCTGCACGTGATCTGCTCGGCGCCAACAGTGCCCCGGTGAACTTCCTCGATGTGTCTGGCGGTCGTGATGAGCGCGTGCACTTTCTGCTCGAACAGCTGCGGTTGGAGCTGTTCAGCGAACACCAGTCCAGCCGGCTGCTCATCCACAGCCTGGCTCAGGCACTGGCCATCCATCTGGTGCGCACCTACGCCGATCCGCACAGCGCCACTCCAGCCGTCAATGCGCTGCAAACCTACAAGCTGCGGCGTGTTATCGATGCGATGAAGGCGCGCCTGGCCGAGGAGTTCTGCCTGCCGCGCCTGGCGCAGGTGGCCGGCCTCAGCGACTATCACTTCAGCCGCTTGTTCAAGCGGGCCACGGGGCTTTCGCCCTCGCAGTATTTCATCCGTCTGCGCATGGCTCGCGCGCGCCATCTGTTGCTGGAAACGGACCAGAGCGTCATCGAGATCGGTATGGAAGTCGGCTACTCAAGCCCCAGCCATTTTTCCCAGGTATTTCGTCGGGAAGTGGGCGTGACGCCCAGTGCCTATCGCCAGGGCTGAGCCGGCAAAGCGTTCGGGTTCTTGCCCGTCATTCGTCTGCGTCGGCGGCTAGGATGGCCAGGGTTTCGCGCTTCTCTCCCCATTGCAGCAGCGCATCCAGCGCGGGGCATAGCGCCTGCCCCCACTCGGTCAATCGGTACTCCACTTTCGGCGGGACCTGCGGGTACAGCTGGCGGGACACCATGCCGTCGGCCTCAAGCTGGCGCAGCTGTTGCGCCAGCATCTTCTGGGAGATGCCGGGGATCAGCCGTTCCAGATCCGAATAGCGCTGCACTTTTCCATCGAACAGATGGAAAAGAATCGTCAGTTTCCAGCGACCGTCCAGCAGGCTGATGAATTTTTCCACATCGGCTGCAGCCGTTGCAGGCGTGTATGGCTTTCTCATGGGTGCGCCACTCACTTTTTCGTGCGTTCTTGAGGAATGTCCAGCCATTGGTAAAGACTCTGGTTCTGCGTTTTTTTCAAGGAGAGCAGCATCATGACAGTTTCGCTACCCGATTCGATTGCAGCCTATTTCGAGACTCTCCGATACGGGGATTTCGAGCGCCTCGGCACCTGTTTCGCGCCAGATGCCGTCATGCATGACGAAGGCGAGTTTCATTATGGTCCTGAGGCCATCGCCGCCTGGCTGCGTGCAACCCAGGAAAAGGCGTCCTACCGCGTCGAGCTGCTGGATGCCCTGCGGGACGGCGACCGGGTAACGGTCGCCACCAAGGTCGTTGGCAACTTCCCCGGCAGCCCGGTCCAGCTGGATCAGGTATTTCTGCTGAGCGAAGGGCTGATTCAGTCTCTGGAGATTTCCTGATGGCCATGGCGTTGCAACTACAAGGCAAGCGTGTGCTGGTCACTGCCGGCACCAAGGGCGTCGGGCGGGCTGTGGTGGGTCTGTTTCGCGATCATGGTGCGAAGGTGCTCACCACCGCGCGGCAGCTGCCGGTCGATATGCCGGACGCGCTCTTCGTTCAGGCCGACCTGACCACGGCGGAGGGCTGCAAAACCCTGGCAGATGCGGTGAAAGCCCGCCTGGGTGGTGTGGATGTCGTCGTGCATGTGCTGGGTGGCTCCTCGGCGCCTGGCGGTGGCTTCGCCGCGCTGGGCGAGGATGAATGGCAGCGGGAGCTGAACCTCAACCTGTTGCCGGCCGTGCGCCTGGATCGCGCGCTGCTGCCAAGCATGCTGGCGCAGGGCGCGGGCGTCGTCATCCATGTCACCTCCATCCAAAGTCGGCTCCCTTTGCCGGAAGCGACCACCGCTTACGCCGCGGCCAAGGCTGCGCTTTCGACATACAGCAAGAGCCTGTCCAAGGAGGTTGCACCTAAGGGTGTGCGGGTCGTGCGAGTGGCGCCGGGCTGGATCGAAACGGAAGCATCCGTCGCCCTTGCGCAACGGCTGGCAGAGGACGCGGGTACCGATTACGAAGGCGGCATGCAGATCATCATGGATTCGCTCGGTGGTATCCCGCTGGGTCGCCCGTGCAAACCCATCGAAGTGGCCAATCTCATCGCGTTTCTGGCCTCGCCATTGGCCGCCGCGATCACGGGCACCGAATACGTAATCGATGGCGGCACCCTACCAATTGCCTAGCGCTCTATCTCGGGGGAGAGGGGATGATACGCGCGGGCCCTGAACGATCCTCCGATCTGATGACGTGCCATTTCTGTTGCAGTCGGCTCGCGCCGAACAGCTCTCGTCTTTCTTTACCTGCTCAGGTCCACGCCATTCACTCCCTTGAGCGAAATTTTCATGAATGCCGATCTTGATGAGCAAAACGAGACGCCTGTGTGGAGCAGTCAGGCGCGTCTCCAGCAACAGCTTCAATCTCATTACGACTTCATCGTCTGCGGCGCCGGCTCTGCCGGATGCGTGGTCGCGGCACGCCTGGCCGAGCAGCATGACGCTCAGGTGCTGCTGCTCGAAGCCGGTGGCGGCGATCCGTGCCCGGCGATCATCGAGCCCGCCCAATGGCCGCTGAACCTTGGTTCCGAGCGTGACTGGGCTTTCGACGCAGAGCCCTGCGCGCAGCTGAACGGCCGCCGGCTGCCCCTGAACATGGGCAAGGGCCTGGGCGGCGGATCGAGCATCAATGTCATGGTCTGGGCACGCGGGCATAAATCTGACTGGGATCATTTCGCCGCCGAGTCGGGCGATTCGGCCTGGGGCTATGAATCGGTGCTCGGCTATTACCGCCGGATCGAGAGCTGGCAGGGCACACCCGACAGGCTGCGCCGCGGTGCCAACGGGCCAGTGTATGTGGCGCAGCCGGCAACGCCCCAGCCGCTCGCCCGCTCGACGGTGAAGGCGGCCAGCCTGCTCGGAATCCCGGCGTTCGAAAGCCCCAACGGGGCGATGATGGAAGGTCCCGGCGGCGTGGCGATCGCCGAACTCTGCATTCGCGATGGCAAGCGGGCGTCGCTCTACCAGGCCTATGTGCAGCCGCGCCTGGATCAGGCAAGGCTGACCGTGCTGCCTAATGCGCTGGTGTCCCGTCTGTTGTTGGAAGGCAGCAAGGTCGTCGGCGTGGAGGTGCTGCTCGACGGCGCCTTGCGGACCTTCGGCGCGCACTGCGAAGTGGTGCTTTCCCTTGGCGCGGTCAACACGCCCAAGGTGCTTATGCAATCGGGCATCGGCCCGCACCAAGAGCTGAGCGCCCATGGCATCGAGGTGGTTCAGGATCTTCCCGGCGTCGGCCGGAACCACCAGGACCACGTGGCCTTCGGTTGTACCTGGGAATATCTGAAACCGCAGCCTGTGGGCGGTGGTGGTTGTGAAGCGAAACTGTACTGGAAGAGCGATTCGCGCCTGGACGCGCCGGATCTGCTGCAGTGCCAGCTGGAGTTTGCCGTGCCGTCGCCGGCTGAAGTGGGCGTGGCGCCACCCGAGCACGGCTGGACGATGTTCGCCGGGCTCGCCCAGCCGAAAAGCCGTGGCCGCCTGCGCCTTTCAGGCTCGGGCGTGCACGACAAGATGCTGATCGAGCCGAACACCCTGAGCGATCCACAGGACATGGCGGCGGCGATGGCCACCATCGAGCTATGCCGCGAGCTTGGCAACCATTCGGCTTTTGGCGATCTGGTGAGGCGAGAGGTGGTACCGCAGCAGCGTGACCGTCGGGCGATGGAGCAGTTTATCCGTAACTCGGCGGTGACCTACTGGCACCAGTGCGGCACCGCGAAGATGGGCCGCGACGCCATGTCGGTGGTCGATCACCGGCTTCGCGTCTACGGCATCGACAACCTGCGGATCGCGGACTCGTCGATCATGCCGCGCATCACGGTCGGCAACACCATGGCGCCCTGCGTCGTGATTGGCGAGCGCGCGGCGGACTTGATCTGTCATGCACAAGACCGGGTAGGGCGGGGCGTCGGTCGGGCCATGGCCGACTCCCATCACCTGAATCGGGCAGATCGCGTCGTTGCCCGCTGCCCACTCGGGCGTTTACTTCCATTGACCTTTCCCGGATTTACCAGATGAAGATTCTGATCGTTGGTGGCGGCATTGCGGGTTTATCTCTGGCACGCGCGCTGGAGCGCCGTGGCATGCAAGCGGATCTGGTCGAGCATCACGCCGACGAGCCTGCCGGTGGCACCGGTCTCTATCTGCCGGGCAATGCCACCCGTGCCCTGGAGCAGCTTGGCCTGCTCGATGCGGTGCGCGCTGAGGCGGTTCCCATCACTACCCAGCGCATTCTCGACAGTCGCGGCCGGCCGCTGAGCATCACCCGCACGCCGGAATTCTGGAGCGGGTGCGGCCCCTGTCTTTCGCTGCCTCGGGCCAGGCTGTACGACATCCTCCGCCATTCGCTGAGTCGCTCCGAGATTCGCTTCGGCGTATCGGTGGCCGATATCAAGCAGACCAATGGCCCTTGCGAAGTCACCTTCTCGGACGGGACGAGCGCTGTGTATGACCTGGTCGTAGGCGCCGACGGCATCCACTCCGGCGTGCGCGAGCGGGTATTTCCCAGCGTCAAGCCGACCTACGTGGGCAACGTCTGCTGGCGCTTCATCACGGCCAACACCGCCGGCATCGACGGCTGGACGGTGATGCTCGGGTCCGGCCTGACCTTGCTGGCCATCCCCGTCAGCGAGCGGGACGTCTATGTCTATGCCGACATGGCGGTAGCCGGCCGCGAGGCGCGGGCCGGGATCAAGGATGTATCCCTCATCACTCTGTTCGAGGGCTTTGCCGCGCCCGTATTCCCGCTTGTCGGCGATATGCCCGACAGCACGCCGGTGCATTTCGGCAGCATCGAGCAGGTGGTGATGGATGAGTGGGTGCACGGGCGCGTCGTGCTCATTGGCGACGCCGCACATGCCTCCTCGCCCAGCATGGCGGAAGGCGCGGGCATGGCGATGGAAGATGCGCTGGTGCTGGCCGAAACCCTCGCAGACGCCGCGAGCCTCGACGCCGCGCTCGCGGCCTATACCCAAAGACGCCGCCCGCGGATCGACTGGGTGCACAAGCAATGCATGGCTCGCGACAAGATGCGTGCGCTGCCACCCATCGCGCGCGCCGGTGTGCTCAAGTTGTTCGGCAATACACTCTACAAGCGCGCCTACACACCGCTACTGGAACCCGCCTAAGCCCGGCTGCCGGGCCGCGCTGGTGCGATGTGAGCCAGCGCGCCCCGGTGAGTGGCGGTAGCCTTACAAGGCGATCTGCGGCTAGCACCAATTCACTTGGATCACCTCAAAGGCTGTGGGCCAACTTGAGCTCTACCGGAGGTGAACCATGAGTATCGATCCGCTCGACAGACTCCATAACCAGCAGCCCGTACCCGGCCAGGATCAGAACCCAAGCAACGCCCCCGATCCTGACTTTATTACGGACAACCCAGACATACAGCCCGGCAATGGTGGCGAACCCGAGCGCCCCGGCATCGGCCCCGACGTCCAGGACCCCGGCAGGTCGGGCATCGAAGACCCGAACGAGCCGGGCCTGGGTAATCCGATTCCCTGATACGCGGCCGAAGCTGTTGCAGGCTTCAGCTCGCCATCGCAGCCTGGTGGACGAGTAAAGCGCCGTCCACCCTACGGCCATACCGAGACGTGGGGTGGAAAACTGCATTTTCCACCATGCCAACGGTGAGCCCGCACTGAAGCAACCTGCCTACGCCCGGCAGAAACGCGGCCCCGACCCTAGGTGGCCCGCCCCGGATGCTGCGCAAAGTCATCCTCGATCTCGTACCAGCTC
>Ga0233375_1000393_pt1 | contig 24701 bp, 10 predicted proteins | sample ElkDunMinimDraft_10_FD_191539 | JGI IMG/M metagenome (GOLD analysis project Ga0233375, IMG submission 191539) | Fecal eukaryotic communites from dung pellets of Tule Elk in California, USA - Elk Dung E16 | ecosystem: Host-associated > Mammals > Digestive system > Large intestine > Fecal | place... | reverse complement strand
GCGCGCATGCCCCGGGTGCCACGGGGCGCCGCGAGCCGCAGCAGCGTCAGCGAGACGGCCGGCCGACGCCCCGCGAGCCGGTCCTGCGACGGCGAGCCGTGCACGACGTGGACCTCCTTGAGGAACGTCGCCCGCAGCACCGTGCGCAGCTGCGCCTGCAGGGTCTCGACGAACGCCCGGAGCAGGAGGCCGCGGTCGGGGGGCGCGGCGGCGCCGTCGGGCAGGACCGGTCGGTCGGGGCGCGAGAGCCGGCCCTGCTCCATCAGCTCGAGCGCGACCGCCTGCTCGAGGACCTCCTGCGTGAGCGGCGCACCGGCGCGGTCGGCGAGGAAGATCGCCCGCAGCGCGGCGTTCGCGACGTCCCCGCCCGACAGGTCGTCGCGCCGGGCGACCCCCGCGAGCGCGAGCCCCGGCGCGCGCGGCACCCCGGGCGGGAGCATGACGTCCCAGATCCGCTCGCGCTCGTCCGGGGTGGGCAGCGGGAACTCGATGCGGAACCGGAAACGGCGCACGAAGGCGTCGTCCAGGGCGTGACGCAGGTTGGTCGCGAGCACGACGACGCCCTCGTGCGCCTCGATGCGCTGCAGCAGGTAGCCCACCAGCACGTTGCTGAAGTGCTCCCCCGCGGTGCTCGCCCCCTCGGTGCGGTGCGAGAACAGCGCGTCGGCCTCGTCGCAGAACAGCACGCCGGACGCCTGCTCGGCGGCCCGCAGCACCTCGTCGACGTTCTTCTCGGTGTCGCCGATGTACTTGCTCATGAGCTGGGAGAGGTCGAGCGTGAACAGCGGACGTCCCAGCGCGGCGGCGACCCCCTCGGCGGCGGCCGTCTTGCCCGTGCCGGAGCGCCCGGCGAAGAGCACGAGCGGGCCGTGCTCGACGCGGTGCCGGGCGGCCAGCCCCTGGGCACGCGCGAGCTCGTCGCGCCGCGCGACGTAGTGCACGAGGCGGTCGAGGGCGTCGCGCGTGCCCGGTGCGAGCACGAGGTCGTCGAGCCGGCGGCGCACGACGGGGCGCCGCGCGGCCGTCGGCAGCGCGCCCACGTACGCGGCGGCCCGCGCGCTCAGGGTCGCGAGGTCGGGGACGGGTGCGTCGGCGAGGACGTCGTGCACCGCTGCCGCGTCGATGCGGTGCCGCGAGGCCAGCACGTCGGCCGTCGCGTCGTCCAGGGCGACACCGAGCGCGGCGGCCGTGCTCGTCCACGTGCGGCGCCGCTGCGACCAGTCGGGCGGGCGTGCCTCGAGGTGCGGGGCCGCCACCGCGACCGGCTGGCGCGACGCGACCCACAGGCGCCCGCCCACGTCGTCGACGAGACCGACGAGCGCCGCCACCACGGGCGTCGTCTCGTGCTCGGTCCAGCCCCGCAGGTCCACCAGCGGTGCCAGACCCGCGAGGACGCCGGCGCGCCACGCCGCGCGGCACACGTCGGCCGCGTCGGGGGCGGGTGCCACCTCGACGACCAGCAGCGCCGCGCCCGGCGGGGTCACGGACCGCGCGGCCGCGACGGCGTCACCCGTCCCGTGCACGACGAGCAGGGGCGCCGCCGTGAGGGAACCGCGACCGGGGCCGGCCGTGCCGGCCGTGCCCGTCACGGCAGCGACGCGCGCAGCGCCGGCCACGTGCGAGGACCTCGGTGCGTCGACGCCCGGCGCCGCGTCGCCCAGGACCGCGTCGACGACGTCGGGCGCGAGCTCGAGCGGTGACCCGAGCGGTGCGAAGGCGCCGGGCGCGCGGCGCACCAGACCACCGCGGGCGAGCGCCGAGCCGGCCGCGAGCGCGCGCCGGACGGCGCCGCGCCGGCGCGGCGAGGTGCCCAGGCCCAGCAGCACGACGCGCTCGGTGACCCGCCGCTCGTCGAGGTCGTCGTGCAGCACGGCGTACACCGACTGGTACCGCGGGTCGACGTGCGGGGCGAGCAGCAGCAGCAGCACGTCGAGCGAGGCGACGTCCAGGACGGTGCGCAGGCGGTCGAGCACGGGGTGCCCGGCGGGCACGAGCGGCTCGTCGGACGGTGCGGGTGCGGACGCCGGTCCGGGCTGTGCGAGCTCGGCGACCGTCGGGCGCAGCAGGTTGCGCACGCCGTCCCAGCCGGTGCGCCCGTCCCCGGCCAGCAGCGTCACGCGGTGCTGCTCGACGTCGCACGCGTGCAGCAGCTGCGCGTCGAGCCGCGAGAGCGCACGCGTGAGCACCTCGTCGCGGGTCACCGGGGCACGTCCCTGCGGTCCCGGTCACGGTCCCTCGGCCGCTGGTCGGGCACGGCCGGGGTCGTGAGGTCGACACGGTTGGAGCGGGGCACGTTGACGCCGGTCTGGTGCACCGAGGGCGGCACCGCCTGCGAGTTCGCCGGGACCTCGGGGCCCACCGCCTGCTCCCTCACGAGCCGGACGAACTGGGCACGCTCCCCCGGGACGACGAGCTCCTCGATGCCGCCGGTCGTCATGGCGGCACCCACGAGCCGCACCGCGCCCGGTGGGTCCACGCTGGTCAGCGCGACGAGGCGTCCGCCGTCCAGCTGCATGCGGAACCGGGTGCCGGCCAGCATCGGGGCCTGCCCGCCCGGCCCGCCCGGGGCCTGCCCGCGTGCGACGACGACGCGGTCGACGACGCGTCGCGCCGTGGTGCCGTCCGCGGCGCGCAGCTCGACGACGACGCGACCCGCCTCGGTGGGCACGCTCGGGTCGCCCGCACGCACCGAGCCCACCTCGGCGAGCACGCGCCGGACCGGTCCGCCGCGGAACGCCGCCTCGTTGCCCGGCACGATCGCGGGCGAGAAGGACGCGACGTCCTCGGCGGTGAGGACGATGCCCTGGGCCCGGTAGGCCTGCACGTTCCGCGCGACGGTCTCGGACAGCGGTGCGGGCGCGCGCGGGTTCGCCACCCAGTCGACGCGGACCGCTCCGAGCCGGCCGACCGCGTCGGTCGCGACCCACGCCGCCGTGGCACCGCTGCCCACGACGAGGACCTCCTCGCGTGGCATCGGCACGGTGAGGGCCTCCTCCCCGTAGAGCACGCGGCCCGACTGCTCGAGCGGGGCCCTGCTCGCGGCGTCGAGCACCCCGGGCGGCAGCGGCCTGGCGGGGCCGGGACCGATCCCGACGTCCACCGAGTCGGCGTACACGTGGTGCGTCGTGCCGTTCGCGGTGCGCACCGTGACCCGCAGGCGTGCGGGCACGCCGACGTCGGGGTTCACCTCGACCCGCACGACCCGGGCGCGGTACGTCGCCATCCCCGACTCGTACGCGGTCGCGAGGCTCGCGGCCGCCAACGCCTCGACGCTCGCCAGACCACGCCCTGCCGGCGCGAACTCCTGGGGCTGGCGCGCGAACCCGCGGCTGAACCACTCGGAGGCGCCCTGCCCGGCGGGCCGGAGCCCCGCGATGCGCCACATGTCGGGTCCGTCGGCGATCCCCATGACCTCCGGGATCGCGGTGACGTCGGCACCGGGCACGGCGCCGCGGCCCGTGCCCGGCGGCCGGGTCGCGTACGCCATCACGCCGGCCTGGCCGCTGCCGAGCACGAGGTGGCGGACCCGGATGATCTCGTGCGCGGCCCGGCGGGCCTCGACCAGCGCCGTCAGCTGCCGGTTGCGCAGGTCGACGACGAGCCCGCCGCGCAGGGCGTCCAGACGCGCCGCCCCGGCCTCCGCCGCGTCCGGTGCACGGACCGACGCGCTCTCGCCCGCCCGCAGCGGTCCCGGCATCTGCGTGATCCGCTGGGTCGTGCCGTCCCTCGTCACCTCGAAGGTCATGACGCCCGACGTCGGGTCTCGCCGCACCTCCCTGACGGTCGCGCCCGCCTGCTGGTGCAGCCGCAGCAGGTCCGGCACGCGTGCGCTCGGCACGAGGACGTGGTCGGGCCCGACCGGGCGCATGGCCGCGGCGACCGCGAACGCCTGCTGCTCGGGCAGCGCGGCGATCGCGGCGTCACGCAGCGCGAGCAGGTCGGCCTCGGACCAGCCGAGGCGGCGCGCGGCCGCGGGGTCGGCGAGGTACTCCTCGGCCAGCACGCGGCTGGTCTCCCAGTACCGCCGCAGCTGCTCGGCGACCACGGGCAGCTCCGAGACCGCCGGCGGCCGCGTGCCGTAGCCCGCGGCCTCGTACCGCAGCCGCGCCCACTCGCGCACGAGCGACCCGTGCCGGGTGCCCGCCCCCTGGGCGACCTGCAGGTGCGTGCGGGCGGCCGCACCCGCGGCGGCCATGAGCAGGTACATCAGGACGCCCTGCGCCAGCCGGTCCTGCATCTCCTGGGACGTCGGCCCGTGCCCGTTCGCGTCGGTCTCGAAGGACGCGCGGACGAGGTCGGCCGCACCGAGCACCACGACGTTGGCCGAGTGCTCGATCCCCAGGGCGACGAACCTCCCCGTGCGGTCGAGCGCGAGCGAGCGCATGAAGCCGGCCGCTCGCAGCTGCGTCGACACGACACGCAGGACCCCGAACGTCACGGCGTTCCACCCGGCCTGTGTCGCCCAGTCGCCCGCGGTCCGCTGGTCGGCGGGCGCGAGCAGCAGCATGTGCAGGGCCGTCGCGGTCAACGTCTCCGCGGCGACGGTCGACACGGTCACGGCGACGGTCGCCAGCCGCGAGCCCGCCATGGCACCGGCGACCGCACCGCCGACGTACGCGCCGACCCCCATCGTCACCAGCGTGATCGCGACGGCGAGCACGATCTCGGCGATCAGCGCCTTGCCCCGCGCGTCCGTGATCTCGGCCTGGGCGCGGGTCAGGAACGTGCCGAACGCCTCGTCCTGGGCGATCCGTGCGGCCGCCGTGCGCGCAGCGTCCTTCTCGCCCTGCCGCCAGTGCGCGTGCACCTGCGCCCACTGCGCGCGCCACCGCGTCGCCTCCTCCTGCAGGGCCTCCAGGTCCCCGCTCTGGCCCGCGAACCAGGCGCTGACGCCGTCCGCCGCCTCGAGCGCGGACCACGCCTGCTCGAGCTGGGTGACCACGGCGACGACCTGGACCTCGTCGGCCAGGTCGTGCGCGTCCCGCATCACCGTCGCCGCGAGCGCGCCCGCGTCGGCCGGGTTCTCCACCAGCAGGGCCCGCACGGTGGACAGGCGGCGCTGCAGGTCGTCGAGGCGCACCCGCAGCTCGGGCAGGCCGAGGGCCGTCTCGGCGTCGAACCCGCGCGCCGACGTCACCCCCGTCGCGGTGTGCAGCGACTCCGTGACGACGCGCAGCATGCCGGCCACCAGGGTCGCGGGCAGCGTCCGCAGGCTCAGGTCGGCCGCCGCGAGCAGGTCGGTCGCGAGCGCGGGCACGTCGCTGCGGTCGGCGGCGAGCACGTAGCGCTCCGCCGTCTCGTACAGCGCGTACCGCACGTAGGACGGGAGCCGGTGCCCGCCGAGGTCCACCTGCGCGTCGACCATGGCGTCGAGCTGGGCGACGGTCGCCGCGAGACCTGTCGCGACGCCGGTCAGCACCCGCTGCTGGTCCCGCACGTGCCCGTCCCACGCGACGGCCTCGGCCTCGGTCCCGGCGGCGAGCACAGCGGTCCGCGCGTCGAGACGCTCCGCGGCGCCTCCCAGGCGCCGCCCGAGGCCGAACCGCCCGGCGAGCCGCACGACGTCCGCGAGCATCGCGCCCGCCACGCCCGCCTCGACGAGGACGGCGGCACCGGTCGCGCCCGCGCGGGGCGGCGTGGCCGTGGCCAGGCGCGCCTCGGCGGCGTACGGGCTCGCGAGCAGCTCGTCGAGCGCGGTCCCGGCCGGGGCCACCACCGGCGTGACGCCCACGAGCAGCTGCGCGTCGGGCAGCATGCCCTCGGCGGACGCGAAGCCGAAGAGCATGCCCACGTGCGTGAGCCGGGACGCGTTGGCGGGGTGCCCGTACAGCGCGAGGGACACCTCCTCGGGCGTCGCGTCCGGTGGGTCCGTGACGCGCACCCAGCGGTCCAGCCCCGCGGCACCCATGCTGACCCAGGTCACCGTGCGCAGGTCCTCGACCACCGCAGGACGCTCGTCGAGGGGCGCGGAGACCAGCGCGGCGACGTCGACGGACAGCCCGTCGTGGGCGCGCAGCACCGGCTCCAGCAGCACGTCGACGGGCCGTGAGGTCAGCAGCGTCGGCACGGTCGGCAGGTCGTCCGCCGGGTCGCAGCGCTGCTGCGCGTCCAGCTCGCGGCGGAGCGCCGTGAGGTAGCGCGGCACCATGCGCGCGAGCCCACGCACCGCCTCGGCCCGGACGGCGTCCGCGAGGGCGTAGGCGACGGCCGGCACGTAGACGTCCGGGCCACGGCCCGACTCGAACATCTGCACGTCGCCCGGTGCCGACTCGTGGGCGACCGGCACGAGCGGCATGACCCGGGCACGGTCGACGACGGACCAGGGCGAGACGGGGTCGAGCACCCACACGAGCCACGCGCCGAGGTCACCGGTCGTGCACATCTGCTCGACGACGTGCCGCAGGAGGTCCGCCGCGCCGCCGGGCGCCCACGCCGCGGGCCCCGGGGGCAGCACGGGGTCCGGCCCCTCGCCGACGTGGCGGGCCATGCCGGCGCCGATCTCGACCTGCAGCCGGTCGACGTACTCGACGGCGTCGACCTCCTCCCAGCGGCGGACCACACCGCCCACCCCTGCGGCTGCACGCGGCACGGCCGTGGGGGTGGCACCCGGCGCGGCCTGCCGCTCCTGCGCGGTGCCGCGGGCACCCAGCGCGAACGGCAGGGTCGGGTCGGGCTCCGCGGAGTCCTGCGCGACGTGCACGAGCTCGTGCTCGAGGACCCGCGGGGTGGCCGCGGACGACAGCACGACGTGCGGGCCGACGCTCGCGGCGGGCGTGCCGAGCAGGGCCGTGACGCGGTCGGCCTCCGGGCCCCGGTGCACGCGCCCCCCGGTGGGCAGCCGGTCGGCCGCACCGGTGCGGTGCGCCGGCTCTCCCGGCGCACGTGCGACCAGGTCCCGGATCGCGGTCAGCCCCGCGCGCTGGTCACCCACCGGCGGCGCCACCGGGGGGTGCGAGGCCGGGTCGGTGCGTGCCCGGCAGGCGAGGGGTCGCGGCTCCACGTCAGGGCTCCCACCGTGCGACGAGCACCTGTCGCCCGGACGCACCGCGCCCCGTGACGCGCACCGTGACGCCCGGGTCGCGACGCGCCGGGTCGAGCACCCAGTCGGCGACGGTCGTGCGTGCGGCGTCGGGCTCCTGCCCTGCGGCGCCCCGGTCGGCACCGGCGTCGTCCGCGGCACCCACGTCGTCCGCGACGGCGTCGCCCGCGGCACCCTCGCCCGGCCCGGGGGTGCCGGCGTCGTCGTGGACCGGCGTGGCGCCACCCCAGGCGGCTGTCCAGCCGGGCTCGAGCCCCTCGACGCGCACGACGAGCCGACGCACCCCGGCCGGCGCGTGGGCACCGTCGCTCGGCACCTCCTCGATCCGTGCCGTCGCCGCACGCGCGGCGACGCCCAGCAGGGCCCACCGCCGCTCGACCTCGTCGGCGAGCCAGACGGCCTCGCGCGGGTCGACCACGTCCAGCCCGTCGGCCCCGTCGAGCCCGTCGGACCCGTCAGCCCCGCCGGACCCGGGAGCACCCACCGTGCCGTGGGGCGGCACCGTGCCCGGCGCGACGAGACGGTCGAGCGCGGCCCGCGCGTCGGCGAGCTCGGGAGCACGGCTGAGCCCGGCGGTGTCGTCGTCGAGGCGGTGCGCGAGCGCGGCGAGCAGCCGCCGCAGCCTGTCGACCTCGGGGGCGCTCACGACAACCTGCGCAGCACGCGGTCGAGGTACCCGGTGGTCACGGCCCGGCGGGCACGCGCGGCCTCACGGGCGGTCAGCGCGAGGCCCGCGCGCCCGGCCTGCAGGCGCACCACCGGCAGTCGGCGACGCCGCGGCGGCGGGGGTGACGCCGGCAGCGGCGGCGGGGCCGGCAGCGGCGGCGGGGCAGCGCCCGCGACCACCGGCGGACGCGGTGCCGGGACCCGCAGGTCGAGCGGCGGCAGGGAGGGCGGCACGGGTGCCCGGGTCACCGGGGCGCGACGAGGTGGCCGCGGGGCCCGTGCCGACGCGACCCGGCGTGCGGGCGGCCCCGGGACGGGCGGTCGGGTGCGGACCGGGGCGCCGGGCGGCCGCGGGCGTCGCGCCTCCGGTCCCGGGGCCGCCCCGGGTGCCGGGGGCGGACGCCACCGCTCCGACGGCACCGGGCCGGCCGGACCGGGGTGCGGTGGCCGGACGGCCGCGGTGGCGGGGGTCGCCGCCGGGTCGCCGGGCGGGGGCACGTCGGGGGCCCTGCCCGGATCCGCCCGACCCGCGGGCGCGACCGGACGGGACGGGACCGCCCCGGGGGCGTCGGGCGCGGGGACACCGAGCACGGGCGTGAGCCCCCGCGGTGCGAGCGGTGCACGCGGCGGTGTCGCCGCGACGGGCGGCCGCGCGCGAGGCGGCACCGCGACCGGCGGCGGCGTGCGGACCCCCGGGACGGCGGCGGGGTGCGGGTGCGGCACGGCGCCGGCCCCGAGGACGGGCGCCACCGCCGCGGGCACCGGCCCCGGCCGCGCGACCGACCGGGCGACCCCCACCGCCCCGGTGACGGCGCGCTCCACCGGTGCGGCGTCACCGGTGGCCCGCGGCGCGGAGCCCCCACCGCCGTCCCGCACCCCCCGACCCGGGCCCGCCGACCCCTGCCGTGCCGTCCACTCGTCGTAGGTGGCCGCGACCGGCCGGCCGGGCACCTGGCCGGGGGCGGGCCCGGTGGGCGGCAGCGGCGGCGGCACCCCGGGGTCGACCGTGTACCCGCCCGGGTCGGTGCGTGGCCCGGCCGGGTGCAGCACCCGCTCGAGCTGCGAGAGCAGCACCAGCACGGCGAAGACGTCGTCGCGGGCGGTCATCGTGCGTACCTCGTCCAGTCGTCGAGCAGCCCGGACGCGGCCGCCAGCTCGGTGGACCGGTCGACGCCCGCGGGACCCGGGGGCGGCGCACCGGTCGCCGCGGTCACGAGCGTGTCGCCCAGCGGCACGCCGACGGCCAGGCTCGGCAGGTCGAGGCCGGCGAAGTCCCGGCGGAAGGTCACGGGGCCCACCAGCGCCGCCGTCTGCCACGTGCGGCGCAGCGTCAGCAGCACCAGGTCCTCCTGCGGCCCGCACACCAGGGTCGGGCCCGGTCCGGTGCCGAGGACCGCGGGGTCACGCGCCAGGACCGCCGCACGCGACAGGTCGGTCCGCCCGAGCATCGCCGCCGGCAGCCGCACGGCACGGTCGACCTCGACCGCGCTCTGCCACGGCCCGCCGGACGCACCCGCCGGGTCGGGCGGCACGTCGCCGCGCAGCAGCAGCAGCTCACCGGCGCGCACGAGCGTGGGCCGACGCTCCTCGACGACGCTCTCCCACCACACGTCGGGGACGCCGTGCAGCACGAACGCCGACGTCGAGGCGGGCACCGCACCGTGCCAGGCGACCGTGTGCAGCGGCGGACCGTCGGGGTCGGGCACCCGCACGGCCCCCAGGCGCGCCTCGACGCGCCCCCGTCCCAGCAGCAGCGCGAGCTGGCCGTGCAGCGCGACCGCCTGCTCGAGCACACCGTCGCGCGCCGGGTCGTCCGCCGTGCCGCGGCGCAGCTCGGCGGCCGTCAGGCCCGTCGACACCACGCCGAGCACGGCGCCGGCAGGTACCAGCCCGGGTGCGCCGCCGGACGGCCCGGTGGGCGTCCGCGACACCCGCAGCGCCGAGGTGCGGACCGTCAGCCGGTCCCCGTCGCGGTCGAGGCCGAGCACCACGGCCGCACCGGGACGCACCCCCGACGTGAGCACGACCTGCCCCACCTCGACGACGCGCTCGGTGACCGGCAGCAGCGACGCGGGGGCGTCGCACGTGAGCTGGGTCGCTCCCAGCGCGGCCGGGCCCGCGAGCGCCAGGCCCTCGATGCCGAACCCGGTGCCGCCACCGGCGACCAGGGCACGCAACGACACCACGAACGGCTCGGTGGCGCGGTCCAGCGCGCGGTGCAGCCACCCGCCGGCGCGCGTCCGGGCGGCCATCCACCGCACGACCGTGGGCCACCACCGCGCGAACGCGACCTCGAGCGCGCGCAGCAGCCGCAGCGTGCCGTCGGGGTAGGCGATGCGGCCACCGACGGCGACGTCGAGCTCGCGACCCAGCGCACCGAGCTCGGGCGGCACGGCCAGCAGCCCACCGCCGCCCGTCGGCAGTGCGTCGAGCGTCACGTCCAGGGTGCGCGCCGCACCGTCGCGCCGGGCCACCTGCACCGCAGGGGCAGGGCTGCCGAGCGCTGCCCCCGCGAGCGTGCCGGCGAGTGCGTCGGCCGCCGCCGCGAGCGCCGCGAGCGCGTCGGGTGAGCCGCCTGCGGCGTCGGCCGCTGCCGCGAGCGCGGCCGGCAGCTCCTCGCTGCCGGGCCCGGTGGCGTCGACCCCCTCGTCCTCCAGCAGGGTCGCGGCGTCGCGCAGGTCCTGGGCGTCGGGCGACGGTGCCGACGCGGCGTGCGCGGCGGCGGCGACCTGGGCCGCCACGCGCGCGTGCGACCCGGCGGGCAGCCGCACGGGCGCGCCGCCCAGCACGTCGGCGACCAGCGAGCGCGCCAGCGTGCGCGTCACGGCGGTCAGCACGGGCGTCGGCGCCCCCGCGCGCGAGGACGTGCGCGGCGCGGGCGGCGCCGGCGGCTGCGCCCGGCGCGCGACCGTCAGTGCCGACCACGCCGCGACGAACGCGGGCGGGTCACCCGCGCCGTCGTCGACGTGCGTCGCCGCGGCGAACCGCGCGTCGGGCGGGAACAGGCTGGTGGCGGCGACGTCGGCCTCGCCGGGCACAGCGAACGGTGCGACGCCCCCGGGGTACGACGGCACGTGCAGCGGCTGCACCGTGCCGTCGAGCTCGACGTCGAGCGTCGCGCGCGCGGCCAGCAGCCGCACGCTCTCCTTCACCAGCGGCCCCGATGCCGTGAACGGGGCGGGCAGGGTCACGGTCGCGAGGTCCGCGACCGCGAGCTCGAGCTCGTCCGTGCCGGGCAGGCGACCCCTGCGGGCGTCCGGTGCCCACGCGTCGACGGGTACCGGCGCGCCCGTCGTCGCGTCCCAGCCGCTCGTGGGCACCACCGTCACCACGGGGTCGCTCAGCGTGACGGCCCCGGTGCCGGCCAGCGCGCGCCGGCGCTCCAGCGCACCGGCCGCGAGCAGCAGCGCCTCGGTGCGGCGCCGCGGCGCGTCGTCCTCGTCGCGCGCCGACTCCAGGCGGTCGACCATCGCCTCGACCTGCCGCCACACCTGCTGCCACTCGTCGAGCTGGTGGCGCAGCCGGCGCGCGAGCCTCATGCGTCGGCCTGCCCGTCCGCGAGCGCGCGTCGTCCGCGGCTGCGTGCGACGCGCGTGGCCTCGAGCTCGGCCAGGACGAACGGGTCGAGCACCGCGCCCGCGGCCGCGAGCTGCTCGACCTGGCCCATGACGTCGCCGCGTGCGGTGCGCACGGCCTCCGCGACCTCCGCCGGGGTGCGGCCCAGCGCCGGTCCGACCGTCGTCACGGCGCCCACCAGCCGGTCGAGCGCGTCCCGCTCCTCCGCGACGAACGCCGCGCCGTGCTCGGCCACCCCGTCGCGCATGCGCTGCCACGCCTGCTCGACCGGCGCACCCGCGGCCAGCAGCCGGTCCCGGTGCGCGACGACGTCCTTCTCGAGCGCGGCGCGGGCGTCGTCGAGCGGGCCGTCGACGCCCAGCAGCTTCCAGATCAGCGCCGGTCCGGCCAGGTACGTCGCGGTGGACGTGCCCGACAGCAGGCACGCGCCACCGATCACGAGCCCGCGCACCGGCTTGCCCTGCGCGTCGCGGCCGGGCCGGTCCTGCGCGTCGAGGAACGCCTGCACGAGCCCGTCGACGCCGTCGTGGGTGACCACCGCGAGCACGTGCAGCCCCGACGCGGTCAGCGAGCGGATCATGTCGACGATCCGCTGGATGGTCTCGGCGATCTGCAGCAGCACGTCGATCTTGGAGCGCACCGCCTCGATGAGCTTCTTCAGCAGCCCGACGACCGAGTCGATGTTCTCCAGGATCGCCTTGAGCAGCTCCGGGACGCGCTCGAGCTCGCGCAGCGGGTAGGACGGCGGCGCGATGTCGCGCAGCTTCCACGACCGCCAGCCGGGACCCGTCTGCTCGCCGCGCACGCGCCAGTCGTCGGGGTCGGGGTGCAGCCAGTCCTCGAAGCCCGGCAGGTCGGCGTCCCGGAACGCCGTGAGCGCGTCGGTCAGCGCCCTGTCGTCGACCAGCGCGCCGAGCCCGTTGAGCAGCGGCACGAGGTTCGCCATGCCGGGGGCGGTCGCCATGACGAACACCGCCTCGACCGTGGCGCCGTCGGAGAAGATCGGCCGGTCGCCGTCGCCGGGGTCGTCGAACGACCGACGGAACGTGGCCGACCAGCCCTCGAACGCGCCGACCACGGGTGCGGGCGCCCGGTGGTCACCCGCCTTCCACGTGCGCGGCCGGGACGCGGTCTCCCCCAGCGCGTCCACGCGCTGCTGCCAGGACGTCACCCCGGGCACGTCGGTGTACAGGTAGCAGCCGGAGGACAGGATGTCGTCGACGACCTGCTTGAGGATCTCGTACGCCGCCTGGATCATCGCCCGCACCGGGTCGGGCAGCTCCAGCAGGAACGCCGTGAGGACGTCGAGCAGCCCGGCCACGACCTTGAGGGCCGCCGCCACGGCCTCGAGCGGTGCCGCCGCGATCTCGGCGACCTGCTGCACGCCGGGGACCTGCCCGAGCGTCAGGTGCGACCAGCGCGGCCCGGTGCCGTCGTCGCCCGGCGGCGTCGCCGCGGCGGACGCGACGCCGTACGCCGCCATGACCTCGTCCGCGAGGTCCGGGCAGTGCGTGAGCAGGAGCGCCCGCAGGTCAGCGGTAACGTCGCCGCCGTAGGCCGGCATCGCGCACCTCCTGCCCGCGGCGTCGCTGCTGCTCGGTCATCGCCGCGAGCGTCGCGGCCTCCTGCGCCGCGACCAGCGCCGCCGCCTCGCGCAGCATGTCCCGCGCGGACTCGAGGCGGGACAGCAGCTCGACAGGCTCGGCGGGGCGCCACCCGGACGTCGCGTACCGGGCGGGCTCGGGGGCGGGGTGCGTGCTCATCCGACCGGGAACCGCTTGACGAAGCCGAAGTACGACAGGTCCATCACGGGCGTCAGCGCTGCCCACACGTCCAGGGCCGGCCCGTAGGCCGCGACCGTCATCGGGTTGATGGCCTTGGCGATCGTGCTGAGCATCAGCAGGTGCTGCGCCAGGCCGTCGCCCAGCACCATCGGCGACACGGCCGACAACCCGCCCAGCTGCAGGACGCCCAGCCGTGTGTTGAGCGACACGTTGCCCACGCCCGCGTCGACGTCGACCGCCGTGATGCCGAGCCCCGGGCTCGCGGCCGCGATCGTCGTGGCACCACCCGACACGACGTTCACGCCGCCGCCCGTGGTGATCCCCACGCCCGAGCCGGCCGTCAGCCCGTACGCGCCGTCGACCTGCTCGGTCACCGAGCCGTGCACCGTGCGCCGCACGGGTCCGGTCACCTCGACGGTCTCCCCCGTCGCGTCCACCGTGCGGGACAGCACCCGGCCCACCGTCTCGGTCAGCGTGGCCCCGAACTCGCGCGCGACGTCACCCGCGACCTTCTCGGTGGCTCCCCCGCCGACGGTCCGTGTCACGTCGCGCGCGACGGTCTCGCGCAGGGCCCCGTCGACCGTCACCCCCCGCGACCCGTGGTTGACGGTCCGCTCGTTGCTGGCGACCACGTCGACGCCCTCGGGGCCGAAGGTCATGCGGTTGCCCTGCGCGTCGTGGATCTCGAGCACGTTGGCGTCGTCGTCGAGGACGATGCGGTGCCCCGACGCGGACTTCAGGATCCGCACCCGCGGGCCGGCGACGGTCGACGGGCGACCGTGCCGGGGCACCTCGGGGACACGGTCGGGCACGCCGCCGTCGGGCAGCGGCGGCTGGTGCGCCGAGCGGGCCACGCCGTCGGCGACCGAGTCGGGCGTGCCCACGTCCTCGGCCTGCGGCGAGCCCCACCACATGCCGCTCCAGATGGGACGGGACAGGTCGCCCTCCTCGAACTCCACCCACACGCCCGCGCCGACCTCGGGCACCACGTACAGCCCCTGGTCGGGCCCCGCGTACGGGGAGGACGGCAGCGCCCACCCGGTGGGCTCGTCGGGGCCCAGCAGGCGTGGCACCACCGCCTGCAGCCGGCCGCGGTTCTCGGGGTCGTCCACCCGGTGCACGTACCCGCGGAACTTGCCGTACAGGCGCTGGTCGAGCCGTTCCAGCAGGTCGGCCAGCAGCTCGTCGACGCTCATCGCTCCGCCTCCTCCTCGTGCAGGCGCACCCCGGACACGTCCTCGAGGCTGAGCACCGTGCGGCTGCCGCGGTCGGGCCGTTCGACGACGATCGCGTCGTTCTCGATGTCCGTCAGCCGGCCGACGTGCACCTGGCCGAGCGTGGTGAGCACCAGCACCACGGCGTCGGTGCCGATCTCCTCGAGCTGGTCCCGCAGGCTCATCGCAACGCCTCCAGGGCCGTGGTGAGCACGTACCGGCGGTTGTCGACCTCGGTGCGCTCGGCCGCGGCGCGGTCCGCGCGCAGCCGCACGCGCGCCGCCTGGACCGCCTGCTGCAGGGACGTGGTGCGCGTCGGCAGCGGCAGCAGCGGTGCGCGCTCGCGCCACCCGTCCAGCAGGTCGGCGCGCAGGTCGAGCCGCGCCCGGGTGGTCTCCAGGACGGCACGGACGGCGGCCCGGTGCTCGGCCGGGTCGGTCGGCACCAGGTCGGGGACGACCGCGACGCGCAGGTGCGCGGTGGTCAGGTGCTCCGGCAGCGGCATCGCGGGCTCCTCGGGTCGGTGGGGGCGGGTCGTGGGACGGGTCGTGGGGCAGGCCCGGGGGCAGGGCCCATGGGGTCGTGCGTCATGGCGCGGGCTCGGCCGGGCGCACGTCGGCGCCCGCGGTGGTGGCGTTGCCGCTGAGGGCCACCTGCGCACCGCCGATGACGACGAGCGTGTGCGCCGCCGGCGGTGGGACGGGCCGGACCGGGTCGAGCAGGCCCGGCGGGACGCGGACCGGCCACCCGACGGTGCCCGCCGGACCGATCGGGACGAACGGGCCCGGCGCGACGGCGCCGCCCAGGTCGAGACCGGGTCGGACGGTCGCCGCGGGGCGCACATCGAGCGCGGAGTCCGCGAGCACCGACCCCAGCAGCTGCTCGAGCAGCGGCAGCTGCGAGCGCACCGGTGCCGGGGCCGTCGCGGGCGGCGCGACGCCCGTCAGCGTGCCGAGCCCGGCCCGCAGTGCGGCGTCACCGTCGCCGCCCGACCGCACGAGCTGCTCGGCGACCATCGCGCGCGCCGCCGTGTCCGGCAGGCCGCCGGAGCGCGCGACACCGAACAGCTTGGCGGCCGGGCTCAGCGCGGCGTCGGAGAGGATGCGACCGAAGTCGTCCGTGAGCCGGCTCAGGGTGACCGCGAGGTCGTCCCCGCCCTGCTCTGCGTCCTGTCCGCCACCCTGGCCCGCTGCTGCGGCTGCGGCTGCGCGCGGGGTCGCGGCGCGGCCGGCGCGGCGCCCCGGGCCGTCGCCCTGCCCGTCCGACGGGGCGTCGTCAGGGCCGTCGGCCTGCCCGTCCGCGCGGCCGAGCGTCCCGGCGGCGCCGCGCACCAGCGGCCGTCGGCCCGTTCCCCCGGCCAGGCCGCCCAGGGGCGGCAGCGTCACGCGCGTGCCCGTGAGCCGCTCGAGGTCCGCACGCACGATCACCGTGCTGAGGTCGACGTCGAGCAGGTTGCTCCGCGACGCGGTCTCCAGCACGAGCGCGGCGCGCGGGTCCGTGACGATCGCGTTGGTCCGGGCGAACACGTCGAAGTCGGCCTGGGCTCCGGCGGCCGCCTGCGTGGCGGCGCGGTCCTGCTGCGAGCGCAGCGCCGCGAGGACGCGCGCCGGGTCGAGCACGACCGACACGCTGCCGCCGAGGTCGTCGGACAGGTCCAGGTCGAGCCGGACCGGTGGGCGCGTGGTGACGGGCGGCAGCAGCACGGGCGGCGTGGGCAGCACGGTCGTGCTCGCGGGCGGCTCACGCCCGGCCAGCACGTTGCCGGACACCGCCACGAGCGAGTGCAGCGCACGCACCACGAGCACCGTCACGACGGCGGCGCCCTCCAGGCGGTTGGTCCCCACGACGCACGAGTCGACGTCGCGCAGGTACGCCGCACCGGACACGCCGGTGGACAGCAGCGTGTTGCCCGTGACCGTCGCACCGAGCAGCACCTGCGCCGAGCCGAGCACCAGCAGCGCGGGCCCGGCCGTGAGCACGTCGTTGTCGCAGACCCGCACGGTGAGCCGCACGGGACGCGGTGGACGCGGCACCAGCACGCGCGGCGGTCGGCGCAGGAAGTCGAGCAGCGGGCGCAGGCCCGGTGCGGCGCGCAGCGACCCCGCGGCGGGTGCGACGGGGGCGAGCCAGCGCGCCGCGAGCTGCTCGGCGGCGACGGGCGCGACCGGCGCCGCCGCGGCCACGGTGAGCACCGACAGGGCCGGCGGGCGGACCGCGGCGAACGTCGCGGCGCCCACCGAGGGCGGCACCGAGCCCCCGGCGACGCCCGCGAGCGAGACCGCACCCGGGACGAGGGCGACGGGTCGCACGTGGCCCACGACGTCGAGCAGCCCCGGGTCGAGGGGCCGCACCGTCCGCGGCGGGCGGACCCGCGGCGGGCGAGGCGGGGCGTCCACGTCGAGGAACGGGCGGGTGGTCAACGCGGTCAGGTCCCACGAGCGGCCGTCGACAGGGCCGGCGGGCACGGGCACCGGCACGACGACCAGACCACCACCGCCGGGCTGCCCGCCGGTGTGCCGCACGCGGTTGCCGCTCACGGTCACGTCGCCCGCGAAGTGCAGCACGACGGCGTGCACGACACCGGGGTGCGCGCTCGAGCCGTTGCCGTCGAGCCGGTTGTCGCTCACCGTCAGCTCCCCCGAGCCCGCGACGTCGACCACGGCCCGGCCGGTCGCGGGGGCCGACGCCGGGTCGGTGACCGCCCCCGCGCACCCCGCGACGTCGTTGTCCGCCACCCGCACGCGGGCGGGTCGCCCGGGGTCGACGACGAGGCCGGCGAGGACCGCGCCCCGCACGGTGTTGCCCCGCACGTCCACCTCGAGCGGGTCGTCCTGCTCGGGCACGGTCGGTGCCAGCGGGTGCGCACCGGGCCCGGCCACGACGACGCCGCGCCGCCCGGACGTGACCCGGTTGGCGAGCACGGCGACGGTGCCGGCCACCTGGGCGGCGACCACGCCGTCGGCGGGCGACGGCTCGACCACCGCGGCCGGCACCGTGGGCACGGGCAGCGGCCGGGGCACGAGCGTGACGCCGGACAGGTCGAGGTCGAGGCGGTCACGCAGGTCCGCGAGGGTCGCGGCGGAGGTCAGCGCCTGCGCCGACGACGGGCTGAGGGTCGCGGCCCGTGCGGTCAGCACGGCCCGCGTCGCGGCGACGCGCTCGGGCTCGGGCCGGTCGGGGTCGAGCAGCACCGGGAGCGCCGCGACGAGGGTCCCGACGGCCTCGGCGGTCGGGCTCCCCACGTGCTCCGCGACGCGCGCGCCGACGTGCGAGAGCACGTCGGCCACGTCGTGCAGGGCGGCGTCCCGGGCGGCCGCGCGGGCGGCGCCCAGCCCTGCGACGGCCGCCGACGTCCGCTCCAGGAGCTCACCGCGCTCACCGCTCGGCAGGTCGAGGGCGTCGTCACCGATCGTGACGCGCAGGTGGGTGCCCAGCGCGTCGACGGCCGCCGCGCGCTCCTCGGCGTCGTCGGGCAGCGAGAGCACGAGCTGGGCGACCCCGGCGAGCCGCTCGGCCGCCTGCGACGGCGCCGTCGTCGGTGCCGGCGGTGCGTCCGCCCCCACGACGTGCGCCTGCTCGGCCCGCAGCGTCGCGAGCGCGCGGGCGGCGTCCTGCTTGTGGCGCGCGCGGTCGCGTGGTTCGTCGGCCGCGGCCTTCACGGCGGCGCGCAGGGACTGGACGTGCGGCGCGAGCGCGGGGTCGTCGCCGACGAGCCGGGCCAGCTGGCGCACGTCGCCCGCGAGCAGGCGCAGGCTGCGGGTCTCCCCGCTCTCGTCGAGCTCGGCGACGGCGGCGAGCTGCCGGTCGACCCAGCCGGCCGTGAGCATGACGAGCTCACCGGCGGCCTGCTCGCCCGCGGCGGCGGCCTCGGCCGCGCCGACGGTCGCCGGGCCGGGTGCGTCGCGCAGCGCACGCACCTGCACGAGCGCGTCGCGCAACGCCGTGACGTCGGCCGGCGCGGGACGCACGCGGGTGCGGCGCAGCCGCTCGTAGCGCTGCCGCACGCTCGCCGCCAGCGGCGCGTGGGCGGGCGCCAGGACGTCGACGAGCGTGTCCACGCCGTCGGCGAGCGCGTCCACCACGGCGGGCGTCACGGCTCCACCCGTCGGCGCGGCGAGCTGCGCCTCGACGCCCGCCAGCACCCCGGAGAGCACCCTCGCGCGGCTCGCGGTGACCGGACCGCCGACCTGGGCGACCAGGCGCCGCGCGGCCGCGACCGTGCCCAGGTCGCGCGCCAGGGCGAGCGTCGCCGTCTCCTGCGCGGGCGACCCGGCGGGGGCCGCCAGCACCGCACGCCCGTCGGCGGCGAGGTCGATGCCGAGGTCCAGCCCCGCCAGCAGCTCGGCGGCCCCGTCGACGACGTCCTGCGCGGCGGCCGTCAGGGCGTCCCGCTCGGCAGGCGTGGCGGCGTCGCTCCGTGCCGCCGCCGCGGAGTCGACGCGTGCTGCGCTCGCCCACGCGACGCCCGTCGGCTCGTCGGGGGCCGTGAGCTCCGCGGCACGCGACACGGCCACCCGCACGAGGTGCGCGGCCGCCGTGTGGTCGGTGTCGCCCTGCGCCTCGCGCATGCCCTCGACCGCCTCGGTGAGCTGCTGCGCGAGGCGTGCCGCCTGGCCGCCACGGGTGGCCAGCTCGGTGCCCACGGCCTCCATCGCGGTGTAGATGCGGCGCCCCACCTGCTCACGGGCGGTCCGGCGGGCCACCGCGTAGTCGAGCACCAGCGAGCGCAGCCCGACGAGCGCGGTGTGCAGGTCCCCCGCGGGCCGCACCGCGCGCGACGGCAGCGCGTCGAGGAAGCCCCGCACGCCCGGTCGCACCGTCACCACCGGCGGGACGGTCGGCACGACGGTGCGCACGGCCCCGTGGACGTCCTCGACGTCGTTGTCGTCGACGCGCGCGTCCTCGCCGCCGACCACCGCGATGCCGGCCACGTGCACGTCGGCGCCGGGCACCTGCGTCGGCAGGTCGCCCGTGCCGACGCCGCGCACGCGGTTGCGGGCGACGACCGCCCCGTCGACGAGGCTCAGCGCGATGCCGGCACGCAGGGTCGCGGCCTCCGTCCAGCGCAGCACCCCGTCGAGCGCGGGCCGCACCCCCGGGCCGCCCGCCGCGACCAGCGACTCCAGCAGGGTCCGCGGCGCGGCGCCCGCCGCCGCCGGGACCAGGGCCGTCGCCGCGGCGGTGACGGCACCCGACCAGGCGAACGGCGCGGTGGCGACGTCGTCGACCGTGCAGTCGAGCACGCGCAGACGGCCCACGGACGACGCGTGCCCGAACGCGCGCACCCCGGTACCGCCCAGGCGGCGCACGTCGCAGCGGGCGATCGTCACGTCCAGGACCGGGCCACCGCCGCCGACCACGACCCCGTGCGCGAGCGTGGCCGCACCGACGCCCACCACGCGGGTGTCCAGCACGCTCACCTCGGTCACGGGGCGGTCCAGCGTGCCGTCCGCGTCCGCGCCCGACCCCACGACCACCCCGGCCTCGAGCGCGAGCGGCGACGCACCGGGCGCCGTCGCGGGCAGGTCGACCACGCACCCGCTGACGCGCACCCCGCTGCCCTGCACGCGCACGCCCACGTGGAGGGGCGCCGCGACCGGGGCCAGGCGCACCACGCAGCGGTCCACGTCGACCACGTCCGCCACGACGTCGATCCCGAGGGTCACGTCGACCAGCCGGTTGTCGCTGATGCTGGTCCGCGCGGTCGCCTCGGCGTGACGCACCACCGCGGCGTCGCGCACCACGACGCCCGTCGCGAACCCCGCGACCCGGTTGTCGCTGACCACGACCCCCTCGAGCTCGCCCTCACCCACGACGACGCCCGACCCCGCCCCGGCGTCGCGGGCACGCAGGTCGTTGCCCGTCACGCGCAGCCCGCGCACGAACAGCCCCGCACGGGGGCGGGCGACGAACGCCGCCGGCACGAGCCACGGGGCGAGCGGGGCCGCCACGACGCCGGCGCCCGCCCGCACCGCGCACCCGCTGACCTCGACGTCCTCGAGGGTGCCCGTGAGGAGCACACCCGCACCGGCGTCCGTCGGCAGCCCGGCCGCACCCGGGGTGCGCTCGGTCGACGTCAGGCGCAGGTCCCGCAGGAGCACCCCGTGGCTGTCGCCCACGCTGACCACGCCGTGGGGCAGGCTGCGCAGGGTGGCCAGCTGGTCCGGCGCGACGTCCTCGACCGGGCGCCCGGGTTGCGTGCGCTGCAGTCGGCGCAGCTCCAGCACCGTGGCCACGAGGGACGCGAACGCCCGGCGCCGCCCGGGCTGCAGGGCGCGGAGCCCCGCCCCGAGCGCGTCGAGCAGCCCGGCGAGCCCGCCGCCGGGGCGCAGCACGTCGGCGCGCACGAGCGCACCGCCGCCGTCGTCGAGCGGCACCAGGTCGCCCACGAGCGCGCCGCCGACCTCCGGGCCGATCGGCACGTCCGCCTCCGGCACCTCGACGAGGTCCATGAGCTCGAGCGCGACCGGCGCGTCGGCGCCGCAGCCGTCCACCACGAACGCCCCACCCGCACCGCGCACCTCGAGCCGGGTCCCCGCGCCGTCGCCCAGGATCCGCACGCCCGACAGACCCTGCAGCACCACGGGGTGCTCGAGCACGTACGTGCCCGCCCGCAGGTAGATCGTGCCGGGCCGGCCCGCCAGCTCCGCGAGCGCGGCGTGCACGGCCTCGTCGCCCGTCACGCCCTCGGCGAGGTCCTGGTCGATGTGCCCGAACGTGCGCTCACCGTCCCCCACGACCACCGTGAAGGCGCCGGGGGCCAGGTGCCGCGCGTCGAGCTCGGCCAGCCTGTCGCGCACGTCCTGCAGCGGCAGGAACCGCGTGCGCAGGTCGGTGAACGTCCGCTGCACGGGGTCGTCCCCACCGACGCGCTCGGACGTGACGACGCCCAGGCTGGCGCGGCTGTGCCACGGACCGTCGGGCGGCACGTCGGTGCGGCGCTCGACGACGCCCTGCGCGGCGCCGTCGGGTGCGACCACGCGCGCGGTGAAGTGCCAGTGCTCGCCGGGGCGGAAGTCCGCGCCGTCCAGCGCGAACGTCAGGTTGTCGACCAGGCGGTACCGCACGCCGGTCACCAGCCGGTCGGCGAGGTCCCACCGGCGCACGGCGGCGACGTCGGCCACGCGCAGCGCCCGGCCGGGCCCACCGCCCGCTGGCAGCGGGGCCGGGTCGCTGGGCAGCACGTACCCGTCGGGCTCGAGCTCGAGGCGTCCGGTCGCGGTGTCGACCGACCGCACGCGCCGCAGCACGGGCAGGTGCCGCGGGTCGCCCGGGTCCAGGCGGGCGGCCTCGTCCTCGAGGGTCACCACGTCGCCGGCGCGGAACCGCGCGGCCTGGAACGCGCCGACGACGAGCGTCACGCCGTCGGGCGGCAGGTCGACCAGGAGCGGTGCGACCAGTGCCGCGTTGTCGCGCGAGACGAGCACCGCGCGGTCCTCGGTGCCGGGCAGCGCGAGCACCTCGACGCGGACGTGCGCGTTGACCGAGCCGGTGTACCCGACGCCCGTGGTGGCCTGCTCGGTCGACAGGCAGCGGTCCCGGCAGCGGTCGGGCTCGGGCGCGGCCGTGCGGTCGGGCAGCAGGCCGTCGGGCACGTCCGAGCTGAGGCGTCCGCCACCGAGCGGCGTGGCCGGCGGCGGCGGCGCACCGGGGTCGACGTCACGGCGTGCCCGCACCTGCACGACCTGCTGCCGGCGGAACGTGGTCGGGTCGCCGTCGAGCGCCGGCTCCGCCAGGAACGGGTCCTGCCACGCGTGCACCTCGCGCTCCCAGACGTCGATCTCCAGCGCGTCGGACACCCGCTGCCCCGCTCCGGGCACGGACAGCGGCTGCGGCGCGGGCAGGAACGGCTGCTCCGTGTACCGCCAGTCCCCCTCGAGGAACGCCCGCACGCCGTCGACGTACAGACGCCCGGCCGTCGCCGCGGTGCCGCCGCCACCCCGCAGCACGACGTCCCCGCCGAGTGCCGCGTCGGTCGCCACGAGCGCGTCGAGGTCGCTGTCGGCGCGCGGCGGCAGGCCGCGCACCCCCCAGCCGGTGAGCACGGCGCGCGTCGCGGCACCCGTGCCGCGGTCGAGGACCGCGTGCAGCGCCGCCGCCGGCACGCGCAGGACGCCCGCACGGTGGTCCGCCGGCACGTCGAGCACCTCGTGCCACGCGCCGTCGACGTCGCGGACCACGACCCGGCCCAGCGCGACCTCCTCGTCGGTGGTCGGGCGCCGCAGCCGCAGGTCCACGTGCAGCTCCGCGACCTGCCAGGCGGCGCCCGGGACCCCCGGCAGCGCACCACCGGGGGGCGGGGTGCGCGGCACGGCCCGCAGGTCGACGGGGTGCGGCAGCACGCGGCGCACCTCGACGTGGCCGTGGGAGCGCAGCACGTGCGGCAGCGACTCCGCCTCGCGGCGGGCGAGCGTGATCGACGGCGGGATGACGCGCAGGTCGCCCGGTGCCAGGCCCGACCCGGTCCATCCCGCGGTCGACGTGATCGCGTCCAGCAGCAGCGTCGCACCCACGCGGAAGCCGTCGTCAGGCGACCCGTCGGCGACGTCGGCGGACCGCCGGCGGCCGTCCGTCGCGGTGATGGCCGCCTGCTCGTTCGCGTCGGCGTCGAGGCGCGCGCGGCCCATCTCCTCCTGGACCGCGACGAACCGCCGCGACTCGTCGAAGCGCTCGCGCGAGGTGTAGCCCTTCATGTGCGGCTCCGTCCCATCCGGTGCACGTCCGCGGCCGCGCGGTCGCTGTGGTACGCCGCCAGTCCCAGCGGCAGGAAGTCGTCGGTGCGCTCGGTCAGCTCCCGCGACGCACGCCCGCGGTCGGCGTGGGCGCCCGGGGGCCGCCCACCGTCCCCGGCCGTGAGCACCGCGGCGGGGTTGTTGTCGTCGAGCACCAGGTGGTGCGGCCAGGCGGGCCGCCCGTCGAGGAACGACGCGGACGCGTCGACGCCGCGCCACGCGCGCGGCCGGCGGCCGGGCACGGGCTCGCTCACGCAGCGCCGCAGCCACCCGAGGTCGGGCCGGTCGCACACGACGGGCCCGGCGAGCACGCTCGAGGACGCCTCCAGCACACCCGCGGTGATCCCGCCGCGCACGGTGCACCCCCGCAGCCGCAGCCGCGCGCCCGGCGCGTCGAGGGCGGTCGCGGTCCGCGACCCCGCGTCGAAGGTGCAGCCCGCGGCCACCACCTGGACCCACGGCGGCACCTGCAGCCCCGCGACGCGGCAGCCGTGCAGGCGCAGCACCAGCCGGACGTCGGCGGGGGTCGCGCGCAGCAGCGCGGTGTGGTGGCCGGCGCCCGCGACACGGACCCCGACACCGCCGAGCGCCAGGCCCAGGTCGCACCAGCGCAGGTCGACCGCGCCGCCGGTCAGGGCCAGGTCGAGCGTGCCCGCGAGCGCGAGGCCGGCCAGCAGCACGCGCGGCGCCGGGTCGTCGGGGTCCGCGGCGACGCCCTCGACGAGCGTCAGGCTGGCGCCCGCGGCGTCCGCGGTCACGTAGGGGTACGCGCCGGGGTCGGTCGCGAGGACGGTGGTGGTCGTGCCGGGTGCGAGCACCGCCGTCGTGGCGGCCAGGCGCGGGCTGCCGACGACGGCGACCACGGGACCGCCCGCCGTCGACCCCTCCGTCGCACCCGGTGCTCCACCCGCGGGCGGCCCGCCCACCCCGTCCGCCGCCGTGAGCGCGTCCTGCAGGGTCGGGGCCCCGTCGGTGCGCGCGCCACCCACCGTCGCCGTGGGTCCGCGCCGGACGGCGGGCGGGAGCGCGGGGACGGTGAACCGGTCGGGGTCGTCGGGGTCCGGCGGCTCGAGCCACCCCACGGGCACCGCGGCGTCGGCGGGCGCGAACCCGGCACCCAGCGCGGCGCCGCGTGCGACGTGGTGGTGCGCCGTGAACGTGGGTGCGTCGCCGGCGGGACGCAACCCCGCGTGCGCCGCGGGCACGAGCAGCCGTCCCAGGCGCGGGTCGAGCGCGACACGTCCGTCGAGGTCGAGCGCGACGGGCTCGTCCCACGGTCCGAGGGAGGCCTGCTGCACCTCCAGCGGGACCCACGCCAGGCGCCCCGGGGCCCCGAGCCGCTGTGCCGGCGCCCGGCGGCCCGCGACGCGCACGGCCTCGCGCGCCCGGCCGAGGCGCAGCCGTACGGTGGCGGGCGTGCCGGGGGCGAACCACAGCACGGTCGACGCGTCCTGACGCACCAGGGCCACCGCGACCTCGGCCGGGGCGAGGTCCAGGGCGGGCAGGAAGACCAGGTGCCCGCGGCCGCCCACGCTGACGACCACCTCGCTGGGCGGCAGGGGCGACGGGCCGACCAGCAGCACCTCGTCGCCGATGACGACCCCCTCACCCTCTGCGGGCGCGTGCGGCGCACCGGGCTCGGGCGGGCCGAGCCGCCACGCGACGTCGCCGGCGCGCAGGGTCGCGGCAC
>Ga0233375_1000392_pt1 | contig 24712 bp, 24 predicted proteins | sample ElkDunMinimDraft_10_FD_191539 | JGI IMG/M metagenome (GOLD analysis project Ga0233375, IMG submission 191539) | Fecal eukaryotic communites from dung pellets of Tule Elk in California, USA - Elk Dung E16 | ecosystem: Host-associated > Mammals > Digestive system > Large intestine > Fecal | place... | reverse complement strand
GACGCAGCGCCCCGACCTGTTCGGGGCGGTGGTCTGCTCGGCCCCGCTGCTGGACATGGTCCGCTACCAGCGGTTCGGCCTGGGGACCTCGTGGACCGACGAGTACGGCGACGCGGACGTGCCGCGCGAGCTCGACTGGCTGCTCGGGTACTCGCCGTACCACCGGGTCGCAGACGGCGTCGAGTACCCGGCCACCCTGTTCACCGTCTTCGAGGGCGACACCCGCGTGGACCCGCTGCACGCCCGCAAGCTGGCCGCGGCCCTGCAGGCGGCGACGAGCGGGGACCCGCACGAGCGACCCGTGCTGGTGCGGCGGGAGACGGGGGTGGGCCACGGCGGCCGCGCGCTCTCGCGCACCATCGCGCTCACCGTCGAGCAGCTCCAGTTCGTGGCGGACCACACGGGGCTGGCGAGCGCCGGAGGGCCCCACGAGGACGCGAGCGGCGGCGGCGCCGGGCACGCTGGGGACCAGGTGGTCGCATGAGCGCGCTCGCCTCCGTCATGACGGCGTCCCCCACGCCATCGCCGTCGCCCTCGAGCCCATCGGCCGAGCCGAGCCCCTCCTCCATCTCGCAGGAGGTGGCCGAGGTGGGCGACGCCGTCGGCGACTTCGTCACCTGGTTCATGGGCGCGCCGCTGCGCATCCTGGTCATCCTGCTCGCCGGCAGCATCGCGCTCATGGTGCTGCGGCGGCTCATCGGCTCCGTCTCGGAGCACCTCGCTGAGGGGACGCCGTTCTACCAGCGCGGCATGCTGCGCCCGCTCGGCCAGACGGAGATGGGGGCCGCGCTGCAGCGGGCGAACCCGCTGGCAACCGCACGGCGGGCGCAGCGCTCACGGACCATCGGGTCGGTGCTGCACTCGGCCGCGACGATCACCGTCGGGTCCATCATGCTGCTGCTGGTGCTCGACCAGCTCAACGTGAACCTGGGGCCGTTCCTCGCCTCGCTGGGCGTGGTCGGCGTCGCGGTGGGCATCGGCGCCCAGAGCGTCGTCAAGGACTTCCTGGCGGGGATCTTCATCCTGCTCGAGGACCAGTACGGCGTCGGCGACGTCGTCGACCTGGGGCCGGCCACCGGGACCATCGAGGCGGTGGCGCTCCGGGTCACCAAGCTCCGCGACGCGGACGGCACCCTCTGGTACGTGCCGAACGGCACCCTGACCCGGGTGGGCAACCACACCCAGGAGTGGGCTCGTGCCGTGGTCGAGGTCAAGGTCGACTACTTCGCGGACATCTCCCGCGTCCAGACCCTGCTCGGGGAGGCGGCGGCGAGGGTCGCCGCCGACCCGGTGGTGGGCTCCTACCTGCGCGACCAGCCTCTGGTCACGGGCCTGGAGGACTTGAGCGCGGAGGCCGTGACCCTCCAGGTGGCCGTCAAGACCAGCCCGGCGATGCAGTGGGAGGTCGCCCGCCAGCTCCGGTGGGAGGTGCGCCACACCCTCGAGGAGGCGGGAGTCCCCCTGGGCGGCCAGCGCGACCTCCTGGCCAAGCACCAGGAGGAGTCGGCGAGCACGTCGCCGACTCCTCCTGGTCGCGAGGAGCCGGGCTCGGCGGACGGGCCGAGCGCTGGCTCCGGGAGGCCTGGGCCCGCCTAGCGCAGGGCGTCGAGCTCGACAGCCAGGTTGTCGGCCTCCGGGCCGACGATCACCTGGATGACGCGGCCCGAGCGCACCACGCCGAAGGCTCCGGACTCCTTGAGGGCAGCCTCGTCGACATGCTGGGGGTCGGTGACCTCGACGCGCAGGCGCGTGATGCAGGGTTCGAGGTCGACCACGTTGGCCACGCCGCCGAGGGCCGCGAGGATCTGCTCTGCCTTGCTCATCGATCTCCTTCTCGGTCGCACTGGGGGCGCGCGCACCTCGTTCCAGGGTAGACCGCGCGGCGCCGAGTGGCGCGAACGCTCTCTGCAGGTGAACACTCGGCACGAACGAGGAGGTTGGCCCAGTGAGCACAGCACGACCCACCGTGGTCCACGGCATCGGTGTGAGCCCCGGACGCGCGGTGGCCCCGTGCGTGCTGCTGCCCGAGCCGGTGGGCGAGCCGCCGTCGGGCCGCCGCCTCGCCCCCGGCGACGACCACGCCGCCGCGGCCGAGCAGATCTCCCGTGCCGCCCGCCGCGTCCAGTCGATGCTCGAGGAGGCCGCCGACCGCGCGCAGGGCGAGAGCGAGGAGCTGCTGCGCGCCACGGCGACGATCGCCGCCGACCCGTCGCTCGTCGCGGACGCGGAGCACCGGGTGCTCGCCGACCACCTGGTGCCGGAGCGGGCCGTGTGGGAGGCCGCCGAGGCGGTCTCCGCGCAGTTCGAGGCCTTGGGCGGCTACTTCGCCGAGCGCACGCGCGACATCGCGGACGTCCGCGACCGGCTCGTGGCCGAGCTCACCGGCCGCCCCGCCCCTGGCGTCCCGGAGCACGCGGAGCCGTTCGTCCTGGTGGCGCCCGACCTCGCCCCCGCGTTGACCGCGACGCTCGATCCGGCGCGCGTGGTGGGCATCGTCACCGGCGCCGGTGGGCCCACGTCGCACACGGCGATCCTCGCGCGGGCGCTGGGCATCCCCGCGGTCGTGGCCGCGCGCGGCATCACCGAGCAGCTCTCCGAGGGCGACCTCGTGCTGGTCGACGGCTCGCACGGCACCGCGACCGTGCACCCCGACGAGGCGCAGGTGGCCGCGACCCGGGCCGCCTCCGCCCAGGCCCGCACGTTCGACGGAGAGGGCCGCACCGCCGACGGCCACCGCGTCGAGCTGCTCGCCAACGTGGGCGACCCCCGCGACGCCGCCGTCGCGGCGGCCGCCGGAGCGGAGGGGGTCGGCCTGCTGCGCACCGAGTTCGGGTTCCTCGACCGGGACGAGGCGCCCTCCGTGGCGGAGCAGGTGGCCGCCTACCGCCAGGTGCTCGCCGCGTTCCCCGGTCGCAAGGTCGTCATCCGCACGCTCGACGCCGGCGCGGACAAGCCCATGCCGTTCCTCACCAGCGACTCCGAGGCCAACCCGGCGCTCGGCGTCCGCGGCCTCCGCACCGCGCAGGACCACCCCGAGGTGCTCGAGGACCAGCTCACGGCCATCGCGGAGGCCGCCGCCGCGGAGTCCTCCCGCGTGTGGGTCATGGCGCCGATGGTGGCGACCGTCGACGAGAGCGAGGACTTCGTCGCCCGGTGCGCGCGCCACGGCCTCGACGTGGCCGGCGTCATGGTCGAGGTGCCCAGCGCTGCCCTGCTCGCGGGGCGGATCCTCGCCAGCGCCAAGTTCGCGAGCATCGGCACCAACGACCTCACCCAGTACACGATGGCCGCCGACCGGCTGCTGGGCGCGGTCGCGGAGCTCTCCGACACGTGGCAGCCCGCCGTGCTCCAGCTCGTCGCCGCGACCTGCGCGGGCGGGGCCCAGCAGGACCGCCCGGTGGGGGTCTGCGGCGAGGCCGCCGCGTCTCCCGCCCTCGCGGTGGTGCTTGTCGGCCTCGGCGTGACTTCGCTGTCCATGACGCCCCGCGCCCTCGCCGACGTCGCCGCCGTGCTGGGGGCCGTCACGGTGGACGACTGCCGCCGTGCCGCGCAGCTCGCCCTCAGCGCCCCCACCGCGGCCGCGGCCCGGGACCGGGTGCGCTCGGCCCTCCCGGTGCTCGACGAGCTGGGGTTGTAGGCGGCTGCCGCCCTCCGCCGCGGGGCCCGGTGTGTCCGAGGCCACCCGCCGGTGGCGCGCCCACCTGCGCGGGACCGGTGCGAGACTGTGCGGGTGACCTCCAGCGTGCCCGACTCCGCTGCCCACCGCGCCGACTCGTTCTACGCGGTGGTGGGCGGCCACGAGACGTTCGAGCGGCTCGTCACCGAGTTCTACCGCGGCGTGGCCCAGGACCCCGTCCTGACGGCGATGTACCCCGAGGAGGACCTGGGCCCGGCCGCCGAGCGGCTCACGCTGTTCCTCGAGCAGTACTGGGGAGGCCCCACCACGTACTCGGAGAACCGCGGCCACCCCCGGCTGCGCATGCGGCACGCCCCGTACAAGGTCAACCCGGACGCCCGCGACCGGTGGCTCGCGCACATGCGCGCCGCTGTCGACTCCCTCGGCCTGGCGCCGCTGCACCACGCGCAGCTGTGGGACTACCTCGAGCGCGCGGCCCACTCGATGCTCAACACCTTCGACGACTGACCCCGCACCCACCCGTCCCCGAGCCACAGCAGGTAGCCGCACGATGACCTCCCAGCCCGTCCCCACCGGCAACGGCGACCCCCAGGACGCCGTCCGCCACGTCCTCGCGATACTCGACCTCGAGGCTGCCCCGGACGACGAGAACCTCTTCCGGGGCGCGAGCGTCCCGCACCCCAACGGCCGGGTCTTCGGCGGCCAGGTCCTCGCGCAGTCCCTGCTCGCCGCCGGCCGCACCGTCGCCGACGGCCGCCTCCCGCACTCGCTGCACGGGTACTTCCTCCGCGCGGGCGACGTGCGGCAGGACATCGACTTCACGGTCGAGCGGCTGCGCGACGGCCGCTCCTTCACCGCGCGGCGCACGCACGCGCTGCAGGGCGGCGCCCCGATCCTGTCGATGATCGCCTCCTTCCAGGAGTCCCAGCCCGGCTTCGAGTACGCCGACCCGATGCCCGCGGCGCCCGACCCCGAGAGCCTGGCCTCCGCCGGGGACACCCTGCGGGAGGTGAACCACCCGCTGGCCGAGTTCTGGGCCACCGAGACCCCGTTCGACGTGCGCCACGTCGAGCAGCCGATCTACCTGCGGCCCGACGCGTCCGGCGCCGGGGACCAGCTCGTGTGGATGCGCGCGCGGGGACCTGTCCCCGACGACCAGCTGCTGCACCGGGCGCTCCTCGCCTACGCATGCGACCAGGTCATGCTCGAGCCCGTGCTGCGGCGGTCCGGTGAGAGCTGGGCCTCCCCCGGGCTCTCGATCGCGAGCCTCGACCACGCGATGTGGTGGCACCGCGACGTGCGCGTCGACGAGTGGCTGCTGTACGCCCAGTCCACCCCGAGCGGGCAGGGCGGCCGCGGCCTCGGCGCCGCGCGGATCTACTCCCAGGACGGCGCCCTCGTCGCCACCACGGCGCAGGAGGGCATGGTGCGGGTCCCCCAGCCCTCGGCTGGCCGCTAGCGCCTCGACGTGCGGGACGGCGCAGCAGGTCACAGACTCTGGGCGTGACCAGGCTGCGCCGTGCCGACCTCAACGCCCCGGGGTGGACCCGTCGGCGCCGCGGCCGGGGATGGAGCTACGCCGACCACCAGGGCGAGCCCATCAGGCCCGCCGCGCTCGAGCGGATACGGGCGCTCGCCATCCCGCCCGCGTGGCGCGAGGTGTGGATCTGCCCCTGGGCCAACGGGCACATCCAGGCCGTCGGCACCGACGCGGCGGGCCGGCGCCAGTACCTGTACCACCCGCAGTGGCGGAGGCGCCGAGACCGGCTCAAGCACGACAAGGTGCTCGCGGTCGCGCAGCGGCTGCCCGCCGCCCGGCGACGCGTGGCGGCGGACCTGAGGCTCGACGGGATGCCCCGGGAGAAGGTGCTCGCACTCAGCTTCCGCCTGCTGGACCTGGCGCTCTTCCGCATCGGCACCGAGCGGTACGAGCGCCGCGACGGGAGCCACGGGCTGGCGACCCTGCTGCGCACCCAGGTGCGCGTGCCCCCGCCCGTGGACGGCGAGTCCGAGGGCCGCGTCCGGTTCCAGTACCCGGCGAAGTCCGGGCAGGTGCGTGACGTGGTGGTGGAGGACGAGGACGTCGCGGCCCTGGCTCGCGCGCTGGTGCGCCGCAAGGACGACAGCCCGGAGCTGCTCGCCTGGCTCGACGACGGGACGTGGCGCCGGGTGTCGAGCGCCGACGTGGTGGTCTACGTCAAGGAGAGGCTCGGCGACGACGCGAGCCCCAAGGACTTCCGCACCTGGCACGCGACGGTCGCCGCCGCGCGTGGGCTCGCCGCGGCGGGCCCCGCTCCCCGGTCCGCCCGAGCCCGGCGGCAGGTGCAGTCCCGCGTGGTCACGGACGTCGCGCTCCAGCTGGGCAACACGCCGTCGGTGTGCCGGGCCTCGTACATCGACCCGCGGGTGTTCGACCTGTGGGAGCGCGGGGAGGCGATCACGCCCAGCCGGTCCTCCGCCGTGGCCGAGCGTCGCACCATCGCCCTGCTCTCCTGACCCCGGGCCCCGCGCTCTCCTGGGTCGCCCCGGGTCGAGGTGCGCTGCCCGCCCGCACGGCTGAGACTGCCGTATGGCCGAGACCTCTCCCGCCGACGTCCTGTCGGCCCCCGTCGCCGACACCCTGCCGGGACTCGTGCCCGGCGTGGGCCCTGACGGCCGTCCCCGCCCCGATGCGCCGCTGGTCGCGGTGACCGGCGTCACCGGCTACGTCGGCGGCAGGCTGGTCCCCGAGCTGCTCGCCGCCGGGTACCGGGTCCGGGCCCTGGCACGGCACCCCGAGCGCCTGCGCGGGCGCCCCTGGTTCGACGACGTGGACATCGTCACGGCGGACGCGTCCGACCCCGACCAGCTCCGCGACGCGCTGCGGGACGTGGACGTCGCGTACTACCTCATCCACTCGCTGGGCAGCGGGCGGCAGTTCGAGCAGCGCGACCGGCGCACCGCGCTCGTGTTCGCGCAGTCGGCCCGCGAGGCGTCGGTGCGCCGCATCGTCTACCTGGGGGGCCTGTACCCCGAGGGCCAGGAGCTCTCCCCGCACCTGGCCTCCCGCACCGAGGTCGGGGAGATCCTGCTCGCCTCGGGGGTGCCCACCACGGTGCTCCGCGCCGCCGTGATCCTGGGCTCCGGCTCGGCGTCCTTCGAGATGATGCGCTACCTCACCGAGCGGCTGCCGGCCATGACGGTGCCCCGCTGGGTGGACAACCGCATCCAGCCGATCGCGATCCGCGACGTGCTCCGCTACCTGGTGGGCGCCGCCGCGATGCCGCCCGAGGTGAGCCGGGGGTTCGACATCGGCGGACCCGACGTGCTGACCTACCGCGAGATGATGCAGCGCTACGCCGCCGCGGCCGGGCTCCCCCGACGGGTCATCGTGGGCGTCGGGGTGCTGACCCCCCGCCTGTCCTCCCTGTGGGTCTCGTTGGTCACGCCGGTGCCGAGCGGGCTGGCCAGGCCGCTGGTCGAGTCGCTGGTGCACGAGGTGGTCTGCGACGAGCACGACATCGCCGAGTGGGTGCCCGACCCTCCCACCGGCCTCATCGGGTTCGACCAGGCGGTGCGCCAGGCGCTGCAGCGGATCCAGGCGGCCGACGTGGTCACGCGCTGGACCTCGGCCTCGGTGCCTGGGGCGCCCAGCGACCCGCTGCCGAGCGACCCGGACTGGGCGGGCGGCTCGCTGTACGTCGACGAGCGCCGCGTCGAGGTGGACGCCTCCCCCGCGGCCCTGTGGCGGGTCATCGAGGCGGTGGGGGGCGAGCGCGGCTGGTACTCGTGGTCGCTGGCCTGGCGCCTGCGCGGTCTCGCGGACCGCCTGGTCGGGGGCCCCGGGCTGCGCCGAGGACGCCGCGACCCGAGCCGGCTGCTGGTCGACGACGCGGTGGACTTCTGGCGGGTCGAGGAGGTCGTCCCCGGCGAGCTGCTGCGGCTGCGCGCCGAGATGCGCTTGCCAGGGCTGGCGTGGCTCGAGCTGCGGGTCGAGCCGGTGGGCGCCGGCGGGTTCGACGAGCGGCCGACAGCGTTCGCCCAGCGCGCGCTGTTCCACCCGCACGGCCTCGCGGGCCAGCTGTACTGGTGGGCCGTGTACCCGTTCCACGGCATCGTGTTCGGGGGGATGCAGCGCAACATCGCCGAGGCCGCCGAGACGGCCGAGCGCGCGCGGACCGACCGGCCTGCCGCCGCCGCCGCCAACTGAGCGTCAGCGGCTGCGGCGCAGCACCAAGGGCTCCTCCACGAACGGCTCCCAGGCGGCGCGCTCGGCCTGGCCGATCCGGCGCGGAGACCCCGTCGCGGAGTCCACGAGGACCAGGGTGGTGACGGCCCGCGCGTAGGTGACGCCGTCCTGCCCGGCGGGCACGTCGCGCACCTCGTAGCAGATGTCCAGGCTCGCCCCGCCGAGCCTCCCGATCCACATCACCACGATCACCGGGTGGCGGCGGTACGCGAGCGGGCGGAGGTACTCCACGTGCTGCCCGGCCACCAGCGTCGAGGTCTCGGCGCCAGGCCCTGCGTCGATGACCGCGGTGGGCCATCCCGCCACAGCCGACTCCTCGGCCGTGACGGGATGACGCCAGAACACCTCGATGCGCGCCTCCTCCAGAAGCGTCAGCATCGCGACGTTGTTCACATGCCCGTACGCGTCCAGGTCCGACCAGCGCAACGAGACCGGGACGTCGAGACGGGTCATCGGCGGTCAGTCGCGCGTGAGCTTGCGGTACGTGACCCGGTGCGGGCGCGCCGCGTCGGCGCCGAGCCGCTCGACCTTGTTCTCCTCGTACGAGGCGAAGTTGCCCTCGAACCAGTACCAGTTCGCCGGGTTCTCCTCGGTGCCCTCGTAGGCCAGGATGTGCGTGACCACGCGGTCGAGGAACCACCGGTCGTGGGACACCACGACGGCGCAGCCCGGGAACTCCAGCAGGGCGTTCTCGAGCGAGCCGAGGGTCTCGACGTCCAGGTCGTTGGTGGGCTCGTCGAGGAGCAGCAGGTTGCCGCCCTCCTTGAGCGTGAGCGCCAGGTTCAACCGATTGCGCTCGCCACCCGAGAGGACGCCCGCGGGCTTCTGCTGGTCCGGGCCCTTGAACCCGAACGCGGCGACGTACGCGCGCGACGGCATCTCGACGTTGCCGACCTTGATGTAGTCGAGCCCGTCGGAGACGACCTCGAACAGGGTCTTCTTGGGGTCGATGCCGCCGCGGGACTGGTCGACGTACGAGACCTTGACCGTCTCGCCGATCTTGAGCTCGCCCCCATCGAGCGGCTCGAGCCCGACGATCGTCTTGAACAGGGTCGTCTTGCCGACGCCGTTCGGGCCGATGACCCCGACGATGCCGTTGCGCGGCAGCGTGAAGCTGAGACCGTCGATGAGCGTGCGCCCGTCGAAGCCCTTGTTGAGGTCCTTGGCCTCGAGGACGATGTTGCCCAGTCGCGGGCCCGGCGGGATCTGGATCTCCTCGAAGTCCAGCTTCCTGGTGCGGTCCGCCTCGGCGGCCATCTCCTCGTAGCGGGCCAGTCGCGACTTCGACTTCGTCTGGCGGCCCTTGGCGTTCTGCCGCACCCAGGCGAGCTCCTCCTGGAGCCGCTTGGCGAGCTTCTGGTCCTTCTTGCCCTGGATCTCCAGGCGCGCCTGCTTCTTCTCCAGGTACGTGGAGTAGTTGCCCTCGTACGGGTAGAGGCGGCCGCGGTCGACCTCGCAGATCCACTCGGCGACGTGGTCGAGGAAGTACCGGTCGTGGGTGACGGCCAGGATGGCGCCGGGGTACTGCGAGAGGTGCTGCTCGAGCCAGACCACGCTCTCGGCGTCGAGGTGGTTGGTGGGCTCGTCGAGGAGGAGCAGGTCGGGCTTCTCGAGGAGCAGCTTGCACAGCGCCACGCGACGGCGCTCGCCACCGGAGAGCACCGAGACGTCGGCGTCGGCGGGCGGGCAGCGCAGCGCGTCCATCGCCTGCTCGAGCTGGGCGTCGAGGTCCCAGGCGTCCGCGGCGTCGATCTCCTCCTGCAGCTGGCCCATCTCGGCGAGCAGCGTGTCGAAGTCGGCGTCGGGCTCGGCCATCAGGGCCGAGATCTCGTTGAACCGGTCGAGCTTGCCCTTGATCTCGGCGACGCCCTCCTCGACGTTGCCGAGGACCGTCTTCTCCTCGTTCAGCGGCGGCTCCTGCTGCAGGATGCCCACCGTGTAGCCAGGCGACAGCCGGGCCTCGCCGTTGGAGGGCTGGTCCAGGCCGGCCATGATCTTGAGGATCGTCGACTTGCCGGCGCCGTTCGGGCCGACAACGCCGATCTTGGCGCCCGGCAGGAAGTTCAGGGTGACGTCGTCGAGGATGACCTTGTCGCCGTGCGCCTTGCGCGCCTTGTACATGGAGTAGATGAACTCAGCCACTGGCTCTTCGTCCGCCTCGGTGCTCGGGGGTGTGGGCCTGGTCCGCCTGGCCGCGTGCTCCGCGGCTCGGCGGCGGACCAGGCCGGTGATGTCCGCGGCCCAGCCTAGGCGATCACCCGACCGAAGCGAGCGCCTCGGACGCGGCCTCATGCGGATCGGGCTCGGCGAGCACCGCCAGCGCCGCCAGCCGTCCGGGCTCGTCGTGGAGCCCCACGAGGTCCGCGTCGACGCCGTCGCCGTCGGCCGGTCCCTCCGCCGCGCCGTCCGGGTGCACGGTGCGGGCGAACCGCGCCGTCCCGTACGACAGGTCGGGCCCGATGGCGATCGCGTCGAGGACGAGCGTGGTGCGGGTGCCCTCGGGCGCCGCCCACTCGTCGGTGGAGAGCCGCCCGTGCACCACGACGGGGTCCCCCTTGCGCAGTGACTCGGCGACGTTGCGGGCGGCCCCGCGCCAGCACTTGACCGTGAACCACTCGGTGCGGCCGTCGGTCCAGGCTCCGCGCTCGCGGTCGAACACCCGGCGGGTGCTGGCCATGCGGAAGGAGGTGAACGGCGTGGCGCCGCCCAGCCCGGGATAGTGCTTCGGCTCGGCGCCCAGCCAGCCGACCAGCGTCAGGGTGAGCTCGTTGGTGCTCATGCGTCCTCCTTGTCGTGGCCGGCGGGAGGCCGGCGCGTGAGGACAGCGTCGCGAGCGGGCCGGGGGGCCGGAGGCGCCCGCCGTGCCGCTGGGGAGCGGGCAGGCGCGCGAGCCGGCTGGGGGTGGACGGATCACGCGCGCAGCGGGGCCCGCCCCGCGCTCGGCCTCAGACGGCCGTGGCCCTCCCCACGAGCTCGCGGACCTGGCGGTGCTCGCCCAGGACCTGGGCCGCCGGATCGCGGAGCCCTGCCGCCGCCACGCGCTCGAGCGCGGCGCGGCCGTCGTGCAGCACCCTCTCGGACCGGCGGCGCGCGAGGAGCCGACGGGCCGTGACGGTCCCGACCGCCAGCAGCACGCCGAGCACAGCCGTCGTGATGGCCACCGGCCACGCCCAGCCGTCGTCGCCCGAGCCCAGCGTGACCAGGTCGACGCCGACGGCCATCGAGCCGGTCAGCAACGCCACCACGCCCAGCAGCGCGGACAACGCCAGCGCCCAGGTCGCCAGGAGCGGGCGTCGCGCGACCACGGTCACCGAGGCGAGCGCCTCGTCGACGTCGCCGCGCAGCCGCTCGGTGGTGGCCACGGCGTCGCGCAGGGCGTCCTGCCACCGGCCCGGGACCGCGCGCGCCACGCGCTCCCACCACGCCGAACGGGCGAGCTCGACGGTGTCCGCCTGCACCGCCCCGAACGTCGGCACCCGCGAGGCCCCGCCGCGCACCACGGCGCCCACCGCGTCGGCGATCGCGGGGAGCCCCGCGGCCTCGGCGAGCACGTCCACGACCTCGGTGACGTCGAGCTGCGCCGGGCCGGGCTCGCGGTCGGCCACCTGGCCGGCGAGCAGCACCGCCGCGTCGTTGACCTCGGCGCCCGCGCGTTCGGCGGCCACGCTCCGGCGGCTCACCACCGCGGCGAGCCGGTCACGGAGCTCGGGCACGCCCTCGCCGGTCCGGGCGGACACGGCGCGCACCGGCACGCCGGTGAGACCGTCCTCGACGAGCAGCCGCGACACGTCGGCGACGAGCTCGCCCCGCATCTCCAGGGGCACGGTGTCGACCTGGTTGAGCACCACCGACATGGCCCCCTCGTGGCCGACGAGGTGGCGCAGGTAGCCCGAGTGCAGCGCGTCGTCCGCGTACTTCTGCGGGTCCACCACCCACACCAGCAGATCGGCCATGGGCAGCAGGCGGTCGACGACCTCCCGGTGCGCCGGCTCGATCGAGTCGTGGTCGGGGAGGTCGAGCAGCACGAGGCCGCGCAGCGGGGCCTCCGTGTCACCGTCGAGCAGGCTCTCGCGCTCGATCCGGCGATCGGCTGCGACGCCGAGCCAGTCGAGCAGCGCCTCGCCGCCCGAGCCCCACACGCAGGCGGTGACCTGGGAGGTGGTGGGGCGCTTGACGCCGACGTCCGCGAAATCGAGTCCGCACACGGCGTTGAACAGCGAGGACTTGCCGGAGCCCGTGCCGCCGAGCAGCGCCACGATCGTGTGGTCGACGCCCAGCTCGAGGCGCTCCCGCACCCGGTCGACGACGACCTCGACGCGCTGCGCCACCGCCGGGTCCAGGCGCTCGCCACCGACCTCGCGCGCCTCCTCGAGGCACGCCACCCGCTCGGCCAGGGCACGGGTCTGCTCGCCGTGCAGGTCGTCGTCGGGCCGGCCGACGCCCCGCACGTGGTCTCCCGTCCGCCCGACGCCCGTCATCGCCGTCTCCGTCCCGGTCATGTCAGCCCCTTCAGCACAGCGAGCCGCAACCTCAGCAACGACGACGCGTCAGCGGCCAGGTCGGGATCGGCCAGGACCTGCGCGGCCGACTCGCCCTCGAGCCGGGCCTGCTCGGCGGACCTCTCGGCGAGGTCGTCGCGGAGCAGGTCGCAGGCGCGGGCCCCGGGCTCGCCCAGGAGGTCCACCACCAGGGCGCGCGCCGGCTCGACGCCCACCGCCGCGGCCAGTGCCACAGCGGCCAGGCCGTCCTCGCCCAGCGCGCGCTCGGCCCGCTGGGCCCGGCGTGCCGCGCGGGCGTCGCTCCGGGCACGGCCGGCGGGCACAGACGCCTCCGCGAGCGCGGACCGCGCGGCGTCGATGCTGCCCGCGGCCCACTGCGCCGCCGACAGCTCCGCGGCGGCGGCGCGCTGCTCGACCCGGCCCTCGGCTGGCCACGCGGACTCGAGCGATCGGCCCCCCGCGGGCGCGTCGGCCCGGGTGAGATGGGTGCGGATCATCCGCTCCGCCTGCGCGCCGGCCGCGGCGAGGTTCGCCGCCGCCGAGCGGGTGACGTCGCGCGTGAGCGGGACCAGGGCCTCGCTGCGCGCGCGACCGGTCCGCCGCGATCCACGCACCCGGCCGGACGGGCGCACCAGGCCGTCGAGCGGCGCCCCGCCCATCGTGAGCTCCGTCCACCGGGCGCGCGCGGCGCCGTCGGCCACCGCCCCACCGTGCACCCCCGCGCGGGCGCGCTCCTGAGGTCCCTGCACCGCGAGGTCGAGCTCGGCCGCCAGCCCTTCGGCGGCGTCGGCCTGGGCCTGCACGGCGTCCGCGAGCTCGTCGACCCAGGGGCGCAGCGCCGCGAGCGATCCGCGCAGCGTGCGGGCGATCACGGTGCGGGCGCGGTCAGGACCCGCGAGCATGGTCAGCCACCGCATGATCGGCGCGACGACCGCCGCCGAGAGCGGGCCCTCGTGCGGGCCGACGTCCGGCACCACGAACAGCGGGGCGCCCTCGAGGCCGTGCGCGCGCAGCCGGTCCAGCAGGTCGCCGCGCACCGTGGGCAGCGACGCCGGGGAGACCCGGTTGAGCACCATGGCGATCGACGCGCCGCGCTCGACGGCGCCTTCCAGCACCTGCCACGGCAGCGCGTCGCCGTAGCGGGCGGCGGTGGTGACGAACAACCACAGGTCGGCCGCCTCGAGCAGCTGGTGCGCGGACTCGCGGTTCGACTCGAGCACGGAGTCCAGGTCGGGGGCGTCGAGCAGGGCGATGCCGCGCGGGACCTGGTCGTTGGCGACGACCTCGACGGACTCGAGCACCGGGTGCTGCGAGAGCAGGTCGGCGTCGGCGGGGTTGTGGGCCAGCACCGGTCGACGGGTCGTGGGGCGCAGCACCCCCGCCGCGGTGACCTCGGCGCCGAGCAGCGAGTTGACGAGCGTGGACTTGCCGGCGCCCGTCGATCCGGCCACGACCACGATCGCCGGCGCGGAGAGCTCCTCGAGGCGGGGCACCAGGTGCTCGCCGAGCTGGTCCACGAGCCGGCGGCGCGAGGCCCGGGCCGTGTCGACCCCCGGGATCTCGAGCGGGAAGCCGGTGCGCTCGACATCCCGGCGGAGGTCGCGGACGGCGTCCAGCAGCGACGTCGCGGCGAGCGGACGAGGCAGCACCGCCTCGGCGATGTCGGTTCCCGCTGCTGCTGTCACAGGCCATATCCTCACCCGCGGACCTGTGCAGTCCAAACGCACGCGCCGCCGGGGCGGCCGCGGTTGGCTCACACACCCCGAGGGTCTGTCCGGCGCGGCACTACGCTGGTGGACCTGGCCCCCATAGCTCAATGGATAGAGCAACGGCCTTCTAATCCGTAGGTTGCAGGTTCGAGTCCTGCTGGGGGCGCCCACCGACCCCGGGACAGGCATCCCGGGGCGTGAGAGCGGCGCATGACCGACCCGCGAAAATCGGGCGGCGGCCGCCGGCCCGCGCTGGCATGGTGAGGCCATGGCGGTCAGCGATCTGTGGGGCTCCGACGCGGCGGAGCGGTACGACGACCCGGCGTCGCCCATGTTCGACCCGGGCCTGCTCCACCGCACCACCCGGTTCCTCGCCGAGCTCGCGGCTGACGGTCCCGCGCTCGAGTTCGCGATCGGGACGGGAAGGGTCGCCGTGCCGCTCGCGGCCCGCGGCGTGCGGGTCAGTGGGATCGAGCTGTCGGAGCCGATGATCAGGCGACTGCGCTCGAAGTCCACTGCGGCCGACATCCCCGTGGTCGTGGGCGACATGGCCACCGCGACCGCTCCGGGAGAGTTCGCCCTGGTCTATCTGGTGTTCAACACGATCAGCAACCTGCTCACGCAGGACGCGCAGGCAGCCTGCTTCGCGAACGCCGCGCGGCATCTGCGCCCCGGCGGACACTTCGTCGTCGAGTGCTGGATCCCCGAGCTGCGGCGGCTTCCGCCCGGCCAGAGCGCCGTCCCGTTCGACGTCTCCGAGGGCCACCTCGGGTTCGACGTCTTCGACGACCTCGTGGCCCAGCGGCTCACATCGCACCACTTCTCCAGGGAGCCCGACGGCGACTACCGTCGCAGTGCCTCCCATCACCGCTACGTGTGGCCGTCCGAGCTGGACCTGATGGCCCGCCTGGCCGGAATGCGCCTGGTGCGCCGGGTGGCGGACTGGGACGGGGCGCCGCTCACCGGCGAGCACCGGTCGGCGATCTCCGTCTGGCAGAAGCCACCCCGTCACTGAGGCCCGGGGACCCCTGGCTCGGACGTGGCCGGCTGGCCCGGCGGCGCCCCTGCCATCGGGCGCCGCGTGAGGTGCGCGCGGTCCACGATGGTCACACCGCCGAGGATCGCCACGGCGAGCGCCACCGCCGCCAAGACGTCCGTCAGGAAGTGGTACCCGAGGTACAGCCGGCTCAAGGCCACCAGCACGACGCCCACCAGCGTGGCGACGGTCCACGCCACCACGCGGGCGTGGCTGTGGCGCCGGCTCGTGGTGAGGTAGGCCGCGACGAGCAGCAGGGTCGCGGCCCCGATCGTGTGGCCGGACGGGAAGGACGCCGTCGCCTCAGAGCCGGGCACGTGCATCGTGTCCTCGGGTGGACGCGGCCGTGCCACGACCCCCTTGACCGCGAGCGAGATGAGGGTCGAGCCGACCATGGCCCCGACCAGCAGCAGCGGGCGCCACCACTCGTGGCGGGCCAGCACCCACGCCACGCACGCCACGAGCACCAGCAGCGGCAGCACGCTCGGCCCGGAGACGAACGTGATCGCCTCGAGCACGGCGGTGGCCGTGGGGCCGCGGCGCTCGACGAGCCACTCGAGCACCGGGCGGTCGGCGGCGGACACGTCGTCGCGCTCCCGCACCGCGTCCAGCAGCACGAAGAAGGCGGCGAGGCCGAGCACGATCAGCACGAGCCCGGGAGCGACGACGCGCACGGGCGGGTGGGCGCGCAGCCAGTCTCCCGCCTGGACGCGCAACGCGGAGCCGGAGGACATGCGCCGACGCTACCGGCGGGTGCGCCAGAGGGCCTGCGGAGCCTGCGCGCAGGTGTCCCAGATGCCGGAAAAGAGAATGACCCGGCTCGCCGCGCGATGGTTCGCTCGAGGGACCGCGGCGGCTCCACACGCGTGACGGAACACGGTGTGACGACAGTGGTCACGGCGTTCCGCCAGATGTCACGCCTGAGGGGTGTCAGATGCCAACGCGGCCAGGCCCGACCCCGTCCGACCCTCTGGAGCATCCCATGCACCCGTCCATGACCACCGACCTCGTCCTCCTGGAGCACCGTCAGCGCCTCGCCGACGCCCAGCTCCAGCGCGAGCAGCGCGCGCGCCGATCATCCGGCGAGGAGCACACGGCGCATCCGCCAGAACCGGTGAGCCAGGAGCCGATGCGCCTGGCGCTGCCCACCACCCCGCCGTTGATGCTCTGCGCGGGCCTGCGCTGACCGGCACACGCGCCGGGCCCGACGGCCGCCGTCTGCGGGCCGCCCCGAGAGGGGGCGGCCCGCAGACACGCGCCCACCGCGACGGTCGTCCCCCGACGGGGTGACGCCGCCCGGGGACGGCCGCCCGACGTGGAACCATGCCGCCATGGACATCCGCTCACGCCGACGCGCGCAGGGCGCCCCGCGGCGGCGAGGGGCGCCCCGATGAGCCGCCAGCCCAGCCGTGACCAGCGTCATGGCGCACGCGGGCGGCCCCTCCGGGCATTGCTCCGCACCGCCGCCGAGCGCCTGGCGCTGGGCGCCGTCGCGGGGCTGGCCACCTCGCTCGTGCTGGTCTGGGGCGGGCTGGCCTGGCACACCGCCCGGCTCGCCGGAGCCGCGGCGGCCGTCGTGGTGGCCCTGGCCGCGTGGGCCGCGTCCACCGTGCCACCGCCCAGCCAGCCGCGGAGCCTCCCACGATCGGACGCGCCTGGGCGGCCAGACCGCACGGATCGTGACAGGTAGGGACCGTAGGCTGGCGTCGTGACGACACTGACGACGAACGGCAACTCCAGCGCGGACCGGATCGTGTGGATCGACTGCGAGATGACAGGGCTCGACCTCGCAGCCGATGCCCTCGTGGAGATCGCCGTGGTGGTGACCGACTCCGAGCTGAACGTGCTGGGCGAGGGCGTCGAGGTGGTCATCTCGCCTCCCGACGAGGCGCTCGCCCAGATGAACGACTTCGTGCGCAACATGCACACCACGTCGGGCCTCCTCGAGGACTTGCCCGGCGGCGCGACGCTCGCCGAGGCCGAGGAGCGGGTGCTCGAGTACCTCCGCGAGTGGATCCCCGAGCCGGGCAAGGCCCCGCTGGCGGGCAACTCGGTGGGCACCGACAAGGCGTTCCTCGACCGGGACATGCCCGCGCTGATGGGCCACCTGCACTACCGCGTGATCGACGTCTCGTCGGTCAAGGAGCTGGCCCGCCGCTGGTACCCGCGCGTCTACTTCTCCTCCCCTGAGAAGCACGGCGGGCACCGCGCCCTCGCGGACATCCTCGAGAGCATCGACGAGCTGCGCTACTACCGCGCCGCGCTGCTCGTGGCACAGCCCGGGCCGGACTCGGCGACCGCCAAGGCGATCGCCGCGGAGGTCGTCGCCTCGGGAGCGGCGCGCGCCCTCGACGCCTCCGGCGAGGCCCGCACGACCGCCTGAGACCGGTGCGCGTGTGAGCACCCTCCAAGAACCGGTATGCTTCATCTCGCCCCGTCCGCGGGGTGCACGGCGATGCCGGGCATGGTGGGTATAGCTCAGCTGGTAGAGCACCTGGTTGTGGTCCAGGGGGTCGCGGGTTCAAGTCCCGTTACTCACCCCATGACGAAGGGCGCCGCACTCCTCCGGGAGTGCGGCGCCCTTCGTCGTTGAGCCCGGAGGCGCCCGTCAGAGCCGGGCGACCAGCGCGTCCGCGAAGCGCTCGACGGCCTCGGGCGCCAGGGCGAAGAAGAACGACGGCTCGATGACCTCGAGCTCCAGCACCACCGGGTTGCCCTCGTCGTCCGGGATGAGGTCCACCCGTGTGTAGAGCAGCGGGCCGTCGACGCCGGGCACCAGCTCGGGCAGGGCCGCGACGACGCGCTGGGCGACCTCGAGCTCCGCAGGGCTCGCGTCACGGGCCGTCATGACCTCCTCGTGGTAGAGGACGGCGTTGTCCTGGCTCCGGAAAGGGCCCTCGAGCAGCGGCGCCTTGCGCAGCGAGTGGCTGAACTTCCCGTCGAAGAACACCAGCGCCGACTCCCCCGCGCTGTCCACCTGGCGCAGGTAGCGCTGGATCATGACGTGCCGCCCGGCGCCCAGCAGGTCCTTGGCGTGCGCGATGGCCAGCATGCGCGACGGGGTCTCCCCCGCGGCGTAGCGGCCGGTGTCCCGAGACCCGGCGCTGATGGTCGGCTTGATCACGAAGTCGCCGAAGGCCGGGAAGCGGGAGTGGATGCGACGGGAGTTGAAGTTGCTCTCCGGGTCGAGCCAGATCGTCGGGACGATCGGCAGCCCGGCGACTTCCAGGGCCCGCTGGTACGCCTTGTCGACGTTCCAGGCGACCACCGAGGCGGGGTTGAGCAGCCGCGAGACGGCGTCGACGCGACGCGTCCAGTCGAGGAACTCCGCGGGGCGGTCGGAGTAGTCCCACGTCGAGCGGATCACGACGGCGTCGTACACCGACCAGTCGACGTCGGGCGCGTCCCAGACCACGGCCTCCGCCGTCACGCCGCGCGCGGCGAGGGCGGGGATGAGGGGCGCGTCGTCCACCTCGAGGTCTGGGAGGGCTGAGCAGGTGGCGAGGGCGATGCGCGCGGAGGTCACGGGGGCAGACTACCGACCGCCCGATCAGGACGGCGCCGCCGCCGTCACCCGATGCAGCGCGGCGACGACAGTGTCGGCGTCCGCGACGCCCACCACGGCGCCGTCCGCCCGCACCGGCACCTTGCCGCCGGGCGCCCGGGCGATCGCCGCGAACACGTCGTCGAGCGCTGCGCCGAGCTCCAGGGCCGCTGCGCCGGGGTGGCCGTCGCCTCCCCCGGCCTGCGGGGACAGGTCGGCGCGCTCGAGCCGCGCGAGGGAGAGGAGGCGCACGGCCGCGCCGGAGCCGACCAGGTCCGCCACGGCAGGGCTCGCCGGGGTGGACAGCACGCTCACCGGTGGCGCGAGCTGCTCGAGCCGTCCGCCGCGGCTGAGCACCGCCACCCGGTCCGCGAGCCGCACCGCCTCGTCCACGTCGTGCGTGACGAGCACCACGGTGGTGCCCAGCTCCCGGTGGATGCGCCGGAACTCGACCTGCAGCCGGCGGCGGCCCACCGGGTCGACGGCGCCGAACGGCTCGTCCATGAGCAGCACCGGCGGGTCCACGGCCAGCGCCCGGGCCACCCCCACCCGCTGCCGCTCGCCGCCCGACAGCTCGTGCGGGTACCGGCGCCCGTAGTGGTCGGGGTCGAGGCCCATGAGCTCGAGCAGCTCCCCCACGCGCGACCGGGTGCGCGCCCGGTCCCACCCGAGGAGGCGGGGCACCGTGGCGACGTTCTGCGCGACGGTGCGGTGCGGGAACAGCCCGACGTGCTGGATCACGTAGCCGATGCGCCTGCGCAGCGCGACGGTGTCGGCCTGCGTGACGTCCTCACCGTGCAGGAGGATGCGGCCCGCACTGAGCTCGACCAGGCGGTTGGTCATCCGCAAGGTCGTCGACTTCCCGCATCCGGACGGCCCCACGAGCGCCAGCAGCTCGTGCTCGTGGACCTCGAAGGACAGGTCGTCGACGGCGACGGTGCCGTCCTGGTACTCCTTGCGCACGTGGTCGTACACGATCGCGGCAGCCATCTGCCGGACGCTACCCGCTCGACCGCGCGGCGTCGCGGGCTCCGCCCTCTCCCGGTACGTTCGCTGACGTGCAGCCGAACACGTCGACGGGGCCCGGGGCCAACCCCTGGTTCTCCTGGGACTACGTGCAGCGCAACTCGGCCGACCTGGTCGCCGCCCTCGAGCAGCACACCACGCTGACGGTGCAGGCAGTGGTGGTCGCCCTCGTGATCGCATTGCCGTTGGCCGCCGCCGCCCACCTGCGCCCGCGGCTGGCCGCGCCGCTCGTCGGCACGACGGGCGTCTTGTACACGATCCCCTCGCTCGCGCTGTTCGGGATGCTCGCGCCGTACACCGGCATCGGGCGCACCACCGTGCTCATCGGCCTCGTCACCTACGCCCTGCTGGTGCTCGTCCGCAACATCCTGGTCGGGCTGCAGGGGGTCGACGAGGACGTGCGCGACGCAGCCCGGGGCCTCGGGTACGGCCGCGCGCGGATGCTGCTCACCGTGGAGCTGCCCAACGCCCTGCCCTCGATCGTGGCGGGCGTCCGGCTGGCGACCGTGACCACCGTGGCGCTGGTGACGGTCGGGGTGGTGGTCGGGTACGGCGGGCTGGGGCAGCTGATGTTCCGGGGGTTCCGCAGCCGGTACCACGCCGAGATCATGACGGCCACGATCCTGTGCCTGCTGCTGGCCCTCGCGTTCGACCTGCTGCTCTACCTGGTGGGCAGGGCGATGACGCCCTGGTCGCGCACCGCGAGGACGACATGACGCGCCAGGGCGCGAGGGCGGGGGCGATGCCGTGGACGTGATCTCGTCCGCTCTCGCGTGGCTCAACGACCCGCTGAACTGGACCGGGCCCAACGGCGTGCTGGCGTTGACCCGCGAGCACATCACCATCTCCGCGATCGCCGTGCTCCTCGCCACCGTCGTCGCGCTGCCCGCGGGGGTGTGGCTGGGGCACCGGGGGCGCGGCGGGGTGCTCACCGTGGTGCTGGCGAACACCTCGCGCGCCCTGCCGACGTTCGCGCTGCTGACGATCTTCGCCTCGACCGGGCTGTTCGGCGCCACCGCCACGACCCTCGCGGTGGCGATCTTCGCGGTGCCGCCCATCCTCACGAACGCCTACGTGGGGATGCGAGACGTGGACGCCGATGTCCGCGACGCCGCCCGCGGGGTCGGCATGTCCGGCCTGCGCTCGTTGTTCTCCGTCGAGCTGCCCCTCGCCCTGCCGCTGATCGCCGCCGGGCTGCGCACCGCGGCGGTGCAGGTGGTCGCCACGGTGCCGCTGGCCGCCCTGGTCGGCGGGGCGAGCCTCGGCACGATCATCGTCTCCGGCCTGGCGTTGCAGCGGTACGGCCAGGTCGTGGCGGGGGCCGTGCTCGTCGCGGCGCTGTGCCTGCTGGTCGAGGCCGCGCTCGCCTGGGCGCAGCGGGCTCTCACGCCCGTGCCCATGCGCCCGCCGCGCCGGCGCGCGCGCAGCGTTCCCGCCTCCGACCTCCCCTAGGCCCTCCTCGCACGCACGGCGCCTCGCCACCCGTCGAACGGCGCCGGCCCCGGCCGCGTCGCGCCATTCCGGTTGCCGTGCGCCTGGTGGGACGGTCCAATGGCACTCGACGTCGCAGACCATCGCACCAGGGAGCTCCTCACATGCGCACACGCCGGACCTCCATGGCAGCCCTCGCCGCAGGCATCCTCCTGCTCGGCGCCTGCGGATCGCCGGGCTCGGGCGGCGGGCAGAGCGCCGCCCCCAGCGGCAGCTCCGACCTGGCCACGTGCGACCCGGTGGCGGGCGACCAGCTGGTGGTGCTCGAGGACGACCAGGGCCTGCAGAACGCCGACAACGTGATCCCCGCGGTGAACGCCCAGGCGGCCGCGGAGGACCCGGCCCTGGTCCCGCTGCTCGACACGGTCTCGGAGTCTCTCGACACCGACGACCTCATCGCGCTCAACAAGGCGGTCGACATCGACCGGGAGACCGCCGCGGAGGCGGCCCAGGCCTACATCGCTGACGAGGACCTCGCCGCCGCCGACTCGAGCGCCGGCTCGGGCAAGGACGTGACCATCGGGGCCGCCAACTTCTCCGAGAGCTCGACCCTCGCCGAGCTGTACGCCGAGGTGCTCCGGTCCGCGGGGTACACCGTGCAGGTGCAGACCATCGGCAACCGCGAGACGTACCTGCCCGCGCTGCAGTCGGGCGAGATCACCCTGACGCCCGAGTACGCGGCGACGCTCGCGGAGTTCCTCAACACCAAGGTGAACGGCACCGGCGCCGAGCCGGTCGCGAGCGCCGACCCGGATGCCACGGTCGAGGCGCTCACCACGCTGGGCGACGACTCGGGGATCACCTTCGGCCAGGCTGCCGAGGCGCAGGACCAGAACGCCTTCGCGGTGACGAGGGAGTTCGCGGACGAGCACGGCGTCGCCACGCTGAGCGAGCTCGCCGACGCCTGCGGCGGCCTGGTGCTGGCCGGGCCGGCGGAGTGCCCGGAGCGCCCGTTCTGCCAGCCGGGCCTCGAGGAGGTGTACGGGCTGGACATCGCCCAGTTCCAGTCCTACGACTTCGGCCTGATCGGCGACGCCGTCCGGCAGGGGAAGGCCACGATCGGCCTGGTGCTGTCGAGCGACGGCTCGCTCGCGAGCTGACCGGCGGCTGGCAGGCGGCTCGTCCCGGCTCTCAGCCGCGACCCGCGCGACCCGCGCGGCCCACGCGGCCCAGTGAGCGGTTCACAGGCCTGCGGTCTCCAGCAGCCGGAGCCAGACCTCGCTGACCGTCGGGTAGGCCGGCACCGCGTGCCACAGCCGATCGAGCGGGACCTCCGAGACGACGGCGATGGTCGCGGCGTGCAGCAGCTCCGCCGCGTCCGGCCCGGTGAAGGTGGCGCCGACCACCACGCCCCGGGCGTCGTCGAGGACGAGCTGCGCGGTCCCGCGGTACCCGTCCGCGGCGACGCTGGCGCCGGCCACGCTCCCGATGTCGTAGCGCACCGCCCGGACCGCCATGCCCGCCTCCCGGGCCTCCTGCTCCGTCAGCCCCACCGCGGAGACCTCCGGCCGGGTGAACGCCACCTGCGGCACGGCGGCGTGGTCCGCTGTCGCCCGGTAGCGGCTCCAGGGGCCGGCGGCGCGCTCCTCCGCGGCCGCGCCCTCGGCTGTGGCCGACCCGTCCGAGAAGCGCGCGGCGACCACGTCGCCCGCCACCCGGGCGTCGTATTTGCCCTGATGGGTGGTGCCCGTGCGGCCCGTGACGTCACCGGCCGCGAAGAGCCAGCCGCCCTCGACGCCCGTGACCTGCATCGCGTCGTCGACGGCGAGCGGGCGGCCCGGCTCGAGCCCGAGGACCTCGAGGCCGAGGTCGCCTGTGCTCGGGCGCCGGCCGGTCGCCACGAGCACCTGGTCGGCGACGATGCTGCCGCCCTGGTCGAGCTCCACGGTGGTGCGCCCGTCCTGGCGCGCGGCGCGGGCGGCCTCGACCCCGAACCGGATGTCGACGCCGAGCTCCACGAGGGACTCCTCGACCTCCTGGGCGGCGAACGGCTCCATCCGGTCCAGCAGCCGGTCTCCGCGCACGAGCATCGTGACGGCGGCCCCGAGGTCCGTGTACGCCACGGCCATCTCGCAGGCGACCACGCCGCCGCCGATGACCACGAGCGACCCCGGGACGGTCTCGGCGGACGTCGCCTCCCGACTGGTCCACGGCTCGCACTCCGCGAGGCCGGGCACCGGCGGGATCACCGGCTCGCTGCCGGTGGCCACGACGACGGCCCGTCGGGCGCGCAGCACCGTCCCGGCGGGCGCGTCGTCCAGTGCGGCGTCGTCCGGGGCCAGCGACAGCTCACGCGGCCCGGTGAACCGGGCGCGGCCGCGCAGCAGGGCGATGCCCGTCTTCTCGAGCCACCTCACCTGGCCGGCGTCGTCCCAGTCGGAGGTGAAGCGGTCACGGCGGGCCAGGGTGGCGGCGGTGTCGATGCCCCCGGTCACCGCCTCCGAGGCGCCCGGGACCGCGCGGGCTCCGGCGAGCACGGCGCCGGGCCGTAGGAGCGCCTTGGACGGCATGCAGGCCCAGTAGGAGCACTCGCCGCCGACGAGCTCGTCCTCGACGATCACGACGCTCAGCCCTCCACGCCCGGCGCGGTCGGCGACGTTCTCCCCCACCGCCCCGGCCCCCACCACGACGACGTCGTACTCGAGCGCCTGCTGCTCCGCGTCCATCTGTGCTCCCGTCCCTCGGCGTGGTCCCACCATCGTGGTGCCACACCGCGGATCCGGCAGCCGGAGCGGGCGCGGCCCGGCGCCACGTCCCGACGACAACGAGAAACCCCCTCGCCTGCGTGTCCGCAGATGAGGGGGTTTCTCGGGTGGTGCGCCATCAGGGACTCGAACCCCGAACCCGCTGATTAAGAGTCAGCTGCTCTGCCAATTGAGCTAATGGCGCGCGAGGCCACACATTACCATCGGCTGGTCGGGCCCTGCGAACCAGCCGAACGTGACGCACACGACAGGACCGAACCGCATCGCCCGCGCGGGACGGTGCGGCGGTCCCATGACGAAGGCCTCCGACGACGTCTCCGCCGCCCGAGGCCCTCCTCTGTGCGCCATCAGGGACTCGAACCCCGAACCCGCTGATTAAGAGTCAGCTGCTCTGCCAATTGAGCTAATGGCGCGCGGGGCGAAACGTTACCACCGGCTCGGCTCAGGGAGCGAACCGGCGCCCGAGAGGCCTGAGCCCTCAGGCCGTCGCCGACCCCGGGTCGACCCACCACTCGTCCTCGGGGAGCCCCTCGGACTCGAGGATGGCCTGCGAGACAGGGCCGTCCACCGCCGCCAGGTCCGCGAGCAGCGCCAGCGGGACATGCTCGGCCAGGAGGTCCATCACCACGGCGGGGGCGTCGGCCTCCGGGCCGGCGCCGGCGGCCGCGACCGCGTCGGAGAGGCCCGGCTCGGGCGCCGTCTCGGCTCCGCGCTCGATGTGCTCCATCATCAGGCCTCCTGGTCATGCGGGTGTCGACCCACATGGGACCACCGAGCGCACCCCTGTGCAAGCCCTGGACGTCACCCGATCAGTTGGTGGATCACTGGCGGATCCGG
>Ga0233375_1000389_pt1 | contig 24801 bp, 25 predicted proteins | sample ElkDunMinimDraft_10_FD_191539 | JGI IMG/M metagenome (GOLD analysis project Ga0233375, IMG submission 191539) | Fecal eukaryotic communites from dung pellets of Tule Elk in California, USA - Elk Dung E16 | ecosystem: Host-associated > Mammals > Digestive system > Large intestine > Fecal | place... | reverse complement strand
CGCCGTCGAGAAGCACGTCACATCCATCCTGACCAAGCTCGAGCTCACGCCCGGCGCCGACGACCACCGTCGGGTGCTCGCGGTCCTGCGCTACCTGGAGCACGCACCCCACCGAGGAGACCTGTCATGAGCGCGCCCACCCTGAACCCCGTTGTCACCGGACCGTCCGCGCCGGAGCCCGGCGGCCGGCGGGGCCAGCGTGCCCTGGCGTGGACCGGCGGCGTCGTCGGCGCCGCCCTGATCGCGCTGTGCGCGGTCCAGGTCGCCGACCTGTTCGCGACGAGCACCGAGTCCCGTGACCACGACTACCCGGCGGCGGAGGTCGTGGAGCTCGCGGCCGACGGCGCGGTGGTCGTCAGCGTCGGGGGAGACAAGCAGGTCCTGGTGACCGAGCACCGCCGCACCGGTTTCGGGGGGAGCGTCTACACCGCGAACCGCACCGCGAACAACGGCAGCAGCCGCCTCGCCATCGAGAACGTGTGCGACCGGCAGTGGTGGAGCGTGAGCTGCGAGGCCGGGCTGACGGTGACCGTGCCCGTCGGCACCGCCGTCGTCGTGCGCTCCTCGTTCGGCGACATCACGGTGTCCGACATCGCGGGACCCATCGAGGCGCGCACCGAGGACGGGCGCGTGACGGTGGTCGACGCGGACGGCGACGTGGTGGCGTCGAGCGACTCGGGGGACGTGCAGGTGGCCGGGGTGCGCGGCAACCTGACCGCGAGCACCTCGCACGGCGCGGTCGAGGTCGCGCGGGTGAGCGGCGACGTGGTGGCGCGCTCGAACTCGGGAGACGTCACGGTGGACGGCGGCCGCCAGGTCGCGGCGTCGACCTCTGACGGCGCGGTCGCGGTCACCGCCGCCCGAGGGTCGGTCACCGCGACCTCCGGATCGGGCGACGTGGACGTCGAGGACGTCACGGGCGATGTGGAGGCGAGGTCCTCCGACGGCGGCGTGACGGTGCGGTCGGTGAGCGGCCACGTCCGCGCCAACTCCGGCAGCGGCCGCGTCCTGGTCGGGGCCGCCCGCGGCGACGTCGAGGCGACGTCGTCTGACGGCACGGTGACCGTCAACGGGCCTGCCGAGCCTGTCGCGCTGACCATCGCCACCAACGACGGCCGCACCACGATCGAGGGCCCCACCGACCCGACGGCGAGCAGGACCGTGGTCATCCGCTCGGGAAGCGGCGACGTGGCCTACCTGGGCCCGCGCTGACCCCACCCCGCGCGGCGCTCGTCCGCCCACGGCAAAGGCCCCTGATCTCGCGTCTCCGCAGATCAGGGGCCTTGCTGTCTCACCGGTCGGGGTGGCGGGATTCGAACCCACGACCTCTTCGTCCCGAACGAAGCGCGCTACCAAGCTGCGCCACACCCCGGTTGAGCCTGGCCAGAATAGCCGACGATGTGCCCAGCGACGAAACCGGGTGTCAAGCGACCGCCTGACGCCCTCGCTGACCTGGGCCGCGGTCGGCTGAGGGCCTCAGCCGACCGCGGGCGTCAGGGTCAGGACCGTGGCCTCCGGTCGGCACGCGAACCGCACCGGCGCGTAGGGCGAGGTGCCCAGGCCGCCCGAGACGTGCATCCACGTGGATCCCGCGCCTCCGGGGGAGTCGGGCCGTGCGCCCGGCCATCCGTGCAGGCCCTTGGCCCGGCCACGGTCGAGGTCGCAGTTGGTGACCAGGGCGCCGAAGAACGGGAGCGCGAGCTGCCCGCCGTGCGTGTGCCCCGCGATGATCAGGTCCGCGCCGTCGTCCTGCATCTCGTCCAGGACGCGCCGGTAGGGGGCGTGCGCGACCCCCAGGTGCAGGTCGGCGTCGGCCTCGGCCCGCAGGCCGGCCGGATCCGCCTGGTCGTCGCGGGCGGGGAACCGGTCCAGGTCCAGGTGCGGGTCGTCGACCCCCACCAGCGAGATGCGCCGCCCGGCCACGTCCAGGGTGTCGCGCCGGTTGGTCAGGTCCTTCCACCCGGCGGCCCGGAAGCGTGCGGCGAGCTCCCGCCACGGCAGCTCGGCGGCCGTGGGCAGGCGCGGCAGGCGCGCGTCGGGCAGCAGGTAGCGTGCCGGGTTCTTCGCCGACGGCGCCACGTAGTCGTTGGAGCCCATGACGAAGGCGCCCGGCTTGGCCAGGTGCGGCTCGAGCGCCTCCAGGAGCGCCGGCATGGCCTCGAGGTGCGCCCAGTTGTCGCCCGTGTCGACGACCATGTCCACGTCGAGGGACGCGAGGTCCCGCACCCAGTCGACCTTGCGGCGCTGCCCCGGCGTCAGGTGCAGGTCGGAGAGGTGCAGGATGCGCAGCGGCTCCTGGCCCGCCGGGAGCACCGGCACCGTGACCTCGCGGAGCGCGTACCAGCGGACCTCGACCAGCGAGGCCCACGCGAGGGCGCCGACGCCGGCGAGCGCGAGCCCGCCGAATGCCTGCCGTGCGCTGGGCGCCATCAGTTGTTGCCCTCGGGGCCAGGACCGCCGGGGCCGTTGCCGTTCCCGCCGCCGTTGCCCCCGTCGCCGCCACGGCCCCGGTTCTGGTCGCCCTCGTTCGTGGGAGCCGGCGGCTGGCCGTTGGACAGGCTCAGCGTCACCCAGGAGCCCTTGGAGCCGGTCCCCGTCAAGGACTGCGAGCCCACGGCGCCGGCTGCCGCGTTCGAGTTGACCTGGTCGGGCCCGACCCGGGCGTTGAACCCCGCGGCGCGCAGCGCGGAGATGGCCGCGTCGGGCGCCTGGCCCACCACGTTCGGGACGGGGATCTGCACCCCGTAGAGCAGCTTGCTGTCAACGGCGCCGAAGTCGGGCACGTCCTTGCCCGCCATGGCCTGCGTCATGAAGTTCTTCCAGGTGGGGGCCGCGACGGTGGAGCCGTACATGTACTGCACCCACTGGCCGCCCACGTTCATCCGCTGCACGGGGATCATGCCCTCGCTGTAGCCCACCCACACCGCGGCGGCGCGCAGCGGCGTGTACCCCACGAACCAGGTGTTCTCGTTGCGCGTCGTGGTGCCCGTCTTGCCGGCCGAGGCGAACGGCGGCGCGCCCACGGACTTCGCCGTGCCGGTCCACACGTTGCTCATCGCGTGGTTCATCGCGTTGGCGATCTGCGGTTCGACGGCCTGCGTGCAGTGCGCGCTCGGGATGGGGAGCTCCTCGCCCGACGCGTCGGTGACGCTGGTGATCGCGATGGGCTCGCAGTACATGCCGCCCGAGGCGAACGTCGCGAACGCCGCGGCCATCTTCAGCGGGGCCACGGACTGGCTGCCCAGCACGTTGGCGGGCAGCGGGTCGAAGGGCTTGCCGTTGCCGCCCTGCACGACGCCGAGGCTCGCGGCGCCCTCCATGATCGAGCACAGGTCGAGCTGCGTGGCCATCGCGATGAAGGCCGAGTTCACCGAGTTGCGGGTCGCGTCGAGCACCGACATGACGCCGCTGCGGCCGCCCTCGGCGTTGCCGAACTTGTAGGTGTCGGTGCCCAGTGTGGTGCACGGCGCCGTGAAGGCCCGCTGCGGGTACGACATCTTGGTGCCGTCGACGGTCTCGTTGAGGCTGTGCCCCTGCTTGAGCCACTCGAGCAGCGTGAACGCCTTGAACGTCGAGCCAGGGGCGAACCCGGTCGATCCGCCGTACGCCTTGTCGGTGTTGTAGTTGACCGAGCTCTCCCCGGGGACCCCCGAGTTCACCGCGGTGTACACCCGGTTCTGGGCCATCGCGGTGATGCGGCCGGTGCCCGGCTCCACCACGGACATCGCGTGCGCGACGCCCGAGCGGTCGTCGACCGGGATGCTCTTCTTGACCTCGGTGTCGGCGATCGCCTGCTCGGCGGGGTCGAGGGTGGTCGTGATCGTCAGCCCGCCGCGGTACAGCAGGTCGAGCCGCTCGTCCTCCGTCGTGCCGAAGGCCTCGTCGTTCTTGATGACCTTGACCACGTAGTCGCAGAAGTAGCCCGAGCCGGGGACCGCCTGGTCGGCGGACATGCACCCGAGGCGCGGCTCCTGGGGGCGCAGCGTGTCGGCGAGGGGCGTGGCGATGCCGGCGTCGTACTCCTCGGGCGTGATGTACCCCTGCGCCTTCATCAGCTGGAGCACCACGTCGCGCCGGGTCTGCGACTTCTCCGGGTTCCGGATCGGGTCCCACTTGGTGGGGCTCTGCGTGACCCCCGCGAGGGTCGCGGCCTGCAGGTAGGTGAGGTCCGCGGCGGAGGTGGAGAAGTACTTCTGCGCGGCCGCCTCGACCCCGTACACCGAGACGCCGAACTGCGCGATGTTCAGGTAGTTCTCGAGGATCTGCTCTTTGGTGGTGGTCTTCTCCAGCGAGATGGCCAGCTTGGCCTCGCGCAGCTTGCGCGAGTACCCCTCGACGCCCTCGGACTCGGTGGCGGCGGCGATCGCCTCGGCGTCGCCGTTGCGCACGGCCGTCTCGAGCAGGACGTTCTTCACGTACTGCTGCGTGAGCGTCGAGGCGCCCTGCGTGGCGTCGCTCGAGGCGTTCTTCACGGCAGCCCGGAGCATGCCGGTGGGGTCGATGCCGCCGTGCTCGAAGAACCGCTTGTCCTCGGTGGCGACCACGGCGTCCCGCATCACGGGGGCGATCCGGTCGAGCGGCACGACGATGCGGTCCTCGGCGTAGAACTCGGCGAGGACGTTGCCGGTGGCGTCGAGCATCGTCGACTTCTCCGAGAGCGGGCGGGTGCTCAGCTCGGACGGGAGGTCGTCGAACGCGGTGACGGTGACGTCGGCGGCGCCCTTCGTCACAGCGATCGCGGGGAGCAGCGTCCCGGCGGTCACCAGTCCGCCGACCCCGGCCGTCAGCACGAACGCGAGGAGCAGGGCTGTCGCCTGCGCGAGGTTGACCTGGCGGCCACGGGGGGAGGGAGCCATGCTCCGTAGGGTACGGGAGAGTGCCGTGCCGCCCCGGGCGGCACGAGCGGGCCCGCCGGACCTGCACGGGACCGCCACAGGGTCTCGACCGGGCGTGCGCCCGCCTCGCGGATCAGCCCCGGTTGCCGGGGATCGGCGGCGGGTTCCCCGGGCCACCAGGGGCGCCCGGTCCTCCCGGCAGGCCAGGGGAGCCGGGCCACCCGGGCCCGTTCCCACCCTGCCCGTCGGAGACGCGCAGCGTGATGACCGAGCCCCTCACCGCGCTCCCGTTCGGCGACTGCTCCGCCACCACATCGGCCTGCAGGCTCGAGCTGACCCGCTCGGGCGACACCGAGACGCCGAACCCGGCGCCCCTGAGCGTGGCCGTCGCCGCGTCGACGCTCTGGCCGATCACCGACGGCACGGAGACCTTCTCGCCCACGACCTCCTTGTCGCGCGGCGCGGTGAACTCGGGCACGTCCTGCCCCTCCATCGCCGGGTCCATGAACGAGCGCCAGATCGGGCCCGCGATGGTGGCGCCGTAGATGGACTTCTCGGTCTTCCCCTTGACCCTGATGTTCTTCGCCTGCCGGGTCCCGTCGTGGTAGCCGACCCACACGGCCGCCGCGCGCAACGGGGTGTACCCCGCGAACCAGGTGTGCTCGTTGAACGAGCTCGTGCCGGTCTTGCCGGCGGACGTGTACGCGGTCTTGCCGAGCTTGCTCGCGGTGCCGTTCCACACGTTGCCCAGCGCGTACGTCATCGCGTGGGCGATGTGCGGCTCGATCGCCGGGGTGCAGTCGGCAGGGGGGACCGCGAGCTCCTCACCGGACGCCGCCCGGACGCTGAGGATCGCGATCGGCTTGCAGAAGACGCCGTCCGCCGCGAACGCCGCGTACGCGGCGGACATCGTCAGCGGGGCGACCTCCTCCGTGCCGATGATGTTGCTGGGCTGGACGGTCAGGTTGACCGCGCCGTCCGCACGGGGGACCGCCCGGTGGATGCCCACCGACTCGGCGCCGGCGATCATCCCGCACAGGTCGACCTTGCTGCCCATCGCGATGTACGCGGAGTTCACCGAGTTCTTCGTGGCGTCGAGCACGCTCATGGTCGTCCACGAGCCGCCCTCGGCGTTGCCCGGCGTCCACGCCTTCCCGCCGCTGTCGGTCAGCCGGGTGCAGGGGGCGTTGAACTCCTTGGCCGGCCACGACCTGCGCGAGCCGTCGATGCTCTCGCCCAGGCTGTGCCCCTCCTTGAGCCACTGCATCAGCGTGAACGGCTTGAACGTGGACGCGGGCTGCATCCCGCGCGAGCCGCCGTACTCGTAGTCGGTGTTGAGGTTGAGGGCGGTCTGCCGGTTCTCGCCGCCCGTGGGCACGTACTCCCAGTTCTGCGCCATCGCGGTGATGTGCCCGGTGCCGGGCTGGACCACGGAGAACGCCGTCGACAGGCCGTCCGGGCTGCTCGCTGGCAGCCACTCCTCGACCGCCGCCTTGGCGAGCGCCTGCTCGCGCGGGTCCAGCGTCGTGGTGATCGTCAGCCCGCCGCGGTACAGGTTGTCCTTGCGCGCCTGCCGGTCGGGCCCGAACACGATGTCGGTCATGAGGATCTTGGTGACGTAGTCGCAGAAGTACCCCGAGCCGGCCACGACCGTGTCGGCCATCTTGCAGGCCTCCTTGGGGCGCTGGATGTTGAGCGTGTTCGCCAGCGGTGTCGCCACGCCGGCGTCGTGCTCCTCCTGCGAGATGAGCTCCTGCTGCAGCATCAGGCCCAGCACGGTGTCCCGGCGCCGCTGCGGCTCCGTGAGGTCGTCGACGTTCTTCGCGGGGTCGTACCGGCCCGGGGCCTTGGTGATGCCCGCGATCGTGGCGGCCTCGAGGTAGTTGACGTCGGAGGCGGGCTTGCCGAAGTAGTACTCGGCGGCGGCCTCCACCCCGTACACCGAGGCGCCGAAGGCCGCGATGTTCAGGTACCCCTCGAGGATCTTCTCCTTCGGGGTCTCCTTCTCCAGCGAGATCGCGAGCTTCGCCTCCCGCAGCTTGCGGCTGTACCCCTCGGTCCCGTCCGCCTCCCGGGCGTCGGCGGCCGCTGCCCGGTCCTGCTCGCTGTTGGCGGCCTCGATCAGCACGTTCTTCACGTACTGCTGGGTGAGGGTCGACGCGCCCTGGGTGGACTCGGTCGTGGAGTTCTTCACCACGGCCCGGAGCATGCCCATCGGGTCAACGCCGCCGTGCTCATAGAACCGCTTGTCCTCCACCGCGATCACGGTCTCCTGCAAGATCGGCGCGATGGCCTCGAGCGGCACCACGATCCGGTTCTCCGTGTAGAGCTCGGCCAGCAGCGTGCCGTCCGCGGCGAGGATGGTCGACTTCTCCGGCAGGGGCTTGATCGCCAGCTCCGACGGGAGGCCGTCGAACGCCGTGACCGTGACGTCGGTGGTGCCCTTCGCCACCGTGACCACCGGGATCATCAGGGCGGCGGCCACCAGCCCGCCCGCCCCGGCGGTGACGACGAACGCGACGAGCAGGGCCGTCGCCTGGCCGAGGTTGACCTGGCGGCCACGGGGGGAGGTAGCCATGGTGGGGAGGGTAGCGCCACCTGCGCATTACGGACAGAGAGTGCGACTTCGGTCATTCTCCTCCGGTGGGGAGCGTCACGGACTCGTCGGCGGGAGGCGAGCCCGTGGAGGGGTTGATGGTGACGGTCGAGCCCTTCATCGCCGAGCCGGTGACGTCCTGCGCGCCCACCGTGTCGGCGGGGGTGAGGGCGGGGACGGGATCGCCCACGGCCACCGTGAAGCCCGAGTACTGGAGCACGGCGGTCGCCTCCTCGATCGCCAGCCCCACCACGTTCGGGGTCGAGACGAGGCGCCCGTCCAGCACGACGGGGCCGATGCCCCCGAAGTCCGGGACCCAGGTGCCCTCCATCGCCTGGTCCATGTAGCGGACCCAGGTGGGCCCCGCGATCGTGGCGCCGTAGGTGTACTTCACCGGCTTGCCGTTGATGACCATGTTCTGCACGGGGATGAACCCCTCGCTGAAGCCGACCCACACCGCTGCCGATCGCACCGGGTTGTACCCGACGAACCAGGTGTCCTCGTTGTGGCTGGTCGTGCCCGTCTTGCCGGACGCCGGGTACGGGCGGGCCCCCAACGACTTGCCGGTGCCGCTCCACACGTTGCCGAGGGCGTAGTTGAGCTGCGCGGCGATCGACGGCTCGATGGCCTGCGTGCACTCCGGGGCCGGCACGGGGATCTGGCTGCCGTCGGGGGTCGAGACGTTCGTGATCGCCACCGGCTTGCAGTAGACGCCGCCCGCGGAGAACGCCGCGAACGCCGCGGCCATCCGCAGCGGGGCCACGGACTGGCTGCCCAGCACGTTGGCGGGCAGCGGGTCGAAGGGCTTGCCGTTGCCGCCCTGCACGATGCCGAGGCTGGCGGCGCCTTCCATGATCGAGCAGAGGTTGAGCTTGGTGGCCATCGCGATGTACGCCGAGTTCACCGAGTTGCGCGTCGCGTCGATGACGCTCATGGGCCCGCTCGCGCTGCCCTCCGCGTTGCCGAAGGTGTAGGTCTCCCGGCCCACGCGCACGCACGGCGCCGGGAAGGCCCGGATGGGGTAGGACATCGGGCTGGCGTCGACCACCTCGTCGAGCGAGTGGCCCTCCCGGAGCCACTGGAGCAGCGTGAACGGCTTGAAGGTCGATCCCGGCGCGAACCCGCTCGACCCGCCGTACCCGGTGTCGGTGTTGAAGTTCGTCGAGGTCTCCCGGGGCGGCGCGTCGCTCGAGCTGTTGTAGACGCGGTTCTGCGCCATGGCGGTGATGCGCCCGGTGCCCGGCTCGACCACGGAGATGGCCGACGAGACGCCCGACGGGTCGTCCACCGGGATGCCGTTCTTCACCTCGGCGTCGGCCAGCGCCTGCTCCCGCGGGTCGAGCGTCGTGGTGATGGTCAGCCCGCCGCGGTAGAGCAGCTCGAGGCGGTCGTCGACCGTCTCGCCGAACGCCGGGTCGTTCTTGACCACCTTGGTCACGTAGTCGCAGAAGTACCCGCTGCCGGGCACCTGGGCCCCGGCGGCCATGCAGCTCAGCTTCGAGTCCTGCGGCCGCAGGTAGTCGGCGAGGGGCGTCGCCACGCCCTGGTCGTGCTCCTCGGGCGTGATGTAGCCCTGCTCCCGCATGAGCCCCAGCACGATGTCGCGCCGGCCCTGCGAGGCCTCCGGGTTCTTCACGGGGTCCCACTTCGTCGGGCTCTGCGTCACCCCCGCCAGGGTCGCGGCCTCCAGGTACCCGAGCTCCGACGCCGGCTTGCCGAAGTACCGCTGCGACGCCGCCTCGACGCCGTACACCGCGATGCCGAACTGGGCGATGTTCAGGTAGTCCTCGAGGATCGTGTCCTTGCTGGCGACCTTCTCGAGCGACACGGCCAGCTTCGCCTCGCGGAGCTTGCGGCCGTACCCCCTCGTCCCCTCCGCCTCGCGCGCGTCTGCCGCGGCCGCGCGGTCTCCGTCGCGCAGCGCCGACTCGATCAGCACGTTCTTGACGTACTGCTGGGTGAGGGTCGAGGCACCCTGCGTCGAGCTGCCCGAGGCGTTGCGGGCCACCGCCCGCAGCATGCCGGTCGGGTCGATGCCCCCATGCTCGTAGAAGCGCTTGTCCTCGGTGGCGATCACGGCCTCCTGCATGGCCGGCGCGATCGCGTCCAGCGGCACTGCCTCGCGGTCCTCGGCGTAGAACTCCGCGAGGATCGTGCCGTCGGCGGCGAGCATCACCGACTTCTCGGAGACGGCCTTGACGTCCAGCTCGGACGGCAGGCTGTCGAACGCGGTCGAGGTGACGCCTGTGGTGCCCTTGAGCGCCACCACGGCGGGCAGCACGAGCCCTGCCGCGAGCAGCCCTCCCACCCCTGCGACCAGCGCGAAAGCGACCAGCAGAGAGGTCGCCTGAACAAGATTGACCTGACGGTCCCAAGCTGATCTAGCCCCCATTGAAAGAGCGTACGTGCGCATCTGGGACCCCACCTGGCGAGCCGAGGGGAGCCGGTCCAGGCCCAGTTCGGAGCATGTGCGGGGAAGTGCGGGGTGTGCCCCGGCGGCCCGGAATGACCCGATCGGAGGATGTCCAGGAGCCCTTGGAAGCGCTACCGTCCCTCAGGGCGTCGTGCTGGCGCCCTGAGGGCCGCCGGACGCCGACGGTGGTCGAAGATGAGGGAGCTCGCGTGGGAACGACGCTGCAGGACGCACACTGGGCCGCTTCGGCGGCTTGCGGACTCGGCAAGGTCTCACCCGATGCGCTGTTCGTCGAGGGCGCCGCCCAGCGCGAGGCCCGCGCCGTCTGCACCGGGTGCCCTGTGCGGCTCGAGTGCCTGGCCGACGCGCTCGACAACCGGATGGACTTCGGGGTCTGGGGTGGCATGACCGAGCGTGAGCGCCGCGCGCTGCTCCGCCGCCGCCCCGACGTGCGCTCCTGGAAGTCGGAACTCGTGATCAGCGGCGACGTCGCGCTGGCGGCGCACTAGGGTGGCGGCCATGGCCACCCAGTGGGAGTACGCAACCGTTCCGCTCATCATCCACGCCACCAAGGCGATCCTCGACCAGTGGGGCTCTGACGGGTGGGAGCTCGTCCAGGTGATCCAGGGACCCGACGCCGGGCTGGTCGCCTACCTCAAGCGCCCGAAGGCCGGCGCGTGACGGCGACGCCCACCGAGCGGCTCGCCCAGCTCGGCCTGACGCTTCCGGCCGTCGCGGCCCCGCTCGCCGCCTACGTCCCCGCGGTCCGCTCGGGCGACTACGTCTACACGTCGGGCCAGCTCCCGTTCGTGGACGGCGCGCTGCCCGCCACCGGGAAGGTCGGCGACGGCCCCGGGCTGGTGGACCCGTCCGACGCGCAGGTCCTCGCCCGCACGGCGGCGCTCAACGCGATCGCCGCCGTCGCCTCGGTGGTCGGCGGCGCCGATCACATCGTCCGCGTGGTCAAGGTCGTGGGGTTCGTCGCGAGCGACCCCGCGTTCACCGGCCAGCCCGCGGTCGTCAACGGCGCCAGCGAGCTGCTGCAGGCGGTCTTCGGAGACGCCGGCGTGCACGCCCGATCGGCCGTGGGCGTCGCTGTGCTGCCGCTCGACTCTCCCGTGGAGCTCGAGCTGGTCGTCGAGGTGGCCTGAGGCCTCAGCGGGCGCGGCGCTCGAGGCGGTCGACGTCGAACAGGACGATGGCGCGGCCCTCTCGGCGCACCCACCCTCGGGCGGCGAAGTCGGCCAGCGCCTTGTTGACCGTCTCGCGGGAGGCGCCCACCAGCTGGGCGAGCTCCTCCTGCGTGAGGTCGTGGGCCACCCGGATGCCCTCGTCGACCGTCTCGCCGAACCGGGTCGACAGGTCCAGCAGGGCCTTGGCGACCCGGCCGGGCACGTCGGAGAAGACCAGGTCCGCCAGCGCCTCGTTGGTGCGCCGCAGGCGGCGGGCCAGGGCCCCCAGCAGGTGCTTCGACACCTTCGGGTTCGCCTCGAGCCAGGCGATCAGCTCGAGGTGGCCGAGCTCGAGGATGGCGCCGTCGGCGACCACCGTGGCCGTCGCGGTGCGGGGGCCCGGGTCGAACAGCGACAGCTCGCCGAACATCTCGCCCGGGCCGAGGATGGCCAGCAAGTTCTCGCGGCCGTCGTTGGAGCGACGTCCCAGCTTGATCTTGCCGGACCGGATCACGTAGAGCCGGTCGCCCGGCTCGCCCTCGTGGAAGAGGACCTCTCCGCGTGACACCTCGACCGGGGTCATCGACGCGATCAGCGCGCTCGATGCCTCGGGATCCATGCTCGCGAACAGTGGCGCCGACATCACGACGTCCTCTTCCACGCTGGCACCTCACCTTCTCCGCTGGGAACGGTTCTGAGGACCAGTCTGCCGCATCAGATGGGGCGTGGCGCCTCAGGGCCTGCCAGGAGGCGTGCGGGGTCCACGGCGAGGGCCTCGATCAGCTCCTCGGTGACCTCGGCCAGCGCGGCGCCCACGCTGCGCTCGTAGTCGGCGAGCCGCTCGTCGAGCTTGCGCAGCATCGGGAGCCTGGACGCCTCCGCGAGGGGCAGGCCGCCCCGGGTGGCGCGGCGCAGCTCGCCAGGGCTCGGCGGCTCGGCCCACCCCGCGGCCAGGGGGAGGACGGCCAGCTCCTCGCCCAGGGGCGCCGGGATCGCGGCGGCGGCGACGGCCAGGTCGAGACGGGCCTGGACGAGGCGGCGCCACCACTGCACGGACGCCTGCTCGGCCCGCAGCGCACGACGGCTGCTGCGCAGGTCTGCGCAGCTGGTCATCGTCGGCACGGCTGGGGACATCATCCCGCTCCATGGCTCATGGGTGCGCCGGTGGCGCTCCATCTGACCTGTTTTTCGGCCCTCACCTGCGGAAACTTGAGACAGGCGGGCCTTCGTGGGCTGAGGATCACTCGCCAGGAGCAACGGGCAGGACCATCCGGTGGAGAGCCCCCGAACGGCACGAACGGTGCGTAGGCTGCTGAGGTGACCACGACGCGCAAGTGGCTGGAAGAGACCCCCTTGGCGCGCGTGCGCCGTGCCCGCCGCATCAACCGGGTGCTGGCGGAGCGCTACCCCGACGCCCGGTGCGAGCTCGACTTCACCACCCCGCTCGAGCTGCTCGTGGCGACGGTGCTCTCCGCGCAGACCACCGACGTCCGCGTCAACCAGGTGACCCCGGAGCTGTTCGCGGAGTACCCCGACGCGAAGGCCTACGCCGAGGCGGACCGGGTCGAGCTCGAGGAGCTGCTGCGCCCCACCGGGTTCTTCCGGGCGAAGACGGAGGCGCTGCGCGGCATCGGCCGTGAGCTTGTCGAGCGCTTCGACGGCGAGGTGCCGAGCAGCCTGGCCGACCTGGTCACCCTCCCGGGGGTCGGGCGCAAGACCGCCAACGTGGTGCTCGGCAACGCCTTCGGGATCCCCGGCATCACCGTCGACACGCACGTCGGGCGACTGTCCCGGCGGCTGCTGTGGACCACCGAGGAAGACCCGGTCAAGGTCGAGCAGGACATCGCGTCCCTGATCGAGCGACCCGAGTGGACCATGGCCTCCCACCGCCTGATCTTCCACGGGCGCCGCACCTGCTTCGCGCGGAAGCCCGCCTGCGGCGCGTGCCCGATCGCCGCCGACTGCCCGTCGTTCGGCATCGGTGAGACCGACCCCGTGCTCGCCGCGGCGATGCTCAAGGGCTGACCGGCGACGGTCAGACGGGAGCGACCTCGTCGAGCCAGGCGAGCAGCAGCTCGTTGACGCGGTCGGGCGCCTCCTCGGCCACATAGTGGCCGGCCCCGGCGACCTTCTCGAAGCGGTACCCGGCGCCCAGCGACGCGGCGATGTGCCCCACGGCGGGCGCGGCGCCCACCGGGCGGCAGCCGTCGAGCTCGCCATGGACCTGTAGCACCGGCACCGCGGGGGCCGCGCGCAGGGCCGCCAGGTAGCGACGCCCGTCGAGCCGGGGCCCGGAGCGCACGACCCAACGGGCCTGCTCCATCGCGGAGTGCGCCGCGAACGGCACGCGGGCGGCCCGGCGGTACGTCTCGGCGACGTCGTCGTCGAGCCAGCCCGGGGCGCCCCACTCCCGCATCACCCGGGCGACCAGGTCGGTGCGGGTCAGCGAGCGCTCGGGCAGGTACGGGAGCTGGAAGTAGGCGAGCCGTCGCGCCGCCGCGGGCGCCAGGGCGGAGCGTGGCTCGGAGCGGGTGCGCAGCGGGTGCGGCGCCCCGACCGCGGCCACCGCCTCGGTGAGCGAGGGGTGGTAGGCGGGCATCGACCAGGCGACGTCCCCACCGAGCCCGTGCCCGACGATCACGGCGCTGTCCGCGCCCATCGACCGCACGACCCCCGCCACGTCACGCGTGAGGGTCGGCATGTCGTAGCCCTGCGGCGGCTTGTCGGAGGAGCCGGCCCCGCGCAGGTCCATGGCGACCACCCGGTACCCGGCGTCGCCGAGGACCGGGAGCTGGTGGCGCCACGCCCACCAGAACTGGAGCAGGCCGTGCAGCAGCACCACCATGGGCGCGTCGCGGTCGTCGGGGCCCGCGACCGCGACGTGGAACCGGGCGCCGTTCGCCGGCACGAGCTGGTGACGCCACGGTCCGTCGAGGACCAGGGCCGAGGAGTCTGTGGTCATCAGGGCCGAACTTACCCGGTCGGCGCGCCCGGATCCGCGGGTTCGGCCACGAGGAGGGCCCGGCGGACGTGGTGTCGGTCACGCACAGCGAGGGCGATGCCCCCGATGACGGCCGCGGTGGCCGACCCGCAGAGGATGGCGACGGTGAGGTGCTCGGTGTGGGCGGCTCCCTCGCCGAACGCCAGCTCGCCGATCAGCAGCGACACGGTGAACCCGATCCCGGCGACCAGTCCCACCGCGGTGATGTCCGACCATCCGACGCTGGGCGCGAGCGACGCCCGGGTGAACCGGGCCACGAGCCAGGTGGCGGCGAGGATGCCGATCGGCTTGCCGATCACCAGGCCCAGGGCGACCCCCTGGGCGACGGGGTCCACGAGGGCGCCGGAGATCGCGGCCGGCGACAGGGTGACCCCGGCCGCGCACAGCGCGAAGACCGGCACGGCGACCGAGGCGGACAGCGGGCGCCACCGGTGCTCGAACTGCTCGGCGAGGCTGGGCTCGGCGGGCGTCCTGCCCATCGCGGGCACGGTGAGCGCCAGCAGCACCCCGGCGATCGTGGCGTGCACCCCTGACGCGTGCATGAAGGCCCAGGTGGCGATGGCCAGCGGGAGGAGCACGACGGGCGAGCCGATCCAGCCGCGTCGACGGACGGCCACGCCGAAGGCCGCGACGCCGAGCAACGCGGCGCCCAGCCAGCCGAGGGAGAGCTGGTCGGTGTAGAAGACGGCGATGATGATGATCGCGAGCAGGTCGTCGACGACGGCCAGGGTGAGCAGGAACGCGCGCAGCGCGATCGGCAGGTGCTTGCCCGCCACCGCGAGGATCGCCACGACGAACGCGATGTCGGTGGCCGTGGGCACCGCCCACCCCCCGAGCGCGCCGTCGCCCAGCACGTTGACCGCGACGTACACCAGCGCCGGGACGAGCATCCCGCCCACGGCGGCGACGGCCGGCACCACCGCGGTGGACGGCTTCCGGAGCTCGCCCACCACGATCTCGCGCTTGAGCTCGAGCCCGACGACGAAGAAGAAGATGGCGAGCAGGCCGTCGGTGGCCCACTGCGCGACGGTCAGGTCGAGGTGCAGGGCGGCGGGGCCCACGACGGTCTCCCGCAGCCCTTGGTACGCGTCGGCCCAGGGGGAGTTGGCCCAGAGCAGGGCCACGACGGTCGCCACCAGGAGCAGCACACCGCCGACCTTCTCGTCGCGGAGCGTGTCGAGCAGGTTCCGCTCGGAGCCGGCCCCGAGGGACGCGAACAGCCGACGGCGGGCAGGACGGGATTCTTGGGGTCTGGCAGGCATTCGAGCCACCTCACGGGCGCGCGGACAGGACTGCCGACCAGACTTCCCGGCGCACCACCCTCAGAGTAGTCGCTGAGCCTCCGCGCCACTCCCAGGCGTCCGCTGGGCGGTCGGCGCCTCGTCGCAGGTCAGGCGTCCGCGGGGTGCGCTGCCTCGTCCTCGAGGGGCAGGTCCGCGTCGGTGGGGCGCGGCTGGCGGTCCTTCGGCGGGTCGAACCGGTACCCGACGTTGCGGACGGTGCCGATGAGCTGCTCGTGCTCGAGCCCGAGCTTCGCGCGGAGGCGGCGCACGTGGACGTCGACGGTCCGGGTGCCTCCGTAGTAGTCGTAGCCCCAGACCTCTTGCAGCAGTTGCGCGCGGGTGAAGACACGGCCCGGGTGCTGCACCAGGTACTTGAGGAGCTCGAACTCCTTGTAGGTCAGGTCGAGGGGGCGCCCACGCAGCCGGGCCGTGTAGCCGCCCGGGTCGATCATGAGCTCGCCCGCGGAGATCTCCTGCGGCTGGTCGACGTACGACGCCGACGCCGCCGACCTCTCGATGACGAGCCGGAAGCGCGTCTCGACCTCGGCGGGGGTGGCGTTCTCCAAGATGATGTCGTCCGCGCCCCACTCGGCCGTCACCACGGTGAGGCCGCCCTCGGTGAGGACGAGCACGAGCGGGACGGTCAGGCCCGTCGCGCGCAGCAGGCGGCACGTGGTGCGGGCGGTGACCAGGTCACGGCGCGCGTCCAGCACGATGATGTCCGCGTCGGGCGCGTCCACCAGGGCCGACGGCTCGACCGGCAGGACGCGCACCCGGTGCGAGAGCAGGCCGAGGGCCGGCAGCACCTGGGCGGAACCGCCGGGCGCAGGAGTGAGCAGCAGCAGGTCTGCCACCGACGGAACCTCCTAGCGTGCGGGTGTGGACACGCTACCGCGTGCGATCTCGCAGTCCTGCGCACCCGCCCCGCGCTGAGACTGCTCTCACCCGCCTGGGCGCGCCGACGACCGGATGCCGGACGTCTCGGGGCCCGCGGTCGTGGCCCGTCTGCGACAATCGACGCCGTGCCCGGCCCCTCCTCCTCCCTCGCGCCCTCGGCTGCTGCGCGCCGCCTGCGCGTGAGCACGCCCGTGTCCCTCGACCGTCGGGGCCGGTAGTCGCCGTGCAGCTCTCGTCCCGCGCCGTCTCCACAGCCGTGCTCGCCGCCCTGGTGGCCGTCGCCGGCTACCTGTCCGACCTCACGCTCGGCGGCGTCGACCTCGCAGGCCTGCCGCTGACCATCGTGGTGGGCCTCCTGGCGGTGGTGTTCGCGTTCGGCTGGCCCGTGCTGGTCAACCTGCCCAACCGGCCCGGCTCCACGGCCGTCGTCGCGCTCGGCGGCGCCGGGGCCGTGGCGATCGTGCACCTGACCGTCGGCGCGCCGCCGCTGCGGGACCTGCCGGTGGTCTTCGCGTTCTCGATCCTCCTGGCCTTCATCAACGAGCTGCTGCGGGGCGGCGGGCGCGAGCGGCTCGTGGAGTCCGTCACCGGCACCGTCGCCGGCACGCTCGTCGCCGCGGCCGCGGCCGGGTGGGTCGCCACCCAGCGGACCCCGGGCGGCGAGGAGCTGGTCATCGCCGGGGCGCTCGCGCTGGCCGTCGGGTCCGCGGTCGCGGCGCTGCCGTTGGCTCCCTGGGTCGGCGCGGGCGCGACCGTCGGCTCGGCGCTCGGCGCGGGCGCGCTCGCCGGACTGGCGCTGCCGGGCTTCGACCCGATCGCGGGCGGCCTCCTGGGCATGGCCGTGGGCCTGCTGGTGGCCGCGCTGCACCAGCTGTTCGACCGGCTGCCGGTGCTGGAGCGGTTCCCCGCAGCGCTGTCGGCCATCGTCCTCCCGGTCACCGTGACGGGAATCCTGGTCTACGTCGCAGGCCGGGTCCTGGTGGGCTGACGATGCTCCTGCGCCTGGTCCTGGTCATCGCGGTGCTGGTGGCCGCGACAGGGCTGGGCGTGTGGTGGCGGGCCCGCCAGGGCCGGTTCGTCGCCGCGGCGGGGGCCTCCGAGGGGGCCGGTGGCGCCGGGCGCCTGACCGCGGGCGAGATCGGCGCCGCGCTGGGCGAGCGCGCCACCTTCGTGCAGTTCTCCAGCGCGGTGTGCGCCCCGTGCCGCCGGGTGCGCGACGTGCTCGCGCAGCTCGCCGCCCAGGCGCCAGGGGTCGTGCACGTCGAGCTCGGCGTCGAGCAGCACCTGGGCCTGGTGCGCCGGGTCAACGTGCTCCGCACCCCGACGGTGCTGCTGCTCGACGGCGCCGGGACGGTGGTCGGGCGCGTGTCCGGCGAGGCGACTCGCGCGCAGATGCTCGCCGTGCTGGAGTCGTGTCCCGAGGCGGCCCCCGGCCGCTGAGCCCCGCGCTCCGCCGAGGCCCGCCCAGGCGACCCACCGCACCTCCCGCACGAGACCTCCCGCACGCACCTCCCGCCGCCCAGCCCGTCCCACCGGCCCCACCGTCCAGGAGGACACCCATGAGCGACCTGCCCGCGTCCGCCGCACCCGCCGGCCCCACGCCCACTCCGCCCGCCGGCATCGACCCCCGCGGCCCGCGGGCCGGCGCCGCGATGACCGCCGTCCTGCTCGTCCTCGTGCTGCTGCTCCCCGCCGTCCCGGCCCTGGTCCTGCTGGCCGTCGTGGCCGCGCTGTTCGCGGTCGGCGCGGCCCGCGGCGCCCAGGGGTCGGTGCAGGGCCTCGTGTTCCGCCGCTTCGTGCGACCGCGCCTGGGACCGCCCATCGAGCTCGAGGACCCCCGGCCGCCGCGCTTCGCCCAGGCGGTGGGCCTGGTCATCACCGGGGTGGGCGTGGTGCTCGGCGCGCTCGGGGTGGCGGTCGCGGTGCCCGTGGCCGCGGCGTTCGCGCTCGTCGCGGCGTTCCTCAACGCGGCGTTCGGCCTGTGCCTGGGCTGCGAGATGTACCTGCTGGGCCTGCGGCTGCGCTCCCGCGCCGCCTGACCAGGACCCGGTCGCTCAGTAGACGAGGGCCTGCGCGTCGGGCGCCAGGACCTCCTCGACGAACACCGGGGCTCCCGCGATGCGCACCCCGGGCAGCAGGTCCTCGACCTCGAGGGCGCGCCGCACCGCGCACTGGGTGCAGACCGTCACCTGGCCGCCCTCGAGCACCACTGCCAGCAGCTCGTCCAGGGGCGCCGCGTGGGCGAGCTCGAACTGCGCGGCGCGGCCCGGCACGGCGAACCAGGTCGCCTCGCCCGTGAGCCACAGGCTGACCTCGGCGCCGGACGCGACGGCGGCCGCGGCGACCGTCAGGGCCTGGTTGGCGGCCTCGGGGCGCTCGGCTCCCGAGGTCGCCTTGATCACGAGAGTGCGCGTCGGGCGGGTCATCGCGTCAGCGTAAGCGCCGGACATCGTTAGGATCGGGGCATGGAAGCGCTTGAAGCAGTTTTCATCGGCCTGCTCGTCGCGGCGACCGTCACCATCGGGTGGTTCGCCTGCTTCGTCGTCTACCGCCTGTACAAGGGTCAGCGCTGACTCTCACCGGCTGCGATCGATCCCACAACCGGAGGTAGTCCATGCCGTTCATCCTGCCCGAGGGCCTGGCGCCCGAGGTGTACCCGCTCGCGTGGCTCGTGGGGGAGTGGCACGGCGAAGGCGTCGTCGGCTACCCCGGCATCGAGGAGTCCGCGTTCACGCAGGACGTCACGTTCAGCCACGACGGCGGCCCGTACCTGGCGTACACCTCCACCATCCGGCTCGTCGTCGCTCCCGACGACGCGGCGGCCCTCGCGGCACAGGACGGCGACGCCTCGGCGGTCGCCGGGCCTGACGACGCGCCTGCCGCGACGCCCGTCCCCGCGCAGGAGCCGGGCCCGGTGTGGTCCACCGAGTCGGGGTTCTGGCGCGTCCCGCCTGAGCGCCCCGCGGGCCTCACGGACGACCAGCACCCCGTCGAGGTGCTCCTCGCCGACCCGTCCGGCTTCGTCACGCTGTACCTCGGGGCAGTCGGCAACGGGCGCATCGACCTGGCCACCGACGTGGTCGCCCGCACGTCCACCGGCGCGGACGTCACCGCCGGGACGCGCCTGTACGGGCTGGTCAACGGCGAGCTGATGTGGGCCCACGACCTCGCGGCGTTCGGGCAGCCGATGCAGACGTACGCGTCGGCCCGGCTGGCGCGCGTCGGCGACGAGGAGTGAGCCCGGTGGCCGACACGTCCAGCAGCGCCCCGGCGGACCCGCCCGTCGAGGCAGCCGCGGCACGACGCAGCCCGCTGCTGGCCCGCCGCGGCGCGGTCGAGGGCTCCGGGCCCGACGCGGGCGTCGCCTGGCACTACGGGGACCCCACCGCCGAGCAGCGGGCGCTGTCCCGCGGCGGCGCCGTGGTGGACCAGTCCCACCTCGGCGTGGTGACGGTGACCGGCCCCGACCGGCTCACCTGGCTGCACTCGATCACCTCGCAGCACCTCACCGGCCTCGAGCCGCGCACCTCCACCGAGCTGCTGGTGCTCAGCCCGCAGGGGCACATCGAGCACGCCGCCGGCGTGGTGGACGACGGGGCGACGACCTGGCTGATCACCGAGGGCGCGTCGGCCCCGGCGCTCGCCGCGTGGCTCGACCGGATGCGGTTCACCCTGAGGGTCGAGGTCGCGGACGTCACCGACCAGTGGGCGGCGATCGGCGAGCCCGTGGACGCCGAGGGCGGCGAGGGCGAGCCCCTCACCTGGCGCGACCCGTGGCCGCGCACGGCGCCGGGCGGCACCCGTTACGGGCCGGAGGACGCCCAGCACCCCGGCGCCGACCGGGCCTGGCGCCTCGTGCTGGTCCCGCGCGGCGAGCTGGCGCAGGCCGTGGCCGCGCGCGAGCAGGCCGGGTGGCCGCTGGTCGGCACCTGGGCCAGCGAGGCCCTGCGCGTCGAGGCGTGGCGGCCCCGGCTCGGACGCGAGGCGGACCACCGGTCCATCCCGCACGAGCTCGACTGGCTGCGCACCGCCGTGCACCTGGAGAAGGGCTGCTACCGCGGCCAGGAGACCGTGGCGCGCGTGCACAACCTCGGCCGGCCCCCGCGCCGGCTGGTGATGCTGCACCTGGACGGGTCCGGGCACCTGCTGCCCGAGCCCGGCGCGCAGGTGCACGAGACCGGGACGCTGACCACTGGCGGCGAGATCGGGCGGGCCATCGGCCAGGTCACCAGCGTGGCGCGGCACCACGAGCTCGGCCCGGTGGCCCTCGCCGTGGTGAAGCGCTCCGCCCCGACCGACGCGGACCTGATGGTCGAGTGCGAGGGCGGCCCGGTGGCCGCCGGCCAGGAGACGGTGGTCGCGGGGGAGGGCGTGTCCGCCGACCGCCCGGCCGCGCGGGGGCCCGTGGCCCGCGGCCTGGGGCATCGCCCGAGCCTGTGAGCACCGCGCGGGCCGCGACCAGGTCGCGTGGCGACCGGCTCCGCGCCGCGCGTGACGAGGCCGCGGCCTGGGCGACCGAGGGGTGGCGCCGGGCCAGGTCGGCGTGGTTCGCGATCCTGCAGGCGGCGTCCGCGGCTGCCATCGCGTACGGAATCTCGCACTCGCTGCTGGGGCACCCGTACCCGATCTTCGCCCCGATCGCCGCCTGGATCGCGCTCGGTTTCAGCGAGGACCGCCAGCTCCGGCGGATCCTGGAGATCTCCGCGGGCGTGGCCGTCGGCATCGGCCTCGCCGAGCTGCTGGTCAGCGGGATCGGCTCGGGCGCGTGGCAGGTCGGCGTCGTGCTGGTCCTGGCGGCGCTGATCGGCAGGTTCATCGACAAGGGGCAGCTCGTGGCGCGGCTTGCGGGGTCCCAGGCGATCGTCGTGGTGGGGTTCCCCTCCACAGCGGCCGGCGGCGGCGGCCTGGGACGCCTGACCGACGCGATCATCGGCGGGCTCGCCGCGTTCGTGATCGTCGCCGTCACGCCCTCCGACCCGCGCCGGCTGCCGCGCCGGCATGCCCACACGGCCATCCTCGAGCTGGCGGTCGTGCTGCGCTTGGTCGCCCGGGGCCTGCGCGACCAGGTGGCGCAGGACATGGAGGAGGCGCTGCTGGCCGGGCGCTCGTCCCAGTCGGCGCTCGACGCGTGGAAGACCTCGGCCACCGACACCCGCAAGAACGCCCGGGTGACCCCGCTCGGGCGGCGGTACCAGCCCGATCTGCGGGCGCTCGAGGACGCCGCCGTCATGACCGACCGGGCCATGCGCAACGCCCGGGTGCTCGCACGCCGCGCCCTCACCGCCATCCCGACGGACGCGACGGCGTCGGTGGTCGAGCTGGCGGGCGCCATCGATCAGATCGCCGACGCGGTGGACGAGCTCGGCGAGCAGCTGACCGGGGGCGGTCACGAGGGGCGCGCCCACGCGCTGCTGACCGCCGCGGCTGAACGGCTCGACCCCTACCGGATCGCCCAGGACGACATCCGCCTGCAGAGCCTGGTGCTGCTCGCGCGGTCCCTCGTGGTGGACCTGTTCGAGGCCTCCGGGGCCACCGCCGCCGAGGCCCGCACCCACCTGCCGTCGATCTGACAGCCCTGCCTGGCGGTCGGGCGCGGGGCCAGGCGGACGTCGTAGGCTCGGCGCGTGATCCCCACGCTGCAGACCGCCATCTTCCTGATCTTCTACGTCGCGATCTTCGGCGCCAGCGCGTGGGCGCTCATCGACCTGCTGCGCCGGCCCACCGCCGCCTTCCGCACGGCCGGCAAGCTCACGAAGGGCAAGTGGGGCGCGATCCTCGGGGCGTCCGTGGCGGTGTCGTTCATGGCGCTGCCGTACCCCATCGGCCTCGGGTTCCTGCCCTTCCTCGCCATCGGGGCGGCCGTCGCCTCGATCGTGTACCTGGTGGACGTGAAGCCCGCCGTGGCTCCTTACTCCAAGCGCCGCGGCCCGCGCGGCCCGCAGCGAGGTGGCTGGTGACGGCGCAGCCGGCTGCCCTGGCGCCCGCGGGGACCGGAGCCGCCGGCGCGCCCGCGGCGCTGCTCGCCCAGGTGGTGCGCGGCGGCCTCGTGGAGTCTGAGCACCTGGGGCACCTGGTCGTGCTCGACCCCGCGGGAGCAGTGCGGCTCGCGGTGGGCGACCCGGACCGGGTCGTGTACGCACGCTCGTCGTTGAAGCCCTTGCAGGCCGTCGCGATGCTGCGCAGCGGCCTGGACCTGCGCGGAGCCCAGCTCGCGCTGGCCGCCGCGAGCCACAACGCGGAGCCCGGGCACCTCGAGGAGGTCCGGGCGATCCTCGCCGGGGCGGGGCTCGACGAGTCGGCGCTGCAGAACACGCCGACCCTGCCGCTGGACCCTGCCGCGGCGCTCGACTGGCAGCGCGCCGGCCGCGGGCCGGAGCCGGTGGCGCAGAACTGCTCGGGCAAGCACGCCGCGATGCTTGCCACCTGCGTGGCCGCCGGGTGGGACACCACCACGTACCGGGAGCTGGACCACCCGTTGCAGCGCGCCGTGCGCCGGACGCTGGCCGAGCTCACGGGCGGGCCCGCGGGCGACCCCACCGTGGACGGCTGCGGCGCGCCGTTGTTCTCCACGTCGCTGAGCGGCCTGGCCCGGGCCTTCGCCACGATCGCCCGCGCGCCGCACACCGCCCCCGGGACCCCCGAGGCCCGGGTGGCCGCCGCGATGAGCGCGCACCCGTGGCACGTCGCCGGGACCGGCCGCGACGCCACCGACGTGATGCGCGCGGCGCCCGGCCTGGTCGCGAAGGACGGGGCCGAGGGCGTGTACGCGGCCGCGCTGCCCGACGGCTCGGCGCTCGCGTTCAAGGTGGCTGACGGCAGCGCCCGGCCGCGGCCGGCGATCCTGCGCGCCGCCTTGCGGGTGGCCGGCGCCGACCAGCTGGCGGGGGTCGACGTCGACGCCCTCGACCGGGCTGGGCGGGTCGACGTGCTGGGCCACGGGCGGCCCGTGGGCGCCGTGGTCGCGGCCTTCGGCGGTGCGGACCGCGCATGAGGGCGGTGGTGCAGCGGGTGGCGCGGGCCAGCGTCAGCGTCGACGGCGAGGTCGTGGGAGCCATCGACCGCCCCGGACTGGTCGCCCTGGTGGGCGTCACGCCCGGCGACGGGCCGGCCCAGGTCGAGCTCGTCGCCCGGAAGATCGCCGATCTGCGGATCCTGCGGGGCGAGCTCAGCGCCACCGACGCGGGGGCGCCCGTGCTGGTGGTCAGCCAGTTCACGCTGTACGGGGACACCCGCAAGGGCCGCCGCCCGACGTGGAACGCCGCGGCGCCCGGCCCGGTGGCCGAGCCGCTGGTCGACGCCGTGGTCGACGCGCTGCGCGCCCGAGGGCTTGAGGTCGCCACGGGCCGGTTCGGCGCCGACATGCAGGTCGAGCTCGTCAACGACGGGCCGGTGACGTTGCTCGTCGAGTCGGACCCCGCCGCCGGCTGACCCCGCGGCCCGTCCCGGGCGCCGGGGGCGCGACGAGCACGCCGCCCGACGCCCGACGCCGGGTCAGAGCTCGAAGCCGGCGAACAGCACGGACGCCGACGCCAGCCCCACCACCAGGTTGAACACGGTGGCCAGGCCGAAGACCGCCACGGGCCGCCACCCGGCGGCCCGCAGCGCCTTGACCCGCAGCTCGAGCCCGATGCTGACGAACGCCAGGATGAAGAACAGCGTCCGCAGGTCGTTGGCCACGGCGAGGACGGGCTTGCCGACGTCCGAGCCCACCTGGGCCAGGTACACGGTGCCGATCACCGACGCCGCCAGGAACCCCAGCACGAATTTGGGGAACCGCCGCCACAGCTCGCCGGCGCCCGGCCCCCTCGCGTCCGGGCGGCGCTCCACCTTGAACGCGAAGTAGGCGGTGAGGGCGATCGCCACCACGCCGATCAGCGCGTTCTGGGTGGCCTTGACGATGGTCGCCAGGGCTAGCGCGTCCTCGCCGGCGAGCGTCCCCGCCGCCGCGACGGCCGCCGTGGTGTCGATGTTGCCGCCGATCCAGGCGCCCGCGACGGCGGGGCTCAGGCCCAGCAGATCGACCAGCCACGGCAGCACGAAGATCGACGGCAGGGCGAACACGATCACGAGGCTGGCCGCGTAGGCGAGCTGCTCGCGCTTGGCCTGCACGGCGCCCGCCGCCGAGATGGCCGCGCTGACCCCGCAGATGGACACCGCGGAGCTCAGCAGCGCGCGCAGCTTGTCGTCGAGCCCGAACCTGCCGCCCACCCACCAGGTGAACAGGAACACGCTCGAGATGAGCACCAGGGCCTGCACGACGGCGGGCGCCGCCGCCGTGACGATCAGGCTGAGGTTCACCGACGCGCCCAGCAGCACCACGCCCGTCTTGATGAACAGCTCGGTGCGGAACGCGGCGGCCAGCTTGTCTTTGAGGTTGGCCGCCACCAGCACCGCGTTGCCCAGCAGGCCGAGCGCGATGGCGTACACCGGGAACTCGACGGGCTTGGCGATGCGGGCCAGGGGCGTGCCCTCCGTCCACCCGGGCACGTTGAGCTCGAGGAACCGGGTCAGCGCCGCGAGCAGCACCACGAGCAGCAGCCCCGCGACGGTCCAGGCGGCGCCGGGAGGCGGGGTATCGGGATCAGGCTGGGGGCGGGGGGCGCC
>Ga0233375_1000387_pt1 | contig 24926 bp, 22 predicted proteins | sample ElkDunMinimDraft_10_FD_191539 | JGI IMG/M metagenome (GOLD analysis project Ga0233375, IMG submission 191539) | Fecal eukaryotic communites from dung pellets of Tule Elk in California, USA - Elk Dung E16 | ecosystem: Host-associated > Mammals > Digestive system > Large intestine > Fecal | place... | reverse complement strand
AGGACCCGGGCGAGCGCCACGCCGACCCCGTACCCGAGCGCGCCGGAGATCCCCGACACGAGCCCCTGGTAGAGCCAGTCGCGCGGCAGCAGGGACGGCGTCATCGCGACCACGGCGAAGAGGGTCCCCATCGCGAGCCCTGCCGGGTGCGGCGGTCGGGGGCCTCGCCGGTGGCGCTGCGACGGATCCGTCCCGGCCTGGTGCCGGTCGCCCGTCGGGGAGGCTCCCGGTGCAGTCCGGGCGGGCCGGGACAGGGGAGTGGTCGCGCCCGGACGCTGCGCCATGCGCGCCTCCCCCGGGGCGGTGACGTCACACCCCGGACGGGGTCGCGCACGCCGTCACCCGAGCATCGCACCGGCCCGGACGGCCCGCCAGCAGCGCGTCGGGCGGGGCGCCGCCGAGGACGCCGTCCCGCGCTGCGTCGATCGGGACCGCGCGTGAGCCCGACTGGGCCGTCAGGACGGTTCCGGCGGCCTGCTGACCCGGACCTCCTCGAGGCTCACCGTGGTGCCGGTACGCAGCGTGCGGTGCACCTCGGCGATCGCGTCGACGTGGGCGACGAGCTCGCGCACCTGCTCCTCGGGGGCCGGTGAGACGACGGAGACGCGGTACGACACGTCCCGCGCACGCGCACCGGGGGCGTCGAACCACCCCGCCACCTCGACGTCGACCCCGACCACGGGAAGCGACCGGGCGGCGGCCTCGCGGTAGACGTCGTTGGTGGCGCACGTCGCGAGTGCCAGGAAGAGCAGCTCACCGCCGCTGACGGCCGAGCCCGGCGCACCCTCGCGCGCGGGGAGGTCGAGCGCCCGGTCCTGGCCACCGGCGGTGACGGTGACCTCGTGGCTGCCGGGGGTGCTGCGGATCGAGGCGGTGTACTCCACGTCGTCCGCCTTCCTGGGTCGTCGACCGGTCCGGTCGAGTCTCGTGCGTGCGCTGCCGCCCGTCCAGACCCGCCTGCCGACCTGGCCGACAAAGCCGTGGACGCGCGTCGTGGACCGGTGCCACGGTCGAGGCATGGCAGAGGAGCAGCAGATCTGGGACGTGGACACCGCGGAGTCCTACGACACCCCGGGCACCGGCATGTTCGCGCCCGAGGTGCTCGGGCCGACGGTCGACCGGCTTGTCGCGCTCGCGGACGGCGGCGCCGCGCTCGAGCTGGCGATCGGCACCGGCCGGGTCGCCGTGCCGCTGGCCGAGCGCGGGGTGCCCGTGACGGGCATCGAGCTGTCGCAGCCGATGGTCGACGTGCTGCGCACGAAGGTCGACGAGGCGACGATCCCGGTGGTGATGGGCGACATGGCGACGGTCCGGGCGCCGGGCCGGTTCTCGCTCGTCTACCTGGTGTTCAACACCATCTCCAACCTGCTCACGCAGGGCGAGCAGGTCGAGTGCTTCCGCAACGCCGCCCGGCACCTGGCACCCGGCGGGCGGTTCGTCATCGAGCTGTGGGTGCCGCAGCTGCGGGTGCTCCCGCCCGGTGTGGGGGCGACGGTGTGGCACGACGAGCCCGGGTACCTCGGCATCGACACGTACGACGTGCTCGAGCAGCGCGTGGTGTCCCACCACGTCCGGTTCGGTGAGGGCAGCGACGCGCAGCTGTTCCGCAGCCCGCACCGGTACGTGTGGCCGGCAGAGCTCGACCTCATGGGCCGGCTCGCCGGGTTCGAGCTGGAGAGCCGGCACGCGGACTGGAGCGGCGCCGCGTTCACCGCCGAGTCCACGTCGCACGTGTCGGTGTACCGGCTGCTCGACGAGGAGCGCACGCCGTCGCGCACCGGGCGGCTGCCCTGACCGGGGATGCCGGTGGAGCGGGTGTGACGCGCAGATCCGTGTGAGGGCGCGGGCCCGCGGCGTGCGCCTGGCGGTCGCCCACCGATCCGGCAGCGGCTGCCCGCGGAGGAGCGTGCTGGGGGCCTCACGCCCCCGGGCCGACGTCGACGACGTCACCCCCGAACGCTCAGAGCCAGCCGTTGCGGCGGAACGACCGGTGGAGCCCGACGCACACCGCGGCGATGACCCCCAGCACGAGGAAGTACCCGTACCGCCACCGCAGCTCGGGGATGAAATCGAAGTTCATGCCGTACACACCGGCGATCGCCGTGGGTACCAGCGCGATGGCCGCCCACGCGGAGATCTTGCGCATGTCGCCGTTCTGGCGCAGTGCGACCTCGCTCTGCGCCACCGTCACCCGGGCGGTGTTGGCCTGCAGCACGTCGCCGAGCTGGCGCTCGACCGCCTCCACCGCGTCCACGGCCCGCAGCAGGTGGTCCTGCACGTCGCGGAAGTAGGGGGCCGACGACGGCGGCACGTGCGGGACGTCGCCGTCGACCAGCCGTTGCAGCGGGCGGCCGAGCGGCAGCACCGCCCGGCGCACCTCCGCCGCCTCCTGCTTGAGCTTGTAGATGCGCTCGGCGTGGTTGACCTGCCCCGGCCCGAACACGCGTGCCTCGATGTCGTCGACGTCCACGTCGATCTCGCCCAGCGCCGACTCGTAGCCGTCGACGACGAGGTCCGCCGCCCGGTAGAGCACACCGGCGGGCCCGAACCCGGCAGCGGGGCCGTCGCCGCGGTCCAGCTCCTCGCGCACGCGGCGCAGCACGTCACCCTGCCCGTGCCGCACGGTGACGACGAAGTGCTCACCGAGGAACAGCGCGATCTCCCCGACGTCCACCACCTCGTCGTGGTCGACGTAGCGCACGGGCTTGAGCACGACGAACACCACGTCGCCGTACACCTCGAGCTTCGGGCGCTGGTGCGCCTTGACCGCGTCCTCGACCGCGAGCGCCGGCAGCCCGAACTCGCCCGCCACCGCCGCGACGTCCGCGACCGTCGGGCCCTCGAGCCCCAGCCAGACGAAGCCGCCGCTCTCGCGCGCCACGTCGCCGGCGCGCCCCAGCGGCAGTCGGCCCGGTGCGCGCCGGCCGTCGACGTAGAGCCCGCAGTCGACGACGACGCGGTCCGCGTCCAGCACGCCTTCGGCGTCGTCCGCGCCACCGTCCACGTCCACGTGGCGCTCCTCTCGTCGCCGCGACCGTACCTGCAGGGCAGGGTCTGCGGGCGGACGTCGCGCCGTCGAGCACGTCGTCAGGTCCGCACCTCGTGCCGCACCGGCCGCAGCTCACCGGGTGCGTCGACCGCGTCGGGGAACTCGCACGTGAACGTGCCCCGGTAGCCGAACAGGAACCCCAGCAGCCGGTTGCGGACCTCGAGGTCGACGTGGAACTGCTGCTCGTCGTCGTCGAACCACTCGTGGAGCGTGGCCTCGCCGCTGAGCAGCATGGGGAAGCGGAAGCCGACGGGCCCCTCGTAGAACCGCTGCCCGTGGGTCGTCAGGTGCAGCGAGCCGTCGTCGAGGACGCGCAGGTCGAGGTCGACGGCCAGGTGCTGGTGCGTCCCGAGGTAGTCGATGACCCGGCCCTCGTGCAGCACCATCGTCGCGTCGAACCGCCGGGTGCGGCCGCGCAGGCGGTACTCGCGCACGAACGTCACCGTCTCGCGGCCGTACGGGTCGCGGTACGGGAAGTTGGAGATGGTGAACGGCACGTCGTGGCCGACGTCGGGGACCAGGATGTTGCGCACGGCCCCGAGCTGCAGGAACGGCAGAGTCCACCACGGCCCGCGACGGATCTCCTGCATGACCCCGCGGCCGACGCACGCGTACCCGGCGTCGAGCCCGACGCCGAACCGCCGCTGCATCATCGGGTGCAGGCGCGTGAAGTCCGCACCGAGGGCCTGGGCGAAGACGGACGTCACGGTGCCTCCAGCTGGTCGAGCGTCGCGGGGGCGTCGTCCATGACGGACGGCGCCGCAGGGGTGGGGGCGCCGGTCGCCACGGTCCTGCGTGGTCCGTCCCGGTCGGTCGACGCCCGCCGGGGCGTCCGCAGGCAGCGGCCCGCGCGCGGGCGGTCCGGACGCCACACCGCCAGCACCGACCACAGCGGCCAGCGCTCGGGCTCGACACCGTCCTCGGCCCACAGGCGCAGCCGGTCGAAGCTCCAGGCCGTCAGCCACCCGACGAGCGGCCGCACGACGAGGCGGTCCAGCACCCTGCCCCACCCGGGCTCGTAGTCGTAGCCGGTCACGAAGGTCACGCCGTCGGCGGTCGGGACGTAGCGCCAGTACCCGCGGCCGGGGCCGAGCGGGGAGAGCCGGTCCGGGGTGGTGAACCGCAGCGCGGACGTGCGGGTGCCGTCGGGGCGGTGCCGCTCGCCCAGGCTCGTGCCGGTACCGGCGAGCGTGTGCAGCGGCAGGCGCAGCTCGTAACGGAACCGGTAGCCGCCGGTCGCCAGGGCCTCGACCGGGGTGATGCGGCTGAACCGCCCGTCCCACCGGGGGTGCTGCTGCGTGTCCTGCGTGAGCTCCCACACCCGGTCGAGGCTCGCGCGGATGTGCGTCTCGACGTAGATCGGTGTGGGCACGCTCCCACTATGTCCCGGTCTGCCCGGTCGGACAATCCCGACGTCGACGACGAGGCGGGGCCGCGCGTCGTGCCCGTTCCGGCCCGCGGGCTCACACCCGGGGGAAGGTCACCCCCGTGAGCTGCTCGGACACCGTCCACAGGCGCTCCTGGACCGCCTCGTCGTGGGACTGCGGGCTGGAGGAGACCACCGTGGGGTGGCCGCTGATCTCCCGCCGCCCGCCGGGGCCGTAGTACTGGCCGCCGACGACGTGCGGGTCGGTGGCGGCGCGCACGGTGGGCAGCGCACCCATCGCGGCGCTCTGGAAGAACGGCCCCGCGATGCGGCCGACGATCAGCTGCATCGCCGCCGGTGCGGCGCGCAGCAGCTCGGTCCGGGAGATGCCCGGGTGGGCCGCGACCGCCACGGTGGTGCCGTGCGACGCGAGCCGACGCTGCAGCGCGTACGTGAACATGAGGTTGGCGAGCTTCGACTGCCCGTAGGCACCGACCCGGCTGTACGACCGCTCCCACTGCAGGTCGTCGAAGTGGATGTCCGCGCGCAGGCGGTGGGCGGTGCTCGCGACCGTCACCACCCGCGAGCCGGGGGTGGGCAGCAGCCGGTCGAGCAGCAGGCCCGTGAGGGCGAAGTGCCCGAGGTGGTTGGTGCCGAGGTGCAGCTCGAAGCCGTCGGCGGTGGTCTGCCGGGGGGTGTACATGACGCCGGCGTTGTTGATCAGCAGGTCGAGGCGCGGGTGCGCGGCGCGCAGGTCGGCCGCGGCCGACCGCACGGACGCGAGGGACGTCAGGTCGAGCGCCTGGACGCTGACGTCGCCGCCGATGCGGGAGGCCGCCTGCTTGCCCTTCTCCACGTCGCGGACGGCCAGGACGACGCTCGCCCCGTGCTGCGCGAGCACGCGGGCGGTCTCGTAGCCCAGGCCGGAGGTGGCGCCGGTCACGACGGCCACGCGGCCGCCCTGGTCGGGGACGTGCTCGTCGGTCCAGCGCTCGTCCATGGGGGTCTCCTCAATGTACCGCCGGTCTCTTGTGGCGAACGTAAGGGACCGCCGGTCTGCTAGTCAAGAGACCGGCGGTCCGTAAGTTAGGCTCGGACCGTGACGTTCCAGCGTGCGCGAAGCGAGGAGCAGCGGCAGGTCCGGCGCCGCGCGATCCTCGACACGGCCGCGGCGATGCTGGACGAGATGCCCGTGGCGGACGTGACCCTCAACGAGCTCAGCCGGCGCGTGGGGCTCGCGAAGTCCAACGTCCTGCGGTACTTCGACTCCCGCGAGGCGATCCTCCTCGAGCTGCTGGACGACTTCCTGGCGGACTGGCTGCGCGACCTGGAGCAGGACCTCGCCGCGGGCATCGACGCGGACGCGGCACCGCAGGACCGGGCGCACCGGCTCGCCGAGGTCATCAGCGCGTCGCTGGCGGCACGGCCCGTGCTGTGCGACCTCTTCGGCGCCCAGGGCGGGGTGCTCGAGCACAACGTCTCGGTGGAGGTCGTGACGCGGCACAAGCGTGCGTCGCTCGCGCTGCTCGACACCCTGGCCGGGCTCGTCCGCCGGCACCTGCCCGAGGTCGGCGACGACGCCCGCCTGTTCGGCCTCATGAGCCTCGTCATGGCCGGTGCCGTGTCGTCGTACGTCCCGCCGCCGCCGAGCGTCCTCGCGGCCTACGCCGCCGATCCGTCCCTCGCCGTGCTCCACCTCGACCTGCGCGAGGCGCTCGAGGTCGCCCTCACCTCCACGCTGCTGGGCGTGCTGCCGCGCGACTGAGCCGTCGGCCGGCGGGCCTGAGCGCGCCGGTCGGCCGCGGTGAGCAGTGCGGGGGAGCGTCGCAGGTTCGCCGTCACCGCGCCGTGCCGGCGAACCGGGCGACCGACTCGGCCGTCACGGGCGTGAACAGGTTCACGAGGGTCCCGTCGGGGTCGCGGACGAGCAGCGAGCGATTGCCCCAGGGCATCGTCGTCGGCGGGGCGACGACCTCGACCGAGCCGCCCGGCAGCGCCGCGAACACCGCGTCGACGTCATCGACCAGGAGCTCCACGATGGCCGAGCGGTTGTCCGCAGGGCGCGCGGCACCAGGGACGAGGAGATCGACGGTGCGCACGCTGCCGATGGCGATCGTGCCGCCGACGGTGCGCAGCTCCGCGAAGTCGGGCGACGGGCGGTCGGCGACGAGGCCCGTGAGCCGCTCGTAGAAGCTGACGAGGCGAGCCACGTCAGCAGTGATGAGGCGGACGGAGACGAGGTTCACGGGGACCTCCGGACGGGGAGTGGTGGTCGCGCGGCTGCGCGATCGGCACCACCGTGGACCTGCCCGGCGACACCCCGGTGTCGGTGTTCCGGTGCCGCGCGTCGATCACAGGAACGTCAGCGTGCGCAGGTCGCCCTCCGGCACCTGCACGTCCCCCGGGTGCACGGTGCGGCGCGGCGCGGTCTCCGCGGTGGCGGTGACCCGATCGACGCGGTCGAGCCGGAAGGCCCGCAGCCCGTCACGCAGGCGGCACCAGCCGAGCAGGTACCAGCCGGACGTCGAGCCGACGTACCCCACCGGTTCGACGTCGCGCGTGGTGGACCGGCCGTCCCGGTCGGTGTACCGGACCCGCAGGACCCGCCGGGCGGACACCGCGTCGGTGAGCAGCGGCGGCACGGCCGGCGCGTCGGGGTCGGCGCCCACGAGGTGCACCCGTGAGACGAGGTCCTGCGCCGCCGCCGCGTCGTCGTCGCGCATGGCCGCGAGGAGCTTGCGCAGCGCGGTGCTGCCGGCGGCGTGGAAGGGGGTCCCCACGGCTCCGTGCAGCGCGACGGCGACGGCGACCGCCTCGTCCGGGCTGAAGTTGACCGGTGGCAGCGTCCGGGCACGGTCCAGGCAGTAGCCCCCGGTACGCCCCGGCTCGGCCCAGACGGGCGTGCCGGCCTGCTGCAGGGCGCTGATGTCGCGCTCGATCGTGCGCGTGCTGACCTCGAACCGCGCCGCCAACCAGGTCGCGCTCCGCGGGCGCGGTGCGACGGCACGGAGCTCCTCCACCAGCGCGTACAGCCGGTCGGTCCGGTTCATCCGGCGACCATAGGCCCGCCGCGGGTCGCCCGCGCGGGCGTCGCAGCGGCGCGGGCCGCCCGATCCCGGAGGTCGCGCTGCGGTGTGGGCCCGTCCGGTGGGCCGCCGCTACCGCGGCCCCGCGGCCGTCGCAGGGGCGCGCCACTCGGCGGCACAGGCGCGACCGTGACTGGCGCCGACTCGCCGTCCAGCAGCAGCTGCCTGGCGTGACCCTTCGCACTCGAGGAGGCTGCAGCGATGCCGGCTGAGCGGCGTCCTGAGGCCTGAAATCCTCGGGACCGCCACGTCCGCGACGTCAGGACGTGGCCAGGTCCGCCTGGATCATGCGGATGACGGTCGCGAGGACGCCGGATGCCAGCAGCCCCGACCCGAGCCGCCCCGTCGTGTCCTCGCCGAGCAGGGGAAGCCGCCGCAGCGCCGCCCGTTACGGAGAGACGGGCGGAGAAGCTCGCCATCGACCCCGGCGGACACCCCGGGCTGGTCACCTCAGGAGCAGAGCGCCCCGTTCACCGTGAAGCCGGTGGCGGACGCCCACCGGCAGCGTGCTCGGTGACGCCTCGGTCCCAGGTGCCCGGGCTATGTGAGATTGACCATGTACAGCCGGTCTCCGGGAACCAGCTCGTCACCCTGGAAGTAGACGACGTCGTCAGCGACGAACGGAGTGGAGCTGAGGTGCGGGGTGTGGAGCAGCTCTCCGTCGGAGCCGTCGGTCCTGACCCGGTACAGCTTGTTGTTCGTGCCCCGGTAGTAGATGACGCCTCCGCTCACGAACGGCGCTGACGACGTCTTGTTGTCGCCGATCACGCTGCCGTTGGTGCCGTCGATGTCGACCCGGTACAGGTAGTTGTTGGTGCCTTGGTAGTAGATGACGCGGTCGGTGACGAACGGGGTCGAGGACGTCTTGTTGTCGCCGATCACGCTGCCGTTGGTGCCGTCGATGTCGACCCGGTACAGGTAGTTGTTGGTGCCTTGGTAGTAGATGACGCCGTCGGTGACGAACGGGGTCGAGGACGTCTTGTCGTCGCCGATCCGAAGGCCGTCCGTGCCGTCGGTCCTGACCCGGTACAGGTAGTCGTTCGTGCCCCGGTAGTAGATGAAGCCGTCGACGACCACCGGCGTGGAGGCCGTGTAGTTGTCTCCGTTGACCCACCAGACGGGGACGCCGAGGTGCCGCGGGGTCCAGGCGCACATCGAGAACCACGGGCCCTTCATGACGCAGGAGCTGCTGCGACCCGGGCAGCTGGCACAGTTGTGGTTCGGCACGGCGTAGTACCCGTACCTCGTGGCGCACTCGCAGGGCTCGTACTCGTCCGGCGCGCCGAAGATGTGACCGGTCTCGTGCGCGAACGTCCCGTCGAGCAGGTACGGCCCCCAGTTGTCGTTCTCGTACTGCACGACCACTTCCGAGTACCCGCGGACCGCGTACGCGAAGTGCTGCAGGGGGTAGTGGGTGAAGAAGGCGACGTACGCGCTGTCCGTGGACCTGTGGGTCTTCAGCGACTCGGCGAAGGCGCGGACGGCGGCCGGTCCGGTCCCGCGGCCGATGGCCGTCATGGCCGGGTCACGCCAGAGCGCCTCCCGCTTCTGGGGGGGCAGGCCCGGGTCGGCCGGTGCCGTGATCGTCGGGACGTAGATGTCCACCTCGAACGTGACGCGCTGCAGCTGCCACATGTTGCCCAGCCACCGCAGGCCGGACTGCACCTCCGCGACGACGTGCTCACGCTGGTAGTTGGTGAAGGCGAGGTCTCCCGGGCCGCTGACGATGACCAGTGCCAGCCCCACCGAGCCGCGGAGCCGGTCGTTCAGCCCGGCGGCGGGGTCGAGATCCACACCTTGCGGCGGGTCCGGCGGTGTGAAGTCCGGATGGTTCCAGGAGGCGCCCTGCCCGGGTCGGTCGTCCTTTCCCCGCCGGTATTCCTGGGAATGGCGGAGCCAGTAGGCGTCGAGCGCGAGGCGTTCCGCCCGGCCCAGTGATTCCCAGACGTCCTCGTCCACGTCGCCACGTCGCCGTGCCACCGTCAGTCCCGCGGACTCGACGGCCTCGACGTCGTCGACCGCGTCCTCCGCGACGGTGGCGATGACGACGCGACCGTACCGCTGCACCACCGCGACACGTTCATCGACCGGAAGATCTCTCGATCCTGCTGTCACGAATGCCAGGTCCACCCACTCGGACATGATGATTCCCCCCGGTTGTCCCGCTGCCACCATCGTCCCCCGGCAAGCGGCTGTCAACAGTCGGCGAAAATCGCCTGCCCGCCGGCCTCGAAATCGATGGGAATTTGCCCCCGGTGGCCTCGTGGGCGCGTGGGACCCACGCACGGCGACGGCCGCCGGTCACGTGGACCGACGGCCGCCGTCGCCCCCGGGGAGCGCCCCGGGCCGTGCACTCAGGAGCAGGCCGCCCCGTTGACCGTGAACCCGGTGGGTGCGGCGTTGGTGCCGCTGTACGAGCCGTTGAACCCGATGCTCGTCGACCCGCCCGCGGCGAGCGAGCCGTTCCAGGCGGCGTTGGTCGCGGTGACGGTCGCGCCCGTCTGGCTCCACGTCGCGCTCCAGCCCTGGGTGACCTTCTGGTCGCCCGGGAACGTGAAGCCGAGCTGCCACGACGACCAGGCGGTCGAGCCGGTGTTGGTCACCGTGACCGCGGCCGTGAAGCCCGTGCCCCACGAGTTCGCCGTGTACGTCACCGTGCAGGCGGCGGTGACCGGGGGCGGCGTCGGTGTCGGCGTGATGCGGGGCGACGTGTCGACCGTGACCGGTGCCGAGACACCGGAGAGCTGTCCGGCGGAGTCCCGCGCGCGCACGACGAACGTGTACACGCCGTCCGCCGCGAGCCCGCTGAGGGTCACGGACGGGGTGGTCGAGGTGGCGACGACCGTCTGTGCGGCGCCCTCGACCTGGAGCACGTCGTACCCGGCGACGCGGACGTCGTCGGTCGAGGCGGTCCACGTGAGCGTCATCCCCGTCGCCGTCACGTTGGAGGCGACGGGCGTGCCCGGCGTCGACGGCGGGGCGTCCACGGGTGTGCCGCCGCCCGTGGTGCGGACCGCCAGCGGTGCCGATGTCGACGCCAGACCGGCGCCGTTGCGGGCGCGGACCGTGAACGTGTACGCCGTGTCGGCCGTCAGCCCGGAGACCGTCGCGCTCGTCGTGGTCGACGTCGCCACGACCGCCCCGGCGGTGTCGAGCACGTCGTAGCCCGCGACCCCGCTCTCCGCGTCGGTCGACGCGGCCCACGTCAGCGTCACCGACGTGTCCGCGACGGCGCTCGCGGTCGGGGTACCGGGGGTGCTGGGTGCGGTGGTGTCGGCGGGCGTCGCCTCACCCGCCTGCTCCGCCGCCCAGGCCGTGAGCCACGCGAGCGCCGAGTTCCAGTTGATCGCCACCTCGTTGACGGAGTACGCCTCGATGTCGTCGACGAAGCACTTCTGCGCGGCGCAGCCGGCGAGCTCGGCGGCGGCGACAGGGTCCTGCAGCTCGCTGTTGGGTCCGCCGGAGAACGACCCGGGCGGGGCGATCGGCAGGGAGGAGTCCGCCTGGTTGGCCCAGAACCGGTGGTGCACGTTGCGCACGGCCTTCTCGCCGTAGCCCGCGACGTAGGACTGGTTCAGCGGGTTGCGGCCCTGGAAGTAGTCGAGCGCGCCGTACACGGCGGTCCGGTACCTCGCCTGGCCGGTGAAGTCGTGCGCCAGGGCCAGCGCGTTGGCGTTGTTGGCGACCTGCCCGTTCGAGCCCCAGTAGTACACGGAGCCCGCGTTGTTGGGGGCCGGGTACGCCTGGCTGGCCAGGCGTGAGAGCGCGGCGTCGGCGAACGACACGATCGCGGAGCGCGTCGCGGCGACGTCCGCCGCGGGCAGGTCGGTCGGGACCAGGGCGAGCGTCGTGTCGCCCAGGCCGCCGGTCCAGCCCCAGTCGTAGCCGCGCTGCGCGAAGCTCACGCCCTTGTAGAACGACGAGCCGGTGACGTCGGCGCGGTAGGACGACTCGCCCGTCGTGGCGTAGAGCTCGGCCGCCGCCCAGTAGAACTCGTCGGTCACGGACGTGTCGCCGTAGGCGCCGCCGCCCGTGCCGTCGGTGGCCGACGCGATCCGGTTCGGGTTCGCCTTCGCCGCCGCGTACGCGGTGCGTGCGGCGGTGAGCGCCTTCGCGGAGAACGTGGCGTCGTACGGCTGCCACAGGCGCGCCGCCTGCGCCGCGACCGCCGCCATGTTGAGCGTCGCGGCCGTGCTGACCGGCGCGAGGACGCGCCGCTGGGAGTCCTGCGACGGGATCGTCGGGATCCCCGTCCAGTTCTCGTCGTGCATCTTGTGGTGGACCATGCCGGCGTCGGTGCGGCCCGCGGGCACCTGCATGCGCAGCAGGAAGTCGACCTCCCACCGTGCCTCGTCGAGCACGTCCGGGACGCCGTTGGAGCGCTCCGGGATCGCCAGGGTGCCGTCGCCCAGCGCCGCGCGGTCCGCACCCTCGACGTGCAGCGTCCGCTCGTACGCGTTCTGCAGCTGCCACGTCGCGATGCCGCCGTTGACGACGTACTTGCCCTGGTCACCCGCGTCGTACCAGCCGCCGCGCACGTCCAGGCTGTACCCGCACGACTGCCGGCACGGCACGTTCGTGTCGCCCTGGTTGGGGGCGACGCCCAGGTGCCCGGCCGCCCGCGCGTACGTGCTGCCGACGTACTGCGCCTCGATCGCGATGCCCGAGCGCTGGTGGTAGAAGAACGCGAGCGCGTCGTACCGCAGCTTCTTCAGCGGGTCGGCGGAGATGTCGAACGGCAGGCTGCTCGAGCCGCCGGCCGACAGGACGTACCCCGTGCCCGGGGTGTCGTACGACGAGAAGTCGATGAGGTGCGTCCGGTCGCCGGACAGGGCGTCGGCACCCTTGACCGTCGACGTCCCCTCGGCCACGGTGCGGCCCGCGGCGTCGCGCAGCGTCCAGGCGACGGGCGCCGTCGACGTGCTCACGAGCGTCGCGACCTTGGCGACACCGGGCACGTAGGCGACCTGGTTGACCTTCACCGGCGTGCCCGGGTCGGGTGCGGCGACGGCCGCGGGGACGGTGCCGCCGACGACGGCCAGGGCGGCGACGACGGCGACGGTGCGCGCGGCGGTGGCCGCGAGGCCGGAGAGCCGGCCACGGCGTCGGGCGCGCTCGCGGGTGATCGGTGGCATGGCAGTCCTCGGGGTGGGGCCGACGGTGTGCGGGACGACGCCCGGCCGCGCGGCCCCGACGCTGGGGCACGGTGCGGGAGCGCTTCCGTCACGGTAGGTCGGCCGACCGGTGGGTCCGAGGGGTGCGTGGTCGCGGAATCGATTAGGTCCGGCGGTCCGGTGGTCAGGAGGACGGGGTACCGCTCGGTTCGATCGGGAGCGTCTGCCCGGCATGGAGCAGGGCGCCCGCCATGGCCTTGGCCTCGTAGGCGTCCACACCCCACAGCGCGCCGAGGGCCACGCCGTCCTCGTGCGTGTAGCCCGCGTCCCAGTACGCCATCGACTCCAGCATGCCGACGGTCGCGGACCTGGAGTGCCACGCCGTCCGGTGACGCCGACGCCGGTCCCGGTGCGGCCGGACGAGCGCTCGCCACTCTCGACCGCGGGAGGGCACACGGGGAGGAACGGGGTGCTGAGGGATCACCCCGGGGGGCGCGGGGCGTCTCCCGGCACCCCCAGGTGCTCGACGATCTGCGGCCAGTCCCACAGCGACAGGCAGAAGGGGTGGCCCGCCGGGTCGGCGTAGACCAGGCAGTGGTCGGCGTTGGGCTGGGTGTCGAAGCGGGTCGCGCCGGCGGCGAGCACCCGCGCTTCGGCGGCGGCGAGGTCCTCGACGTGGAAGTCCAGGTGGATGTGCATCGGGGTGTCGCCCTCCGGCCAGGTGGGCGGGCGCAGGTCCGCGACCTGCTGGAACTCGATGTCTCCGCCGGGGCCGGCGACGCGGGCCCACACGGCCTCGCCCTGGACCAGGCCACCGGTGATCTCGGCGTAGAAGCGGGCCAGCGCGAGGGCGTCGGGGGCGTTCAGCGTGACGGCGCTCAAGCGGATGGCGTCGGAGGTCATGACACGTCCAGGGCCTGGTACGGCGGCGCCAGCTCCGCCCAGCGGCGTTCCCACCGGGGCGCAGGCCGAGTCGCGGACCAGCCCTCGGGGTGGGCGGTCGCGTCGAGGGCGAGCGCGCGTCCGAGGTCCTCGAGGTGGGTCTGCCAGCCGGCGCCGTGGGCGTGCAGGTTCGCCAGCGGCAGCCCGCGCTCCTCGACGACGAGGCGCGTGCGGTCGCCCTCGGTGGTCAGCCACGCCTCGAGTCGGCCGTCGGCGCCGCCGTCGGGGGAGGAGGTGCTCAGGAGCAGGTGGTGCGGCGCGTCGCAGAGCTCGACGCGTGCCATGCCCGTCCAGGAGCTGGTGAGCGTCACCCGGAGGACGCCGCCGGGCTGCAGGTTGCCGGAGACCTGCGCCACCCACCGGGCGAGCCGCCCGGGCACGGTGCACGCCTGCCACAGGTCGTCGATGTCGGTGTCGTAGACGTCCTCGACCCGGATCGCCCCGGTCGTGGCGTCGATCGCACGCATGGTCGCTGTCGTGGTCATGTCCTGGCCCTCTTCCCTCGGCTGATCTCGGTGTGCAGCGCGTCGAGGCGGTTCGTCCACAGCGCGCGGTAGTCGTCGAGCCAGGCGTCGACGTCGATCAGCGGCTCCGGTCGCAGCCGGTAGATGCGCCGCTGCGCGTCCTGCCGGGCCTCGACCAGGCCGGCCTCCCGCAGCACCCGCAGGTGGCGTGAGACCCCGGGCCGGGCGATGGGCAGGGCCTCGGCGAGCTCGCCGGCGGTGGCGTCGTGGTCGCGCAGGATCGCGAGCACGGTGCGCCGGCTCGGGTCGGCGAGTGCGTGGAGGACGGCATCCATGGGACGAGCGTACCCGTATGGGTACGTAACACAACAGGTACGGACAACTCCGTCCCGCGACCGGACCCGCGGTGCTCCCGGACCCGGCCCACCCGGCTACGCGTGAGCGGGACGGGTCATCAACGGCGCGCGCAGGTGCAGCGCGAGGTCGGGCGTCGTCAGGGGTGGGGTGCTCCACGTCGCGACGGCGGTGCCGGAGCCCGCGTCGACGACCAGGCGGACCCGGTGCGGGGTGGTGATGACGGCCAGGTCGGCGACGAAGGTGCCGCCCTGGCAGGCTCCCGCCGCGACGACGGGCCGGCCGAGCGGCGCGCTCTCCCGCCACGCGTCGTGGCCGACCGCGACCTCGATCGAGGGTCCGAGCCGGACGATCCAGCCCTCGTCGGCGGGGTGGACGACCACGGGGGTCCCGTCCGCCAGGGGCGAGTCGGGGTCCGGCGCGACGACGTGGGCCGTCACGGCGCGCTCCCCGGGCCCCGACCCCTTCACCGTCGGCAGCGACAGCCGCCGCATCCGGTCGGCGAGCGCCTCGTCGTCGTGCGCGCTCGTCGGGCCGTCCAGGCCGGGCAGCAGGTGCTCCCAGATCGCGTCCAGCACGTCCTGCGGCTCGGTCGCGCCGGTCGAGGCCACGACGAGGTCGTGCGACGGGACGACGACGCACCGCTGGCCGTACGCCCCGTGCGCCCGGTACCCGTGCCTCGACATCCAGAACTGGTAGCCGTACCCGCACCACGCGTCCGGCCCCTCCACCGACCCCTCGACGTGCCCCGTCGCGACGTGCTGGCGCGTCGCCGCCTCGACCCAGTCCCGGGGGACGAGCTGCTGGTCGCCCCACCGCCCGCCGCGCAGCAGCAGCTGGCCGAACGCGGCGACCGCCTCGGTCGTCAGGTGCAGGCCGTGGAACCCGAACGCGGCCCCGCTGCCGACGCGGTCCCACTCGGCGTGATCGACGCCCATCGGGCGGAACAGGCGCTCGTCGAGCAGCTCGGGCAGGCCGCGCCCGGTGGCGCGCTCGACCATCCGCGCGAGGACGAACGTCGTGGCGTTGTCGTAGGCGTGGCGCGTCCCCTCGGGTTCGGCGAACGGCACGCGCAGGAACCCCTTCACCAGGTCGCCGGGCTCCAGGCTCCACGCGTCCTCGAGGGTGTCCGTGGCGTGCCCGGTCGTCATCGAGAGCAGGTGGTGCACCGTCAGGCTGCGGCCCTGGTCGGGGACGTCGGGCGGCACGTGCTCGGGCAGGACGTCCACCACCCGGTCGTCCAGCGCGAGCAGGCCGTCGGCGATCGCCAGGCCCACCGCGACCGACGTGAACGACTTGGTGAGCGAGTAGAGGAGGTGCGGGCGGTCTGCGGAGTAGGGCGCCCACCACCCCTCGGCGACGACGTGCCCGTGGCGCACCACCATGAGGGAGTGGCACTCCACGTCGCGCGCCTCGAGGTCGTCGAGCATCGCCGCGACGGCGCGGGAGTCGACGCCGGTCGCGGCAGGTGTCGACCGGGGGAGGAGCGCGAGTCGGGACGGCATCCGGGCACAGTAGCGAGACGCGCCGTCCGCCGCCCGTGCGCTGCGTGGACCTGGCGCCCGGCACTCTGGCCCGCAGTGACCACTGGTCACTTGCGCGCCGGCAGTCGCCCCCCGGGGTGACCACTGGTCAGTAGGGGCTCGTCTCGGGGGTCCGGGGTCCTCCCAAGTGACCAGTGGTCGGCTGCGTGAGGGGGCGATCCGCGTCGACGTCGGTGAGGCCGCCGGAGGTGGCGGTTGTTGCAGGCACCCGTATCCTGGGACCAGATCAGGGGCAGTCTTCCGTGTGTGGGGTGGGGCGCACGGGCAGTCGACGCACCCTGGAGCACCCACCTTGACGTCCCAGCTCGCGCCCTCGCGCGCGGAGTCCCTCACGCGCGCGCCCTCGGCGCCCCTCTCGCTGCCCGCCGCCGGCGGCCTGCCGTTCCTCGTCACCGCCCTCGTCGGGCGGATCCCGTCGTCGATGATCCAGCTGGGTCTGCTGATGTTCGTGGCCTCGTCCGGCCTCGGCGTCGGGCTCGGCGGTGCGGCCGTCGCGGCCGTCGGCATCGGCACGGCCGTCGGCGCCCCGCTCGTGGGGCGCAGCGTCGACCGGTGGGGGCCGCTGCCCGTCGTCGCGGTCGCGACGGCGGTGCAGGTGACCGGCCTGCTGGCGGTGCTCGCGGTCACCTCGCGGGACGCGGACACGTGGGCACTGCTGCTGTGCGCGGCGGTCGTCGGCGCCGCGAACCCGCAGGTCGGCTCCATCGCGCGCTCGCGGTGGTCCCACCTGGCGCGGCGCGACGGACGTCTCGACCTCGTCCGTCGCGCGCTGGGGTACGAGGTGGCCGCCGACGAGCTCGGCTTCGTCGTCGGGCCCGTGGCCGCCGGTCTGCTCGTGGCGCTGCTGGGGCCGGTGCCCGCGCTGTGGGTCCTGGTCGGGTTCGCGGTCGTCGGGCAGGGCGCCTTCGCGGCGTACCTGTGGACCGACCGGGCCACGTGGCCCCGGCGCACCGCACCGGTCGCGGGTGCGCACCACGACGGCACGCGGCTCGACCTGCGTCCGCTCGTCGCGCCCATGCTCGCCGCCCTGGCCGTCGGCGCCGCGTTCGGCTCGACCCAGACCGGGCTCACGGCCGTGAACGCCGCGCGCGGCACCGAGGAGCTGACCGGTGTGGTCTACGCCTGCGCCGGGATCGGCAGCGCGATCGCGAGCCTGGTGCTCTCCCGCCTGGTCCGTCTCGGGAGTCTCGCGGTGCGCGTCGCCCTCGGTGGTGTCGCGGTGCTGGTCGGGGCCGTCGGCCTGGCCACGCTCCCCGGCGCGTGGGGCGCCGCGGCGTGCGCGCTCGTGCTCGGCGTCGGCGCCGGGACGCTGCTGGTCAGCGGCTATGCCCGTGCCGAGCGTGTCGCGCCGCCGCGGCTGGTCGCCTCGACGATGGCGCTGCTGGCCACCGCGCTGGTGCTGGGAGTCTCCGCGGGGGCAGCGGCGAGCGGGGCGCTCGCGGGATCCCTGGCGCACGCCTTCTGGCCGGCAGCCCTGGCGGGCGTCCTCGGTATCTGCGCCGCGGCAGGGCTGCGCACGGGCGGTCGTGCGAGCGTGTCCGACACTCGCTGACCTGGCACGGCGTCGGCCGCTGCGCCCGTCACCGTGTCGCCCCTGCGCCCCCGTCGGCCGTCCGCAGGGGCCGGCGGGGCCCGAGGCCGCGCGCTCCCGCACCTCTTGACAGCCCCCGCGCCGCAGCGGCTAGGTTGAGGCACGTTCTCGATGGAAAACGTTTGCCACACCGAGACCCCGGCGCAACGACGCGCTGCGGGAGTGCCTGGAGGGGATCCCATGACGGATGCGCGACCGGACGGCGGCACGATCGGAGGGGCGGCCCGGTCACGGGCGGCCCGTGCGGCGAGGGGCCCGGTCAGGCCCGTCGTCGCCACGGCGCTCGCGGGTCTGCTGACGCTCGCCGCGCTGGGCCCGGCCCAGCCCGCCGTCGCGGCCGCCGAGCCGACCCTGCCCCCGGCGGGCCGGACGTTCGAGCACTACCCGGCCCTGAAGGACGTCTACGCGGACCACTTCTCGTTCGGCATCTTCGGCGCCGGTGAGGTCGAGGGGCTGCTGTACAACTACGCCTCCTACACCCCGGGCAACGAGATGAAGCCCGAGAGCACGCAGCGCGACAAGGGCGTGTTCACGTACGACGCGGCCGAGGCGGCGTTCGCCCGCTACACGTCGCGCAACCCCGACCTGGACCTCTACGGGCACACCCTGGCGTGGCACTCGCAGACGCCGACGTGGATGTGGGACGCGCCGCCGGCCCGGTTCGGGCAGCCCGGCACGTTCGACCGCGACGTCGCGCTGGAGAACCTGCACACCCACATCGACAACGTGCTGGGCCACTTCGGTGACCGGCTGGTCGCGGTCGACGTCGTCAACGAGGCCGTCGGCACCGCGGACCCGGCGGACTGGCGCGCCTCGCTGGCCAAGGGCGAGGGGTGGTACCAGGCGCTGGGCGCCGACTGGGTGGAACTGGCGTTCCTGCGGGCCGCGCAGGTGGTCGACGCCCGCGGCTGGGACGTGAGGCTCACGTACAACGACTTCGGGCTGGACTCCCCGGCCAAGGCGCGCGTGGTCTTCGAGATGGTCAGGGACATCAACGAGCGCCACGCGGGCACCCGCCCGGGCGGCAAGCCGCTGATCGAGGTCATCGGCATGCAGGGGCACTACAACCTGGCCACCGACGTCGCGGCCGTCGAGCAGAACATCCGGCTCTTCGCGACGCTGGGGAACGTCGAGGTCCACGTCACCGAGATGGACATCGCCCTGCCGCCGGGCGAGCTGACGCCCGAGAACGAGAACAACCAGGGCATGAAGTACGCCGAGCTGTTCCAGGTGTACCGCGACCACGCGGCCGGCCCGGGCAACACGACGGACAACCCGAAGGTCGTCGCCGCCGTGAAGCTCGCGGGCGTCCGCGACGTGCGGACCGGCTGGAAGGGCGGCGAGTTCGCCATGCCCTACGACTACGACGGCAACGCCAAGCTCGCGCTGCTCGGCATCCTGTACCCGGACGAGTTCCTGGCGACCCACGACTACATCGACGCACCGGGTGGCGGGGAGCGTCCCCCGGTCCCCGGCGTGCACGTGTTCGACACGTCGGCCGGTGACCCGTGGAGCGGCGCGACCATCGTCCTGGGCGACGACGCCTCCGCGTGGCCCTGGTCCACGACCGACGACGGCGAGGTGGCCTTCCGCCCCGAGCCCGGGTCCACGTACCGCATCGCGGTGAACTACACGGCCAAGGGCACGACGGCCATCCGCGTGCGGTGGTTGAAGGACAACAGCAACGGCGGCTACACGACGGCCGACGGCGCGCTGGTCAACGCCCACCCGTACGCGGCCGACCAGGTCGCCACGCAGCTGCCCGCGTACTTCAACAGCGGCATGGTCAACATGGGCAGCTACACGCTGGTCAGCGAGATCACCCTCGACGGGTCGCAGCCGGCCGACGGCCTGATCGGCAACATCGGCATCCGTGGCGGCGGGGGCGGGAACGCCTTCTCGATCAACACGATCACGGTGGAGGAGGTGACGGCGACCGGCGACGAGCTCCTGGTCAGCTGGCCGCAGGGCATCGCCGAACCCGACCCCGAGCCGTCCGTGCCGCCGGCCACGACGCTGACCTACCAGGGCACCAACTGGGTCACGGTGACGCTCGACGCCCAGGTCACGGCACCGGCCACCCTCGCCCGCACCGAGTACCGGCTCGACGGCGGGGAGTGGACCACGTACGACGCTCCGCTCCGCCTGAAGCGCGCCGACCGGCAGACCCTCGGCTACCGCAGCGTGGACTCGACGGGCGCGGTCGAGGAGGAACGGTGCGTCACGTTCCGTCCCGGTGGCGGCAGGGTCGACGTCGTCGTCGCGCCGGACGAGGTCTGCGGCGCCTGACCCGCGACGAGGGCGGGCGGCGCGGCGGGGTCAGCGACCCAGCCGCTCCGCCTGCCACTCGTGGATGCCCGTGACCCACTCCCACCCCTGCGGCGCGGACGACCCGATCCGGGGGTCGTCGGGGTCCTCGCCGTCCCGCAGTGCGTGCACGTAGGCCCGGTCGAGGGCGATCCGGGCGCCGATCGCCGGGCCGCGGGCGACGGTCCCGTGCCCCGGGACGGCGACGTCCGCGTCCGCAGCTACGCGTTCGAGCAGGTCGAGCGCGGCGAGGTACTCCGTGACCGGGTCGCCGTCGGAGTCCAGGTCCAGCATGGGGACGAAGACGTCGGACAGCATGTCCCCCGCGACGAGGACCCCTTGCTCCTCGACGAGCAGGGCGGCGTGACCGGATGCGTGCGCGCGGTGCTCGGCGACGCGGGCGCGCGGCCCGTCCCACGGCAGGTGCGTCGTGGCGTCCGGCAGCGGGGTCAGCAGCCCGAGCAGCTCCAGGGGGACCTGCCCGTGGATCTCGGGCGGCAGGTGATCGGCGATGCGGACCAGCGTCTGCGGGTCGCGCAGCACCCCGGCCATGGTGTCGGCGGCCCGGGCGGTCGCGTAGCGCGGGACGTCCCCGAGCGCCGGCCGCCACAGCACGTGGTCCCAGTCGGGGTGCGTGGAGAACGCCGCGACCACGGTCGTGCCGAGCGCCCCGACGTCGGCGGCGAGGCAGTCGATCTCGCTGCTCGTCACCCCGGGGTCGACGAGCAGCGCACCGGCCGTGCCCTCGACGAGGACGGCGTTGCTGAGGACGAACCCGCTCGTGTGCACGTGCGTGGCGTCGGCGACCTGGGTGAGCATGGCGGCTCCTTCTCGAGGGCTTTGGGGTGTCGACCGTCGGGGGCGCGTCCGCTCATCGGGGTCGACGTCCTGCGGCACGCCGGGAGCCGCACCGACCCGCCCAGTTTTACCGACGCTGCGTCGATAACCTAGGCTGGACGCGCCGGTGCACCACCGGTGGATCGAGGAGCGCAGCATGAGCGAGTCCACCGTCATCACCCGTCGCCACTGGCTCGCGATGGGAACGCTGTCCCTCGGGGTCTCCCTGGTCATCATGGACGCGACGATCGTCAACGTCGCCCTCCCGGTGGTGATCGAGGACCTCGGTCTGGACTCCGCCGGGGCGCAGTGGATGAACGCCATCTACTCGCTCGTCTTCGCCTCCCTCATGCTCACGGTGGGGCGGATCGGCGACCTGTACGGCCGCAAGCGGCTGTACGCGATCGGGCTTGTCGTGTTCATGCTCGCCAGCCTCGGTGCCGGCGCGGCCACCAGCCCGGCCATGCTGATCGCGTCCCGGCTCGTGCAGGGTCTCGGCGCCGCGATGGTGCTGCCCAGCACCCTGTCCACGCTGAACGCGATGTTCACCGGCCGGGCGCGCGGCATCGCCTTCGCCATCTGGGGCTCGACCATCGGCGGCATGGCCGCCGTCGGGCCGCTGATCGGCGGGTGGCTGGCCACCGACGTGTCGTGGCGGTGGGCCTTCTGGCTCAACATCCCGTTCGGCCTGCTCGCGCTCGTGGGCATCGCCAGGACCCTGGACGAGACGCGCGACCCCTCCCTGCAGCGCGGTGCGGACGTCCCCGGGGTGCTGCTGTCCAGCATCGGCCTGGCCGGCATCGTCTTCGGGCTCATCGAGGGCGACTACTACGGCTGGTGGCTCACCGACGCCGGCGACCTGTCGCCCGTCCCCGTCGCGCTCGCGCTCGGCGTGCTGCTCGTGGCGCTGTTCGTCGTCGTCGAGCGGCGGCGGGTGCGCCAGGGAAAGGTCGCGCTCGTCGACCTCACGCTGCTGGGCATCCCGTCGTTCCGCTACGGCATCACCGCCGCGCTCATCGTGGCGGCCGGGGAGTTCGGCCTGCTGTTCACGCTGCCGCTGCTGCTGCAGGGCGCGCTCGGGTACTCCGCGCTGGGCACCGGCTGGATCGTGCTGTGGCTCGCCCTCGGCACGTTCCTCGTGTCCGGTGCGACGCCGCGGCTGGCCGCGCGCCTCGGCCAGACCAGGGTCGTGCGGATCGGGCTGGTGCTCGAGGCCGTCGCCATCGGAGGCCTGGCGCTCACGATGAGCCTGACGATCCCCGGTGCGGCCATCGCCGCCTGGCTGTTCCTCTACGGGGTCGGGGTCGGCATGGCCACCGCGCAGCTGACGAGCGTCATCCTCGTCGACGTCCCGGTCGCGGAGAGCGGCCAGGCGTCCGGCTTCCAGACGACGATCCGGCAGCTCGGGTCCGCCCTGGGCGTCGCCCTCCTCGGTGGTCTGCTCATCTCGACCATGACCTCGCAGACCGAGGCGCGGCTGGACGACACCGGCCTGCCGACCGAGGTGCAGGAGCAGGTCGTCGACGTCGTCCACGACTCGGCGGGCGCCGGGATCCCTGCGCTCGCAGCCGACCCCTCGACCGCCGACGCGGCCGTCGAGGCCGAGCTGGCGCTCGTCCAGGCCAGCCGCATCACGACGGGCGTCGCCGCCGGCGTCCTGCTGGTCGGCGTCGCGGTGACGTTCGCCCTGCCGCACCGGGCCGCCGACCAGGCGCCCCCGGACGGCCGGACGTCCGGCGCAGGGGAGACCGCGCGCGGCCGGCGGCGCCGCGCCGGGGAGACCGCGGGCTGACACCCGGCGCCCGCGCCCCGGTGTGCCGAGGGCCGGCTCCTGGCGCACCGCGCCACCGACCTGGACAAGAGCGGTGAAACGCCACACATCCGGGTGACGAACCCGGATACAGTGCCGCGCGGATGCCCGTCCATGGGCACCGCACCGTCAGGTGCAGGGGGATGACGAAAGGTGCGTGCGTGCGGGAGCTGATGCGGTCGCTGCTGGTCGCGGTGGTGCTGGTGGTGGCGGGTCTCGGGATCGGTGCGCTCCCTGCCGCGGCGGACGAGGCCGCGGACCACAGGGCGTTCGTCCTGGCAGGGTTCACGGGCACGACGGACGACGAGTACCGCGCCTGGGTCGAGGCCCTCGCCGGGTCCCCGGACGGCCCCGCGCTGAGCGCTGCGGCGACCCGGGCGCTGGCCGGGCCCGACGAGGACCTTCGGGCGTTCGTCGACGGCGGGTACCTGGCGGCGTTCCACGCCGACGAGAGGATCCGGCTCTCGCGTCTGATCAGCACGGCCACGGAGCCCTACGTCGACGCGGGCGTTCAGCGGGCACTGGCCAGCGACGACCCCGCGGTGTGGACGGAGTTCCTCACGAACGGCCTGCGCGCGGCGCAGGTCCTGGACGACCGGCTGGCGGCCGCCCGCATCCTCGACGTGATCACGCAGGAGTCGTCGCCGGTGCTGTGGCAGGCGACGCAGACGGCGCTGGCGGGCCCTCAGGCCGCGCTGCGGGAGTTCATCGTCAACGGCCAGTTCGTCGCCCGTGCCACGGACGCGGCGAACGCTGCTGCGGCTCCTGCCCCCGCCGCCCCCGCGCCGGCAGCTCCCGCCCCCGCGCCGGCAGCTCCCGCCCCCGGCGCCCCGGCCGCCGCGCCGTCGACCGCCGCGCCGGCCCGCGCCACCGCTCGCCCGGTGCAGCTGGCGGCTACCGGGGTGCCGGGCGAGATTCCGTTGGCGCTGCTGGCGGCGTCGTCGCTCGCCGCGGGGACCGGGCTGCTGGTCCTGTCGCGCCGCCGCCGCGCCGTCTGAGCGGGAGCCGTCGGAGCAGGTGATGGCAGGACGGTCACCGCACGGCGTCAGTCGCCGGTGCGGTCCTCGCCGGCCTGCGTCGTCAGCGGCAGCTCCCGCACCGCACGGAACTGCCGGCGCCGCCCGTCCACCGGGTCGGTGAACGCGATCTCGGCCGCCAGCAGCTGCAGCGGTTCGCGGAAGTCGTCGAGGTCGACGTCGCGGAGCACCGGGTACAGCGGGTCACCCTCGATCGGGATGCCGAGCCCCGCCAGGTGCAGGCGCAGCTGGTGCGTGCGCCCGGTGCGGGGGGTCAGGCGGTAGACCCCCAGGCCGTCGACCTCACGCTCGAGCTCGACGAGCGTCTCGGCGTTGACCGGGGCGTCCGGCACGACCTCGGCACGCGGGGTCCCGCGCACCTTGCGCAGGTGGTTGCGCACCACCGTGGGCAGCTCCAGGTCGGCGCGCAGCGGTGCCAGCGCGCGGTACGTCTTGTCCATCGCGCGGCGCTCGAAGGCCGTCTGGTAGGCGCCGCGCCAGCGTCGTTCGATGGCGAGCAGGAGGACCCCGGACGTCCCGCGGTCGAGGCGGTGCAGCGGCGAGAGCTCGGGCAGGTCCAGCTCGGCGCGCAGCCGCACGACGACGCTCTGCACGATGTGCCGTCCGCGGGGGATGGTCGAGAGGAACGGGGGCTTGTCGACCACGACGAGCCGCTCGTCACGGTGCACCACGTGGATCGTCCCGGGGACCACGGGCTCCTCGCGCAGGACCCGGTGGAACCACACGTGCCGCGCGGGGACGAACGGGTCGTCGTCCCGCAGCGCGCGGCCGTCCTCGTCCACGAACTCGCCCGCCGCGAGCATCCCGGCGACGTCGACGTGCGTGGGGAGCCGGTGACGCAACCAGGCGCCCATCGTGGGCCACGCCGCGGGGACCCCGCGGGCGGGGGGCGGGGTGCACAGGCGGGCGGCGTCGAGGCCGTGGCGTGCCGGCAGGGGCGAGCGGGGTGGCACGCGTCGATGCTACGAGGCGGCGCTGCCTGCGGGAGCACGAGGCCGGGCCGACCCCTCGCGCACGAGGGCGCACGACGACGGCGCCGCACCCCGGGGGTGCAGCGCCGTCGTCGTGGTGACCGGTGCGGGCCGGTCAGGTGGAGCGTGTCAGCCGCAGGTCAGCGTGGCGCCGCTCGGGGCGGAACCCTGACCGATGAACCCGAAGGTCGTCGACTGCCCGGCTCCGACGGAGCCGTTGTAGGGCGCGTTGCTCACGACGTTGCCGGAGACCACGCCGTTCCACACGTTGTTCGTGGAGACGTCACCCGGCAGGGTCACCCGCCACCCGTTGAGGGACGACGAGCCGGCCGTGACCGTGACCGTGCCCTGGTAGCCACCCGGCCACGCGTTGGCGATGGTCAGGGCGGCGGAGCAGCTGCCCGTCACCGGCGGCGGGGTCGTCGGCGGCGGCGTGGTGGGCGGCGGGGTCGTG